>Ga0326727_10028933_pt1 | contig 10027 bp, 4 predicted proteins | sample MB2enrmetagenome_FD_207643 | JGI IMG/M metagenome (GOLD analysis project Ga0326727, IMG submission 207643) | Lab enriched peat soil microbial communities from McLean, Ithaca, NY, United States - MB29MY | ecosystem: Environmental > Terrestrial > Soil > Wetlands > Peat | place: USA: New York...
CGGTGTCGCCATCGGGGCTGGTATTCGGTGTGAGCAACGTAAGGTCTGTGTAACGACGTCCGTTAAGCGGTAATTCGTCAATCAGCGACCGCTCCAGCACGGTGGCAGCCGAGGATTCCGTCGGCCGCAGCAGCGGCGCCGTCCCAGATACCGTAACCGTGTCCCCGCTGGCGCCCACTTGGAGCCTGATATCCTGCGAGGTGCTGTTTCCCACCAGCACTTGCACCTGACCCTGCATATCGCGAAAACCTTTGAGACTTGCCGTGATGGAATAGGGGCCCGGCGTGAGCACGGGAAACCCGTAAAGTCCCATGTGATTTGTCTCGGCAGACTGTTTCACGCCGGTCTTCAGGTTTTGCACGACAACCGACGCTCCCGGCACCACCGCTCCACTCTGGTCTGTGACCCGTCCGCTGAGCGCGCCCGTCAAAACCACATTCTGAGCGGCCAGTGATAGGCAACTCGCCAACCCGGCCAGAATGATGCACGCCATCTGGTGAATGGCCATGGGGAGCTTTCTCTGGCATCGTCGAATCACGGATTCTCTCGTCAGCGTGGTTCCTATCAACAATTGACCGGCTTCCGGGCAAAACAACCCAGTGGAAGGTTGAAAATCCTGCTTCGTATCTCGCAGCATGTCCTTCCCCTAACTTTGCGCAAGGGTATTTCACCGCTCTGCTTTACTACTGGCACAAAGCCAACCGAACTACCAGAACAGGCAAAGTGTCAGGGTAAGGCTGCACCCCAGTTCACCCGTACGGTGCTGACTGCCGCATCTGATCGCCCGCCAGCCAGGGTACTATCAGGCAAGGAAGGAACTCAAGCACAGCACGAAAGCAAAAGCTGATCCTTCGCGGCACGATGCCTCCATTCGATGTCCAATCTTTAGTTCTTTTCGGCCTTGCCTAGCTTAAAAAAGGAGGCTACGGGCTCAGAGCGAGGGGGATTCTAGGTTCTGCGTGTTACTCCCAGATAAAGGCAGGATGGATTTTTCACGCAACAGCGGGGAGACAGACCTCACCTAGACGACTGAACTGAAGCCCACCGGGCGTTCTGCAACCAGGTTCCGGCAGACTTGAGCTGTTCATCGAGTCAAACAATTCAGAAGCGGCGGATGGCTATTTCATGAATTCTTCGAGTAGCATCCTTCGCCCCTCAGGGGGTTAAGCCCTTGAATCTGCAGACGTTTTCGACACGGCTGCCCTTCGCAGAAGGCGCTCAGGGCAAAAATCCGTGGCTTCCCAAGAGCCACTGCTGTAAGAGCCGAAGGGGCCTGCTGAACTGCCCCCGGTAGGACGCCCCGGGCTCACTCGCAGTCAAATCCGGGAGGTCGTCAGCGGCGGTCGTCGTCATCCACGAGGGGCTTCCCCGGGGCATTATTCGGCCACTTTAGGCCTTTTGTTGCTGTCCAGGGCCACTGGGGCTCATCGACTTCGCCAGCATGCTCCAAAAAGCCACGCTCTCCACCTTTCAGTCCAGACGTGCCGGTCATCTTCTCGCCGTCCACAGTCTCTTTGAAATCAATGGTATAGGGACGAGGGCCTGTAAAGGGAACATCGAAGGTGATGGCCTGACCTTGAATGCTTCCCGAAAGCGGGTATGAGCCTCTGTCGTCCTGAAACGTGCCAGTCACTTCACGTCCATCACGTTGTGAAGAGGACTTGCACCCCCCAGCTGACGAACATGCTCGGCACACTCAAAAGACCCTCTCCCCGGTGACCGGGGAGAGGGCCGTTGCAGTCGGAACGTGTTTTAGTCGTCCACTTCAGCGGTGGTGGGTGCCGCGTTTTTGAAGGCGCTCGCGGGGAGAACCTTTTTCTCGCCGGGATAGGGGCGCGTGAAGTTGGTGGCTTCGTACCAGTCGAGATGGTTGACGGTGTTTGCATCTTCGGAGTCGGGAATGTGCTGCTTGCCGGCGAAGATCTCCGCCTTCTTCTTCATCCAGCCAGCCCGCAGAGCCTTAACCGCAGGGCTCTCGGTTGCGTTGGTCTTAGCCACGACCGTAGGGCACCCGGCCGGGAGGGGCTGAGTCGGAGTCTGGCTAACGCCCTGGCACAGCGAGATCCCGTTCGCCACGTGCGTCCACGGCAGGAAGTTATTCGCCGGGGGGTTATCGATGAAGAGCGTCTTCATCGGCGAGGCCACGAGGTCGAACTGGTTCATCGGCGTCAGACCGAGAATCTGCTCGATCGTGCGGGTCATGTTGACCTGCGTGTAGAAGGTGCTGTCTTCGGTTACGCCAGCACCGGTCCCATCGGAGTTCACCTGCTGCTTGACGTAGGGGCTGATGACATAGCCCGGGCTGCGGTGACCATCGACGTGGTCGACGCCATTCTGCGCGTCGTCTTCCTCGATGAAGATCGCCGACGACGACCACACGTTGCTGTGGCTGATGTAGTCGACAATGCGCCCAATCGCCAGGTCGTTATCGGCCTGCATGGCTGGCGAAGTCGGCGGTCCGCCGGTGTGGTCGCACATGATCCAGATGAACTCCAACTGGGGCACCGTACCGGCGGCCGCGTCCTTGGCGAAGTCCTGCTGCCAGATATCGACGCGGAACTGGTCGGGGATGCCCAGATCGAACTGCGGGAAGTTCTGGACCGTGTGGCTGATCAGGTTGGGGAGCGGGGACCACGAGGAGACCGTATTTTGGTTGTAGAGCTGCGGCTCCTTGCCAGACTCGTAAGCCACTGCGTCGTTGTAGAAGTCGATCCATAGTGGCTCGCAACTGTCCGTAACAATAAAGGGCAGAGGCGCCGCGTAGCCGGGGCCGTTATAAGAATTAGCCTGGGTAATATTTTTCGGCGTGCAACCCGGCACGTTGAACGTGTTGTACTCGATGTACTCACCGTAGTTCTTGAACGAGACGCCAGCCGTTGCAGCTTGGTCCCACAGGTGGCCTATCTTTTGGTAGGCAATCGCATCACCGCCGTTGGAGGGATAGTCGCGGAGCCAGTCCGGCGACTGGACGTCGTCGGAGTAGGGCGCCATGGCCTGCGTGATCCAGTTATGACCGTCGGCCGACTGGCGGCTCGGGTCGTAGAAGTTGTCGAGAAGCGGGAAACGCTGCACCAGCGTGTGCGCGTTGGGCGTGACTGCGCCCGGCGCGACCGGCGTCGTGTCGCCGAAGACTGCCAGAGTGGCGTCGCCATTGCCGGCGGACACGTCGCCCAAGATCTGATCGTAGGTGCGGTTTTCACGGATGATCACGAAGACGTGCTTGATCTTCGAAGGATCGCCGATCTTTTCCGGGATTACGCGCGGCTTGGCGTGCTTGTCGCCCCCCGCGGCCGACCAGATATTCTCAAACAGATCCCAGTGGTTGTTCTGGAAAACCTGGCGCGTCATTTCCCACAAGGCAGGGAAGCTCGGCACGGGAACGATGCTCACGGTGCCAAGGTCCTGGTGGGTGTTGAAGCTGGTCGCGCCGTGGTAGGTTCCATACGAATTTTCGTACGTATTCGTCGGAGGGGGTTGCACACCGTAGCCCGTGGTGCCGATGCCCTTGTCGTTGGCAACGATCAGCGCGTTGTCCGCCGCGTCCAGCACAACCGAGCTCGGCGCATAGCCGACCGGGATCAAGCCTAGGACGGGGTTCCACACTTTGTCGCGGAGGTCAACCACAGCAACCGCGTTGGCGTTGTAGAGCGCAACGTAAGCGATGTTTTTGGCGGCGTCGACGGCGATCGAGTTCGGCCCCGCGCCGTACGCCGGCTCCCATTCACCGGGTACGCTGATCGGCAGTCCGAGGTTGATCGTGCGCTCCTCTTCGTTGCGGGCCGTATCAATTACGGAGATGCTGTCGCTATAGGCATTGGCGACCAACAGATTCTTGCCCCAGAAGGCCATACCTGTCGGGTGCAGACCGGTCGAGATGCTGCCGGTGACCGTGAAAGAGGCCAGGTCGACCACGGAAACGGTGCCGGTGGCCGTGGAGCCAGTCGGATAGGTAGCGACGACCGGGGTGCCGTTGGAGTATTCCTGGAAATCGCTCGCGGTAGCAATCCGGCCGGCTTCGTTGGAGACGTAGGCGGTCTTCCCATCCGGCGAAATCACGACGCTGTGTGGGACGTTACCGACACGGATCTCCGTAACCTTGACTGGCGGTGTCTGGGTCAGGTCGATCTCGGCCAGCGTATCGTTATTGTCCAGCACGGCGTAGGCAGTCTTGCCATTCGACGAGATCGCGATGCCCAAGGGATAGGAAGTGAATGTGTCATCTGAGAAAATCGAATAGGGGTAGCCGCACGGGATATTAAAGCTGCCCGTGGTCCCCGGAGGGCTGTTCGGGAAGCAGGTGACGTGGGTCAGAACGCCGGAGCCGTTGACGTCGATGGGAACGTTGACTTGGGCGTAGTCTGAGAGCAAGCCCGTCTTCGGGTCTACGTTGGCGATGGCAACGTAGCTGCTAGGGCCGTAATTGCCATCCTGGCTGAACAGCAGGTGCAAGCCATCCGGCGTATAGGTGATGCCGTTGTGGCTGCCGTCTGAATCGCTATTGGCATTAGTGCTGTAGGTCTGCAGGACAGCGCCGGTCTGGGTGTTGAAAATCGAGACGGCCTGTGGGGCGCCCATTTGAAGGACGGCGGCGGTGTGCGTGCTGGTATTAGGGTTCAGCGCGACGGCCTTGGCGCGGGTCGTGATGCCGAGGTAGACCTGGGTACCAGCGGGGGTGATGATCTGGCCATTACTCACGACCCACGGGCCGGGCAAGGTCGACGGGTAGTCCGGGCCCTGCGACCCGTTCTGGTTCGCGCCTACCTCGTAGGTCGGGAACGGTACGGACTGAGCAGCGGCGAGCCCCGCAAAACTCAGCCCCATCACCAGTAGAACGACGAGCGGAAGCAGAAGGTTGATCCTCGAATTACTTCGAGGGAATTTTCGCAACATATACGGTTCTCCTCCTTGGACTTGGATTTTTTTTCATCAGGGGCATGGGCTCCCTATGGTATGCGAGTCTAGCAGCGGATCGCAAACGCCAAGATTACGTGCGAATTACATTTTTGTCATCTGGCGCACGAGGCCGGCATGTGGAGAGTGACCCGGGTGCCTTGTCCCGGTTGGCTCCAGATCTGAACATTGCCGCCGTGAAGCTGCACAATGCTCTGAACGATCGCCAAGCCCAAGCCGGTGCCCCCCGAGCCTTGGGAACGCGACGAGTCCACACGGAAGAAACGAACAAAAACCCTCGGCAAGGCTTCCGCTGGAATGCCGACGCCTGTATCGGAGACTTCGATGCGAATGGTGGAAGAATCCGCGCTCGTCCCCAACAGAATTTCTCCGCCGGGTGGCGTGTTTGCCAAGGCATTCGAGACCAGGTTGCCCACTGCCCTCTGCAAGAGCGTGCGGTCGAGTTCGGCAATGACCGGTTTGTCGGCGACAGTAGTGGTGAGGGATACTCCGCCGTCCGCAGCCGAGGCTTCGTAATACTCCTGCACGCCGCCCAGCAATTCACCCACATCCACCGGCTCGCGGCGTAAATGGGTCAATGGGCTCTCCGAACGCGCCAGAAACAGGAGGTCGCCGATAAGATCAGAGAGTCGCACGGCTTCTTCGAGGAAGGACTCGATCACATCGCGATATTCGTCGGCGCTTCGCGCGCGGGCCAAGGCCACTTCTGCTTCGCCGCGAATGTTGTTCACCGGCGTGCGCAGCTCATGCGCAATGTCTGCCGAGAATCTCGAAATGCGCTCGAAGGACTCTTCCAGCCGGTCCAGCATTTGGTTGAAGGTACTGGCCAGGGACGCCAGCTCGAACGGATATCCTTCCGGAAGAATGCGTTCCCGCAGGTTCGTCGAACTGATGTGGCGCGCGGTCGTTGCCATTTCCTCCACCGGACGAATGCCGCGCCTTGCAATCTGGTACCCGATCAATGGAAAAATGGCAAAGGTTGCCAGCAGAATGGCCCAGAACCAAAAGCGATAGCGTGCCAGCAACTCCTCTTTTTGCGAGATATCAATCGCAATCTGAATGGTGTCAGTTTGGGTTGCAGGGGAACCGGCCGGCGCCAACGCGCTGGTCACGCGAAAGGCTCGGCCGCCTCTGCCCTTCATCCGAATGCTGCTAACAGGGCGGCTTTGGGTTTGACTGGGTAATTGCGCCAGGTCCAATTGATCCGCCATGCCTGGCGTCATCAACAGTGGTGTGTTTCGTTCATCCAGCAGGCGAATATAGAATTGCTCGTACCGCCGCGCGGCCGATTCCAGCTCAACTTCCTCCCGCAGTGCGTCCCAATCGTCGGGTCTCTCCCGCAACATGGTGCGTAGCACGTGCACCTTGTCCGCGAGGAACAATTCGGTGCTTTTGTCTAGTTCCTTCACCAGCACTATATAAAGGCTGGCTGTGGCGAAGAACACCAGAAACAAACCTGCAAGCGCGTAGCCGGCCGTTAACCGGAAGGCCAAAGTTCCCCACAAGCGTGAGAGCGGCGGGAGGCTACTGGTCGGGTTCCAGGACATAGCCGGCGCCCCGAACGGTCTGGATCAATTTGAACGGGAAAGGATCGTCCACCTTGCTGCGCAGCCTGCGCACATTAACGTCCACGACATTGGTGTCGCTGTCGAAGTTCATGTCCCAGACCGATTCGGCGATCAGCGTTCGCGAGAGCACCTCGCCCGCGCGCCGCACCAGCAGGGATAAAAGGAGAAACTCTTTGGAAGTCAGATCCAACCGCTGGCCGGCGCGCGTGGCACGCTGGCGCAATAAGTCGATTTCAAGGTCGGCCAGGCGAAGCGTCTCTTGCGCTCGCGCGGGCCCACGGCGCAGCAGCGATCGCACGCGCGCCAGCAGTTCGGAAAAGGCGAATGGTTTTACCAGATAGTCGTCCGCGCCCAGTTCGAACCCTCGGACCCGCTCGTGCACGGCGTCGCGAGCGGTCAGAAGAAGCACCAGCGCACGCCGCCCTTCTTGGCGCAAGCGAGTGAGAACCTGCCAGCCATCCAGCCCTGGGAGCATCACATCAAGAATGACGAGATCGAACTGCAATTCCTGCGCGAGGTGCAACCCATCCAATCCATCTCCGGCGACATCGACGACAAAACCTGCCTCCCCAAGTCCCTTCTTCAGGAACTTGGCGGTCTTGGCTTCATCTTCAATGACCAGAATTCTCACGACCAGCCAGCCCGGAGCGCCACCGCTAACAACATGGTCAGAGCCTGCGCGCCATTAGGCAAGCGAGCAAGCTGACTTACGGAAAACAGTTGTATTTGCGTCCTCCTACTGTCCGCAATCTCAAAGAGACTTGGTGTACCTCGGTGGAATCTGACTGCAAACAAGAAATTTTAGCCGCGCATTGTTACAGATGCTCGCAAGAATTGTTAATTGTCACACCGTTATGGTCAGTCGTCACGAATTCCTCCTCCCTCAGTCTCAGATTTTGCAACCAAAAGCGGACTGCTACCCGCTCGGCACCGGCAGCACCCAAATCCGGTGCAGCACCTGGCCAATAGGCTCCGGCGGACTCCAGTTTTCAGTTCCAGGCAGAATATGGGAAGCCCTGATGGCATGGGGCTGTGGTTGAGGTGTATTTGGAGGGTGGCGCGAACATTGGAAGGCGGGCACAAAGGCAGCGGGGGCCCCCGCGGTGCGAGGAAGAAGGAAGGGGCGGAGTTGGGATTAGGGGGAGAAGATGCGGAGCACCCCCGTGGTGATGGTTGGAATGTGGCGAACGGCGAAGGGTTCACAGAGGAGCGCGTCGCGCCAAGGTAAGTTCGGTGAAGCTGGTCCGCGGGATGAAGGAAGCGGTCTGATTGGGTTCGGCCAGGCTGAGAATCCAGGGGCGATTGTCATCGTCAATGTGGGTAACTTCCACGCCGATTTGCGCTTCGGCAAAATCGGTCCAGCGGACGATTCCCTGCCCAGTCACCTTGCGCTGATCGGCTTGAAAATCGAGGAGCAGATCAACGGGGCCCTCGGCGAGCTGAAGGGTGGAGTAAACGCAAAAGCCTCCGCGTCCAAAAGCGATGAGGCCGCGGGTGAGAGCCGACGCCAGACTTTCAAACTTAGCAAGGAGAACGCCATCGGCTTTATCGGCGGGAGGCAAGCGCCAGAGATCCTCGCGCGGGGTCAAGATGCGCGAGACAACCGAGAGCAGGTGTTTGCGCTCCACGGGTTTCGGGATCATGGCCTCGACGCCGAGATCGTGGGCATCGCGACGTTCGATGTCGGAGAAACCGGAGATAAAGATGACGCTGGGTTTGGTGGAGTGAGCGGATTTGAGGCTGCGCAACAGCGCGACGCCATCCATGACGGGCATGCGGATATCGGAGACGACGGCGTCAACGGGGTTTTGTCGAGAAAGGTCGAGGGCCTCCCTGCCGTTTTCCGCTGTTAGTACAGGGCAGCCCTCGCGGCGGAACCATTCGGCCATGATTTCGAGCAGGTCAAGTTCGTCATCCACGAGCAATATTGTAGCGTTCTTGAGTTGCATCTTTCTCCTCCATGAGAAGCGGGATTGAAAACGAAAAAGTCGTGTTCGTAGAAGAATCGTCGAGTTTTAGCTGTCCGCCGTGTTCTTCGACGATGGTTCTGGAGAGGCTCAAACCCAAGCCCGTGCCTTTGCCGACGGGTTTGGTAGTGAAAAAAGGCTCCATGATGCGGGATTTGATTTCGGGAGGGACGCCGGGGCCGTTATCGGAGACGGAAAAAACGACCGAGTGGTTTTGCGCGGAGACGCCGAGGTGGACCCAGCGATCAGAAGGGAGATCAGCGGCGGCGTCGAACGCGTTTTGCAAGAGATTGAGCAGGACCTGGGCGATCTGCACTTCGCGGCAGCAGATGAAGAGGGTGGGGTCCACGGGGGAGAGATCGAGGCGGATGGAATTGACGCGGAAGCGTTCGCTGCAGAGGTCGAGGGCCTGCCTGACAATATCGGCAACGGAAGCGCGCTGAAAGGGGTCGGCGGTGCCTTCACGAGAGATCTGGCGGAGGCTATTCACAATCCTGGCGATACGGTCGGCGGTTTTCTTGATGCGGGCGCCGGCGGCTTGCAAGGTGTCGAGAGAAACAGACTGAGCATCGGCCAATTCGAGGAGGTCGCTGGCGGAGGCGTGGATGATGGCGAGGGGATTGTTGATTTCATGGGCGATGCTACCGGCCATCAAGCCGATGGCGGAGAGGCGTGCGGAGGAGACGGCCTGGACGCGGTTGAGTTCGATTTCTTTTTCCATGCGCTTGCGCTCCGTGATGTCGCGAGCCGCGGCGAAGACGCCGCAGACTTTGCCGTCGGTGTCCTTGTAGAGGGAGGCGTTGTAAAGGACGTCGGTGAGGCGACCCTGCGCATGAAGGAAGGTCAAGGGATAGTTGGTGACAAAGCCTTTGGAGAGCACACGGCGGTAACCCTCACGGGCTTTTTCGGGTTCAGTGAAGTAATTGGCAAAATCGGTGCCAAGGAGTTGAGCTCGGGGAACGCCTGTAACTTCTGCAGTGGCCGCATTGACATCGGTGATTTTCCCCTCGGTGCTAATGGTGACCAGGGAATCGAGGGAAGCCTCGATCAAGCTGCGGGCATGGAGGGAAGCGTTGCGCAACTGCCTTTCAGTCTCAAAGCGGGCGGTATCGTCCGTGAAGGTAACAACGGCGGCATAGGGAGTTTCGTCGGCCTCGTGGAACATCGGCTCGGCATTGATGAGGAACCAACTGATAGAGTTATCGGGCGCTTTGATGCCCATGTGGACGTTAGAGACAGGCTTGCCGGTGCGAAGAGCAAGGATGACGGGATAGTCTTCAGGAAGAAAGGGAGAGCCGTCCTCGTGGATGGTGAAGGATTGCCAGTCGGCGGAAGTGTGACCGAGGAGAAGGCCCGGGGCAACGCCGAGGGCCCGTTCCGCACTTCTGTTACAAGCGATGATGGCCCCGTCGGCCTGTTGAACGACGACACCTTCGGCCATGGCGGCGACGACGGAGCGGTAGCGCTCTTCACTCTCGCGGAGGGCCAACTCGTTCAAGCTGCGTTCGATGGCGATGCCGGCGAGCTGGATGCAGAAATCGATGAGGTGCTCTTCGGCGGGAGTGGGAGTGCGGGGCTGGC
>Ga0326727_10028934_pt1 | contig 10027 bp, 6 predicted proteins | sample MB2enrmetagenome_FD_207643 | JGI IMG/M metagenome (GOLD analysis project Ga0326727, IMG submission 207643) | Lab enriched peat soil microbial communities from McLean, Ithaca, NY, United States - MB29MY | ecosystem: Environmental > Terrestrial > Soil > Wetlands > Peat | place: USA: New York...
CTCACCACGCGCGACCCGGTGCGCGGCATTGAGCACAGCACCGGAAGCCGGCACGACGGCCAGGCCACGCCCACGAACGTGATTGTGACCGCGGACAACGGGCTCAGCCAGGACGAACTCCGCGCCAAGTTTCTGACCATGCTCAAGCAGCAGAACAAGGAGTGGGGCATTGTGTTGCGCCGCATGCGCACCGGGAGTCAGCCGGTGTTGGCGTACAAGATGTACCTGGACGGACACGAAGAGCTGATTCACGGCGAGCAGCTTTCAGGGCTGAACGCGGCCGCCTTCAAGGAAATCGTGGCCGCGTCGAAGGAACAGAACATGCACAATACGGATTTCCGCCCCGATGCGCTGATGGGCATGATGTCGCGCGGCGACGAAGGGTTTGCGCCGGTGACGCTGGCCGTGCCCTCGCTGCTCTTCGACGACGTGACGGTGCGCAAGATTCGCCAGGAGAATTCCAAGCCGCCCATCGTGCCTTCGCCCTTCGCCGCCGGGCAATGAAAGACGCGAAGCGCGGCGCCGGTCCCCACCATCAAGCGGGAAAACCGAATTGGCAAGGAGTCTTACGCGGCTGCGATGCTACGCGGTGCTACGGGGATTTTTCTTGAGCTGTGGCGTCGGTCTGAGCTGACGCAAACTGGAATTCGAGGAGCCACACGCTCGCGGCCGTGCGGCCGCCAACCCATGCGGGAGTAAACCTCCACTTCTCGGCCGCATGGAGAGCCTGGTCGGCGAAATAGCGGCTTGGTCCCGGAGAGTCGAAGGACGCCTGGACAACGTTGCCTTGGGTATCGACCTGGAGGCGGACCGCCACTTTGATATGCCCCCGAATGGCAGCAGCTATCTTTGCGGGCACATCGGGCAGGACCCGGGAAGCGACCTCGCCCTTGACGACCGAAGCTTTGATCGTCTCGGATTCCGGGGCGGGAGATTGAGGCTGGGCAGCCGGAGGCGCTTGAGAGGAAGGCTGTGACGAAGCGGCAGGCGATGGCGCAGTGTGGCAAGAAGTCATTCTCAACACTGTCAACACCACACCCACGCCCAGCAGCGCGCCAATGATGGCCATCGCGCTAGCTCTGGAAAGCGGCCTTCCAGTGCTCTTGCCAACCGGCTCGGCAGCCGGCGCAGGCTCAAGATGCGCTTGGACGCCGCTCAGGGTAAGACGGCGCGCCGGGTCCACCCGCAGACACTCCCGCGCAAGGCCGGAGAAGGGCTCGGGGATGGATGCCGGCACTTCCGGTTCCGCGCCTTGCGCTCTGTCCCAATGCGGTAGCTGCTGGGTGAGAACCTGCACCAGAACGACGCCGAGCGACCATAGATCCGCCGCCGGAGTTATCTTCTCCGTGCCGGCCTCCGGCGCATCCCAGGACGAAGTCGGACGCCTGTGCGGCTCGCCCGCAACCTGAATCCGGTCGGCGGAAAGCTTCAGCCGGTCGTCGACAACCATGATGTTCGATGGCTTGAGATGACCGTGCACCAGATCCCGCCCGTGAAGAAAAGCCAGCGCATCCAAAACCGGGCCTAGCATCTCGCGAGTTTCCGCGGGGGTAAGGGGACGCTCCGGAAGAATCTCGGAGAGGACTTCGTCCGCATACTCGGTGACGGCATAGAGCAGATCGTTGCCGTCAAGTTCCGAGCGGCCGTGTTCAAGAAGCGAGATCAGGTGAGGATGAGAGAGGGGCCTGGCTGCTTCCCATTGCGCGATCGAGGCCTCCCCATCCGCCTGATCGGCAGAAATGAATTTGATGGCGGCCTTGCGCTTGGGTTCATCGCCGAGCTCGGTCAGGAAGACGCTGCTCGACTCCGTTCCGCCCAAAAAGCGCAGAAGCGTGAATCTCCCATCGATGAGGCGTCCGACAGAATCGGCGCCAGGCAAGGCCGTACTCATATCGGACTCTATTCTACCGGCGATTGGCGGATGGGTCGCAACAGGGAAATGGAGCCAATGAAAGGGGCCGACACCTCGCAGATAACCCCAGACTGAACCACTTTTGCGAGACTCCGGGCTTTCTTCAGGCGGGAATTCTGTCTGCTTATTGCTGCAGGATCACCTGGTCGCCTGACTTTAATCCGCTGACGATCTCAGTGACAGAACCGTTGGAGAGCCCAACAGTGACAGGAACCTTCCTGAAGCCCTCCTTCTGGTGCTTATCGGGAACCTGGACCGAAGCATTCTTTTGGTTGTCGTAGATGACGGCGTTTTCCGGCACCGTCAACACGCCCTTGTGCTCGTCGAGCAGAATCTCCGCGTTGGCCGTCATGTTGGCCTTCAGCTCTCCGCCGGGATTGTTGATGGAGACGCGCACCTCAAAGGTCGTCACGTTGTCCTTTTCCACGCCCATGGGGGCAATCTTGGTGACCTTTCCGGAAAAGCTGCGGTCGCGGAAGCTCTCCACTTTGATGCGCGCCGGTTGGCCCAGGTAAACATGGGCGATGTCGGCCTCATCCACCTTGCCCTGCACGTACACCTCTGACGTATCGCCTTCGGTCATGACCAGCGTGGCCGTCGAGCCCAGCACCAGGATCGAGCTGACCGCATCGCCGATTTCGACGTCGCGCGAAAGAATGACGCCGTCCATGGGCGCAACGATGGTGGTGTAGGAGAGCTGCTCCTCGAGCTGCTTCAGGCCGGCCTGGCTCTGCATCACCTGCGCCCGCGCCTGCTTCAGCTTGGCGGTGTCCACGCCGACCTGCGCCTGGGCAGCGTCGCGCTTGGTGAGTGCGGCCAGGTAGTCGCGGTTGACGTCGTCCAGAGCCTGGTGGCTGACGATGCCTTCCTTGCTCATTTGTATATTGCGGTCGAGTGTGGCTTTATACATGGGCAGGTCGGGAGCCGCTGCATTCACCTTGTCCTGTTCAATGTTGGCCTGGTAGGTGGTCACGTTGGCCTCGGCGCTGGCCAGTTGCGCGCGTTGCGCTTCCACCTGCGCTTCGATCTCCTGTTGATCGAGCTGCGCCAGATCCTGGCCCTTGTGCACCCTGTCGTTGATGTCCACAAAGAGCTTTTCCACAATGCCCGATGCCTTGCTCTTGACCTCGACCTTGGTGATGGGCTGGATCTTGCCTGTGGCCACAACGGACCGCGCCACGTCGCCGCGCGTGACTTTGGCCAGCCGGTTGGGATCAATTGGATCTCCCTTGGCAACATGGGCAAGAACCGCGCCCGCCACGATCAACACAAGGGCGATCCCCGAGCCTACAACGATCCAAAAGCGCTTGTTTTTGCGTGACGCTGCCACAAACCCCTCCCGGAATAAAGATGAGAGCCCAGCTTTCCCGATCATTGCTGGAAGATGAAGAAGCAATCAGAGACTCAGACGGCTGCGGGCTGCCGTTGTAACCCTCTGGACCGTACTACGCAGGCAGGCGCCGTTCGGTTCCAAGATGGCTTCAGGAAATCACCCGGCCTGAGGACCGGTGCGCATCCGCCGCGCGCCGGAGCGCCCATCTGGGCATGGGGCGAGGTCCTTTCAATGGAACCAGTATATCTTCCCCAGCGTATTCTCTAGTTAAAGGAGAAAGCCAAGGCGTTTTCGCGCCGTCCAACTGTCATGCGCAGCTTTTTCGACACTCTCAGCCAGGTCTTCCGCGCCATCATGGCCAACAAACTGCGTAGTTTTCTGACTATGTTTGGCATCGCCTGGGGTGTCTTCTCTTTGCTGGTGCTCGTAGGCTTGGGCGAGGGCTTTCGCGAAGGCCAGCACAAGCAACTGGCTCAGTTCGGCACCGATGTGGTGATGGTTCTCAACGGCACCATTCCCGCGCTGGCCAACCAGCACACCGGCATGCGTCCCTACGAGCTGACCCTGCGCGACGAGGCCGACATTCGCAGCCTGCCCGAAGTCCGCGGCGTTACCGCCGAGCTTGCGCGCTCCGATCCCTACGAAGTAAGCCAGTGGGGCAGTACCTCCGCTCATCTCTCCGGATGCCAGCCTAACTACACCATCGTCCGCTGGCTGCCCATTGTGGCCGGACGGTTCCTCGACGATCAGGACATCCGCGAATCGCGCCGCGTCGCCTTTATTGCCTCCAAATCCGCTGCGCTGCTCTTTCCCGGACGTCCCGCGCTCGGCGAGACCATCATCGTCAACGACGTCGCGTTCACGGTGATTGGCATTGGCAAACCAATCGGCCGCGGCAACAATACCTGGGATGACGAGAAGATCTTCATTCCCATCACAACCATGCTTGAATTGTTCCCGCTGAAGGGCGACAACATCCCGCAGGATGCGGTGACTTCAATTCAGTACAACCCCACGACCAAGAACGACAACACCGCCGCCGATATCGCAGTTCACCGCGTTATTGGCCGGAACCACGGTTTCGACCCCTCGCTCCTCGACGCCTTCAATGAGTTCGACACCATCACCGAAGCTCATCTGGTCGGCGTCATCTGGACCGCGATGGATGTCTTCCTGGGCAGTGTCGGAGTCGTCACCCTCGGCCTGGGCGCCATCGGCATCATCAACATCATGCTGGTCTCGGTCAGCGAGCGTACGCGCGATATTGGCGTGATGAAGGCCGTCGGCGCCACGCGGAGCGCCATTCTCGCGCAGTTCTTCTGGGAGGGCCTCCTGCTCACCGGCCTGAGCGGCCTCATCGGCGTTCTGGTTTCGGAAGCGTTTATGGCCGTGCTCCAGGCCTTGCTCACCGACAAAATTCCGGGCTTTGACCCGCCGCGCATTGTGCCCTGGACGGCGGCCATGGCCATCGCATCGCTCACACTTTGCGGAGTCGCGGCCGGGCTTTACCCGGCGAGCAAGGCCGCGCAAATGGACCCCATTGAAGCGCTACGCAGGGAATAACCGGAAGCCAGGAGATAAAGATATGTTGAAAGACATTCTCGCCCAAGCCTGGGAGGCAATGCTCTTCAACCGCCGCCGCACCGCCATCACCATGATCGGCATGGCGTGGGGCATCGCCACCGTCGTGCTGCTGCTGGCCTACGGCAACGGCTTCTCGCACGCGCTCGAGACCATCTTCGCCGAGTGGGGCACCAACACCATCGGCTTCTTCCCCGGCCGCACCACGCAGCAGGCCGGCGGCGACAAAGCCGGCGTCCAGGTGCGTCTCACGCTCGACGACGTCGATCGCGTCAGCGCCGTCCTGCCCGAAATCACCCACATCACGCCCGCCGAGTATCAGAGCGCCACCGTGCAGAACGATCTGCACACCTATACCTGGACGGTCATCGGCTCCCGCCCCCCGTACGCCGACATCATCAGGCTCACTCCCGATCAGGGCCGCTTCTTCAACGGCGCCGAGGATCAGCAGCGCGCCCACGTCTGCGTGCTCGGCTCCGACGCCAAGACCAAGCTCTTCTCCGCGGGCTGGGCGCCGGGCGAAACCATTCGCATCAATGGCGTCATCTTTACCGTCGTGGGCACCGTCGAGCCCAAGATGCAGGAGGGCAACGACGACACCAATCTCACGGTCTACATCCCCTTTAACACCATGAGCGACCTGAAAGACACCACTTACCTCGACGGTGTCTGGATCAGCTATCTCGGCGATTACAAGCTGATGGAAAAGACCATTCGCGATACTTTGGCCGCCGCGCACCACTTTCGGCCCGGCGATCACGATGCCGTGCATGTCTTTAATCTCCGCACTCAGCTCCACCAGTTCGAGATCCTTTCGATAGCGCTCCAGTCTCTGCTCGCGCTCCTCGGCGCATTCACGCTGGGCATCGCCGGCGTGGGCCTGATGAACATCATGCTGGTCAGCGTGCAGCAGCGCACCCGCGAAATCGGGGTGGAAAAGGCCCTGGGCGCGCGGCGCCATCACATCCTCATCCAGTTCATGGCTGAAGCTCTCGCCATCACCGGAGTGGGCGGCTTGGCCGGCATTGCGCTCTCGTTCCTCATCTCCCTCATGGTCGGCCGCATCACCTTTTACAGCGCCCTGGCCAAGCACGCTGAAGCCGGCGACATCCGCCTGATTATCTCTCCTTCGTCACTGATCGTCGCCACCGTAATCCTGATCGTCACCGGACTGGTGAGCGGCATGATTCCCGCCATCCGAGCCGCCAACCTCGATCCCATCGAAGCCTTGCGCTACGAGTAAGCGGCGCGCGGCGAATCTGATTGGATGGATTGCAAGTTTCCCCGGCGCCGATGCGCCGCGGTCTTTGCTGCGCTTCTGGCCGCTGACATATACTTTGGACCAGAGAAGGAGAGCAAGAACATGGCCAAGAGCGTTAATAAAGTCATTCTTCTGGGAAATGTAGGCAAGGACCCCGAGTTTCGTTCCACGGGAGGAGGCACCTCGGTGGCGAACTTTACGCTGGCCACGAGCGACCGCTTTCAGGACGCCCAGGGCAACTGGCAGGACCGCACGGAATGGCACAGCCTGGTCGCGTTCAAGCGCACCGCCGAGATTGTCCGCGACTACGTGAAGAAGGGCTCGAAGCTCTACATCGAGGGCAAGATCCAGACCCGCAGCTGGGACGACAAGGAAACTGGCGTCAAGAAGTACCGTACCGAGATCATCGTTCTCGATCTCTCGCTTCTCTCGGCCCGCGAGGATGGCGGAGGCTCCAGCCGCTCGTCGAGCGCATCGTCCAATATGGACCAGCGCCAACCCGCCGGGATCGATGACGTCGCGCAGTCGGCCGAGATCTCCGACGACGATATTCCGTTCTAAAAACAAAGATCAGGGAACAGGGATCAGGGATCAGGAAAGGCCCCGGCGGGCGAACTTGTTGAGCCACCCTTTTCGGACGACGATTCCGGATAGTCACGTCTTTCTGTTCCCTGTTCCCTGTTCCCTGTTCCCTGTTCCCTATTCCCTATTGGCTACTCCCTGTTTTTCCAGCGGGTCGTTGTCCCGATCCGTCACCTCCGCCAGCGCCGCCAATCTCTCCGCCAACTCCTCCGTCCAGCCATCTTCCGGCGCGCGCCAGCTCCAGTTGCCCTGCGCCACGGCGGGCGTGTTCATGCGCGCCTCGGAGCCGAGTTCGAGCAGGTCCTGCGCAGGCGCAATGGCAATCTGGGCCACGCTTCCCTCGACCGCGCGCAGCAGCGGCCACACCGGCCGGTTGTTGACCGGCCCCACCAGCGCTTGCACGGCCGCGCGTTCCTTCTTGTTCGCCGTATTCCACCAGCCTTGCGTGGTGTCGTTGTCGTGCGTGCCGGTGTAGGCCACGGTGGCGGGCACATAGCGCTGCGGCAGGTGCGTGTGCGCGCCCTTTGACCCAAAACCGAACTGCAGCACCTTCATGCCGGGCAGGCCCAACTCCCGGCGCAGCGCGTGGACCTCCGGCGTGATTAGCCCCAGGTCTTCGGCGACCAGCGGCAGCGGTCCCAAGGCCGATTCGAGAGCGCGGAATAGCGCGAGCCCCGGCGCCTTGATCCACTCGCCGATGACGGCAGTTTTTTCGCTGGCAGGGATCGCCCAGTAGGCCTCGAAGCCGCGGAAGTGGTCGAGGCGCACGATGTCGTAGATCTCCACTGCGCGGCGGACGCGCTCGATCCACCACTCAAAACCGCTTTTGGCGAGCACATCCCAGCGATAGAGCGGATTGCCCCAGCGCTGGCCGGTCGTGGAAAAGTAGTCGGGCGGCACACCGGCCACGCGGATCGGCTTCAGCTCTTTGTCGAGTTCGAAGATCTCGGGGTGAACCCAGACGTCGGCCGAATCCATGTTGACGAAGATGGCCACGTCGCCCAGGATGCGAATCGCACGGCGTGCGGCAGCCTCCTGGAGAAGCTTCCACTGCCGCGCAAAGGCAAACTGCAGCACCTGCTCGATCATGCGTTCGCGCGCGTGTTCGGCGGCGGCCTGGGCGAGCGCCCGCGGATCGCGGCGGCGCAGCGGCTGGGGCCACTTGGTCCACGCGCCGGTATTCAACGTGCGGCGCAAGACGGCGTAGAGCGCGTAATCGTCGAGCCATGCGGCCTGGTCCCGGCAAAACGCTTCGTAATCCGCCCTCTGGTGGTCTGGATCCAGGCCGGCGAGCGCCGGCTCGTCCAGCGCGCGATCGAGAAAGTTGCCGGCGGCTTCGAAGAGCAGCGGGAATTTCTGCTTCTCTACCCGGTCAAAATCGATGGGACCGGAGCCCGCGGGCAAACCGGCGATGCGATCGGCGGCGATCCAGCCCCAGTCGCGAAGCATCTCCAGGCTGATGAGCGCGGGATTGCCAGCAAAGGCCGAGGTACCGGCGTAGGGCGAGTTGCCAAATCCTGTAGGGCCGAGCGGCAGAACCTGCCAGATGTGCTGCCTGGCGCGCTTGAGAAAGCCGAGAAACTGGTGCGCGACCGGGCCCAGGTCGCCAATGCCGCCGGGCGAGGGCAAAGAAGCGATGTGCAGCAGGACTCCCGAGGAACGCTGGAATTGCATGTTCTCATTATGCCCGGAGAATGCGGGCGGTGCAGAATGCTGCCCAATCTGAGAAACTGAAATACGCGTCTTAGGCACGCACTTTCTTGAGCGGGTCCCAAGAAGGAACAGCCAGCTTTGTTGGTTTCCCACCCTTTCCGAAAGAACGCGAAAGGATGGGACACGGAGATTTGGGTCTAGCGATTTTGCAGCCCCCAACGACTTGAAAGATGAAGGAGCAGTCCGTTGCATCTCAGCCATTGCCGTTCCCGACTTTGCCTTCTTGCTTCGGCAACATTTCTGGGCATGCTGCCGCCCTCGTTGGCCGGAGCGGCCGCCAGCACACCGCAACCCGTCACGCTGGACGGCGGCTGGAGGCTCCAGGATGTGGCCAAGGCGCCGCAACCGGGCGCGGAGGTGGCAAGCGCGAAATTCGACACGCGCAACTGGTACGCGGCCACGGTGCCGGGCACGGTGCTCACTTCGCTGGTGAACGATCAGGTCTATCCTGAGCCGCTCTACGGTGAGAACGACCGCCCCGAGATCATTCCGGAGAGCCTGTGCCATACGTCGTACTGGTACCGGACCGTGATTCGCGTGCCGCGCGCCTACCGCAATCATCGCGTGTGGCTGAACTTCGACGGCATCAACTACTCGGCCGAGGTGTGGGTGAACGGCGTCCAGGTGGGGAAGATCCGCGGCGCATTTATCCGCGGCAACTTCGACATCACGGCGCTGGTCAAGCCTGGCAAGCCGGCGGTGGTTGCGGTGCTGGTCGCGCCCCAGCCCAATCCCGGCGTTCCGCACGAGCACACACTCCGCGCTGGCGTGGGCCCGAACGGCGGCATCAGCGCGCTCGACGGTCCGACGTTCCTCTCCACGCTTGGTTGGGACTGGCTGAACGCGGTGCGCGATCGCGATACCGGCATCTGGCAGAAGGTGTTTCTGTCGGCCACGGGACCGGTGGTGCTCAAGAACCCGCTGGTGACGACCGATTTGCCGTTGCCGCGCACCGACTCCTCCGACGTAACTGTCGAAACTACGGTGGAAAACGTGAGCGATGCGCCTGAGACCGGCGTCGTCCAGGGAACGATCGAGAACATCGTCTTCGAGCGGCAGGTGGAACTGGCGCCCCACAGCACGCAGAACATCGTCTTCGACGCCAAAAACACGCCGGCATTGCACATCGACCATCCGCGCCTGTGGTGGCCGAACGGCTATGGGGAGCAGGAGATGTACCGGCTGCACCTCGCGCTCCGGATCGGACGGTCCACGAGCGACGCCGAGGACGTCGATTTCGGCATTCGCAAGATCACTTACTCGGTGCCGGGAACGGATACGCTGACGATTTCCGTCAACGGCGTACCCATCTTCATCCGCGGCGGCGACTGGGGACTCGACGAAGCCCTGAAGCGGATTCCGCGCGAGCGGCTCGACGCCGAGATTCATCTGCACCAACTGGCGCATCTGAACCTGATCCGCAACTGGGTGGGCCAGAGCACGGGCGAGGAGTTTTACGAGCTGTGCGACAAGTACGGGATTCTGGTTTGGGACGAGTTCTTCCAGCCGAATCCGGGGGACGGGCCCAATCCCACCGATCTCGACACCTACATCGCCAACGTGCGCGACAAGGTGCTGCGCTTCCGCAATCATCCGTCCATCGCGTTGTGGTGCGCGCGCAACGAGGGCTATCCGCCGCCCGAGA
>Ga0326727_10028936_pt1 | contig 10027 bp, 18 predicted proteins | sample MB2enrmetagenome_FD_207643 | JGI IMG/M metagenome (GOLD analysis project Ga0326727, IMG submission 207643) | Lab enriched peat soil microbial communities from McLean, Ithaca, NY, United States - MB29MY | ecosystem: Environmental > Terrestrial > Soil > Wetlands > Peat | place: USA: New York...
TGCCCCCACCGTGTGCCGCCGGGCGAAAAGATCCGGCGATGGTCAACCAAAGCGGCTCCACTTTCAGGGCGGCAAACCTTTTTCACATTGAAAATCGTCGGTGACATCAAAACAAACAACTCAAACACCCTTTTTCAGAGGTCTCAATATATGAAAGGTGGATGGCATGGCACGCCGCCTAACGAAAAAAGCTGAGCCACCGCCGACTCGCGACGTGAACCGCGACAGCGGAACTGACAGCGCCAACGGCGGTTGGCTCCGGCGACTTGTTAGGCAGCATGGTCAATGGAATCCTCTCTTTTAAGACGGCCTATCGTCAACCAACTCCATCCAAGGAAAACTATCATGCCAATAGTCACAAATAGGAACATGAAAAGCAATGCGCTCGAAATCTTTTGGGCGACTCTAATACTGCTGGCGGCAAAATAAGCTACCCGCTGTAACTGCTCCAAAGTCTGTGCGCTGCGAATCTGCTCATCTGCCCACTGTTTGTCAGCCCACAACGTGAAACTACTTGGGATGGCAATAGCCATGTAAATCAACAAAAAAACATAAAACACCAAAACAGCAAGTGTGCCTGCGTAAAGTCTGCGTAAGCGTTTAGTGTTCATGCGCGTGAATGCTGCCTAACGATGAAAGCTGAGCCACCGTGGACTAAAATCTATGAAAACACCAAAATCCGAAGCGAATAAACAGAAAGCGCCAACCACGGTTGGCTCCGGCGACTTGTTAGGCCACATGATCTGCATCGCTCGAATCCTCAATGTGAATCTCTCTTTCTTGCAGAAACTTGGAAACAGCGTCAAGGTCATAACATTCGAGCTTCTCAATGCCTTTCTGCTCGGTGTTTCGCGTTATTGTAATAACGGGCTTTCTTGTCTTTCTAAACGCGGCAATGGCTCTCGGAATAACGTCATACTTTGCGATAATCGCAAGGGCGCTCAATCCGGCACCGACTGCCTCAATATGATGGGCGGCTTGGTTTGCGGCCATCACGCTTTCCCTAACTTCTATGCCTTCCTGGCGAAGGAACGCTTCCAAATCTTTCAAGATGGTATCTGAACCTGTAACTGTAACATGAACGGTATTCATAATATGAAAATGCTCCTATTGAAAACAGTGCCGAAAACGAAATGGAAAGCTGTGCGAACATACCTTGGCTGGGCATGGACGGCTTTTCGGGGCGGCCATGTCATAATTGCCTCTGACAGGCTGCAAGCAAAACGGATTGGTAAAGACGTGCTCATGTGGCCTAACGAAAAAAGCTGAGCCACGGGCGCGAAAACCAATGATTATGAATCTCGAAACCGACATCCAACCGCCAGCGGCTCCGCCCGTTGGCTCCGGCGCGGTGTTAGGCATCCACGAACTGACGACTGAATCAAAATACTGGATAAGCCTACTCCGCTCTGAAAGCGACAAAGCCAACTGGACGCGCGAACTGCAAAAACGAAACTGTTTTGAGCAACATGCTATCGTCGCTCCGCGTATTCCGCTGAAACTTGTTCTCATGGAAATGCGCCGCGCAGTCTCCCCAAAATGGTGGGAATATCCACTTATCGGCTTGTGTCGCATGATGGACATTATCACGGATGCAATGGAATGGTGCTTAAACAAAATCACACCATGATGCCTAACGAAAAAAGCTGAGCCACCGCCGGCTCGCAGCGTGGACCGCGATAGCGGAACGGACCGCGCCATCGGCGGTTGGCTCCGGCGTCTTGTTAGGCCACTGGCTGTCTTTCAATCCAAACCTCATAAAATCAAACGCCGAAATAACGGCTCCGCACTTGCTCGTCGCGCGAAACCAGCGCGAGCTAAAACCATCCGAACTATCAGCAACTTACTCATCGAAATCCGAACCGGCAAAATTATCGCCAGCCAAACCGGCTCGGTCAAAATCTAAAAACGCGGAAGTGGCCTAACGAAAAAAGCTGAGCCACCGCCGACTCGCGACGTGAACCGCGACAGCGGAACTGCCAGCGCCAACGGCGGTTGGCTCCGGCGACTTGTTAGGCATCAAAGACGTGCAATCCATAATAAAATCAGGCAAATCAAAACGCTCACCAACTGGCAAGCTGCCGCACTTGCTCGCCGCATCAAACCGGCGCGAGCTGAATCCTGGCTGACTGCCGATAGCTTGCTCATCTAAATCTAACTGCTCAAATCTTCGCCAGACCAATCAACTCTATAAAACCTCAAACCAATCTTGATGCCTAACGAAAAAAGCTGAGCCACCGCCGACTCGTGACGTGAACCGCGACAGCGGAACTGCAAGCGCCAACGGCGGTTGGCTCCGGCGACTTGTTAGGCTGCTCGGTCATAACTCAAAAATGTCTGCTGCAATGTCTGAAGTCGAGTGCGAACATCGCCGAAAATCTCCGGCGTGAGATCAAACCGCTCATAATGCTCAACGATGTAACCACAAATAAAAGCAAGCTGGTCGGCGATAGGAACCAACTCCGCTGACTCATGCTCCAATCTAAACTCAAGAATCATCGCCATGCAACTGGCGATGGCTGAATCATCGGTGGCTGCTTCGCTCTGGATGTAACGAATGGCCGCCTGAACATAAAAACGAAATGCAACCGGCCCCATCCACATCAACCCCTCTTGGTAATAGAGCGAGTTCTCTCGAAATAATGCCTCGGCCTCGTCGAGACTCTTGCCGAGGAAATTCTTGCAGGCCACTTGGCCATCTAACCCACCGTAAGGGTCTATCTCTTTGGCTGTCGGTAATGTCATGGCGCTAGAGCAGCCTAACGATGAAAGCTGAGCCACCGCCGACTAAAGATATGAAACAACCTGTGACTTCTCGAACAACTGACAGCGATAACGGCGGTTGGCTCCGGCGACTTGTTAGGCGGCAGGATCAAGTTGACTATGCAAAATTTATGAGTGAAATCTTTCAAAGCAAAACTCGGCCATGTCAAACCGAAATCAAACAGAGGAAAAATGAAAGCTATCATTTCTCCTTTGGAGGCTGCGCGAGTCGAATGCGAGCGGCGCTGTCAATTACTCCGCGAATGTGTGATGCGGCGCGTTCTGGCTCCATATCAATAGTCGCACAGTATCCCTGGAACTGGACGGCATATTCATCAAACATATCGCTCCCCGAAATCTTCGGGTTGTCTTTTGCTTTGAGCATCGCATCTCTGAATGCTCTAACATCCGCATCAACAAGGCCAACATTGCCAAGTATCGCGGCGATTCCGATGTGTAACTTCTGGAACTCTGATTCCAGCCATTCTCTATCTTCTTGTGTCATAAAATCTATGGCGTGCGTTCTGCCGCCTAACGATGAAAGCTGAGCCACCGCCGACTCGCGACGTGAACCGCGACAGCGGAACTGACAGCGCCAACGGCGGTTGGCTCCGGCGACTTGTTAGGCATCAAAGTCATAAAACTCAATAAAATCAAGGAAACGCAAACCATCGGCGCTCAAATCTACTCGCCGCTCAAAACCTGGCGCGAGCTTTCTTTTCCGCTCGAAACTTCCGGCTACCAGCGCAAACCAAAATCTCCGCTCAAATCCATCGCCAAAAAATCGGCGTCGGCTTGATGCCTAACGAAAAAAGCTGAGCCACCGCCGACTCGCGACGTGAACCGCGACAGCGGAACTGCAAGCGCCAACGGCGGTTGGCTCCGGCGACTTGTTAGGCATCGTGGTCATCAGACATCGTCATCTTTATCCAACCGGCGACGCGCTCTCAATGGGTCAAAAGGCGAAAGTGGCGAATGTGCAAACTCTCGAACGCCGCAATCATCTGGGCCTATCGGCTCAACTCGAACCAAAGTAACGTCATCACGCTTATGGTCTATAAAATACAACGCCGCCTCTTCTTTTGAGTCGGCTGGCAACTCATCAATATACATCTTGCCGCCATGCTTCCAGTGCATCCGAAATATGTAACTTTGCCACATAAACGCGAACGATGCCTAACGAAAAAAGCTGAGCCACCGCCGGCTCGCGACGTGAACCGCGATAGCGGAACGGCCAGCGCCAACGGCGGTTGGCTCCGGCGACTTGTTAGGCCACTGGCTGTCTTTCAAACCAAACCTCATAAAATCAAACGCCGAAATGACGGCTCCGCATTTGCTCGCCGCGCGAAACCGGCGCGAGCTAAAGCCATCCGAACTATCGGCAACTTACTCATCGAAATCCGAATCATCAAAATCATCGCCAGCCAAACCAGCTTTGGCAAAATCAAAAAGAGCGGAAGTGGCCTAACGAAAAAAGCTGAGCCACCGGCAATGTGTGGCATCCGAACTTATGAAATCCAAAGCGAATAAAAAGAAAGCGACAATGCCGGTTGGCTCCGGCGACTTGTTAGGCCACACGGTCGAAGTTCTCGACAAGCGTGGCATCATAGTGGCTGAAATCGTGATAACGCCAAATGGCCCGCTCGCAAAAGGAAGTGAAAAGATACTCATGACGGCTTGCGATGTCATGGAATGCCTGTCCAAAACTCTGGGTCGGAAATTATCGTCTCGAAAACGACTCTGTAAGTGCCATCACGCTCTGGGGAAACCCTCGAAAACGCGCCACCGCCACGCTGGCCTCGAAAAGAAAAATAACACTGGTCTGCCGTCGAAACCGGCGAAGACACATAACCCTCTATCGAAATGAAATTCTTGCGCCTACCTGTCCCGCGCGTCGCCTTTGTGGCGAGAATATGCACGATGCCGCTTGGCGTCTCAATATCAACTGGCTGCGTGCCGATTTCTCTTGCAGGTGGAATATCCATAAATCTACTTGCCGCCACAGATACAGCATCGCGGACGACTCATCATGTTGCCAATGCCGCAAATCGCCCAAATCACTATCCAAAAACCGCAGGAGAGGATAGTAATCAGGAAATGCAAAATGTGGTTGGTTCCAGGACGACTATGCCGCGTCAACTGCTGGCACGTCTTGCAAAACTTCTGCGAATATATTTCGGATGCCATAAGCGTGTAGTGTGGCCTAACGAAAAAAGCTGAGCCACCGCCGACCTGCGACGTGAACCGCGAAGCGGAACGGCCAGCGCCAACCGGCGTTGGCTCCGGCGACTTGTTAGGCATCATCTCGTGTCCTTTTTGATTGTAATTTCGTTTGTCGTCCCATCGGCTACAATCACCATCTCACTATCATCTGCCCGAACTATCTTCGTGCGTAAAACAAACGGAACCTTCTGACTCTTCTGGCTGCTCTTCGTGACGGTTCCAATCAAATATCCATCCTGAACCAGAAATGTGCCGGATGACACAAAATCCAAAGTGCCGTCGGAACGAATCAAATCGTTTGTGAAGTCACCGCCTGGTGAAATCGTGAAAACGCTTCGGTTTTGATCCGATGACGGCATGATAAAATGCCACGCTCCGGGCAGATTCTTGCGAACCTCGGCATCACTCCGATGACCGCAAGCAGTGAGAAAAATGCTCAATGCCAGAATTGCTATCGTGTATTTCATAAACGTGTCGTGATGCCTAACGAAAAAAGCTGAGCCACCGCCGACTCGCGACGTGAACCGCGATAGCGGAACGGAAAGCGCCAACGGCGGTTGGCTCCGGCGACTTGTTAGGCCACGTTTCGTGAATCTTCATAAAACCATCCGACAAAAATCTCCGCCGAAATCACCCGACGCTGCCGCACTTGCCCGCCGCCGACAAATCAGCGCGAGCCGTGCGCCGTCCAAAATGTCTGCTGCCAAACTCACCGAAAACCAAACTGCCAAAAATCTCCGCCTGCCAATCTGACTCACCAAAAATCTCAAAAGTATCTCGTGGCCTAACGTAGAAAGCTGAGCCACCGCCGACTCGCGACGTGAACCGCGACAGCGGAACTGACCGCGCCATCGGCGGTTGGCTCCAGCGTCTTGTTAGGCGACATCACGCACTCTCCTTCCCGAAACAAACAAACCGATGGCTGAAACCACAGCAACGCCTGATAACCACAGGATGCTCCTATAAGCACGCCGGTCTTCAGCCAACAGCTTCGTGACTGGCGCATACAAGTCAACACGGTTAACGGTGTCACCGGCTGGCAAATATCCATCACTCTTAATAAACCCAAAAACTAGCGGGTCGGTAATCGGCGGATCAACGTAATCAAGTGTCATGCATGCAATGCCAATCAGCGATGCCAACAAAACACAGAATGATAGGGTGCGAAACATACTCTGTCGCCTAACGAAAAAAGCTGAGCCACCGCCGACTCGCGACGTGAACCGCGACAGCGGAACTGACCGCGCCAACGGCGGTTGGCTCCGGCGACTTGTTAGGCGACATGGCTCTCATCTCGTTTCGTGCCTCTAAACTGTCCCGACAAAATCAGTGCGAAAATAAATCCGAACAACAAACCCTCAATGAATCGAAGCACCACATAGACCGTGTGAATGTAGCTTCTATCAAACCAATGAATATCCAACAATACGTTGAGCGCACCCATAGTAATGCCAAGAAACCCGGCGATAATAAATGCCAGCTTCGCCCAGCGAGCGCGCACGCGGCTCTTCTGCAAGGGAAACACAAATACCCAACCAATAAAGATGAGGACTACGAAACCGTCTATGATGGTGCTTATATTCATAGCGTGTAATGTCGCCTAACGTAGAAAGCTGAGCCACCGCCGACTCGTGACGTGAACCGCGATAGCGGAACTGACAGCGCCAACGGCGGTTGGCTCCGGCGACTTGTTAGGCGTCGTCTCCACAACTAAACTGTGCTCTTGGAATCTGGCTGGCGTAACTTCCGAACCTCTCGCCCAAGCCTAGACACTTGTCTCGTCTGCAAGATAAATCCGCAGACCAAACCGACGACAATGCTCTGCAAGGCGCGAACCTCGCTGGTAAAATATGCCAACAACGACTCCCCGCCGATGGCTACTGTGACCGCGATGACTATCGGAATGAATTCCGCCAACTCTTGTTTGTCTTTTTGTGTTATCATAAATCATCTCGCGCGCTCGACGCCTAACGATCCAAAGCTGAGCCACGCCGACGGGCGAGTGGCTCCGCAGGTTCGATGACCGTTGTATAACTCAAACCATCCATAAACTCAAGGGGCAGTCGGCGTTGGCTCCAGCGCGGTGTTAGGCGGCACGTCAATATATCTCGTAAATCCCCCCCGCCACTTGCTTGGCAACCGAATGATAATTACCAATCACGCCGCCATTGTCATATCCGGTGCCGTGTTTGTAGTCAACGCTGTTTGTAGATGTATCAACCTCCAAACCAAAATATGGAGTGTCGCGCCCTCCTGTCCTATGCATCCCAAAAATCCTTATGCTGACGCAGCCGGTGCGCGGCTCATACTGAACCCTAAGCGGTAGGAGTGCCTCAACAGCAGGTGGTAGTGGTCCATAATCGAGATTGGTGATATAAGACCGGTTCGGCTCACTCTGCAGATTTGGATATACTGTTACGTTCGACACCGGCGGAAACCAATAAAACCCATCGGGATGATTGGTGACCAATGCCTCACAACCAAGGCGCACTGCATCCCATCCGCCAACTTTCTGAACTCTCTCTAAAACCTTCTGTCGCTGCTCCCGCCTCTCAACAGAACGCGGCGGCCACATGGCCGGATTCAGAACGCCCAAAAAAACAAGAGCGCCAACAAAAGCAAAACATCCCCAGATCACATGAACCACGGGATACTTCCGCATCTGCTCGGAAACTTTTGGTGAAAATGGTGCGACGACGAGGCGAACAACAAACAACAGCGCAGCCAAAGGGCAAACCATGAACGCGAACATCAAAAGAAATGGTATGAAAACGCTCATGCGTAGTGCTGCCTAACGATCCAAAGCTGAGCCACGCCGACGGGCAAGTGGCTCCGCAAACTCGATAATCGTTGTATAACTCAAACCATCCATAAACTCAAGGGGCAGTCGGCGTTGGCTCCAGCGCGGTGTTAGGCTGACGTGCGATTGTCATCTGCCGCACTCCCTCTTACTGCCGGCTCATAAGCCCGACGAACCCGCTGCATCCTGCGTGGCCTTCTCGGCCCAAACAAAGCAAACAATACAAGCCCCAGCAAAGTCAATGTGCAAAGAACTACAACCCAACAAATCTTCGTCGTGCTATCCAGGTCTGCCCGCCACAAGAGCCGCACCAGCGCGACCACCCACGCCACACCGAGTAAAAGGAGTGCCAGCAAAAACAAAAGTCCCAAAATATGGTCCATAGGTCAGTCAGCCTAACGAAAAAAGCTGAGCCACCGCCGACTCGCGACGTGAACCGCGATAGCGGAACGGACAGCGCCAACGGCGGTTGGCTCCGGCGACTTGTTAGGCGTCATGGTCATGCCCATCTCATCTCCTGTAATGCCTGGACAAGCTCTGGTCTCATAATCCACTCGTAATTGCCGTCGTCGGTCTGTGGTGCGCCATCATTTCCGATAGATAGCGTGCGCCACCAATGCGGCTCACCGCTTGGTGTGCGAGGAAGCACGATGTGAAGCGCGTCGGCAATATGGTGCGCGAATGTGCCATACTGCCCGCTTGCTGCGATGTAGTGAGAATAACCAAGCTCCAGTGCAAGCTGCTGGGTGGTGATGACGTGCGCCGGAGCGCGGCACTGTGTCCGCAACATCGCTAAATCCTTGGGACTAATGCCGACTCTATCTCGCACGGACAACAAAGCAGTCTTGAACTGCTCTGGCGTCGCAATCGGAGATGGGTCGCTGTAAATGTCCATAGGTGTAATGACGCCTAACGAAAAAAGCTGAGCCACCGCCGACTCACGACGTGAACCGCGATAGCGGAACTGACAGCGCCAACGGCGGTTGGCTCCGGCGACTTGTTAGGCCACCGGTTCATAATCCAAGTAAATCCCATCGCTCAAGATGCTTGTCGCCTATATCTGCAAACTGGCGCACTTGGTTGTCGGCGTGCTTGCCACCATCTCGTCTCGGCGTCCTCAAGAAATGTCTGTGTGTCGTGGTGACATACTTGGCGACAACTCGGCTGGGAACGATATGGTAACTCGGACGCTCATCAACTCCGTGAAATGCAACGAACACATAAAAATGGTCATCTGGCATGAAGCTCTCATTCTTTACGTTCAGCGGCCACGACTTCCGGGCAACCTGCTTCGTCTTGCACTGAATGGTAACAGAGCGCGTAGCCTCCTGATTCGTGGCAACGATGTCAATGCCGCGCGTGTTCCGAAGTGTAATAGATGCAATATAGCCGCGACGTGATAGCTCTGCCGCGACGAAATACTCGCCAGCCACTCCGACAAGAACTGATGGTATCTTCATGGTGGTGCTAGGTGGCCTAACGTAGAAAGCTGAGCCACCGCCGACTCGCGGCGTGAACCGCGATAGCGGAACGGCCAGCGCCAACGGCGGTTGGCTCCGGCGACTTGTTAGGCGACTGGCCTCTCATGCTTGGGACTGTTTTTTCATCTCAACTGCTACCTTCTGCATAGCTGCTGCTCTCTCAAGGTTAGATGCAAGAATGGGGATAGAATCTGCTAACTCTTCAATCTTCCGTTTCTCAGTCTCAAACTCCTCTGACAGCCCATCACACTCATTATGATAAAACAGCGCAATGCCGTAGCTTACGTCGTGCTTTGCACCTTCAAAATCACTCGCCTCCATCTTCTTTAACACTTCCATACTGTCTCGATTATATTTGATTAAAAGTCCGTAGGCTCCCTTTTTGAAGGCGTCAGCCGAACGCTTAAAATCCGCTGCTATCTTCCTCATCCTTGCAGCGTGGATCTGTTGGGCAACAATAAAGGCAATGGAAAATGCCAAGGCAAATGTCACTGCGTATGCAAATATACTATCCATAACGTCAAGTCGCCTAACGAAAAAAGCTGAGCCACCGCCGGCTCGCGACGTGAACCGCGACAGCGGAACGGCAAGCGCCAACGGCGGTTGGCTCCGGCGACTTGTTAGGCGACTTGGTCATGTTTTGTGTGTCAAATAAACCATCAACTTGCTGTTCGTCGAATCAAAGGGAACAACCTTCTCCTGATAACCGGCGTTAGTAACTGAAACCGTGCCGGCAAATGGTGGAGTGCCAATATACTCA
>Ga0326727_10028937_pt1 | contig 10027 bp, 10 predicted proteins | sample MB2enrmetagenome_FD_207643 | JGI IMG/M metagenome (GOLD analysis project Ga0326727, IMG submission 207643) | Lab enriched peat soil microbial communities from McLean, Ithaca, NY, United States - MB29MY | ecosystem: Environmental > Terrestrial > Soil > Wetlands > Peat | place: USA: New York...
GGGCCGCGCAAATCAGGTCGGTCTTACAATGCAAGTGTCAGGACTTGTATGTCTTGTGTGCGATTGGCCCTGAACTGGGGATGCCGCCTTCGGCGGTGTGCAAGATCTGGAAGTTAGCATCGTGGGCCGTCGCCTCCCCGCCCTCGCATAGGCGCGCCTGCCCTCGTCAAGCCTGCTCCTGTTTTACACCTTTGCTCTCGTCACTGGTGACAAAGCATTCCAGTTTGGGTAAATAGCTTTCGTGCCTCGAATGAGGCAACCGTGGAACAGACATAACTTTCTTGTCGGATTTCATGGCCCGCGGGTGCTATAGGGTGGGTACGTCATGACGGACGACGCGCAACAACTCAGCAGGTTTGCCCGAGAGGGAGACGAGGGGGCGTTTCGCGAGCTTGTGGTGCGCCATTTCGATTTGGCTTATTCGACCGCTCTGCGCCAGTTAAACGGCGATGCGCAACTGGCAGAGGATGTGGCGCAGTCCGTGTTCACGGATTTGGCCCGCAAAGCACGGTTGCTTCCGAGGAACGTCGTGCTCACTGGCTGGATTTATGAAGCGGCCTGTTTTGCGGCCGCAAAAGCCGTTCGCACTGAGCAGCGCCGTCGAGCCCGCGAGCAGGAGGCCTTAGCTATGCAGCAGTTCACACCCGAACCCGACTGGGAACGACTCCGCCCGGTGCTCGACGCCGCCATGGGCAAGTTAAGCGCCAAAGACAGGAATGCCGTTTTGCTCCATTATTTCGAGCGCAAAGACTTTCGCGCTGTTGGCGCTGCCCTGAGAGTTACGGACGATGCGGCCCAAAAGAGGGTGTCGCGGGCGTTGCGAAAACTGCGCGCCATACTGGCGCGGAGCGGCGTAACGGCCTCCGCATCCACGCTGGCCGTTCTCCTGAGCACCGCCGGTGTGCAGTCCGCCCCTGCCGGACTGGCCCTGTGCGTGGCCAAGACTTCCCTGGGGGCGGCGGCGGCCGCACCGGCGAGCCTCGCCATGGTGCTGGTGGAAACCCTGGCTCCCTTTAAAGCCCTGCTCCTGGGCGCTTCCATCCTGGTTCTGTTCCTGGGCGGCAGCATCGCACACTCGATCTATGCCACGCATCCGGTGGAACAGCGTCACTTCACCACCCTGGATCTTTCACATTACCAAAATGGGGATCTGCAAACCAGTTGGACGCCAGCCTACGGCAATAACCATCTGGCAGCCCTCGGCCAAGGCAAACGGATTTTCAAAGGAGTGCCATTCGACATCCAGGGCGTAGTCCAGCTTCAAGGGCGGGAGTTTAAACGAAGGGGATACCCTCTTCCGGAAAGCATCGTCGGCATTCCAGTGGGGAGCTGCGCCCGGAGCATCTACATCTTGCACGCCAACTCCGGGACTGATGATCCGGTGGGCACAACCGTCGCGAGCCTGGTGCTGCACTACTCGGATGGCCAGCAAACCGAACTGGCTATCCGCCAGGGGATTCATCTGCTGGATTGGTGGGACTGGCCCAACGCGCCGGTAAGAGCTGCCAAGGACCCTAACACGGCTGTGGCGTGGACGGGCCGCAACCCTCCGGCGGAACACCACGGCGCCAGGATTAGGCTCTTTGAAACCCGGTTCGTAAACCCTGAGCCTGAAAAGCAGATTCAAACGATTGACTACGTGTCGGCTATGGCCGATTCCGCGCCGTTCATGGTCGCACTTACAATTGATCATTGAGCCCGAATCCTATGCGTCCGCTCCACCCCCAACCATCCGACAAGACACCCGCGTTCACGCTGATTGAACTGCTGGTGGTCATCGCGATCATTGCCATTCTCGCGGCCTTGCTGCTGCCGGTTCTATCGCGGGCGAGGCAGAAGGCGCACGAGACGACGTGCCTTAATAATGTCAAGCAATTGTCCCTCATCGGTTTCATGTATCTCAATGAACACGGCAGTCCGATCCTCTACGACGACCCTCGCTACCCCGGCGGCACGTGGATGGGCAGTTTGTCCGACTTAATCAAGAACAGGAACATTTTCGTCTGCCCGACCGCACCGTTGCGCAACCCGCCGCCTGACAGTGGAAACCGGGAGGGCGCCGCTGACGCGGCTTGGGTGAGGTGGACCTCGGATGCGCGCACGATGTTTTTCGGCAGCTACGGATATAATGCCTGGCTGTATTCCGACCTTCCCAAGTATTGGCCGAAGACAACCGCGTTCGTTTTCACAACCGAGGGCAGTATTCAAAAGCCAGCCTCGACGCCCATATTCGTGGACGCGAACTGGGTGGACCTGGCTCCCGAGGAGACCGACCCCCCCTGGAGAAACCTTTACACCGGCGCGCCATTTGGGATAAGCCCTGCCGATAACATGGGGCGCTGCACTATCGCCCGGCACCATTTCCGCAACGCCTCCAGCGCGCCACGCGTTCTGGCACCGGGCCAACAGATGCCGGGCGGCATCATGGCCGGGTTCGCGGATGGACACTCACAGTTTGTGAAGCTCGAGGGGCTCTGGGGTCTGTACTGGCACGTGAACTGGGAACCCCCCGCAACGCGGCCGGGCCTCGGCCAATGAGGCGCGCGGCGGCGGGAACTGGAACTGCACTAACACTCCTAAAGCTTATGGCTGCCACCAAACTTCAAGTCGGGATCGTAAGTGTAATCGTCCTCGCCAGCGTGATGACGCCGCTGGTGCTGCACCATCGATCGCTGGTGAAGTTGCGCGAGGAGAATATGTCAGCGTCCAGCAAAAGCATGTCCAATCTGCTGGCCAGGGTGGCCAGTGGGGTCCGGACTAACGACATGGTGCGAACAAACGTTTTCATCGCTGCGACCTTGCAGGATGTCGGCCTGCAAACGCCGGACTCTGCATTGCAGACTATCCTGCGCGCGTTCGTCAGCAGCGAGCCAGGAGCCATGCAAGAAATCCTAGACCCGGATAGCCCGATGTTGAAAGAGGGCGGGATGGACATTCTCGAGAAGCAAAAGGCGCTGCTACAGCACGTATCCGAGATCGATCTCCTTCAAAAGCGGGATAACCTCGATCGAAGTGTTGACTTCACGTGCGAGCTGAAGGGAGGGGATGGTGCTGGAGGAATGTCACCAACCCATTTGCTGCTCCACCTGCGGCCATCCGACCAGGGCTGGCGTTTGTATTCATACTCAGCACCAATGGTGGTGTTGTCCAAGTGACCGCACCGGAGTCGGTAAGCCAGGCGCTCAGAATCCCGTTGGTATTCGACGGCCGCGTTGGGCAACACGCGCTTCCTTCGGGAACTACAATTGCGCTGCATCTTGCCCTCGTTTGAGCCGCTGACTTTTCGCTTGGCGGGTGTGGTAGATACCAGGATGATTGCCCGCCAATGCAGTTCCTTCTTATGGGACCAGTCAATTGTCTTTTGAACCAGTGGCTTGTAGTGCTCGCGGCTATCTCCTCATTCGTCCTTTGGATGACGCCGCCGGCAGCGGCTTCCGAGTTGGTTGATGTCCAGCCGCTCACCGAACGCAGCCTCATGCTGCACTTCAACGACGGCCACGTGCAGCACCACCAGCGCGGGGAACCGCGTAGCGCCGAAAAGGTGTTCACTGATCCGCTTGATGTCGTCGTCGCCTCGCGTCCCGAGACTTACACCGTCGCGAGCACCGACGATCCGGCTTATCGCGAGAAGAAGCTCCCAATATCCGTCGGTCGCAAGAGCAAAGGCACGGACTTCGCATGGTTGGTGGACAAGTGGGAAAACGGGCGGGCGGTCAACACGCGTCCTGATCACACTAAAGAGCACTGGCTTTATCTCGAACTCCCCACCCCGATGCAGCCCGGACGGACCTACACGGTGAGCATAGGCGGTATCGCAAAGAACGGCACGAACTGGATGCTAAGGTTCGACATCACCCACGCCCGCTCGGAGGCAGTGCATGTGAACACCCTTGGCTATGTCCCCGCTGCGCCGCAGAAGTACGCTTACCTCTATCACTGGATGGGCGACCGCGGCTCGCTGGACCTCAAGGCCTGCGAAGGCCGTGCCTTTCACCTCGTGGAGACAAACAGCGGGACCCGCGTGTTCAGCGGCCAAGTGCGCTTCCGCCTCGGCAAGGAAAGCCCGGAAACGGCTTACAAGTCCGACTCGCCACCCTTCGGCAATTTCCTTGGCGCCGATGTCTGGGAGTGCGACTTCTCGAAGTTCGAGCGACCGGGCACATACGTCGTAGCAGTGGAGGGAGTGGGGTGCTCGTGGCCGTTCCGGCTCGATCCCGATGTCTATCGTCCGGCTTTCGTGACCGTGGCGCGAGCCCTGTACCATAACCGCTCCGGCATCGCGCTCAAGCAGCCCTTCACGGAGTTTGAGCGCCCGGCCCCTCATAATCCCAGACTCACGCCCGGCTTTGCCGGCAAACTCCGCTATACGCGCGTGCGCTGGCAGGAATGGGGCAGCGAAGGTGGCGATGCGAAGAAGCTTATGGCCGACTCCCCGGGCGCGCTCGATGATACCTGGGGTTGGTACCAGGATGCGGGTGATTGGGACAGCTACTACACCCACCTGCGCGTGGCGCAAGAGCTCCTCCTCGTTTATGAAATGGGTCCGCGCAAATTCCGCGACAGCGAGCTTAACATCCCCGAAAGTGGCAATGGTGTCCCGGACATCCTCGATGAGGCCGCCTGGCTGCCGCGCTTTTGCCAGCGCCTTCGCGCTGAACTTCGGTCCAAGGGCTGGGGCACCGGCGGCGTGGGCTTGCGCGTTGCCGGGGATGCCTTCGGGACCGATGAAGGCACGACGGCTGACGGCAAGAAAGTGGGTCGGGGTTCATGGGAGGACACTGACCGCACGTGGATGGTGTCCGGCGAGGACCCCTGGTCCACCTACCGTTATGCCGGCTGCGCCGCGCATTTGGCTTACGCTTATGAACTCGCCGGCGTGAAACGCGATCCTGCCGGGGTTGACTGGGCCAAGGAAGCCCGAGAGGCTTACGCCTGGGCGAAGGCGAACACACGCCAGACCGATGAAGCAGCTATGGACGGCAGTCTCCGCCATCCTCGCGCCTACGCCGCCGCCTGCCTTTTTCGGCTGACAGGAGGCCCGGACTACGAGGCGCAACTGGCTGCCGATACCCAGTGGATCAAACCGGATACCATCCTTCAGGATGAACCCGCTTACGGACCTTTTGTGTATGTCTTGGGTGGCGGGAGAACGCCACGCCGGGCTGAATTAGCTGAACGCCTGCGATTGGCGACACTCCACACAGCCGACGAGATCCTGCTCGCGTCCGCGGCCAAACGTGCGCTTCGTTGGGGCGGTAATATTTACATGCCGATGCTCGGGGGACAGCAGACCACGCCGTTTGTCCTGGTTGGTGCCGTGGCCTGCACGTTGACACGCTCTTCCGAACCGGAGCGTGCCCGGCGCTATCTTGGCGCGCTATATACTACCTGCGATTACTTCCTCGGCTGTAATTCGCTCAACCAAACCTGGGTGACCGGACTCGGGCCACGGTCGCCCACTCAGATCTTTCACATGGACGCCTGGTATAACGGCAAAGGCCGCTTTCACCCGGGCCTGATTCCTTATGGTCCATGGCGCAAAGAAAAGGACCAAGGCATCGGGCCGTGGGACGCCGCTTGGCCGTACTCGACGCTCTATCCTGGCATAGACGCCTGGCCTGGCAATGAACGCTGGTTCAGCAACCGCTGCTCCCCAATGGCCAGCGAGTTCACCATCCACCAGAATATCGGCCCTGCGGCGGCGATCTTCGGCTTCCTCTGCCAGGATGATCCACGATGAAACGAGACGGCGCCAACAGCGGCGAGCTTGCTGGTGACGCTCATTGGCTCCGCGCTCTGTTCGGTACCCTAACACCTATCGGCGTCCATGCGTTTTTCTCAGCATTCTCTTGCCCTGCTCGATCGCCTTCCTGATGAAAGCCCCCAGACCAAAAACATGCACCTTCCCACAGGCAGGGCAGCGATGATCGGCGGCATCTTTGCTCGTAACGACTATGTCGAAATGCTTCCCGCACCCGTTGCAGTAAATCATCATCGTGACGGGGAAGTTCCATTTCATGAACGGGTAATCCGTGGCGTCGGATCTCAGCCACTCCGCATACTCAATTAATCGGGCGCACTTCTCCGTCTCGCTCGGCTCACGACCGCGCAAACCAGGCAAATCGCGCAAAACTGCGAGCGCCATGAAAACCTCAAGAAAATAGGCGCAGCCCGCTACCACTACCTCCTCCGGAGCGCGACCGTCAGCTCGGGGGCGGGCGACGAGCGCATTTGACGATGGCTGCCATGGGTTCGCAGCGTAGATCGTCATACCACGATCAAACTGGTCAAGCTGCCGGACTATTTCTTGGAGGGTCACGATGATGCCGGACGCTCTCTCTCACCCACAGCCGCCGGGAAGCCAGGCCCCGAGGAAGCCAAAGGGCAGCCAATCTAACGCTGACCAATGGCGAGGAGCGCGCCAATGACGCCCGGCTTGGAACAGCGACATGCCTCCGCTCCTCGTCATTCGGTCGAGCGCCTTGTTGGGCCGGCGTTTTGTGTTCCGTCCAGATTTCCACCGGCTTTGGTGGCGGCTTTTGGGCCGCAGAGCCTGGGGGCTTTCGCTACGTCCTCACGCACGTCTTCCCCTAGCTGTTTGAGCAGTTCCAATACCTCAGTGGCGTACTCTGTGTGGTGGCCTCCAGGAAGGGGGTATGCTCCAGCAACCTCCTCATGGCTGATTTCGACCAGTTGCGGGATGGCGCATTTGGCTTCCCTCCCCGACAAAGCCATGAATCCTTGCCTGGCCGCCCATCGCTGGCGGTCAGCGGTGACGTAGTCAATCTTTATGGTATGTTGCCTTGCAGCCAAGCGAGTCAACCTATGCTTCAAGTCGGAATCCCTGGACCGGAGCATCGTCAAGAGGATTGGAAGCGCGTTCGTTCCCGCTCGGCGCACAGCTTCAACGCTTTCATCGAAGCTGGGCTTCCGTGGGTCATAGTAGCCTATATCAAATCCTTTCAGCCAAAAGCTCAACGGCTTGCCTTGGTAAGCTGGTGGAGGCTGACGTAGAGCTTGCCAAAAAGCCCCGCCAAGAAGGGCGAGGACCAGAAAGCCAAGCGGGATCCCAAGCCTCTTGCTCATGTTGTTAGGATGGGTTACGAACCGTGCACGGCCAAGCCGAACGCTGCTGCTCAGTGGCGCGCCGCCGGTGACGCACGATTGCAAACGGAAACGCAATCGGCGCGTCCACTGGAGCAGCAAAGTTAGGCCGCATAATGGTTCCAATCGTCTAATGTCTGTGAAGCAGCGCAACTATATCAAGGAGCGAGTGAGCAAGGACGAGCGGCCACAGTTGCCGCCCTCGCCAGTAGGCAAGCCCAAATATCACACCGATAGCGGATACGCTTACCACTGCGTTAATTCCAAACTGGAAGTGGAAAAGCCCCCGAAACAGAGCGCTCGCCAGTACCGCTGGCCACATCCCGAACCGCTGCAGTGAACGAATGAAGTAAGCATTCTCCAGCGTCTCCTCAAAGATGGGATTGATGAACGAAAGCAGAAGCACCAGCGGCACCGCAAGTTCACCCACGCTAAAGCCGGGTTGCGCTGGATGGAGGAGCTTTGCGCAGAAGCTAACCGCAATCTCCGTCACCGCGGCCAGGACAAACAGGAGGATGCCGGCTCCCGTGCCTTTCCAGGAGATCCTGGCGCCAAACGTGGCGAGAGACCAACCGCGCAGCTTGCCAATCCACAACACGGGCACAAAGAGAAGCGGCTCAAGGATCAGCCACTCAACCAACCCGGAGTTTCTTAGTTCCATCGGTGCTGGTGGGAGGTTAGTGAGGGCCCAGAGTTGAGCAAAGATGAACGGCCCAAAGCCCACGAACAGAATGAGGCAAAACTCGGCGGGTGCCGATAAATGGCGAATGAATGATTGGATGCGATTCAGGGCGCCCAAAAGCCCGGGCATCGCGTGGATTTCGTTCGTGGGATTGGTGTCCATCGGCCCAACAAGTAATGGGCCTCATATTGGACGCGTTGCGAGGCGTCATGGGGGGAGAATGAAGCTCGCCAAGGTGGTGGTCCAGAAGGAATTATGATGAAAATGGGCTCATACGGTGCAGCTCGCAGGACGGTCTGGTGCAGGGTTGGAGGAATTGGGGCAAGAGACTCGGCTGTTTAGGGCGCCAAGCTGGGTTCGGATGGGTCGCCGAGGCGCGGGAGGCGAGTTGTATTCGGAAGGCTTATGGTGGAGACCCGGGAACCAAGGCAGAAGGTAGAGTGCAGAATGCAGAATGGCTGGGCAAAGCCGCCCAAAGCCACGCCGGGGCGGGGGCGGCTCACAGGGCGCAGGCTTTTGCGAGCGCAGTCTTGACAGCTTTCAATTCCGTTGCTGGTAAGGTCCCGAGCCGCTTGTCAAATCGGACCGACGGCAACCCGCTCTCGCCGTGGCGCGGAGTCATTTGCTGTCCAGGTGATCCAGAACTTCCTGTTCCACTTGGCGCGACGGCAGCACGTCAGCCCACGCTTCTTCTTCGCGGTGGCGAGTGAGAAACTTCAAGTAATGCCAGACCTCGAGCAGCACGGGCTCGGGCAGACGCTTGATTTCTTCGAGCAGTAGTTCCTGCGTGCTCATGTGCGGAACGTATCTCGTTCGCGCGCGACTGGCAAGTCTGGCGTGGCAGGCGGGCTAACGGCACCCCGAGGCGAATGGAGAATGCAGAATGCGGAATGCAGAATGCCGAGCGAAGCGCCCGGCATGGGTGGAAAGGGATGGAATCCTTGTAACCTCGCCGACCCTTCCGCTGTCCATATCTTTAACTCGGGGCGCTTCGGGACGGCTCGCCGCTCGACGGCTGCAGCGCACGCGTGGCGGGCGCGGGAAGCGGGGAGCAGAGGCGGGAGGGAGGCTTCAAACAAGCTTGCAACAGGCTTGCAACATGCCTGCAACTTGCTTGCAACTATGGAGGCACTCCAGCGTTACTCCGGTGTTGGTCCAGCGTTGCACCGGTTGAACTTCCTTAACTCCCTTGCTTCTCTGGCGGCGGCACGTCGGCACAGGTCTGCTTGAATCCATCTTCCCAACCGTTGAGGAGCTGCCGAGTGCGGATGAAGACCCGCTGACCCACCGGCGGCACGCCGAAGGCCTTCACGTAGAGGTCGGTGATGTCGCTCCAACCTCCCTCGGCGGCGGGCAACGCGCCGATGACGGCGAATCGGTTGCCCCGCGTCCAGATACCCCGGCTGCACCAGCGGGAGCCGAGCACAAACACTTGATGCGCGGGCGCCCGGGGAACCCTGAGTCGAAGCGTAATCACCCCGCCCCGGTTTAGGATCTCCAGCTCTCCCACCGGATTGGGCGTGAGCTTCACGCGTTTGGGCGGGTCCATGAGGAGGGGCAATTTGGCGGCCGCCAGCGCGCCGTTGATTTTGCTGAAGAATGGATAGGTGCCCATGTGCTCCTTGCGGGCGGCAGCGGCCCAGGCTTGGTACTGTTTGGGGGTGAGTTTGCGCCACGCGTTCACCACCTGGGCTAGATTGTGCTGAACGGCCAGCCGGGCAGGCGTTGGGCGCCATGCGCGCCGGGGCCGGCTCCGCACGACCTGGCCGTGCTTGCTATTGACGTACACCTCCAGGCCGATCGTGCCGGAGAACCTGCCTTTGCGTATCTTCATATTCGTGTCTTGGGTGAGGGATGAGGCATGAAAGCCAAGAGGCGGGGCCAAGCCAGCCCCCTCGCCTGCTATTCCGCGGTCAAGAACTGCTTGTCCTTCGCGAAGTAGGTCTTGAAGAGGCGCAGAAGGGGCGCATCGAGGTGGTTCTGCTTATCGGTGGGATCGGCGGTGCGCTCGATGTTCATCACGTCCCACTCCCGGAAAGCCCAGTAAGCCCAGGACCATCCGTATTGTTCGTAGAGGTCCATCTGGTCCCGGAGCCACGCTTCCGCGCCCGGGGCAAACCGTGCGCAGCCGAATTCACCCACGAAAATGGGCACGCGGTGCTTCTGCTGGAAAGCGCGAACCGGCGCGAGGCAAGCCTCCAGGGCCGCCTTATCCCACGCTTCGGCCGGTTTGCCAGGGAC
>Ga0326727_10028938_pt1 | contig 10027 bp, 6 predicted proteins | sample MB2enrmetagenome_FD_207643 | JGI IMG/M metagenome (GOLD analysis project Ga0326727, IMG submission 207643) | Lab enriched peat soil microbial communities from McLean, Ithaca, NY, United States - MB29MY | ecosystem: Environmental > Terrestrial > Soil > Wetlands > Peat | place: USA: New York...
TTTGAGTATGGCTCACCAGAATTCCATCCGCCGCGGCAAGGTCCCTGATTTTTGAGCATGGAATCGGTTAGCCTCCAGAGCTTACGCCTGGTATCGGCGACTTTGGCGCCAGGTGAGAACGCAATTTACGCTGTAGTTCCAGACCGAGCTGAAGAATGTGCCTGCGATGCCTGCCACATACCACTGAATCCCCTGCCGGATGAGCATCGTGGCGAAGGCAACATTGACGATCGCGCCGAGGGAACATGCCGCGTAGAACTTCAGCAGGCCGGTCACGAGCTTGTATCCGTGCAGCCTGCGGTCGCGGAAGGTGACCACGTTGTTGAGCAGGAAGTTGCATGTCATTGCGACAACGGTCGCGATGGCCTGGGCCTGAGGAAACCCGCCGAGATGGTTGAGGTAGAGGATGGCCAGAACGGCGAGATGCACCAGGAGGCCTGCTGTGCCCACCAGCAGGAAGAGCACGAAGCGGGTAGGCAGGTACTTACCGATCATCTTGTCGAGAATGAGGAAGAGGTACTCCAGCTTTACATTGACGTCGAGCTTGCTTTCACCAAACTGGCGATTGACGAAGCAGTAAGGCACCTCGGCAACGCGTGGAGAGGCTTCGCTCGATGCCAGGATATCGATCAGGATCTTAAACCCAGTCCCGGTGAGTCGGGGCACCAGAGCGCGGAAGAATCCGGATTCAACCATGAAAAATCCGCTCATTGGATCGGAGACCTCACAGCGGCAGATGAGGTTGGCGGTCCGGGTTCCGAGGTTGCTGAGGCGTACGCGGTTCTTTGCGAACTCGCCCATGCTTCCGCCCGCGACCTTGCGACTGGCCACGACGATATCGAGGTCCTCGTCCTCGATCCTGCGTAGCATCTCGGGAAGGATCGTCTCGTCGTGCTGCAGATCGGCGTCCATAACGGCAATGTAGAGAGCGGCCGAAGCCATCATGCCCTCGATGCATGCCGAGGACAGGCCGCGACGGCCAATCCGTTCGATCAATCGCACGCGCCGATTGTTCCGGGCGATCTCGCGGATAAGATCGGATGTGCCGTCGGGAGAGTTGTCGTCCACATAGATTGCTTCCCACTCGATTCCGGACAGCTTGCGTTCGAGCTTTTCCAACAGAAGAGGAACATTCTGCCGCTCGTTGAACGTCGGAATCACCACGGACAACTGTAGCGCAGCGGTTTGCTCATCCGCGACCGGGTCGAACGCAGTCGAGAGAGCCGTTGATGCGCGATCATGAGAATGCTGCAACATCTACAACGGGACCTCTAGGCCAAATTCAACAGCTTCCTTCGATTGTGTTCGAGGGTGCACCCGTTTAGTTTAGACGGACGCACCCAATTAAGGGTTCGCTTTGTGGGTTGCGGTCGTGCGCAATGCTGGAGCGGTAGCAACGGACGTTATGGGCGACTGCTGCAATAGGTCCCAGCAACCGGTCGCGAAGAAGACGACAAGCAGGATTCCTTCGACCAGCTTCCACTTACTATGGCTCTGCACGGCGAAGAAGTTGCCCATCAGGAAGATCGAAGAAAGCAAAAGGATGGCCCGCTTGGGAGGATTGAAGCGCGCCAGAATGCGCCAGCCAATCAGTGCCATGGGAAGCGTAAGTGGAACAACGTCATACTCGATGAGCCGCGGATTGAGAAGAATAACGCCGAGCAGCAGCACCGGAAGCCACTGCCGGAGGGGAAATTGGGCGCTTAGATACCGGCGAGAGAGATGAAGCAGCACAGCGAATACCGGAACAGCATACAGAAGATAGATGACTGTACCGGCAACGCTGTATGAAATGCCGCGGCCAAAGAGGAGATCGCTGAGAAGGCCCGCGGGGCTGCATCCGAAGTCGCGGTTGTAACTGAACTGCAGATCAACGGCTTGCAGGAAGTGATGAAAAAGGGATGGCCAGACAAGAGGCTGTATGGCGAACAGAGCAATCCCCGTCACCACCGTCATGCCGGCAGGCAACCATTGCCTGCGGGCGGAGAGCAAGGGAATCGCCGCCAGAACGAGCAGCGGAGCTTTATAGCAGGAAGCAACTAGGATCGCCAGATAGCACCAATGCCACTGACCTCGTCGCCAACCGAAGACAGCGCCCAACAGGACGAGAGCGTAGAGGATAATGGCGACGTTGCCGCTCAGTACGATGTCATGTTGCAGCATGCCGGGAAAAAAGAGGGCCGCGGGTGCGAGTAGGAGGAATCCGCTTCGCTCGCTCTCTTCCACTGCCTGCATGCCTACCCATACAAGGCAGAGTGCGCAGACGGCATAAATGAGCCAGTACGCGGGCCCACTGAGCCACACAGGGATCGCGCCGATTGCCCGCAGAAGCGGAAGCGTGATCGGCGAGTAGACATAGCTGAATGGCGTTGTGGCATTGGGATGGAGAGCCAAGTCGCGATGGAAGGCGTCTTGCACGGCGATGGCATCGGCGTAGGGGTCGTGTCCGGCTTGCAGGGAATGGATGGCATTCAGATAGATGGAAACGTCCCACCCTGGCCTATCGAAAGAAATCCATACAGGAATGCTCGCGAATGCAAGCATCCACAAGATCGTTGCGATAACTCGATATCTAGGTGACATCAATGAAGAGCATTCCCATAAACATTGCAGCGTTGCGAAGCAATTTAGACGCTGTGCGTAGATTCGTCTCCGGCGGACGGCATGCTCTTCCCCGGAATCCAACCCGCGATGGCAAGCACAAGTATGGCCGGCTCAATTGGCTGGCGGTAGTCCATCGCGGGATGCGTAATGTAGTACGCCAACGGAAAGACCGCTATCAATATTAAATATGGCAGGGCCGCATCGAGATTCTCGCGCCATAGACGGCGCGCGCCTCGCAGCATCAGCAGCGTCATCCCGCCGCAAAAAAATATGTTAGGCAGCTCGAATGGCTCGCGCTGCGTATACTCATGGCTGAAGCTCCAGAAGCCGCTCCAGTAGCAGACAACACGCCGCAGCGTGACATAGGCGAAAAACAGCGGATGATGGCGCACATAGTCAACCGCCAACGCGTGCTTCTCCGCCAGATACGCCGTTTCTTGCAGACTGAGATACTGCTGCATTTCCACCGGATTGTTGGCTGGGTGGGCTGGGGCAGGATTGGGGTCGGAAGTGTCTCCCGAGTTGCCTACGTAAAACTCCAGCCAGAAATTATCGCGAACGGGGCAAAATACATGCAGCGTACGGTAGTTGCGCACAGTCCATGGAGTAATGACTAGGAGGACGCCGGCCACCATCAGAACTCCATGGAGCAGCCAGCGTCTGCCTGCCTTCCTCGCCTCCCATAGCGCCAGCGCCAAAAGAAACGGCAGCACCGCGAGAACCGCAGAATTCGACAAGGCTGTGATGCCGTAAAGTACACCGAAGCCGAGCCATGCAATCGGTTTTACCGAACCGTGTATTCGCTGGGCGATGCAGAAGCAGATGGTAAACAGCAGTATGGTCAGCGAATACTCCCATACGCGGCATGCGGAAAAATAAATCGCAAAAGGATATACGGCCCACGCCCAGCACGCTATCCTTGCGCCGCGCATGCCGAGTGAATGCTTCGCGCTGAAATAGATGGGGATGCAGGTGAGCGTAGAGAACAGGCTGTTGAGGGAAAGAATGATGAAGCCCGAGGTCAGCGAGTAGATGCCGAAGAGGCGAAAAACGCCGGCGAGCAGTCCTGTATACAGCGGCGGCACCAGAGCTGTGGGCCCGCTGATGGGGTAGTAGGGCGAAGAAAAACCATGTCCGCTGGCTAACCCACGCGCTACCCAGCCAACCTCCCAGCCAAACCGTTCACAGTATTTGTCCACATCCGGCAAATCGCGATAGGAAAAATAAACGACCACCATGCGGATGGCGAACGCAATCAGCATAATGAGCGGTATCAGATACCGGGGGCTATCTGCCGATGCGGAGCTTCCCTCAAACGGCCCTGTCTGAACCGCTTCTAATTGTTGGGTCGTTGTGCTTGTCATGCATCCGTTCCTAAGGACAATTCGTTCCTAGTTGAACCCGTCTGCAGGGTGTACAAAGCACGCAAACGAAGCTGTATGTAGGCGGTTAAGGCTAGGGGCATTCGGAAGCTCCTGAGATAAAGGACGAGATAGGAGGTTGACAGGTTGCGAGTTCGCAGACCCTTCTCAGGAGTTACACAAATCCTGTGCAACTGATGTCAGATTAATTGCTGTAGGTCCGTTGGTCAAGGTTCGGCCGGTGCCGATCGGGGCATCGGGGATTATCTCCATATACCTCTGTGCAGAAGAACGCACGAACGTCCACACTATAGTTTGATTTGTAACTGTCAAAGCGTGCAATAGCCACAGGTTTCAGCAGGCGGTCCAGGTTTTGATCTCTATGCTCTAGGCCCGTATCTCAGTGTGGTTCCGATCTGGCTTGAGGAGTGTGGCAAGATTTAGCCCGGCAGGGCGGGTGGGACACTGTTCCTCTACAGGCCAAATGGCCATACCTGCTGCACAGTCTTGGAGAAGATTTGCGCGTGGTCCTGCGCAGGCAGGAAGTCGAAGTGGTCGCGATAGAGGGCGACGGTCTGGGCATTGGATTGCTTCGGTAGCGAGATGGGCCAGTCGGTTCCGGCCATCAGACGTTTTGCACCGAAGACGTCGTACAGCCGCTTCACCTGCGCGGCGGCGTCGGGATACGGATACGGCTGCGACGAGAGCGACCACATGTGCGAAATCTTCACGAAGACCTTGGGATAGCGAACGAGGTCGAGCAGGAGTTGCAGCTCCTCGGGGTGGTTGAGCGGGCAGTCGGCCATGTGGTCGATGACGACCTGCAGGTCGGGGTTGGCCTCGATCAACGGATGTATCTGAGGCAGGCGCGTGACCGGGATCAGCAGGGTCATCGGCACCTTGAGCTGGGCGCAGCGCCGCCATAGCGGCGGCATCAGCGGGCCGGTGATCCAATCGCCGCCTGGGCCGGCTGATGGGCTCAGTCGTACGCCGCTGAATCCCTGCTCCTCGGTCAGCTTGCTTAGCTGGTCCGGCGCAGCGGGGTCCTCGGGATTGACGCGGCACACACCATGAAAGTCCTTGGGATAGCGCTTCAGTACGCTGGCCAGATAGCTGTTGTCCCACTTGTAGTGGATCACCTGAATGCACACCGTCCGCAACACATTGTTGGCGTGCATCAGGTCCAGCAGCATCTCGGCCGACGCGTCTTGCGGCGAGGGATGGACGCCCGCGGCAAAGGGGAAGGCCGGATCGGTCTTCCACACATGGACGTGCGAATCGATGAATGGCGTGGGCGTAGGCTGTGCAAGCGCACCAGGCGCGAGTGCGGCGACCGCTGAGGCGGCGGCTGAGGTAGCGAGGAATTGGCGGCGGTTCAACATATGGTCTGCAAGTTTATCGCGTCCCCATGACCGGTGGCATCTCGAAAATCATTTGCGGCCTGCGTTCCCAGCGAAACATGCGGTTCGCCGCGAGTGGTATGCCCAGTTCTTATGGGTTTTTACTCAACCGCCGATAGTACTCGGCGACCGATTCCTGATATCCCGCGGGAACAGCATCCGGCTTGCCGGTGCGTGCTTCGGTGGAGGCGTCATCGCGCTGTAGCTGGAGTTCCAGCTTGTCGACGGAGCTAAGCACTTCGCGGTGCATCTGCTCCACCATGGCCGGATTGCCCGGAAAGCGGCTTGGATCGAGTTGCTGCATCTGCCGCGTCAGATCCGATATCTCTTTCTCGGTCTGCGGGTCGCCCTGCACCAATTGCCGAAGCTGGTTCAACTCGCGCATCCCCTGCTGATACGTGCGCTCCGTATCGGCGGGATTGCCTGAGGCATCGGTGGGCGCAGTCTGTGCCTGGCCCTGGCCGTAGTGGTTGTTGCCGGTGTTGTAATTGCCCCACACGGTGCCACCTCCGCCTCCTCCGCTATTGCGAATATCGCCGCTCTGGCCGCCCAGGTTCCGGTTCCCGACATCGCCGCCGAATGGGGCGCCGTTGCCGCCGCGCTGGCCTGGATTATTTCCAGCCTGCTGGCCTATGCCGCCGCCCTGCTGCTGGCCGCCCTGCCCGTTCCCTCCCTGTTGCTGGCCGTTGCGACCCTGTCCGCGACCATTGCCGGCCTGCTGCCCGCTCCCTTGGCCGTTTTGCCCCTGGCCGTTCTGTCCCTGGCCGTTCTGTCCCTGTCCGTTCTGGCCTTGGCCATTCTGACCTTGTCGGTTCTGGGCTTGCCCGTTTTGTCCGGGCCTCCCATTGCTGCCGCGCGAAGCCGCCATGGCTTCAATCTGGTTGCGCAATCGCTCCACCTGATTGAGTGCCGCAGTCTCGTCGCCCTGCCCTGCGCCGCGTTGACCGGGCTGGCCCTGCCCCATTCCCTGCTGCGCCTGCCGGAGTTGCTGGCTCAACTTCTCCAGTCCCTGCGCAATCTCGGTTTCTGTGCCATTCGAATTCGGATTGATCCCGCTGCGCAGCCAGTCCGCCGTTCGCTGCACATGGTTGTCCAGATCGGACTCATCCATCCCGGTCAGCGCGTCGCGCAACTTCTGCGCAACCCCAGGTTGATTTGGCGCCATCTCGCGCGCGGCATCGCGGATATTTTTCTGCAGGCTGGACAGTTCGTCGGAGAGCTGTTGCCGCTCCTGCGCAAGCTGATCGCGCTGGCGGATGAGGGCCGCCATGTTGTCCATGTCCGTGGCGCCGGCTTGCCCCTGCTGGTTGGCCAGCTTGTTAATCCGGTCAGCCTGTGCATGCTCCTCCTGCGTCAGTTGACCAGCCTCACGCGCCAGGGAGTCTACTTTGCCCGAGGCGAGTTGCTGCTGCGTGCCTGCAAGCAGATTGGTGGCATCGCGCAATCGGTCGGCCGCCTGCCGCGCTGCGTCCGTGCCCTGCTGCGGCGCTCCGCCGCGTTTCATCGCGTCCGTTGCCTGCTGAAGACGGCTGAGCGCCTGTTCAATCCGCTGATCTCCAGACTGACCGGAAGACTGGCCGCCCGCTTGCCGGCGTGATGCCTGCGATGACTGCGATCCGTTCTGGCCAGCAGAGCCGCCCTGCGCCTGCGAACTCACCTGTGAATTCTGCTGACCTGAAGCCGATCCGGCAGAAGCACTCGAGCCTTGTTGTCCCTGCTGACCTTGTTGTCCCTGCTGACCTTGTTGATTCTGCTGCCCCTGCTGACCCTGCTGCCCCTGCTGACCCTGCTGACCCTGTTCGCCTTGCTGACCTTGCTGGCCGTTGTTGGCCATCTGCTCCATCTGCCGCTGCAGTTGCTCGGCCTCGCGCCGCAGCATCTCCTGTTGCCAGCGCTCCTGGAAGCTTTGTTGCGGATTGGGCCGCTGGTTGGCCAGATCTGCCTGCCGTTTAGCCAGCGCATCCAGCTTCTCCAGCGCGTCCTCTACATCCTTCTCGTGCTGCTCTTGCGGAGAAGCGGTCTGCGCCGTCTCGTACTGGTTCTTTGCCGTGTCCAGTTCCAGGTCAAATAGACTGGCCAGGTCGCGTCCTGCTCCGCCACCGCCCCCACCCCCGCCACCGCCGCCGCGCTGGCCGAAGGCCACCTGAATCTGGCGGAAGGTCGCCTCCGCGCGCAACAGGGCCTGTAGAGCCTTCTGCTCCACTGGAATCGCATCCTTCCACTGCATGTCCTTCAATCTTGCCTTCGAGAGGTCCATGGCCGCGGCAGCAGCCTGCATGTCCTTGTCGAAATCGGTAAACTCCTCATTCGCCGAGGCGATGTCGCGGCTCTGCATGCGGATCGAGAGTGCCATCACCTGGTCGTGCAGTTTTTGTTGCGCATCGGAGAGGAACTGACCTTGCGCCGCTGCATCCTTGGGCGTCGCGGTCTTGTCGTTCTGCTGCTTCCAGGTCGCGGCGATCAGCTCTTTCTCGCGCTTGGAGATCTCCGTTTGATTGTTGTTCTGTCCGCCGCCTCCGCCACCGCCGCCTCCACCGCCGCTCTGCTGCGACTGGGAAAACTCCCTCTCAAATGGATCCACCTGGATGAAGCCGATGTCGGTGCGCGCCTCCGTGTTACCGTCTTTCGCGGTCGCATAGACGCTCACCAGATCGCCGGGCGTCAGCTTGTAGTCCTCCAGCGGCAGCAGGTACGAACCATCGGCAGTCTTCTCGCCGGGCGTCTTCAGCAGGTTTACATCGCGGTCCGGACCACCGTTCACCGAATAGTGAAGATGCATATCTTTCAGCCCAAACTGGTCGGCTGCCTTCACCCCAACCGTGACCTCCTCGATGGGACTGGCCCGGTAGTCACCGCCGGGACGGTTGATAGAAACCTGCGGCGGCATCGCCTTGTCGGTCGCAATAAAGTAATCTTCGGAGAGCCGCACCGGCTGGCCTTCATCCGTGGCGGCCACATGATATGCGCCGTCCTTCTCCATATGGATCGTGCCCTGGTACTTGTTACCCTCGCCGCCAGTGAGATGAATCGTCTGGCCGCCGTCGAGCGTGATCTGGCCATCCTTCAATGGGCGGTCCATCTCTACCTGGATCGCGGCGTCGGTCCCTTCGATCGCGCGCAGATCGCCCGAATGCTCCTCGACCTCCGGTTTCATCCCGGTCCACGCTGGATAGTGGTAGGTAACCCGCATATCCTTCACGGATGGCAGGTCCACTACGCGCACTTTGTAGTGCGCAGAGACCAACGGCCCAGCGGCCACATAGTACTCGACATTCTCCGGCAAGCCGGCGAAGACGAATTGGTAGGTCGCTCCGTTACCCGTATCCGGTTGGGCTTGCATGGCCACGGGCTCCCATCCGTCCGCGCTCTGGTAATGGGCAAACAGCCGCGCCTTGTCGGGCTGCATTCCGCTCACGCGCGCGGTAATCAGCTGATCGCTGTTTCGCCGCACAGTCACGTTGCCTGGCGTCACTGTGATGGTATACAGCGGCGAGACGTTCTTCTTCGGCCCCGTCCACAGCAGGGACGCTCCATATCCCAGGTAGCCTGGTCCGGCGGCAATCATCCACAACAACACTGCAAGGCAGCCCAGTGCCGCACCGCCAAGCGCGAACAGACGGTTATCGGGGACCAGCGACGACGGCGCCACATACTGCGTCCGCGCCAAGGTATCGGCAGCCAACAGTTCCAGAAACGGATCGTCGGCGTTGCCGGCGCGTTCCTGGAAGGTCGTGAGACGTTGTTCGATCTCCGGATTCGCTGCTTCAGCGTTACTCACAACGCGCGCGCGCGTTAGGCGCAACAAGGGCACAGCTACGCCATAGACCGCGGCCACTGCGAGTGCGGTGAAGATTGACCATCGCGCAGCCGTAATCCCATGCTCCGGAAACGCAAAGTGGTTGAGCACCAGCACCATCACAACCGTAACCGTGAGCGCGGTGCCGGCAAAGATGGCTGCGCCGCGCAGCCATGCTCCCAGCCGAAGCCTTTGCTGAAGCCGTGCGATATAGGCATTAAGATCGCTGTGGTTGCTCATACTTCCTCCCGCTGCGTGCCCATGTATCCGCTGGCGAGCGCCGTCTCCGCCAATGCGACAACCAATGCAAGCAGCATAACGTACCACCAAAGGCTAACGGGCCGGGTCTTGCCTTCCACCTGCGCGGCGTCTGTCGTTTGGGTCGCGCCGCCGCCGGAGCTTCCGCTCCAAAGTTGTTGCACATCCTGCGCCATCGGCTCCAGGTCCGATTCGCGCCGGTCGGGGTTCACCCCAATCACCGCATCGCGTCCATCGGCAAACCGTATCTGATAATAACCCGCGCGTTGCAGGCGGTAAGACTCGACGGTTCGCGCCTCGCTGAGCGAGAGTGGCCGGTGCCCATCCGGGTCAATCACCTCGACGTTCGCTACCGAACCCGCCGAATCAGCCGCGGCACGCAGTGCAACAAAGGAATCCACCAGCCGTGATCCGCTCAGCCGCTCGCTACCGGAGAGATAGCGCGCCGTCCTGTCCACAAATGCCACATACACAGGATGCAACGGTAGATCGTTGGTCAGATTCTCAAGTCCCGATGTGAGCAGAAGTAAATGTCCTTCGCCCATTTGCTTATCCAGCAGCAGCGGTGTGCCGTCCGTCAACCGCGCCGCTACGCGCGCCTGCGCCGG
>Ga0326727_10028939_pt1 | contig 10027 bp, 4 predicted proteins | sample MB2enrmetagenome_FD_207643 | JGI IMG/M metagenome (GOLD analysis project Ga0326727, IMG submission 207643) | Lab enriched peat soil microbial communities from McLean, Ithaca, NY, United States - MB29MY | ecosystem: Environmental > Terrestrial > Soil > Wetlands > Peat | place: USA: New York...
GCCCAAACGAAGAGCATCAAAGGTGGCTTTTACTTCCACCCCAGCGACGAAGACCTGTCGCTGGGGACCCCGTTGAGGAAAAAGCCCTCGGAGGGATTGCCCCCGGGGGGTTACCTACTCTGGTTCCGCTTTAGCTCTTCCCAACGCAGCGAAGCCCGGCTGGTTGGCCGGGCTCGCGTGGAATTTGCAGCAATCTGCGGGTGCCCTAGAAGCGGATGCCGAACTTCACCGGGATATAGGTGGTGCGGTTGCTGTTCTGCGGATAGAGGTTGGAACCGGTGTAGGCGTTGAGGACAGATGTTGGGCTGGATGCCGTGACGCCGTACCGCTGCTGGTTGGCCACAAAGACGTAGCGTGCTTCCATATAGAATCGCTCGTTGGAGAACTTGGAGAATTTATAGGTGAGGCCGAATCCACCACTCGCACCAACCGCGTTGCTGGTGTAGTGATCGATGTTCGCATTTGCCGTGATATACGAGCAGTAGTAGTAACAATACTCTTCAGTTGTGGGCTCAGTGAAGTTGGTGACCTTGTGATAGAAGCCGCCGCCGAGCACCGCGTAGGCGCCCCATGAGCCATCCGTAGGAATGGTAAAGGTGGGGTTGAGGGTAAACGACCAGACGTGATTGTTGCCGTCGAGGCCGGAGACACCACACGTACCAGCTGCGACGGAACCGGCAGGGCAGCCGTAATCGTAGAGATAATTTTGGTTGGCGATGGTGGCACCCTGTAGGCCGAAGTGGTCATAGTCGAACTGTAGAAGCAGGCCGTATACCTTGTTGAAGTTGCGTCCGCCGCCGAACTGGTATCCGTAGCTGGGAGTCTCGTACTTATGGGTGTTGCCGGCGGGTAGGGTTAGGCCCATGCCGGCCAGGAAGGTGTACTTCTCCGAACCGTCTGCATTGCTGTTGCCGCTGGCATAGTTGGGCCGGCCATAGCGGCGGCGCGGCGGCGGCTGCGAGCCGGCCAACGCGGCCGATCCCAGATTGTAGCTGTCCTCTGCCGCAGCTGCGTCCGAAGAGGACGAGCTGCTGTACGACGCGGAGGCGAGGCTCGCCGAGGCGGATTCAGCGGCCAGCAGGAGCGGCGCCTTCACGGTCGACGCGGCAGATACAGCCTGCTGGGCATGCGCCAGCGCGACCGTTCCCGCCATCAGAAAGCTGAGTGCCAAAGTGCGGCACGCGATACCGAAGAGACTACGGTGGATGTTCATTTTTTAATGACTCCCTCTTGAGTGCAAAGTCCTTCGGGGTTTCTAACCCGAATCGTCTGAGTTTGTTGTGCCGGCATGTAGAGCGGAACCAGAGTAACAGTACCCCAAGCAAAGTCCATAGAAGGTGGTTTTTTCTTGAGAAAAAAGCCACTCGGAGGGATCGCCCCCGGGGTATACCTACTCTGGTTCCACTTGAACCGGCCGAAGCCTATCCTCTCATTGCTAGTGTATGACGCGCTATTGAGCAATTTGGATCACTATTGCAGAGAGATTTTTAGTGGATGTCGAATTGTTCCGGGTGCAGGGCGGGGTCGCTCTTGACCAAAATGGTCTTGCCTGCCATTTCCTCCATCTCCAGCAGCCACTTCGCGCCCGATGCCTTGAGCTGTTTCACCACCTCCGGATGCACCCGCAACATGATATCGCCGCGCTCCAGCGTCTTGTGCATCTTACGCATCTCGATGTAGATGTCGTTGCAGACGGTGACCGGCGACTTAACCATTCCTGTGCCCTCGCAGACCGTGCAGGTGGTGGAAAGCGTGCGTTCCAGCGACTGCTTGACCCGTTTGCGGGTGATGGCGACCAGGCCAAAGTCATTGAACTGGAGCACTTTGGACGGCGCGCGGTCGAGCTTCAACTCGTCTTCCAGGGCGGCCATGACGCGGTTGCGGTTCTTGCGTTCGTCCATGTCGATGAAGTCGATGATGATGATACCGCCCAGGTCGCGCAGGCGGATCTGGCGCACGATCTCTGGGATGGCGTCGAGGTTGGTCTTGACGATGGTGTCTTCCAGGCGCGCCGTCTTGCCCACGTACTTGCCAGTGTTGATGTCGATGGCCACCAGGGCCTCGGTCTGGTTGATCACGATCGACCCGCCGGACTTCAGCCAGACCTTCGAGCGCAGTGCCTTGTTGATCTCCTCGGTGATGCCGAACTGTTCTAAGAGCGGCGTGTCCTTGAGGTAGAGCTTGACGCGGCGTATCAGCGACGGCTGGAAGCGCTGCAGGAAGCGCAGCACGCGCTCGTACTCGCTCTCGCTGTCCACCCAGATGGCGGAGAAGTTGTCCGTCACCTGGTCGCGCAGGATGCGCTCGATGAGGTTGAGGTCGTGGTAGATCAGGGCGGGCGACTTGGACGATTCCGAGCGCGCCTTGATGTCTGCCCACAGGTTGAGCAGGAAGCGCAGATCGCTGCGCAGCTCCTCCTCGCTTGCTCCCTCGGCTGCGGTGCGCACTATGAATCCGCCGGTAGCGTCACCCTTCTCGTTGAGAAGAATTTCCTTCAGCCTGCGGCGTTCCGCGTCGGACTCGATCTTGCGCGATACGCCGGTGTGGTTGACCGTCGGCATGAAGACCAGGAAGCGGCCGGGGAGCGCGATGTGGCTGGTGATGCGCGCACCCTTCTTGGCGATCGGCTCCTTGGCGATCTGCACCAGTATCTCCTGGCCGGGCTTGAGCAGGTCGCTGATGGCGGGCAGGTTGGTGGCCTGCATGGAAGCGCGTCCACGGCCCCCGCTGTGCCCGAAGCGTGAAACGCGGTCTCCCGAGCCGCCGGTGCTACGCGGGCGGTCGCCGCGATCACTGCGCCCACGCCGTCCATCGCGGCGGCCGTCGCGCCGTCCTGGGCGGCGATCTGCATCGCGTCCACGGTCCGGTCGCGCTGCGCCTTGCTGCACTTCGCCGCGATTCGCCGCAGCGCCCTGGCCGGAGTGTGCCTCGTCGAATTCATTGCCGGTGCGGGCCGCCGCCTCGTCGAGGTTGTCGTCGGATTCGGATTCGTCTGCCCGCCCTGCGTCGTCCTGGTCTTCCTCGTCGTCTTGCTCGTCCTCTTCTTCTTCCTCAAGTTCTTCTTCATCGAGGTCGTCTTCCTCAAAGTCTTCGTCCTCGTCGAGGTCATCCTCTTCTTCCAGCTCGGGCGCGGTGCGGGTGATCTGGTCGATGGACATCTCGCGCAGCATGGTACCCAGATCGGTTGCTCCTTCCACCGTCTCTTCGTCCAGGTCATCCATCTCCTCGATGGAGCTGGCATGGATACCCGGGAGCGTAGCATCTTCCTCCTCCAGGGACTCCGAGGCAAGAACTCCGCGGCCCGGTGCGAAGCCGGTTCCAGCTTGCGGGTGAGACTCAGCGGCGGCCTGGGCTTCGATGGGCAGAACTTCGTGCGGCTCGGAGATCATCTCGCCCGCGGGAGTGATCGAAGTAATGTCATGGGCCTCTGCCAGGGGCTCGACGGCAACTTCGGCTGCCTGCTCGGTCTGCGGTTTCGGCACTGGTTCCAGGGCTGGAGCGCTTTGGCGAAATTCACTGGGCGGCACCGGATCGACGCGGTACGAGGCCGAGGCGCTCTCCGGCTCGTACTCCACTTCAACCTGCGGGGCGGGCTGCGGCGCGGCAGCCTCCGGCGGTGCAGCTGAATCAGCTTGTGGAGTTTCGCGGATTTCGGCGACGCCGGCTTCGGTAGCGAGCGATTCAGCGACACTTGGAAGGTCGAATTCCTGAACGGTCTCTGCGGCGGGCGCGATGCCTTCGATCGAGGCGGCAGAAACCGCTACAGTGGCACTTGGAGCGTCGTTGCGCTGGCCGGCGCGGCTTTCGTGGTGGGCCTGGCCGCGCGCATTGCGGTCGTGGCGGCCATCGCGTCTTGGCCCCCGCTCAAAGTCGCGCGAAGTACGATTGTGCCCCTCGCGCGAGTCGGGACGTGAATCTGATGCGCTGCGCCGTGAGAGCGTCTCGCCGGGCAGAACGGAACCTCCGTCCCAGCCGGCTGCTAGTGTGTAGAGGTTGGCCGGTGGGACCAGTGAACTCGATGTCGCCTGCGTGGGCTTGGGCGCGGCCTGCTCTTCGCCGCCCTTACGGTACTTGGAGAGCGATTCGCCGGGTAAAATGATCGGCTCGGCGCCAGCCTCAATCTCGTCGGGATAGGCATTGGCGATGGGGCCAGTGCCGCTAGGCTCCCCGCTGTCTACGCCGTAGAGGTTGCGTGTAGGCTCGAATCCGCGAGGGAAACGCTGTGGCCGCTGGTCTTGCCGTTGTCCGTCGCGGTTGCGTTCACTGTCGCGCCTTTCGCGGTCGCTGCGCGGGCCCGCCTCGCCGCGTCCGGCAACCGGAGTGGAGGACTGCGCGCTGGCCTCGCCGTCGAACTCAAGATTGGACTCGCGCTCCAACAACGGATCGTCGTCGCCGTAACCCGAAACTTCGGAGTAGCCCTGTGCGGTGTTCTGCGGTGCCGTATCGCCTGCCGAACCCGACCCATCGCCCGCCGGACCGGTGGCTCCGCGCCCACGGCGACGACCGCGGCGTCCGCGCCATCGGCGCCCTCCATCGGCTGCGGGAGCGCCTTCGCCAATCTCGGAAGCGTCGTTGAACGCTCTGGGCACCGTACTGTCCGGGTCGTTGGTTCCCGCATCACCGCGCGCTCCGTCCTGCTGTTGCTGTGCTGCGTCGGAGCTACCCTGACGGTCGCCATTGCGATCACGGTCACGTCCTCCGCGCCGTCCTCTGCCGCCACGGTCACCGCGCACCCCCGATTCGCCAGCCTGCTCGCCGTTGGTCAGGCGCGGCGTCCGCGCTGAGCGGTCACCGGCCGGAGTGGTGTCGAACTCCTCCGAGTCCGGAGTTTCTTCCATGAAATCAGTGATATAGAGAAATGCATCGCGCTCCAGGCCAATCTCCACAAAGCTCGACTGCATGCCCGGAAGCACGCGCGTAACGCGTCCGTTGTAAATCGATCCCGCGAGTGTGTACTCGTTCTCGCGCTCGTAATAAATCTCGGTGAGGGTTTCGTCTTCCACGATGGCCAGACGCGTCTCGTGAGGCGTGCTGGAAATAAAGATTTCTTTCGACATGTTCCTGCTCTTTCTGCCCGCTCCGGGTTTGAGAGCCGGATGTGCGAGCGGCAGGCGCAGGCGAGAGGATCGGAGGGGCGCTAGCGTGCTGCTAGTCGCCGCTCACCGGTGGAGCGGACAGGGTGCGGGAATGGGAAGTTGTGTAAACCGGCGGGTGCAGGCGGGAGTCATGACCCACCTCAGACTGCGCCCGGATTGCACCGACGACGGGTGCCATCTGGTTGAACCCGGAAGCGATCGGGAACCACTGGGACGCTTCGCGCAAACACTGGCATGCGGAGTTTGTGACCGAATCAACCTCAGAATCTACTTGAGGCGGGGCCGTTCGCCGTCCGGATGCAATCATTTCCCTTCAAACCTGTCCGGCCAACGGACTTGATCCCTGCCTGGCCGGCCTCTACTAAAATAAAAACTTCAAAAACCTAAAAATCGAACGCCGCGTACCCGGCGCCATGAGTGTTTCCACAGTTACTGTGCCCTGTTGAACTTATTGCTATGCGGTTTTCTTTGATAGAAAACCGCGCGAAGTTCATCTGCTTCGACGTAGACCCACTGTGGAACCACTCGCGCGCCAACGGGAGCGGGAGTTGCTCCGGCCTGGGTGAAACAGCCGGGTAACTCCAGTATGCACCAAAATCGTCGCGAGCGTATTTTTCTGCGCATTCGCCACGGTACTGAGCCAGGTTCATCGCCAAGCCCTTCAGTTCACAAACCGCCTCATGCGGACGTTCATCACAATGCCCAGCGCGAGGAAGGTGAACAGGATCGACGATCCTCCGTAGCTCATCAGGGGCAGGGGGATTCCCGTCACCGGCATCAGGCCCACCACCATCCCGATGTTCACCACAATCTGAAACAGCAGAACGGCGACCACCCCCATCACGAGGAAGGCGCCGGGCATGTCGGCGGCCTGTTGCGCGTTCTCGATCAGACGCATCAGGATCAGGAAGTAGAGCAGCAGGATGCCCACGCCGCCGACGAAGCCATGCTCCTCGCAGAAGGCGGCGAAGATGAAGTCGGTGTACGGAATGGGAAGGAAGTCGCCCTGGGTCTGCGTTCCCTGGTTGGTTCCCTTGCCCCACAGGCCGCCCGAGCCCACTGCGATCTTCGATTGCAGAATCTGGTAGCCGGCGCCGCGCGGGTCGCTGCCGGGATCGATGAAGCTGGTCAGCCGGGCCATCTGGTAGGGCTTCAGACGTTTTCCGCTCATCCATGCGCCACCGATCAGAAGGAAGAACCCCAACAACAGGACGATCACCTGCCTGAGGCGTATCCCACCCAGAAACAGTCCGGCCACCAGGATTGGGAAGTAGGTGAGCGCCGTCCCCAAGTCAGGCTGTATCAACACCAGCGCCAAAGGCACGCCAATCAGAGTGCATGCCTTGGCGATATCCAGCCAGCCCGGTTGGCGTCCGGCAAGCCCCCAGAAGAACCGTGCCATTACCAGAATCAGCACCAGCTTTACCCACTCCGACGGCTGAAAGTGGATGCCGCCGCCAAGGTTGATCCAGCGCTTCCCGCCCGCCACCTTGGTTCCCACCAGCCTTACGGCAACCAGCAAGATGATCCCGATGGCATACACCCAGGGCGCAATGTCCACCAACCGGTGGTAGTCGATCCTCGAGATCAGGAACATCAGAAGGATGCCGACTAGCAGAAAGCCGATCTGCTTGTGGTCGAAGCCGCGGAACCTGGTGTGCAGCGTCGCCGACTTGATCTCCAGCACGCTGAGAATGGACATCAGAGATACCAGTCCCATCAGCATCCAGTCGAAGTCGCGGAATGAGGAGAAGCGGTACATGGGCGTGGGGTAGTTTAACTCTTGGAACTTTCCGGGTCGTGTGCTTCTGGCCCGCCCTCACAATAGCAGTTGACGAGACGCGGTCAATCCATTGTATTGTTTGCATGCGCGCATTGCTGTTTTTAGCCGCCCTGCCCCTCCTCCTCGTTCCCATGCCAGAAGCCGCCGGACAGGATGCCGTTGCCGCTGTGAATCCGGTTAGTGTGCAATGGATCGAGAGCGAGTTTCTGATGTCCTCGCCAGGCTCCCCCTCCGCCCTCGATATCCTGAAGGTTGAGGTCAACCGTCCAGGAAAGCATCCGCTCGCTCTGCTCACCCATGGAACCTCGAATGACCCGATCGAGCGCAGTCAGGTAACGCCCTGGAGCTATTTGCCGCAGGCGATCTGGTTCGCACGGCGCGGGTACGTCGTACTGGTGGTCGTTCGCGAAGGTTACGGGCGTTCCAGTGGAGAGCCGGATCTCACACCCAGAAACTGCCCGACAATTCTTGGTGGAGGCTTTGCAGAATCCGGAAACAAGAGCGCTTCAAACCTTAGAGCGGCCATCAAGTATGCCGAGACTCTGCCTGAGGTCGATACCGGCACGATTGTCAGCGCAGGCGTTTCGTCGGGCGGCTTCGCGCAGGTCGCGTTGACCGTCAATCCACCGCCAGGACTCAAAGCGGCGATCAACTTCGCTGGCGGTAGGGGTAGCGATGGCAAACTCCATAATTGCAATGAACCCGGCATCGTCGCCGCGTTCCACGATTACGGCATGAACTCCCGCGTGCCCATGCTCTGGATATATGCGGAGAACGATCACTGGTTTCCGCCTGAGCTGGCGCAAAGGTTCGATGTCGCATTCCGCAAGGGAGGAGGCATCGATGAGTTTGTCATGGCGCCTCCTTACTCAGATGAAGGACATCACTTCTTCACAGACGTCAACGGCTGGTCTCCCATCGTGGAAGGGTTTCTCAAGGAAAAAGGCCTGTTACCTCTGCCCAAACTGCTACCCGAGCCTGACGTTGCTTATGTGCCGCCTCCGCCGGGACTCAGTAACTCAGGCCTTGCAGCCTTTCACAACTTTCTGATGTACGGCCCGCAAAAGGCATTTGCGACCAACGAACGAGGGGGATGGGGAATGGCTACCGGTATGTTCAACCAGGAGCTGGCGGACAAGCGAGCTTTGGATAATTGCACAAAGAACGCAAAGAATCCCGTGGGTTGTGCAATCGTCTTCCGTGGAACGTCGAAGTAGCGGCTCGTGTCTCAATGCTGGAATCTACTCACGGATGGGCGTTTGTTCCGGCGAGGCCTGCGCTTGCCACGGTTGCCGGTTTGGACGCATTGGTCAGGCGTAAAATATTTCCCTCGCGCGCGCGCTGCTTGGTTACAAATGCGTTGATGACCTGGGCGGCGAGGGGAGCGGCGGCTTCGGCTCCCCAACCTCCATGCTCACACAGCACAGCAACGACGATGTCAGGATTGCGACGCGGGGCCATGCCGACGAACCAGGCGTTGGCGCGTTCGTTTCCTGTCCCTAGACTCTTCGCGCCGGCGCTGTGGCTGACAATCTCGGCGGTGCCGGTCTTGCCGGCGAAGTCGATGCCTTCAAGATGCACGGCGGCACCTGTTCCGCCAGGACCCAGCGTCGCAGCCATGGCGTCGGTGATGGTCTCCCAGTTCTCCGGCGTGATGGGGATGACGCGGTCGCCGCTGCCGGGATAGGTGGATTGGATCGCCGATAGCATCTCCGGCGGAAGCTCATCGGGAAAGACCAGATGCGGCCGCTTCAGCGCACCTCCCGATGCGATGCCGCCGAGGGCGCGAGCGAGTTGCAACGGCGTCACCTGCACAGCGCCCTGTCCAATACCCACCGAGATCGTCTCGCCCGCATACCACTTCTCGTGCTGCGTCTTCAGCTTCCATGCGGTTGAGGGCATCGTGCCCGAAGCCTCGTCGGGCAGGTCGACGCCGGTCTTCTGCCCCAGGCCAACCTGGTTCGCGTAACTTGCGATCGTGTCAATGCCCAGTTTTTCCGCCAGCGTGTAATAGAAGGTGTCGCACGACCAGGGAATCGCATGGTCGATGTCCACCATGCCGTGGCGTTGATCGCAGGCGAAGAAATGCCCATAAAATGTGGCGCCGCCGTTGCACATCACACGCATCGACTGGGCGACACCCTCTTCCAGCCCGGCCAGCGACATGATGATCTTGAAGGTCGAGCCCGGCGCAAGCTGCGCCTGGATGGTCTTGTTCATCATGGGGTGGTCGGGATCGTTGACGATCTGCGACCAATAGTCCCTGGTCAGGCGCACGGAGAACTGGTTGGGGTCGTAGGTGGGACGCGAGACCATGGCCAGAATCTCTCCCGTGTGCGGGTCCATGGCCACCAGCGCGCCGTTATGGCCCTCCATGGCCAGCTCGGCCGCACGCTGCACATCGAGGTCGATGGTAAGCCGCAGGTCCTTGCCAGGAATGGCAAGCTGCTGGCCAAGCTGCCCGACCTCCTTGCCATGGCTGTCGACGATCACATCGCGCGATCCGTCCGTGCCGCGCAGCACTTCGTCGTAGGTCTCCTCAACGCCCGATTTGCCCACCACGTCGCCCGGCTGGTAAAAGTCGTACTTCGAGTTGTTCAAGTCCTCTGCCGAAAGGTCACCCACATAGCCGATCAAGTGCGCCGCAAAGCCGTCGCGCGGATAGAGACGGCGCTGCTCGTCGAAGGTCTCCAGTTCTGGAAGCTCATTGCGGTGCGCCTCGATGAAGGCCTGCTCATCCTGCGTGATGTCCAGTTTCAAGGGGATCAGCTGGTATTTCGGCGAGCTGGCATAACGGCGCAGCGTGGCCTGGATCTGTTCCACCGGCAGATCGAGTCCGCGCGCAATCATCGGTATGTCGGTGGACAGGTCCTTACCCTGTTCGCGCAACAGATAGCAGGAGACCGAGGGATAATTGTCCACCAGGATTCGGCCCTCGCGGTCGAAGATCTTGCCCCGCGGCGCCGTCACCGGCTGCTTGCGCACCCGGTTGGCCTCCGCCAGCATGCGGTAGCTGTCCACGCCCAGTATCTGCAGCCGCCACATCCCCGCAGCCAGCACCACAAGCACCAGCACCACAATGTACTGCGTCGCGTGCAGCTTATTCTCCGACACCTTCTCGTCGCGGTCGCTGAGCCGTTCGGTTTTA
>Ga0326727_10028940_pt1 | contig 10027 bp, 13 predicted proteins | sample MB2enrmetagenome_FD_207643 | JGI IMG/M metagenome (GOLD analysis project Ga0326727, IMG submission 207643) | Lab enriched peat soil microbial communities from McLean, Ithaca, NY, United States - MB29MY | ecosystem: Environmental > Terrestrial > Soil > Wetlands > Peat | place: USA: New York...
GCCGGTAGCGATCTGCTTTCGTCGCCTTTCGCTGCGATATCGGAGGCCAGAATTTGAATAGTGGCGACCCGACCGATCACGCGCTGGCAACCATAGCCAGTATCCTCGATCACCCGGAAACGCATCGCAACGCCGAGAAGCCTCCGGTCGAGGAAAAGCCGGCCTCCCCTGCGCCAATAGAGGCCGATGGCTATTTTAAGCTCGGTCCGGGCCCGATGGCGGAAATCCGTTTCAAATGGACCGTCCGCCGCGCGGATAACGGCGAATATTACGTCGATGAGACGATCGGCGAGAATTCCAAGCCCGTCGTCAGCGGTCCCCTGACGAATGAAGCCGCGATCAAACTCGTCGACGAACGCGAGCGCGAGGCGCGGCGGCGATTCGAGCTGCTCCAGAAGGAGATGGCCGGCCGCGCCGGCCAGACGAACTTGCCTCGCAAAGACGGCGGCACAATTTAGGCTGGGCAATCTTCCAGGGATTGCCTTGGCGTTCCCAGAAAATCCTTCTTGACCAGGGGGACGCCGCAATGACGCAGGATGTCGTATGCGGTCGTGACGTGAAAAAAGAATTGCGGCACGCTGAACGTCAGCAAAAGGCTTTGTCCGGTAAATTTTCGCTCGGCGCCATTGCGAAAAGTGAAGACAACTTCCTTGTTTTCGGTACCGTTGATCTGCGCGGGCTTTAACCCCCTGATGAAATCGACAGCGGTTGCGATCCGCGCCTTGAGTTCGGCGATGTCGGGCGCGGTATCCGGAAACGTTGGCCAGTCCACGCCGGCCAGCAGAGCGCAGGCCCGAACCGCATGCCGGTTGGCTTCTCCCACCTGGCTCGCAAGATTATACATATTGGGATAGAGCCGCGCGTCGAGCAAAATCGCCGGATCGATCTTGTTCGCCGTGGCGTGTGCCGCCGCATGGTCGAGAAGATCGGACAGGCTGCCCAGAAATTGCGTGAAGATGCCGACGGATGATTTATACATTGAGATGGTCATTGCGTTCCCTTCCGCGTGGCGATGCCGGATATCGTTGCAAGTCCGGGCCGGCGTTTTGGCTTCAAATAGTTGCTGCGTTGAAACTTGGAATCGTCGCGATAGGCTGCGGCGGGCTCGGTACGGTCGCCGGGCTTACCTCGACACCGGACGGCCGCGTGCCCGAAAGAAAGCTGTCTCATGATTCGATTTCTATCCTGCCTGACCGTTGCATTTCTACTTTTTGCGGCGCCGGCGAGCGGCCAGCAGGCTTCCCGGCTCGATGACATTATCAAGCGCGGCACCTTGCGCGTTGGCATGACCGGCGACTACTTGCCCTTTACCTACTTCGACAAGACGACGTCAAAATTCCGCGGCTTCGACGTCGATATGGCGGAAATGCTGGGCAAGGCACTTGGCGTCAAGGTCGAATATGTTCAGACCGCCTGGCCGCAACTGACCCGCGATTTCGAGGCCGACAATTTCGATATCGCGATGGGCGGAGTCTCGATTACGCTGGAACGGCAAAAGAAGGGGTTGTTTTCCAATCCGATCATGCGCGAGGGCAAGACGCCGATCGCGCGCTGCGCCGACAAGGACAAATACCAAACCATTGTCGATATCGACAAATCCGGCACGCGCGTGATCGTCAATCCCGGCGGAACCAACGAACGATTTGCGCGGGCTCATGTCGGCAATGCCGAGATCAAGACCTACAATGACAATGTCACAATCTTCGACGAGATTGCCAAGGGCGACGCCGACCTGATGATCACCGACGCATCTGAAACGCGATACCAACAAAAGCTTCATCCCGGCGTGCTCTGCGCCATTCATCCGGAAAAGCCGTTCGACTTCGCAGAAAAAGCCTATTGGCTGCAGCGCGACACGGCGCTCAAGGCATTCGTCGATCAGTGGTTGCACATCGCCATGGAGGACGGCAGCTTCAAGAAAGCCTATGCCGCCTGGTTCGAATAGCCGGGCGGGCGGGTTTTTTCCGCTGAAATTGACCGCATCGGCCCCCCGGCATAAACTGATGCGTATTGAACCAAAGTCTGAGATTTGCGACTGATAACCATGAAAGTGATTTAGGTCACGTTACGGAAACTGCCGAAGCACAGGGCTGGATTGGGATTCCGCCTGCCAAGGAGATCGATATGAAGAAGCTTCTTGCCATCGTAGCATTACTGCTGGCGAGTTCCACGGCGCAGGCCCAGTACTCATTCGAATACGGCGGCCGTACAATTCGCATCGACCCGGATCGGGGCACGGTTTCGATACCTGGCGTCTACGACAATAGCGGGCGAAAAACCAAGCGCTCGCATGCCGATCAGGATAGCGACCGTCCGCACAAACAAGGGCCTCAGCAGACGAAGGCCGATCCCCAGATGCCCGCCGCGGATGAAGCGCGGACCGAGCCGGTGCCTGCCCCCGCGAGCGTTGCGCCGGCGGAGCCCTCGACTACCACGGCGAACGTGGCGCCCACCGACGCTCCGGCATCAGCGGTGCCCCCAGCCAATGGGCCTGCGCCGCAAGTTGAGCAAGACGCCGCTCCCGCCGCCATACCCGCGCCGCCGCCGGTGGTTGCGACAGCGCCTGTGATGCCGCCGGCCCCGCGACCGGCGACCCCGGCCGTCCAGTCGGCAAATTCCCCGCTCGGGGTGTGGCTGACGGAAGAGAAGGAAGGCAAGGTCAGGATCGAGCAATGCGGGGCCAATCTCTGCGGCTATTCCGTTGACGCCAAATCCAACCAGAACGGTGAACAGGTTCTGATCAATATGAAGCCCGGCAAGGATGCCAAATGGAGCGGGCGCATTCTCGATCCCAACACCGGCAGCACCTATGATTCCACGATCGCGCTCAAAGGTGCGGACACTTTGCGGGTGCAGGGCTGCGCCTTCGGCGGCATGTTCTGCGGCGGACAGACCTGGAGCCGGGTGAACTAAGCCGGCTCCGGCCATCGCGGACGGCAACAAGGCCTCGCCTCTTTGCGCGGGGCCTTTCGTTTGTGAGCGGGCGTAACGCATTGCTTCGAACCGAGATCAGATATCTCGCGTCAAAGTCAAAATCGCGCCGAGAACGACCGGTGTGATTGCCATCACAGTCCCCTGCGAACCGATCTGCGACATTGGTCGCGCCGGAACAAAGGGGAACGTCATGAGGCACCTTCGCAAAGCGCTTATCGCCAGCAGCATGCTGTTACTTGCGGGGTTGTCCGCTGCCACGCCGGCCGCGGCCGCCACGTTTGACGGCGAATGGAATGTCCGGATCAACTCGTCGAATTCGACGTGCGGCAGCGGCGCAACGCTTTCCATCGGCATCAACAATGGCCGGGTTGCGTCGTCGAGCGCCATGATGTCGGCATCGGGCCACGTTGCGGACGCCGGCACCATTAATGTCACCCTGTCCAGCGGGATGAAGCGGGCCACAGGTTCGGGTCGGCTCACCGCCACGTCGGGATCGGGCACCTGGCGCGGCACGATGTGCTCCGGCACCTGGACCGCGCAGCGGATTTGATCGTTCGCTTCGCGTCGGATTATTCGCCGACTTTGGCGGAATATTCGGCGTCGGACACATGCTCCATCCAAGTGGCATGATTGCCGTCCAGCGATTCCTGCATCGCGATGTGGACCATCCCGGTGGTCGGCGCGCCGCCATGCCAGTGCTTTTCTCCCGGCGGAATCCAGACCACGTCGCCGGGCCGGATTTCGCGCGCCGGGCCACCCTGGGTCTGAATCCGGCCTACCCCCGAGATAACGTAGAGCGTCTGCCCCAGGGGATGGGTATGCCACGCGGTCCGCGCGCCGGGCTCGAACGCGACCCGGTTTGCGACCATGCGCGCCGGCGCCTGCGGGGTGATGATCGGGTCCTGCCAGACCGTGCCGGTGAAGTTCTCTTTCGGCGCGCGGCGGCTCGGCCGCGAGCCGGCGAGATGGATATCCATCGTGTTCCTCCTTCGTTGCAGGCGCCGCGTGGTTTTGCGCCGACTATTTCTTCGAGGCCGCGTAGCGCGCCTTGGTTTCGGCATTCATGGGATAGAGACCGGGCAGCACCGCGCCGGTGTTCACCTGCTCGACGATCCAGGCCTCCATGCGCTCCTGCTCGGCGCCTTCGGCCAAAATCAGGTCGACAAACGCCTTGGGGATCACCACGGCTCCGTCCTGGTCGGCGACGATGATGTCGTCCGGGAAGATCGCCACACCGCCGCACCCGATCGGTTCACCCCAGCCGACGAAGGTCAGTCCGGCGACCGAGGGTGGCGCCGCGTAACCGTCGCACCACACCGGCAATCCGGTGCCGAGCACGCCTTCGAGATCGCGTACCACCCCATCAGTTACCAGCGCCGCGACGCCGCGCTTGGTCATTCGGGCGCACAAAATATCGCCAAAGATGCCGGCGTCGGTGATGCCCATGGCATCGACCACCGCAATGCAGCCGGCGGGCATGGCTTCAATCGCCGTCCGGGTCGAAATTGGCGACGACCAGGACTCAGGCGTGGCGAGGTCCTCCCGCGCCGGCACGAAGCGCAAGGTAAAGGCCGGTCCGACCAGCCGCTTCTGTCCCGGCCGCAGCGGGCGCGAGCCCCGTATCCAGACGTTTCGCAAGCCCTTCTTGAGCAGAACCGTGGTGATGGTGGCGGTCGACACATGGGAAAGGGTCGCAATCGCTTCGGGAGAAAGGGACATCGAAGGCTTAAACTCCGGTGAGGGATGGATCGGCGCGCATCTTGCTGGGCACGGCCATCGCGTCAAGAGCGGACCCGCGATGGCCGCGTGACAAGCGCGGCATATTGAGCGAAAAACCATGAGATATGACAGGCAAGTGAGGCCCATGGCCACGACGCATTCCCCGCCCCGCCTTTTGCCCAGTGGCGATAGCGCCATTACGGTGGAGTTCAGCCGCAACATCGATGACGCCGCGAACCAGCGGGTGCTGGCGCTCGATCGCGCGCTCACAAGCACACCGATCCCGGGCGTGACCGAGACGGTACCCACCTATCGATCCCTGCTGGTGCACTATGATCCCATCCGCATCGATTTCGCGGCACTGTGCGGGAAGCTTGCCGGACTTGCGCAACTCCCGGTTCCCCCGACGACAAAAAGCCGGCGTTGGCGCATCCCGGTAGTCTATGGCGGCGAGCACGGCATCGACCTTGAGGATGTCGCCAGTACGCTCAAGACGACGCCCAACGACATCGTGGCGCGGCATGTCGCCGGCGACTACCGCGTCGCCATGATCGGCTTTACGCCGGGATGGTCCTACCTCAGCTGCAGATGCCGCGCCGGCAAAATCCGCGCCTGCTGACCCCGGCCGGCACCATCTCGATCGGCGGCGTGCAGACAGGCGTGCAATGCCTTGCAGGTCCCAGCGGCTGGCATCTGCTCGGTCGGACCGCGGTTCGAACCTACCAGCTCCACCGAAATCCTATCTTTTTGCTGGAACCCGGTGATTACGTGACATTTTCGGCCGTCGACGCCAGGACGTTTGCGGCGCAGGATCGCGCCGCGGAGGCCGGCGAGATCATTGCCGAATTGATAGCGGCATGAGCAGCCTCCTCATTTCGGCGATTGGACCGGCAAGTTCCGTGCAGGACGGCGGTCGCCATGGCGTCCAGCGCTACGGCCTGACACCGAGCGGCGCGATGGATCGGCTCGCGCTCGCGGCGGCAAATATCCTGGTCGGAAATCCGCCGCTTGCGGCGGCGATCGAAATAGGTCCATTTGGCGCCGCATTCATCGCGCGCGAAGGTGCGGTTCGCGTGGCGCTCGCAGGCGCAGCCCGCAACGCCGACATCGGCGGACGGGTCGTTGCATTCGACACCTCCATGACGCTGCACGACGGCGATACGCTGTCGCTCGGCTTTGCGCGCGGCGGTTCCTTCAGCTATCTCGCGATCGAGGGTGGAATTGCCGGCGAGCCGATGTTCGGCAGCCTCGCTGTGAATTCGCGCGCCGGACTCGGTAGCCCTTACCCGCGCCCATTGCAGGCCGGCGATACCCTCCAGGCCAAGGCCGCCAGCGGCGCGGCCGAACGCCGGATCGACCTTCCTGTCCCCGGGCCGGGACCGGTCCGCGTGGTAATGGGTCCGCAAGACGACGAATTCGATGATGCTACCAAAAGCCTGTTCCTGGAGAGCGAGTGGAAGGTATCGGCAACCAGCGATCGCATGGGTTACCGGCTCGAGGGGCCGCAGATCAAACATCTGCACGGCCACAACATCGTATCCGACGGTACCGTGAACGGCAGCATTCAGGTGCCGGGCAATGGCCAGCCGATCGTGCTGATGCCGGACCGGGGCACCACCGGCGGCTATCCCAAGATCGCAACGGTGATTTCCGCTGACCTCGGAACCTTCGCGCAGATCCCGGCCGGCCGAGGTTTCCGGTTCAAGGCGCTGACCATGGCCGAGGCGCAGGCCGAGGCGCGGAACTTTGCCCGCCTGCTCGATACCCTGCCCGACCGCCTCCGGCCGATCGCGGCCTTTGATCTCGACATCGAGGCGTTGCAAGATGCCAACGTCGCCGGCGCCGCCGTCAATGCGATCGACGCCGGAACCTGGCAAATTCCTTCGCCCGAACCAGCGCGGTCGCAGGATTGATCCGGACAACAGCAATCGGAGCGAATGCTCCCTCAAGCAGCGGACACAGCATGACCACCATCGATCTGAACTGCGACCTCGGCGAAGGATTTGGCGCGTGGGAAATGGGCGATGACGCCTCCATGATCGGGCTTGCCACCTCGGTCAACATCGCCTGCGGCTTCCATGCCGGCGACCCCGATATCATGCGCAAGACCGTCGATCTTGCAAAATCGCGCGGGGTCAGCATCGGCGCCCATCCCGGTTACCGCGACCTGCATGGCTTTGGCCGCCGGCCGTTCCCCGGCATGAAGGCATCGGAGGTCGAAAACCTGGTCGCCTACCAGATCGGCGCGCTTCAGGCGATCGCGACCGCGGCCGGCCACAAGGTCACCCACGTCAAGGTGCATGGCGCATTGTCGAACGTTGCCTGCGAGGAAGAGCCGACGGCGCGCGCGATTGCGTCCGCCATCAAGGCAGTCGACCCCAATCTGATTTTTGTGGTGCTTGCCAATTCGCGGCTGGTACAGGCCGGCGAAGCCGCCAACCTGCCGATGGTGCATGAAGTGTTCGCCGACCGCGCCTATGAGGATAACGGTTCACTGGTCTCGCGCCGCAAGCCCGGCGCGGTGTTGCATGACGCCAAACAGATCGCCGACCGCGTGGTGCGGATGGTGCAGGATGGCGCCGTCGTCTCGGTCACCGGCAAGGTGATCAAAATGCGCACCGACACGGTCTGCATTCACGGCGACACGCCCGGCGCGGTCGAAATCGCCCGCGGCGTCAGGCAGGCATTGAAGGACGGAGGGATTGAGGTCGCGCCGTTCAAGAGGGCCAATTAACCCGTCTAGAACGGGTGCACCGACAGTGTGCCGAACACGATGGCCGCAATGACCGCGAATGCGCCATAGAGGGCCGCCACATGAACTCTGTTGCCGGCTCGTCCCGACAGCGAACGCGCATAAAGGTGCAGACGGGCTTCTGCCGATAGTTCGCGCATGGTCGATCTCCAACGCAGCATGCCGATAATGGAATGTCGCTTCCGTGGAGATTCAAGACGATCGGAAAAATAGCGATATGAGCGCTCTCATCGACTCCAATCGCAGTTGAAAATTCTCCGCGTCGGAATCGAATTGGAATTTTATTCGTTAAATTTTGAGTCCGATTGGAACCGGATCAATAGACGTCCTGCTGGAACCGGCCCTGCTTCTTGAGTTCCGCGACGAAATTGACGGCCTCATCGATGGAACGCGCCCCGAACTGCGCGACGACATCGACCAGCGCGCGTTCGACATCCTTGGCCATCCGCTTGGCGTCGCCGCAGACGTACACGTTCGCGCCCTCGGCGAGCCACGTCCATAATTCGCGGCCGACCTCGCGCATGCGGTCCTGCACGTAGAACTTCTTGTCGCCGTCGCGCGACCATGCCAGCGACAGGCGCGTCAGCAGGCCCGCGGTCTTCATCGCGTTCAACTCGTCCGCATAGAAGAAATCACAGTCGCTGCGCTGGTGACCAAAGAACAGCCAGTTCTTGCCGGGGGCGCCGGTGGCGCGGCGGTCGAGCAGGAAGGCGCGGAACGGCGCGATCCCGGTGCCAGGTCCAATCATGATGATCGGCGTTTTGGGATCCTGCGGCAGCGCGAAGCCGTGAGCCTTTTGCACATAGACCTTGAGCTGATCGCCCGGCTTGATGCGGTCGGCGAGGTAAGTCGAGGCCAGTCCCAACCGCTTGCGCTTGCCGATCACGTAGCGCACGCAGTCGACGGTCAGCGACAACTTTCCGGGCGTTGCATTGTGCGACGAGGAGATCGAATAAAGCCGCGGCTGCAGCGGCTCCAGCGCTTCGACGAAGGCTTCGGGATGCGGTCGCACGTTGGAGAACTTCTGCAACGTTGCCATCACGTCAAGCGTCGCGGCATCGCCATCGGGATCTTCGCCCCGGCCGAGGGCTCGCGCCTTCTCGCGCTGAGCGCCGCCGGTGATAAAGGAGAACAATTCGAACAGCGTGTCCGGCGCAGGCGCTAGCGAGACGTCATCGAGCAACACCTCGCGCAGCGTCTTGCCCCTGACTTCGGTGGTATGGGAGGCGCCGAGCAGCGCGATGATCTGGTCGACATGGCCGAGATCGTTGCGGGCGAAAATGCCGAAGGAATCGCCGACGACATAGTCGAGGCCGCAACCAGCTAGGTCGAAATCGATGTGCCAGGTTTCCTTTTCCGAGCCGGCCTTGTTCAACAGCCGGCGCGACAGGAATGTCGCTGCGACCGGATTGTCGCGCGATCGGCCCGGTTCGGCTGCCATCGCCGGGACGGCGGCGGCAGGCATGGGGGCCGAATCTGGCGCGGCGGCCGGTGCCTTTTCCAGTTCCTCGTGCAGCGCCTTCAGCATCCGGGCGGTTTCCTTGCCGCCGGGAACGCAGAGATTGAGACGCGCTTCGGTCTTGCTCGCGATTGCGTCCGAATAATCGTTGCAATTATAGCCGCACTGGCCGCAATCCTGTTGCGCCATCGCCGCCATCATACGCCTTCGCAGCGGGCGGCCTTCGGCAAGCTTCATGCGATCCGATATCGGCATGCTCTGGTCATGCCAGGGTGCCTCTCCGTCGTCGCCGTCGCCGGCGGGACCTTGCAGGACGGCAGCGCCCTGCTCCGCCGATAAGGCGGTCGGCCCCTCGGAGAGAAGGCCTGCAAAGAAGCCATTCAGCCACGAGCGCTGGGCTTCCGAAAATGGCGCGCTTGAGGGAATGATTTCGATTTTTGGCGGTGGTGTCATCTGGTTCATGTGGAAGCCTCGGCTTCGGCCAGCTTGCGCAGCGTTTCGCCATCGTGGCGTCGCGCGAAAGCGAGAAAGGTTTCATTCGGTGAGGCACGGTTGGTGAGGTAGGCTTTCAGTAGCCGCTCGACATAGATCGGCGCGTCCTCCGCCGTGACATCGTGAAAGACTTCATGCCCGACATTGGCCTGTGGACCGAAGCCGCCGCCGGCAAAAATATGAAAACCGTCGACCGTGTCATCGGTATCGCCAACCGCGATGCGCGCGCCGATCATGCCGATATCGCTGATGTAGTGCTGCGCGCAGGAATGGTGGCAGCCAGTGAGATGGATGTTGATGGGGGTATCGATCGTGACCCGCGGGTCGCACCAGTCCGCGATTCTGGCGGCGTTTAGCTTGGTGTCGGCAAGGCCGAACTTGCAGCCGGCACGGCCGGTGCAGGCGATCAGTCCCGCGCGAAGTTCCGAGGTTTTGATTGCAAGGCCGATCGCCTCGATCGCGGCCGTCGCCAGTGCCACCTTGTCGTCAGACACGCCAGATATCAGCAGGTTCTGCCAGACCGTCAGACGCAATTCGCCGTCACCGAGGTCACAGGCGATTTTGGCAAGCCCGCGCATCTGCTCGCAGGTAATCTTGCCGAGCGGCAACGAAACGCCAATCCAGTTAAGACCTTCCTGCTTTTGCTTGTGCACGCCGATATGGGCCATGCG
>Ga0326727_10028943_pt1 | contig 10026 bp, 6 predicted proteins | sample MB2enrmetagenome_FD_207643 | JGI IMG/M metagenome (GOLD analysis project Ga0326727, IMG submission 207643) | Lab enriched peat soil microbial communities from McLean, Ithaca, NY, United States - MB29MY | ecosystem: Environmental > Terrestrial > Soil > Wetlands > Peat | place: USA: New York...
CCGACGCCGCCCCGTCCCAATGTCGCGTCCACGCCTAACCACTTGCCTCGCGCCCAAACCTCCGTCCACATATGGAACCCGAAAATCGGATTTCCATTACCGTCGCGTACATAAACCAGTCCAATGGCCGTTTTCGATGGAATCCCCGCCGCCCTGCACATGGCAGCCGTCAGCATGGCGTGCTGCCGGCAGTCACCCTTGAGGTCTGCCGCGATGCGGCTCGCAGGGATGAACTCCACATTGCTGGAGCCGGTCATGTGGTCGTGGACCCAGCGCTCAATTCGTCGGGCCTTCTCCCAGGCGTCGGTCTCGCGTCCGACCGCTTGACGCGCCAGCTCGCGGACACGAGCGTCATTGCTGTCGATGTAATGGCTACTCTGACTAAACTCCGGTTTCGGGGCGGCGGTTTCGGTGGCAGCAAACGGAACGCTCTCTCGCTGCACGGTGAGTGTGAACTCACTCCCATTGACGCCGGACGCGCGCTGGCGGTCGTCGCTGACAAATGATGTCGAGGGGTCTTCATCGCCCTTTACCGTCACGTGGTAGGTGATTTGCGCGGCATCGTGCGGATTGGCAATTGCTCGGTTGAGCGGAATAAGGGTATTCAAGCCGAGGTCCGGCATCAATTCGGCGGGCGCGTTTGGCAATTCCGCCAGAGACTTGGTCGTGCGGTACAGGGTAATCGTCCCGAGACCTGGCAGTTCCATTTCCGAACGTGCCGGCTCTCGATTATCGTCGAGCCAGCTCACGAGCCGCGGCAACTGAATCTCATTGCCACCGACCGAGACCTTTGCCGGGAGCGTTTCCGTACGCAGCAGTTTCTTCTTCAGCCGTTCGGCGACGATCTGTTCCCCTGCTTTCTTCTCGGACAGCACCTCGGTCTCTTCGGGTTTTTTGATTACAACCTTTTCCGTGACCGGCATGAGCAGGCTCATCTCGTAACTACGAAACTCGTACTGATCGCCCGGCTTTACCTTACGTTCGGCGAAGAATAACTCCTGCTTGCGGACGCCGATAACCTTCGGATCCCATTTCACGCGCTGCGGCTCACCCCGCCCCTTGATTCCAACGATGAGCTCCTCCCCGTCGACTTCGCCTGAAATTGTTAGCGGCCCCGCTTGCGTCTGTTGCGTCAGCGACATGCTCAGCACCTTGCCTTCAGCCGTTTCGTCGTTGGTCATCTCCATACGCATGGGCACGACCGATTCGTATCGCCGAATGCGAAAATCCAGAGTTAGGGTCGTGCGGTAGACGTCCACGCCGTCGCGCTTGAAGGTGGTCGTGACCGTGTGTCCGAAACCGCATTTGGCACCTTGAACATACGCCGCTTCCCATACATCCTTGACGACCTTTGCCGGCGCCTCGGCGCGAATCGGTGCGCCGACAAGAACGAGAATCAAAACAACGGGCCAGTATGCGAAGCGACGCATCGGTTGCTCCTTGAATCCGGGGAGGTTGTTATGCCGCCATCATACCCGGGCGGTGTCGTTCGTCGAATACCGATCCAGCGTCCGAACCCCGCCCGACGACGTGCCGTCCGGTACATAGGATAGAAAGGTTCCGGACGAGGACATGGGACTCTCTCAGACACGGACTGAAGAACATGCCGAGCTACAACCCCAAGGCGGTCGAGCCGAAGTGGCAGGAATTTTGGCTGAAAAACAAGACCTTTCGCACGCTTGATACGTCTGAGAAGCCGAAGTTCTACATCCTCGACATGTTCCCCTATCCAAGCGCGGCCGGTCTGCACGTTGGCCATCCCGAAGGTTACACCGCCACCGACATCCTGTCGCGCTGGCGGCGGATGAATGGATTCAACGTCATTCATCCCATGGGTTGGGATGCCTTCGGCCTGCCCGCCGAGCAGCATGCCGTGGCGACCGGAGTTCATCCACGCAACAATACTCGCCAGAACATCGATACGTTTCGCCGCCAGATTCAGATGCTCGGCTTCAGTTACGACTGGGATCGCGAAGTCGACACCACCGATCCGGCCTACTATCGCTGGACGCAGTGGATCTTTCTGCAGATATACGACACCTGGTATGACTACGATCAAAATCGCGGCCGGCCGATCGCTGAGCTGCCCATCCCCGCCGAAATCGCCAAGCTAGGTGAGTCCGCGACTCGGGCCTACCGCGACAGCAAGCGCCTGGCTTATCGAGCCGAGGTGCCGGTCAATTGGTGCCCGGCACTGGGCACGGTGCTGGCCAACGAAGAGGTAATCGACGGCAAGTCGGAACGCGGCGACCACCCGGTCGTGCGCATGCCTTTGCAACAGTGGATGCTGCGGATAACAGCGTACGCCGAGCGCTTGCTGGAGGATTTGGAGCCGCTCGACTGGTCGCACGCCATCAAGGAGATGCAGCGCAACTGGATCGGCCGCAGCGAAGGCGCCGAGGTCGACTTTGCCCTGGATGGCCGGCACGACAAGATCCGAGTTTTCACCACCCGGCCGGACACGCTCTTCGGGGCGACGTACATGGTGCTGGCGCCGGAGCATCATCTGGTCGCCGCCATCACCACGTCGGAACAGTGGAACGCTGTCGAGGCCTATCGTGCCGAGGCGGGCCGCAAATCCGACCTGGAACGCACCGACCTGGCAAAGACCAAGACCGGTGTGTTCACGGGCGCTTATGCGATCAATCCGGTAACGGATCGGAAAATACCGGTTTGGATCGCGGATTACGTACTGGCCAGCTACGGCACTGGCGCGATCATGGCCGTCCCCGGGCAAGACGAGCGCGACTGGGAATTTGCCGAGGTCTTCAATCTGCCGATCATCCGCACCGTCCAGCCGCCCGCCGATTGGAACGGCAAGGCGTACGTCGGTGAAGGCCCGGCAATCAACAGCGACTTCCTGAACGGCCTGGGAATCGCGGATGCGAAGAAGAAGATCATCGCCTGGCTGGAGAGCAAAGGGATCGGCGTTCGCAAAATCAATTACAAGCTGCGCGACTGGTTGTTCAGCAGGCAGCGTTATTGGGGCGAACCGTTCCCGATTCTGCACGAGGTCGACGTCGACGGCAAACCAACCGGCGTCATCGAAGCTCTGAGCGAGGACGAACTCCCGCTCCTGCTGCCGGATCTGGAAGATTTCAAGCCTTCCGGCAAGCCCGAGCCGCCCTTGAGCAAGGCAACGGAGTGGCTAAACGTCAGCCGCAACGGAAAGCACTACAAGCGCGAGACCAATACGATGCCGCAATGGGCCGGCTCGTGCTGGTACTACCTGCGCTACCTGGACCCGCGCAACGACAAGGCGTTTTGCGACTCGAGGAAAGAGAAATACGGCATGCCCGTCGACTTGTACGTCGGCGGCGCCGAGCATGCCGTTCTGCATTTGCTCTATGCACGGTTCTGGCACAAAGTGCTATTCGACCGCGGCTACGTGCACACGCCCGAGCCGTTTCAGAAACTGGTTAACCAGGGCATGATCCTGGGGGAGATGGAATACACCGGCTTTCAAAAGGCGGGCATGTGGGCATCTGCCGAGCACGTCGACTACGACGGCAAGGTGGCGCGCGACAAGGCCAGCGGCGAGGATCGCGCGCCGATCAAGCTGGATGAAGACGCCGTCGAGAAGAAGGGCGATCACTTCGTGCTGAAAGAGATTCCGCAGGTCCGGATCGATGCTCGGGCTTTCAAGATGTCGAAAAGCCGGGGAAATGTCATCAACCCCGATCACGTCGTTCAAGAGTACGGTGCCGATAGTCTGCGGCTCTACGAAATGTTCATGGGTCCGTTGGAAGCGGTCAAACCCTGGAGCATGCGCGGCGTCGAGGGTGTTTATCGCTTTCTGGGTCGCGTCTGGCGGATGTTCGTCGACGACCGATCCGAAACGATGAAACTCGCAGACGCGGTCTCGGACGCACAGCCCGAGCGGACCACACTTCGAAAATTACATCAAACGATCCAAAAAGTGACCGAAGACCTCGAGAACATGCGTTTCAATACGGCAATCTCGGCCATGATGGAGTTTACAAACCACCTGACTCCGTCGACGCAACGGCCGCGTTCCGTGTTGCAGCCGTTCGTACTCTTGCTGTCGCCCTTCGCGCCGCATCTGGCGGAAGAAGTGTGGCAAGCTCTCGGCAATAAGACCTCGCTCGCTTACGAGCCCTGGCCGAAGTTCGATCCAAACTTGACGCAGGAAGACGAGGTCGAAATTCCCGTTCAGATCAACGGCAAGCTGCGCTCGAAGCTGACGGTGGCCGCGGCGACCTCGGAAGACGCCTTGCGCGAGGCAGCGCTTGCTGACGGAAAGGTAAAGGAATTGCTTGCCGGCAAGCAAATCCGCAAGGTGATCGTCGTCCCCGCCAAATTGGTGAATATCGTCGCCAATTGAAAAGGGGGGGGGAGCGTGGAGGCAGGGAAATCCCGCACAATCCACGCTCCCTGACACGGGGAGATTGCGTTGCGGCTTCCGGTGCGAGTCCCGGACGGATAACCGCGATCCCCGTGCCTCGGTCGGGACAATTCGCGTCGCAGAATCAGATCTCTCGTCCGGCAACAGGCGTGCCGAGAGCTTGCCAACGGATCGCGATCACGACGCCGACTTGTAAGTGGAGAGAAATTGCGAACTTATGTGAAGCGGCAGATCGACTATCTCGATTGGTGGAGCCTTGGCATAGACGCTCAAGCAATCATTTATGAACAAAATGTAAGTACTTGTTGTTAAGTGGGGTTAGCGCTTATTGGACGCACGGCTCACTGAGTTTTGATTTTGAGCGGTCTGCTCTCAGCCATTCATACAGATGGCCTCGATCATCAATCAGACTCTGCGTTCGATGCCGCGAAGTGGCGTAGGTGAAGTTGGAAAGGCCTCGGAGCGGGCGCGGGCGGCGCGCGCGATCAGGTCGGCACAGACATCCTCCCCCAACGTGCTGCTATTCAGCACCAAATCGTATTGTTGGATGTCTCCCGGTTGGCGATGGAAGTGCGTGCTCAGGAAAGTTGCCCGGCGCTCGTCGCGCAGGCGGACGCGTTCGGCTGCTTCCTGGTGGCTCAGGCGCAGCCACTGACCCATGTAGGCGATCCGGTCTTCCAATGGCGACGTCAAGCGCACGTGCAAAGTCGATTGACGCGGCAGGATGCAACCGGCACCTCGTCCGATGAGCACCACATTCCCCTGCGCCCCCAACGCGAGTATCACGCGAGCCAGGTTCTGAATGAGCGGGTGCTGGCTGAGGTTTTGCTCGCGGAGAAGCTGCTGCAGCCGATCTTCTACCCATTGCGAAGCGAGTGCTGACGGTGACTCGACGACGTTCGGGCGCACCGCGATCTCTTGCGCCATGTACTCGAGCAGTTCCTGGTCGTACACGCCCCAACCGAGCTTGCGCGCGACGCGCCGACCGATGCTGCCGCCACGTGCACCCGCCTCGCGGCTGATCGCCACCGAGAGACCGGCAGGAATTTCCGGTGCGGCCGGCGCCGGAGCACGGTCGCCCTGGTAGCCGTGGCGAGGCGTTTCGCGTAAGCGATTCTCAATAGCGGAGTCTTCGGCGGGAGAATGATCCATAAATTGGTCCGCTGCAGTGGGAGCGACGAATTACCTCACACCACCTCATGATACTGTGATCGGGAAAAGACCACGGTTCCAAGTGCCAGCAGCGACACGGTCACTCCAATGAGCACCAGCATCGCGGTCGTTCCATCGACGGGCAGGAAAACGCTTGGTTTCTCCGGCTGCAAGCCATATTCCTGAGCTGCTTCGAACATCATGCAGCGAGCGTAGAAACCGATGCTCACGCGCTTCAAGTAACCGGGCATGTTACCCAGCAACGTCTCGAGAAAAAAGGAGTACACAATCGCCACAACCGCCGGCCGTTGAAAGTAAGCGCCGGTCAGAAAGAACAGCGAGGCAAAGGCCAAAGTCGACCAGAAAACGGCTGGCCAGAACAAGCGCAACGCCAGTGCTCCCGGTTGACCGCCCGCCAGGCAGATAATTGCAAATCCGCCTACATTTAGACCGATGCTCCAGGGCAATAAGGCCACAAACTTCGCCAAGTAGATTGCCGGGCGGGACAACGGCCGAGTCAGTAGCCAGACCAGACTATTGTGTTCGCGATCGCCACCTAGCGCTTCGGTGGCAAAGCTGAGGCTCCAGACCGGTAGCAGGAAGCTCAGGAAAATGGAAAAAATCGCCTCGCGCGAGAAGACGAGAAACGCAGACTGATCGAGCACTGCTCGTGTGCTTCCCATGACGGCATTGGCAATCGCCTGGCCGCCGGGATTGCGGTGGCCGATCAAGGCAGCCACTTCAGATCGATCGACCCATTGCTCGATCGTCGGTCCCTGGCGACCGGGGAAGCGTCGCTGATGCATTCCCCAGCGGTTGGCTGCCGTATTGATGGAGACGAGCGCCGTCGCGAAAGCCAGTAGACCGATGGCAATCCACACCATCTGTCGGGCGCGCGCCTGTCGTTGCCAGCTCAGAATGACGAGGTAGCACCATGCCCGCCACATGCGCGGTGATTCTGCGACCTTTGCTGTCGCGGCAGGCTCGACGTCGCTGGAGCGCGACGTCGGCGCGTCCGGAATCGGCTCGCTCGGAATAGTTTCCTTCGGCGTCGTGCTCATGCCTGCAAGACTCCGGTCTCACTTTCCGCCAAGCAAATAATCGAGCACGGCGCCCGCCGAGTCGTCGATCGTTTCCAGATTCTGCACCTCGAACCATTCCTCCAGCACGAGCCGCGTCAGATCCGCAAAGAAACGCTGCGGATTGCGGGCGCGTACGAGCACTCGCCCGCAATCTTCGTCGGTGGCAGAATCGTCCAACAGCTCGACTCCGACTACGTCCGGCAGTCGTAATAGCGCCGCGGCGAGGTCGCGCTGACGGTCGCCTGTTCCGCCGGGACCAAGCCGGCGAACGTCGAGACGAATGGAGAGCGGATGATTGTCCAGGCGATCGCGGATCTCGGCAACGGTGCCGACGGCCGCGATTCGACCGCGTGCCATGATGGCCACGTGTTCGGTTAGCTTCTCCAGTTCTTCCAACTCGTGGCTGGAAATCAGCAGGCATTTCCCCTGCGCCGCCAGCTTCCGATAGAGTTCGATCAGCTCCCAGCGCCCGACCGGATCGATACCGCTGAGCGGTTCGTCCAGGACCAGCAAGGCCGGGTCGTTCAAGAGCGCCTGCGCCATCTTGACGCGCTGACGCATCCCCTTCGAATAGCCGCGAACGCGGCGATTCGCCCGATCGGACATGCCGACTAGCTCCAGCGCCTGTTCGGTGCGCTCGCTAGCGGCAGTCTTGCTGTAGCCGCACAGGCGAGCCATCGCTTGAACGAATTGTCGACCGGACATCTCCTCATAGAACGAATCGATCTCCGGGCAATAGCCGACTTGTCGCTTGGCCGCTGCGGACCAGGAATCGTGGCCGAGAATGCTAACGCGTCCAATGTCCGGAAGAAGCTGGCCAGTGATCAATCTCATCAGCGTGCTTTTTCCGGCGCCGTTGGCGCCGACGAGACCCGTCACACCCGAGCGAAGCTCGAGTGTCACTTGGTTGACACCGATCACCGGGCCGTACCATTTCGACACGCGCTCGCACAGCAGTACGGGCTCTGCGGCCCGGGCGGATGCGCCCGCGTAGACGGCTGCCGATTCTTGAGCGGGAGCGGTTCGCGCTCGGCTCGCAGCTCCATTACCGGATTCGAGCGCCGGTCGAGCGGCGACGTCCAACTCGGCTGTCAGCGCACGATCTCCACTGCCTGGAGCCGTGTCACGAGGTAGGTCAAGCATGTCGCGTTTACTCCCAGCAGCACCAGTGCTGCCAGCGTCCGGGACGGTTGATTCGCTGCCTGTTCCTGGAAAGCCAGGCAGGCATTGCCGACCAGCGAGATATCGTTCCACAGATCGATCAACCGCCAACGAGGGTCGAAGTGCAAGCCGTCGACCAGAGCGTTGGCCAGCAGTCGACAGAAGAAAAACAGCGTTGTCCAGGTCATGATCAACGGCACTGTCTTCCGCAGCCAGGTCGCCGACGCCAATAGAATCGTACACAGCGTCACTGTCTGAATTGCACCATATCCGAGAATTCCGAAAAACAGTCGCGCGTTGTCGAAGAAATACTCCCAGGAATCGAGCAACCCGTACTGAATGAAAAGCGCCTCGGCAGGCAGCGTGGTCATCAGATTGATAAACACGGCCACCGCCAGGCCCTTGCCAAGCAAGTAGTGCCAGCGCGACATCGGTTTGGAAAGATAAAACGGCAAAGTTCCAAAGCGAATATCGTTGCCGATGAGTATCGCCCCGGCCAAAGCAAGAACGATCATCACAATATGGCCCTGGTAGCCCATGAAATTGCGATACGTATCAGCCGACCCGTTCAGCTTCAAAATGTCACGCATCAGCCGCACGAGATCGGCGGGGTTGGCCCGAGCGAAACTGCCGACGCGGACGTTGTCTTCGCCGGCTTGCGTCTGCGCCCAGGCAAGTAGATATTGGCCGAAGAAGAAGAGCAGGAAGATCAGCATTCCGAGGATGTATAAGCCCCAGAACAGCCGGCGGCGAAAAATCATGGCGAGAGAGACTCGAGCGACCGGCCAGATACTCGCGGTTGGCCCGCGATACTCGCCCCGCCAGGGTCGATAGTGCAATAGGTCGGGTGCGGCTCCCCGGCTGAGACTCTCACCCATGCGGAGATTCCTTATCCTCTATCGCGTCCGGATCGCGCTCGGCAAGCCGGAGCCGTTTATCCGCTTCGCCGTTCGTTAGGAGCCGGCGGAAGAGCTCCTCAAGATCTTCGTCATCGCGCGCCAGCCCACGCAGCAGGATTCCATGATTGTCGGCGAGTGCAAAAAAGGCTCGCGTCGCCCACGTCGGTGGAACGGCGACGCGCAGTTCTCCGCGGCCATTGTCCGCGAGGATGGTGACACCTTCAAGGCGCAGCTCCTCGCGAAAGGTGGTCAGATCGCCCTGAACATGCAAGCGGTAGCGATCCTGCCGGCGCGTCCGTAACTCGGCGACGCTTCCCTGACGCAGTACGCGCCCGCCTTCGAGGATGAGCACTGTCTCACAAACGCGCTCGACATCGCCGAGCAGATGTGTGCAAAGCAGGAACGATTTGCCATGATCCCGTCCCAGCTCCAGCAGTAACTTCAGCATCGCGTCCCGGCCGGCAGGATCGAGGCCGCTCGTCGGCTCGTCGAGGAAAAGCACGGGTGGATCGTGCACGAGAGCCTGGGCCAGCTTAATGCGCTGCTTCATGCCCGTGGAGTACTCTTCCAGGCGGCGATAGCGTGCGTCTTCCAATCCGAGGTATGTCAGAACCTCGTGAGCGCGACGCGCTGCCTCCCGACGGGGCATGCCGTACAGCTCACCGGCGAGAGCGACGTACTCAGCGCCGCGCAATCCGGGAATCAGGGCATCGGCCTCCGGCATGTACCCGATGGCGCGTCGCAAGGCTGGTCCGCCATCGCTCAGGTCTCTGCCAAGGACTCGGCCGCTTCCTGAGGAGGGTGCGAGCAGTCCGAGTAGAATCTTCAAGAGCGTCGATTTACCGGCTCCGTTTGGACCGAGCAATCCGATTCGCCCGGGAGCCAGGCGGACCGTTACGCCCTTGAGCGCGTGAAAGCTGCCGTACCAGCGCGACAGGTTCTCCAGCTCGAAAAGCGGGACAGCATTCGAGCCATCGGTAGCCAACGCGACTTGCTCCACAACCCCTGTTCCTCCGGAAATCCAATCGCACGAGCATTGTAACAAAGCGGGCAAGGCTGGGTTCTCACGGCAAAGTCAGCGTAGACGGACTTCTCAGAAAATTCGTTATGATTCATTTGCACAATGCGGAAACATATCCTAACGTTTGTGTGTGGTGAGGGAGACGTGAGTCAACCAAAACCACGCGGCCTCAGCAGTAGTTAGTGACTGAGGCCTTCAGAGGGACGGCGTTACTTGGCCGTCCTCGACAAAGGCAAACCCATCGTGAGATGGGGACGCAAAGCTATGGGCTCTTAACCGTCCCGAGGGGGGGACGGATAAGGCTGCCAGGCTACCGAAGGGATGGACGGGACCCGTAAGTAAGCT
>Ga0326727_10028944_pt1 | contig 10025 bp, 10 predicted proteins | sample MB2enrmetagenome_FD_207643 | JGI IMG/M metagenome (GOLD analysis project Ga0326727, IMG submission 207643) | Lab enriched peat soil microbial communities from McLean, Ithaca, NY, United States - MB29MY | ecosystem: Environmental > Terrestrial > Soil > Wetlands > Peat | place: USA: New York...
CCAAGCGCGGGTTATGGCGGAAGTTGTTCATGCTGCCCAACAAGTCAGCGCTTCACCCTCTCACCCGCTAGAGCAATCCGATGAAGCGTATTAGCTTGAATTTAGAACAATAATGGCAGCCAAAACGACTAATACAAATAACGCCAACACCCGAAAAGGCTGTTGATAACCGGTTGCATACGGACCAACGCCAATTCAATATCCATCATACCCTATTCCTCCTTGCTTTTCCAGTGTATGGCTCTTGTCGGCATACTGTGAAAATCCGGAATTAAGTAAACCCCATAACCTTGGAACTTTCGGACCTTTCCAGTTGATTTATAATGTGCCAGCACTCTTCCCAGCCTATATTGGGCTGACGCCGCCAGAAAACCAGAGCTGCACGCAGCTTTTCACACGCTCTTTCGTTAAGCAGGCTTTGGTTCGGCGTTTTTCCGCCCCAGGCTTTAACCCATTCTTGATAGCCTTGAGTCAGTTCTGTCGATTGGCTTTTCAGATATTGAATAGTATAAATACTCGCTAGCCAATGGATGATTTCCTCTTCTCCCCCTCGAGCATATACTTGCCCATCTAAGTCCGCTCCGGAGATCAAAAGGAGCAAAAACAAAAAATGAACACGCACAGCTTGCCGTAATACTTCTGGGTTTATCTGGAGGATTTCTGCCAAGCGGCCTAGCGGCTTGAGAAAGAGTTTCACACTGGGGTCTCGAAAAGTACAAATCCCAAAAACATCCAGAGCGACTGGAAAAACCTCCTCAAGCACACTTTCTTGCAGTTGACTCATTAATTCTCGTTCAGCCTGAACCAGACGTTGTTCTCTCGTTAAAAGTTGGTCTTTCGTTTCTTTCAAAAACGATTCCGCGTCCTTGGGACGTTCCGGAAGAAAATCAGCCCATTCACGTAAACGAGAACGCCGTGGCATTAAAATATCAAGCAAAGACCCTGTTTCCTGATGCAATAGTTTGAATCCCTGGCGTACACGCTCAGGATCGCGATATAATCCCCGCATTAACGTTTCAGCTGCACGGGGAATCTCCACGGATTCCTCAAACCGCACGATCGCTTCTCCGTTTCGCTCCGGAAACTTGAGTCCCATAGCCTGCTCAATCTCTGCTCGCAACGAAGACACCACTTGATCCCCCCTTAGCCTTGTCTCTTGTTTCATCTTATGGACCTTGGCGATCATTCAGACCATACCCGACTTAAATTTGACCATTATTCACCACTTTGTTAAAATAAGTAAAATGACATCGGAAACGAGCTGACTAAAATGTCTAAGCGCACCTATCACGAATTTGTCCTCGACCCTTTTCAAGAAGAGGCCCTTGATGCCATTGATGCCGGGAAATCTGTCATTGTAGCAGCCCCCACCGGAACGGGTAAAACTCTTGTGGCAGATTATTTAATTGAAAAAGCGATGAACGAACATTTAAGAGTAATCTATACGGCGCCCATTAAAGCCCTCAGCAATCAAAAATACCGGGACTTCAAAAAACAATTCGGAGAGGACGCAGTGGGCATCATGACGGGAGATGTTGTCCTAAACCCGACCGCAGCCCTGCTCATTATGACGACAGAAGTTTTCCGCAACCAAGTCATCACCGAAGATCCCAGTCTCGAATTTGTATCTCATATTGTCTTTGATGAAATTCACTGGCTCAACGATGAGGAGCGGGGAACTGTTTGGGAAGAGTCCATTATTCTTGCACCAGCGAAAATGAAGATCCTGGGTTTAAGCGCTACAATAGCTAATGCCCAACATTTAGTGGATTGGATCAAATCCATTCGGCATGAAGAGGTTGCTCTCATCGAAGAAACCAAGCGAGTTGTCCCTTTAGAATACTTTTACTATACCAAAGACACCGGTCTGGTTGATTATGATCAACTCTGGCTTTATTATCGCCAAAAACTCAAAGAGCGGACTAACGATGAAAACCCCTTTAGCCCAACTACGCACTTAGACCTCATCCGCACAATTCAACGTGACCATCTTCCGGCACTCTTCTTTGTTTTTAGCCGAAAACAATGCGCTTTAAAAGCCATGGAGTTAGCTACGATTGCCAATTACCTAAAAGCTCCGGAACGCCGAACAGTTGAAGAGAAATTTCTGCAGCAATTCGGTCCAGAAGCTGAGTGGTCGTCTTCGACACGTCAGCTTAAGCGTTTGTGTTCTAAAGGGATCGCTTATCATCATGCCGGTTTGCTTCCCTCTCAAAAAGTAGTTGTTGAGGAGCTCTTCTTAGAACGATTAATCAAGGTACTCTATTGCACAGAAACGTTTAGTGTGGGGATTAATTATCCTGTCAAAGCGGTTTGTTTTGATTCACTCAATAAATATGATGGCCGCAATTTCCGAGCGCTTGCCAATCATGAATTTTTCCAGATGTCCGGTCGTGCCGGGCGACGTGGTCTTGATAAAAAGGGGTTTTCTTTTGCCCTCGTCGACTTAGCCTATATGGAAAAGAGTCCCCCCCCCAAATTTCAGCTCAATCGCCTTGAACCACTTACCAGTCAATTTAAGCTGACCTATAATACGGTTCTCAATCTCACGGCAACCTTAACCCAAGAACACATTGAAATTTATTTTCAAAAAAGTTTTGCTGCTTATAGCTACCGACTAAGTTCCGAACATCTTCACACTGAATTAGCTCAAATTCAGCAACAGCTTGAAGGTGCGAAACAGCATCTCTGCGAAGCAGTTGGATCATTTATCTGTCCGTTAAAGTACTATCCCAAGCGGAAGGAGTTAGAGAAGCTCCGCAAGACACACAAAGCTTTAGGTCCTCGAAAACAAACCCGCGTATACGGTCGAGAAATGGCCCGAAAAATTCGCGCCTGGGAAAAGTTATTATCCCAATCTCCAAAAAATTGCCCCACTGAGCGGCAAGAGAATTGCCAGGATCAAAGCAAGACCTACTTAGCAATACAACAGCGACATAAAGATCTTCAAACGGCCTTAGCGGACCTTCCCGAAGAAAATGCCTTTCTCCACGAATTTGAATACAAAAAAAATCACCTCCGCCAAATTGGATATTTACGAGGAGATGAACTTTTGCCCCGCGGTACTTGTGCCAGCCATATCTATGTTCAAGAGCTCCTAGTTACTGAACTTATCTACTCAGAAGTTTTCCCTCAACTTGATGACGATCAACTTAATGCCTTACTTTCCAGCATTGATTTCGAAGCGAGGAAAAATGATATGTTCCAGCGTGCTGCAATCTTTGATTCAGCACCTGTCAAAGAAATCTCTGACTACATCCAAAGTATTTGCGGGGAAGACGCCGTTCGATACGACCCACGGGTCGCGGGAATTACCTATGCCTGGAGTCAAGGAAAAACGTTCATTGAAGTTCAAGCGTTATGTAACCTTGATGAGGGAGATATCATCAGCGTTTTTCGTCGAACCATTGATCTCATGCGCCAAATGCGGGAAGCCATCAGCGATCCCGCTTTACGAGCTCGTCTAAAAGTATGTATGGAAAAACTAGACCGAGATGAAGCAGCCATCATGGAACTTTAAGATTCTTTTAAAGGGAAAAGGGAAAAGCATTATTATTGCTTTTCCCTTTAATGACTATTCCTCTGATCTCCTTATGCAGCCTCAAATTCACTTTTGCTTACTCCACAGACTGGACAAACCCAATCATCCGGAATATCTTCAAAAGCAGTACCCGGAGCAACTCCTGAATCAGGATCTCCAACTTCAGGATCATAAACATAGCCACAAGCAGGACAAACATACTTTTTCATAAAAACACCTCCACATTTAATCAAATAATATTAGTTTATATTTAAACTAATATTATTTCTTATATTAGCATATTTTATGAGTTTAGCCAATTATAACCGTTGGTACTTATCCTGATTGAATTAGCTTAAGGATCTCTTATTCAACGAGATATTGTAATTCTTCAAAACATAGCAACGAAAATTCTCGACGCAATGGCAGGAATCGGTATGATCGCAAAAGCCTACCTCAAGTTTGCCAATTAAATGATGGTGCAAAATATATACATTGACGTATAAATGGCTCACCCGCTTGCTTACATTCAAATAATAGCGTACCGAAAAATAGAATAGAACAAACAAAGTAAAGCTTATACTCATGCCGATATCTCGCCAGAACAAAGGAATAAATAAAATGCATAATCCTAGAAATAGCACAATCAGTATTCCGATTGCTTCCTGAAATTGAGCAATCTTCCATTCTTTGTACCGACCAAGAAATTCATAAAATAACAGAGCCATACGTACTGAAGGAACTGGCAGCTCCGAGTATCTTACCGTTTTGTTAAGTAAGGGTTGGCAAAGTATTCCCACGCTTATCCCCCCTTTCTTAAAGCGGATTATAAATTCCCTTGACTAATTAAACGAAAGAGATCGTCAAGCTGACCTACATAATCTGTCTGCACCTCAGGTCCTAAAGTTCCTATCAGAAAGAGCTTCATCCCCAGTTCACGACAGATTATATCTTCTGTACGCTCACTGACTAATATACAACTATCCGGTTTAACACCAAGACTTTCAGCAACCTCTCTGAAAAAGCCAAGATGAGGTTTACAGTAATGGAAGTTATCGAAGGCCGGAATAACTTTGAAATGTTCTGGCGTAAGCCCTGCCCAACGAACCTGTTCCCTCATGGCCGTTAACGGCATCAACGGATTCGACGCCACAGCTGTTAGGAATCCCTGTTGAATAGCATACTCGACCAATTTAGCCCCTTGAGGAATAGTCTGAATTAGACAGCGCAATGTGGAAAAATCGGATTCGTAAAACTCCTCGAAAATTGGTCGTAGGGTTTGGACTGACTGACCGGTGGCTTTACTAAAGTCATCATAAAACGTCTGCATATTTGTTTGCCCAGGTTTAGGTTCATTTTTGACAATTTCTAATGATTTTAACAGTTGTTTGGAAAACTTGTCAGGGGAGAGAAGATGGGCAAAGCGAGGGGCCAAGATTCCAAGGTAATTCCGCATAAAATCGGACTCATCTACATTTGTCAAAGTTCCCTGTATGTCAAAGAGAATGGCTTGAATCACGATTGTATCCCCCTATTGAGGTCTCAAACACAGAACGATTTATTGTTCCAGTTCTGTCTTATATTATTCTCCTTTTCCTTACGAATTCCTCCTAGTGCTGGAGATGTTCCTTTCCGACAACTTTTAAGCTATCCCCCTCTAGGCAACAGGGGGCGCGACAGGGGGACGGTTCTCTTGTCTGACTTGAATTATCAGACAAGAGAACCGTCCCCCTCGTCTATTCCGTCGTCTTGTGGACCGTCATAGGCTTGCAGTCTACTTAGAGTCTGACCACTTATTTGTTGGTTTTGCCCCTACAACCGATTAAAAAAAGGCCCCTGAGGAGAATTAATCTCCTTTGAGGCGCTTTAAACTGCTCTCAGTACTTGCAACGACCCACTCTGCTTTACTACACAGAGGTGCAATCCTGAGATTTCCTTCCCTAAATGTGCTGCAGGAACAATAGGGAGAACTAATTCCTTTGTAAGGTTTAAGAACGGGGACCCATTTATGCCATAATCAAGCTTTATTTAGACTTCTGTATGGGCGCACAGCTTTGATTCCATCTTACAACTTATTTTTGGAATACAAGTTTAATATCATTCCCATCAAAGTCTTAAATACAACAAAGTTATTTCATTTATAATCTGGTGAACCCCATCTCGACCCTCTCTCGGCGACAACCTTTCTCCTAATACGATTTCGCTCGCTTTCGTGGCAACACATTGCCTTAACTATCTTTCGGATCGGGTTGTCTGCTTCCTTTAGCTTACTTCTTTGTAGCAGCTGTAAAATCCTCGGTAGAAAAATGTAATTTTTTGACTAATATTATCGAAGTAACTACTTCTTACTTATTTACGCCCTATTTTTTCCCCGACAAAAGTTCAAGCGTATGTATTTTGGTTCTTACCTGACCATTCTGACAGAACCTAGATTGACGTTAGCTGCAGCAAGCAGCATTCAGTAACGTTAGCTTAAACCAATCGCCCTGATTCATACTAATAACACAATATTCATTACATCAATTAAAGATATATTACTTAAAATTAACATTCCATTAACAAATAGCAGGATATTATTTACAACTTCATATTATTTTAGTGATATAATGATATTAATAATAAAAATTCTTAAGTAAAGAAGGGTAAAAGGTGTTAAAACAGTATATCCAATTTAAACTTGGTGAGCAAAGCTATGCGGTTGAAATGAGCAGTGTCAGGGAAATTTTAAAGCCTGTTAAAGTCTTGAAATTGCTTGGAGCCCCTGAATTCGTACAGGGCGTTGCTAAAGTTAGGGACAGTGTGATAACCATCATTGATTTGCGAAAAAAGTTTGGAATTCTTGACACTAACTCTGAAAATGAGGAGCCTCGTATTGTTGTCTTAGAATGTCAATCCGAAAGTATCGGTTTATGGGTGAATGACGTCGTGGAAATTCTAGAGACCGATACAATAGAAAAGATCCCAAGTCTAGTACATTACGGAACGATTACGGAAATCATTAAATTAGAAGAGGAGCTAATCCCGATCTTAAATGGTCCGAGATTGTTTACTGAAAAGATAGCGGAATGACTTAGCTCTGAGGACAGAATAAAGTAGCAAGGTGACTTTCCCAACATAACATTAAAGGGAGGAATATCTCATGATTGAACAATATGCGCAATTGGTCCCCCTGATCTACGACGCGCTTTTAGGTAAGGCTTCGGTTGCTCTTTACGATTGCGAAAAATATATCGAAGTAAAACAGGGCTCCGTGATTAAGTTTCCTGTTCAAAGCGGAGACACGCTTACCGAAGGAACAGGATCCTATAATTCGATTCACTCGGGCAAAAAAGTCGTCGAGGAAATTGATGCCCATGTCTTGGGCATTGCTTATTTTTCCGTTGCTTACCCCTTGATAGAGAACGGAGAAAGCATTGGCGGGATGGTTGTTGCCATATCTTCGGAAATGCTTCATATAAACGATAAATTACGAGATACAGCCCATAATTTGGCCTCCTCCTTAGAACAGATCTCAGCAGCTATTGAAAATATAGCCTCTTCCGCACAGGACTTATCGACTAGCGGTCTAAACATTAGTCAATCTTCGCAAAATGTCTATGAAAAGGCTGAAGAAATGGAGGAAGTTGTCCAATACATTGATTCGGTGGCCAGTGACACAAAATTACTCGGGCTTAACGCTTCAATTGAAGCGGCTCGGGCGGGTGAAATTGGACGGGGGTTTGGGGTAGTTGCCTCGGAAATTCGTTCAATGGCTGTTTCAAGTGCCGGCTCTGCTAAAGATATCCGTAAAATTATTCATGGCATCAGACAGCTAATCAGTAAAATGACCGCGGAAATGGCAAAGCTTGGAGCCAATACCCAAGAAGTTTCAGCATCCATTGAAGAAATCGGAGCATCAATTGAATCTTTAACCCTAACAGCCGAACAGCTTGAAGAAATGGCTGAGAGTCTTTAATAATTTCGACATAGCGATAGATAAGCTATCGCTCAACAGACACTTCAGCACAGCAAGCGATCCATTCATACAGTTCACTATTCTATAGCCAATACTTCCCTCAAAGCCATTGGTCTGACCATTGGCTTTTTTCTGCATTTTAACACATTATAAATCTCTAAAAATTATAATAACCTGGGACTGAATTGGAGAATATAACAGAATCCAAGTTTACAAGGAGGAGAAATTAATCTATGTCCGCAAATATTTTCAGCACAATATTTAAGGGTCTGAACTGGCTTAGAAAGAGAAACTTTATGAAAGATTCTCTGACTGTTGGGCTTTTTAGTGGAACAATCGGGGCCATTACCATTGAGTTATTCAATGTTTTATTGGGGAAAAGCCTATTCTTCGGAAAGATTGCATCTTCAATGGTCGTAAATCCATTGCGCAGCAATCGACTAAAAAATATCCTTTGGGGAGAGATTATGCACTTAACCATCGGAGCTGGTATTGGTTCCATAATTACTCAATTTTTTAAGAAAACAGGAAAAGATCGGATTATTATTAAAGGGCTATTCGTGAGCTTACTAGCCTGGATCGGACTACATAATTTAGGAAATAGAATGGACCTTTTTAGTATTAAACCACGCTCTACCAAAGACCACTATTTTGGATTACTTCAGCATTTGCTTTACGGTGTTACTACCTCTGTCGTAATTAAACACACTGCTGACCCTGTAATATTCCGGAAATCATCAGATTTACACAGTATCAACCTGCCAATTGAACGCAACTTACAGCACGCCCAACAATGTATTCCATCAGAATTTGAGTCTAAAGAAGTTAGCAGCCAAGTAGGGCAATAAGCTAAAATGCCCTAACCTTTCCCGTTCTTTAATACAAAATAAAAATAAGTTTTGGTATCTGAAGATTGCTCTCTCAGAGCAAATTATATCCATTATCTGGTAACTATTTGGACAAAATTCATATAATATTAGCAGAGATGGTTAGCCAAGCGGTTCAACATGATCAAGCATACCCTAAAACATGATCTTCTTTCTTATGGGCTGAATACAGCCATACTCAAGAATTGGAAGAAAAGGGGTATAGCTATGTCATTATTTGGAGTTCCTTTTTCACCGGTACCCTTCATTGTTGGGCTTTTTGACACCTATCCAATTGGCACGATTCTCAGAGTAGGCGAAGATTCCGGCTACTGGGTAGGTGCCTTTGGCGGCCTCCAAGACGGTGTTGCTTTATTAACCAACGCCTTGCTTCATTCAAACCTTGGTACACCTATTGATGGTATTCGTCCCGTTGTGCGCATCCCGCTTCGGGCAATCACCTTCGTAAGTCAATAGCAAATAGTTGCAAGTAGAGCAGAACTAAAGCTGCTCTACTTGCAACTATTTAAATATTATAGTTCAGCAGGTTACCTATTCAGCCCAATCCCCCCTGAATTAGGACTTATCTAACGGCCCGACTTGAAAGGCCTTAATGTTCTATCTATCCCCTTTCTGTCGTACTATAAATGGGGGGGATGGAATGCAGCGTGTTCAATTCGATTCGGAAATAATTTATGTTCAAAAACTACATTATTTTTTGTTCTTGGCGACGTACAGCACGCTCTTCTGTGCGATTGCTCTCTGGCGCTTTGGCATAAATATTGGCCTGCTTGTTCTTGGTGGCGGGCTTGTCCTTTCCTATATCGCCATGCTTAAAAAGAAGAACTTTACCCTTCCTGAGAAAAAAGTAACTGCCAAAAAAATGGCTCACGCAATTTCTCAAGACACCAGCCCCTCGTCGATCGCTCGTTTTGCCTGTCAGCTCTATTACTACTTTCATAAGCCAACTCAAGCTATATCACTTCTGGAAAAATTCTTACCGAGCCATGACCCTTTACTTTGCCTGACACTTGGAGACATCCTTCTGAAAGAAGGCCAAGCAAAACGAGCACTCTATATATTGCGCGATAATCCCTATGCTTTAATCGACCCACTTCTGCTAACTACCCAAGGACATGCTCTTAAACAAATCGAAAAAATCCCCGAAGCAGTGAGCATGTTTGAACGGAGTTTACAACTTGCTAAACAAAATGGTTTCCCGCAAAGCGGAGCTCACTGGTTCACCCAAAAGCTCCTTTCTCTAAGCTATACGGCCTGTATTCACCATACACTGGCAGACTGTTATATTCTCCTCGACAATCTGACTGAAGCCAAACGTCATTACCGAGCCGGAAACCGACTTCTCTTTGACCTTTCACTTTGGCGTTATCGACCAGTACCTATCCAACCTACAGAAAAATACAATAAATCTCATTAGTTCATCATTCTTTCCTCTTTTACCCCAAGTTTGCTTCCCTATTCCAACAGGTTTCTCAACGATAATTCTCTATAATTAAGCCAAAAGGCAGTACATAATCGCAAAATTGGAGAATACTAATCTATAAATGATCATATTTGCTAACAAATTTATACAGTAGTTAGCCATAGATCACCTATACAACTTTTAATCTCACTAAAATGTGAGATAAGGGAACACCAGCTTGCGATTGTTGATAAATCCAAG
>Ga0326727_10028945_pt1 | contig 10025 bp, 11 predicted proteins | sample MB2enrmetagenome_FD_207643 | JGI IMG/M metagenome (GOLD analysis project Ga0326727, IMG submission 207643) | Lab enriched peat soil microbial communities from McLean, Ithaca, NY, United States - MB29MY | ecosystem: Environmental > Terrestrial > Soil > Wetlands > Peat | place: USA: New York...
CATTAATAGTCCTGCAAGGAGACGTGTACTGAGAGTGACGGGAGGCAATCTCCACTCACGTCAGGGGAATAAGGGCATGGATGCCAGCGATGAACCACCCTACCGGGAACTGGTAGAACACCAGCAAGACCTACTGGTCAAGTTCAGTCCCGAGGGACGCCTCCTTTTTGTCAATACGGCATACTGCGAAGCAATAGGGAAGACAAAGGAAGAACTGGCAGGCAGTATTTTTATGCCGGCCACCGACCAGAGGTATTCCGAGGTGATGGCTACCCAGATGACAAAGCTTTTCCGGCCTCCCTATACCTGCCAGGTGGAGCAATGGATCTCTTCCCCGCAGGGCCCGCGCTGCATCAGCTGGTCTGCCCGCTCAATTACCGAGGGGAAGGGCGAGGTGACCGCAATCGTGGCCTCCGGCCGGGATGTGACCCGGCTCCGGCGGGAACAGCACTCGATCCGGAAACGCGATGAGGAACTGATGCTCCTTCTGGAGAGCGGTACGCAGATGTACTTCACGCACAGCCCCGACCATACACTCCGTTATGTCAGTCCCCGGATCCGGGCACTTCTGGGGACCGGGCAGCGATCGGGCAAACGGATGTGGACTGATTACCTCACCGACCACCCGCTTAATGCAAAGGGGTTGGAAAGGACCTTAAAAGCGATCGCTACTGGCCGCCGCGAGCCCCCCTACCGGCTGGAATTTCACGGCCGCAACAATATGAAAATCTGGGTGGAGATAAACGAGATCCCGGTGGTAAAGAACCGGGTGACCGTTGCAATTGCCGGCTCTATGGTGGATGTGACGGAGAAGAAACGGGTTGAGGAGGGGCTCATCGAGGCTGAGATCCTCTTAAAGAACTACGGGACCGTGAAAAAAGGGGAAAACAACCCGACGGAAAAAAACACTGAAGGACCGCTGGCTGCGCTCCTTTCCGTATTCGCATCCAAAAAATCCGTTGACGATGAGGATATACCATTCGATATACCTGAGTACCTGAAGTAAGTCTGTTGGTTGTCCAATATCTCCCCTTTCACTATAATAGCACCTGGCATGACCCACGGTTTTGGTCATCGTAACGGAATTGCCGGTCCCGTTCCCGGCAAGGATTATTCGCATCGTACCTGACAGGGATCCTTGCGAGATCGGGAAGGATCAGGTATCCCTCCTCTGCATCCCCGATCGCCTCGTACCAGCCGGCACGGTAGAAATACCCGCCCAGTGCCGCAGTCAGGGCATCAAGCTCGTCGTGGGTCACCTGCCCTTCCCCGGCAGAGATCCGGATGCCGGTACCATTGAGCCCTACCCTGAGCTGGGCTATATCTGTCTTTTTTCTCGGAATCCCGAGAATGTCCTGGATTGCCCCGGGATAACTCTCAATCACCTCGTGGCCCTGTTCCCGCAGAATGCCCGCCAGGTGGAGACCCCGCATGGTCAGTTCTTGCATGCTTTTGATCAGCGTCGGATACACGCGTATCCCGCGCCTGCGGAGGATACGCTCGCATTCCCTCATGATCCCGTATTTCCTGCACTCGCAAGTATCCTCAGCGCAGCACCTACCGGCCGGGAGCCCGAGGGAGGAGTCGATGGCGACAAGATCTGTGCCGGCGGCATCTACAGCCGAGAGGATCTCTTCATCGGTCCGTGTAATGGAAAGAATGGCATCTTTACCCTGAAGCACGCAGATACCGGTGGGCCGGAGCTCGGACCCGGTGAGATCGATGCCGACACAGGAAGCATCCTTATGTACAGATGAGATACCGGCAAGGAGCGTGTCGATCAGGAAAGCCGGGGTACCGGGGGTCATAAAATACGGATGTTCAACCGCGGCGGACACAGTCCGCAATGTAGCTGCCGGCCTTCTTTGTCCCCGCAGTCCCGCCAAGATCCTTCGTGACAACGCCGTCTTTGATGCTTTTTTCGATGGCCGAAACGACTGCAGCTGCGGCCTCGTGCTCTCCAAGGTGATCGAGCAGGAGCGAACCGGCCCAGACGGTGGCGATCGGGTTTGCAATATCCATGCCCTTGTACTTCGGCGCCGAGCCATGGATCGGCTCAAACATCGAGGTGCCCTTCGGGTTGATGTTCCCACCCGGGGCAAGGCCGAGGCCACCCTGGATCATCGCTCCCAAATCGGTGATAATATCGCCGAACATGTTGGGCGTGACCACGACATCGAACCACTCGGGGTTTTTCACAAACCACATGGTGACCGCGTCCACGAAATTGAAGTCGGTGGCAACCTCGGGATACTTCTTTGCGGTCTCGGTAAATACGTCCCGCCAGAGACCGTACACATCGGAGAGAACGTTTGCCTTATCCACCGAAGTGAGCTTTTTGCGGCGTTTTGTGGCAAGGTCAAAGGCATAGGTCTGGACCCGGCGCGTCCCTTCCCGGGTCACGACCCCGATCTGGTACGCAAGTTCCTCGGCATCGGTCTCGATATCGAGCCCGAACTTTACGTTGTAGAGCTCCCGGACGACTGCAAGCTCGATCTTCTGGTGTTTTTTGAACCGGGAGCCGATCCCGACATAGAAGTCCTCGGTGTTCTCCCGCACAACCACAAAGTCGATGTCCTTCGGAGTCTTGCCGGCGAGCGGCGTTTCGACACCCTCAAGGAGACGAATCGGCCGGAGGTTAACGTACTGGTCAAACGAGAACCGGAGGGCAAGGAGAATCCCTTTCTCGAGGATGCCCGGCTGGATACGGGGGTCGCCGATTGCACCGAAATAGATTGCCTTGTATTTTTTGAGCTCAGCAAGATCGTTTTCAGTCAGGAGTTCCTTAGTTGCAAGGTACCGGTCCGCCCCGATATCAAAATCCGTCCAGTCAATATCGAAATGATACCGCTCCCCGGCTGCCTCGAGCACCTTCTTTCCTTCTGCAACAATCTCCGGGCCGATCCCGTCCCCGCCTATCGCCGCGACTTTGTACATACCGGCACCTCCTTTAAGTTCTTCGCGTACTCCACAAGCCCGCCGGCATCGATGATCCTCTGCATGAAAGGGGGTACCGGCTCGATGGCAAATTGTTTGCCGTCTGCCTCCACGTAGCCTTTTTTGATGTTGACGGTGATCTTTACTCCATCGGGGATCCTGTCTGTCTCGGGGCAGACGATCGGGAGGACACCGACGTTGATAGCATTCCGGAAAAAGATCCGGGCAAACGATTGGGCGAGCACGATAGTGACACCGTTCCCCAGAAGGGCGAGCGGTGCGTGCTCCCGGGAAGAGCCGCACCCGAAGTTCTTCCCGCCGATAACCACATCGCCTTCCTTCACTTTCTTTGCAAACTCGTCGCGGGTACCCTCGAATGCATGCTTCGCAAGGTCTTTTGCATCGTTAAGTGTCAGGAACCGGCCCGGGATGATCGCGTCCGTATCGATATTGTCCCCGAATTTCCATGCCCTCATGGTTACACCTCCCTTGGATCGGCAATCTCGCCCTTTATTGCACTCGCAGCTGCCGTTGCCGGCGAGCAGAGGTATACCTTCCCCTCCGTGCTTCCCTGCCGGCCCCGGAAGTTCCGGTTCGAGGTGGAAAGCGAGACTTCGCCAGCGGCGATCAGGCCAAACGATCCGCCCATGCACGGCCCGCAGCAGGGAGCCTCGACAAGGGCCCCGGCTTTGACGAACCGTTCGACAAGCCCGTTCTCCAGCGCCTTGAGATACTCATTGCGGGATGCAGGGATGACCAGTACCCGGACCTTCGGGTCGAACCTCTTCTTGCCCAGCACCTCTGCTGCCTCCACGAGGTCCTCGTACCGGCCGTTCGTGCACGAACCGATGAAAACCTGGTCGATATGCGTTCCCTCGACCTTGCCCACAGGGACCCCCTGGTCGACATTGTGGGGAGTGGCGACCTGCGGTTCAAGGTCGGAAACAGTGTAGGTCCGTTGTTCGGCGTACTTCGCGTCGTCGTCGCTTGCAAGCTCGAACGGCGTTATTTTCCGCCGGCCCTTCATGTACTCCCAGGTCACCTTGTCGGGCGGGACTATTCCCGCCTTAGCGCCCATCTCGATGGCCATGTTGCAGCAGGTCATCCTGCCAGCCATTTCCATCTTTGAGAAGGTTTTTCCCGTAAACTCGATCGCCTGGTAGGTTGCCCCGTCGGCCCCAATGTCTGCTGCAATCGCGAGGATCAGGTCCTTTGCGCCGATAAATTTCGGGAATTTCCCCGACACCTCCACCCGGATCGTCTCCGGCACCTTGAAGTACAGGGCCCCGAACTTGAGGGCAAAGCCCATGTCCGTAGACCCGATGCCGGTGGCAAATGCCCCAACCGCCCCGTACATGCAGGTATGGGAGTCGGCACCGACCACGATCTCGCCGGGCGCAGCCCTGCCTTTCTCCAGTACCACCTGGTGGCAGACACCCTCGTTGATATCATAGTTGTGGATATCCTGTTCTGCGGCAAACTTCCGCATGAAGACATGGTTCTCCGCAGCCTCAAGGGAGTCTGCCGGTATCTGGTGGTCAAAGAGCATGATGACGCGCTTTGGGTCGAAGACCTGTTTTCCGCCCATCTCCGAGAACTTCCGGATGGCAAGCGGGCCGGTAATGTCGTGGATCATGGCCCCGTCAATGGGCGCCATGACGACTTCGCCTGCCTTAATCTCGCTGCCGCATTTCCGTGAGAAGATCTTCTCGACGATTGTTGATCCCATGCTCTATCGCCTTAACTATTGTGCACTCTTGGCACATGTAGTTTGGGGAATGGCAATCGGGGACGTTTAAACACGGGATTTTTGATAATTACGAATAATTTCGCAGTTAAAGCAATCTTTAATCACCCTTGTCTCCAAGTATTGGACTGATAACCATGCCAAAATCAAGAATCGTTGTGTGTGCCCTGGTGCTATTTACCATGGCAATGATCGGCTGTGTGGCAGCCGCGGACACCAGCGCGGCTCATGTGATCTCGGTGAGCGGGAGCGGCACGGTCACGGGTAGCCCGGACCGGGTTCAGATCAGTTTTGCCGTCCAGACCCAGAATACCGATGTCAAGATCGCGCAGTCCAGTAATGCGCTCGCGATGAACAATGTCATGGACGCGCTCGCAGCTGCGGGGGTTTCCCGCGACCAGATGAAGACCACCGGCTATACGATCTCACAGGTCAGCCAGCAGGACAGCAATGGTATCCTTTCCGGCCCGGCCACGACCTACCAGGTAACAAACACCCTCCAGGTCACCCTCAAGGATACAAACATGACCGGCCAGATCATCGATACCGCAGTCAATGCCGGGGCAAACCAGGTAAACTCCATCCAGTTCATGCTTTCCGATGAACAGGCACAGGCCCTCCGGAGTCAGGCCCTGACAAAAGCGGTTACAAATGCACGGGCCGATGCCGATGCTGTTGCCGCTGCTCTCAACGTGACGATCACCGGAACGCAGGAGGCCGATGTCAGCCAGGGCTACACACCCGTAGTGTACAGCAATTATGACACGACCACGATGTCTGCAAAGGCAGCAGCAGCACCCACACCCATTCAGTCAGGGGATATCACGGTCACCGCCCAGGTATCAGTCACCTATACGATCAGCTGAGCCTCCCTCCGGCAGATCCCCGGCTTTTTTTCCAAACTTTTTTACCTACGCAGTGTGTGATCATTTCATAATCACGCATATCCATCCGGCCAACCAGGCCGGCATATATTCAAGCATCGAATACCGGAAAAATTGCGGATACAATAGGATTGATTTTGCCATGGAGCGCAATATCGGCTTTAAGGAACGAAGGTATATTGAAGAGCTGCGGATCCTCACCAGGGCAACAGCGCTTGACTGTGTGATCGATGACCGGTTCGACCGGGTGATCTATGTGATCCGTCAGGGAGACATGGGGCTTGCCATCGGCAAGAAAGGCGAGAACATCAAAAGGCTCCAGAACGTGCTGGGCCGGCGCATCGAGATGGTGGAGTATGCTGAGGATCCGGGGCTCTTTATCACCAACATCTTCAAACCTGCCGAGGTGACCGGAATCGAGCGCGGCGCCGATGAGAGCCCGGTCAATGTGCTGGTGAACAAAAAAAGCGATCTCGGGATCGCGATAGGAAAGGCCGGCTGCAACATCGAGAAAGCCCGCATTCTCTGCCGGCGGTTCTGCAACCTTGAGATCGGCGAGGTACTGCTCGCGGAGGGCAGCGCATGACACCTGTGGGAAAAGAGCCGGTCGATCCCCGCGTGATCCGGGATCTCTGGGAGGTTATCTGCGAGCGGGCGGCGCTCCCAGATGAGCATTCCTACACGAGCCGGCTGCTGCGGGATGTAAAAGGGATCGACAAGGTACTTGAAAAGGTGGGAGAAGAGTCCACCGAGTTCATCCTTGCCGTGAAAAACGGAGTTCCCGAACGGACCACCGAGGAGGCAGCCGACCTCCTCTTCCATATCCTGGTTGCACTCCGGGCTGCAGATGTCAGCCTCACCGAAGTCATCAGCGAACTCGAACGCCGGCGAAAATAAGGCCCGACTCTTTTCCTATTTCCGGAGAAATGCCGAAAGTTCGACCATGGCAGAGAGAGACTCCTCCCGGCCGGTCCCGGTAAAGAGTTCTTCATCGGCAAAAAGGGGGGCCCTGGCGCGCAGGGCCACCGCGATCCCGTCGCTGGGCCGGCAGTCAAGGGACTCGGTCCGTCCACCGGCGGAGATTGCCAGGTGGGCGTAGTACACCCCCTCTTCCATGCTGTCGATACTGAGCCGGTCAACGGAGATCGCGAACTTTGCCATGAGATCCAGGAACAGGTCGTGCGTGAACGGGCGGGGAGGCACTTCATTATTCTGTGCGCTGTTGATAGAAACCGCTTCCCAGAGACCGACATAGATGGGCAGCAGGCGGCCGGCATCATCGGCCAGTATCACTACTGGTACGGTAGCTGCTTCACTTATGGCAACAAAGACACCTCTGACCGCGCACCTGACCTGCTCCATGCCGTGAAGAGATCACCCTGCCGTATGATAAGAGTTGAGGTTTGCATGCGGGGCGCAAAGACACCGTCAGTGGTTCCCCGATTCGCGCCGGACAATAATAAGACTGGAGATGATCCCGAGGGCGATATTGAAATAATACAGCACGATCCGCCAGATAACCACGAATACTCCCACGATCGCCGCGGGGATGAAAAGAGCGTACATGGATGTGGCAGCAACCTCGGCGATAACGGAACTGCCCGGGGTTAAGGGGAGCATCATCAGGATGGCGAGGATAAGCTGGATCACAAACGACTCAAAGAAGAGCGGGGGCTGTCCCAGGCCCATGAGGATAAGGGATGCCGTTACAATCTCCGAGACCCAGTAGAGCAGGGTAAAGAGCATCCCCCACGCAAGCCCGGATTTTGCGGTCCGGACAAACCTCAGCACAGCTGCATGGAAGTTTACGATCTCGGTATCGATCCGGGAGAGGATGGCTGCAGCCCGCTCCGGCTCCCATTTCCGGGTAAAGAACCGTGCTGCCCGGTCGGCTATCCGTTTCATCACGTCGGGACGGCGGATAGCAAGGTAGAAGAGGAAGAGGCAGCCGGCCACAAAGATCCACGTGATGTAGACCATGACATCCGAGATCGCCCCAAGGCTGTGCCATTGCTCGGAAAGAGCAAACATGGCAACCGCGGCAAGGCTGGCGAGGGCGATACCATCCAGCACCCGCTCCATGATCACAATTGCGGTCGCGTCACCAAGAGGAACTTTTGCCTTGTAGAGCTCGTGGACCCGGACCGGCTCGCCGCCGGCCTGTGCAGGAGTGATCGCTGCGGCAAGAAGGTTTGCAAAGACGAGATTGAGTGAATAGAAGAATTTTATGGGATACCCAAGGGATCCCGACATCTTCTTGACCCGCATTGCCCAAAAGCACATGGTCAGGACGTGGGTAAGGAACGCAAGGAGCAGGAACCAGGGATTGATCTTTTTGAGGTACTGGATGGTATTGGCGTTGATGGTGAGAGACAGGATGATGATCAGGACCGCAAGGGAGAAACCTATGGAAATATACAGCCACTTTTTCTGCGATCGCTCCATGTCCCTTTCGATCCCGGCAGGTGGAGCCTGCCTGTGTTACCTTAGGAAGTTATAAGGCATAGTATAAACGTTTTTTATTTTTGGCGCCGATTCTCGCGCAGCCATAGTATTCATATCGTAAAGATCTCCCGGTTGCCCGTGAGTGCGAGGAGACCTGCCCGTGCTCCGGCATCCACCCAGCCGTGCCCGTAGCTGAACCGGGCAAGCGCAGCCTCCCGCGCACCCGCAGCAAGGCTTGATCGCCCTCCCCGCGCGTAACTGGTCCCGATCACCATGACCTGCCGGGCAAATACCCCGGCAACCGTCTCATGTTCCGGGGCGGGGGCCACCGAATCGCAGGCAGTGTCGAGCAGCCGGGCATACCGCTGCACCTTCTCATCAAGCCGGGCCATATGGGCCGGGGGCAGGGTCTCGTGCTGCCCGTCAAAGGGACAGGCCGGTTTTTTTGGACAGGCGAGCAGGCCATAGCCAATACCAAAATGCAGCCAGCCAAAGCCATAATAGTACGCCGCCAGTGCATTAACCAGGTCTCTCTGGGAAAAAAATGTCCCGCCATCATCGGCATAGGCATGAGCCATGCCATAGGTCGTTGCAGCGAGCTCTGCAAGGGGGGTGCCCGCGGGCAGGACAAGCCGGGTTACCTCCAGTTCGCGGGAGAGGAGGGGGCCGCATTCAGCGATCAGCATAGGCCGGCAAACCCCACAAGGTACTCCCGCTCCATATCGTGAAGCTCCCCGGGCACGATCAGGATGTGGAGTGGCGGGCCAAAGTCAGCGGACATGAGGGTCCCGGCGGTACCGGCCCGCACCACCGGGGCATCCGAGCCGGCCCGGGCAATACCGACATAGAGCGGGATCGCCACCTGTTTTTTCTGTGCCATTGCCTCCAGCAGGCAGATCCCCTCGCTTACTGTCATATAGCGGTTATCCTGGATATCGAGGTACACCAGCGTATGGAGCCGGTGCGCCCGGTTCTCCACGATCACGTCAAGAGGGGAGGTCGGCGACCAGCTCCCTGCCGGGAACGGCACCGAGCAGGACTTGCCGAACCGGTAGTTCTGGAGGCCGGAAAGCCCGCAGACCGCGCTCACGATCGATGACCCGTGGACGATTGCGGTGGGAATGTCACGCTCCGCCGCCCGGATCCGGAGGTCCGCGTGGGTGGTCGAGACCATCGGGTCACCCGCACAGAGGAAAACTGCATTACCCCGTGCCGCACAGTCCAGCAGTTCGTCCGGGTGCTGCTCGACATCGGCCCGTAGGAGCAGCCGGACGGGCTTATGGTAGAACGCTTCCAGCTCTTCCGTGGTTGTTCCCATGAGCCGGGAGGTGTAACCTTCGAGGAAGACGTAGTCTGCACTCCGGATCAGGGCAAGCCCTTTCTCCGAAACGTCGTTTTTGTCGTACAGGCCAAGACCGATGAAGGTAAGCATGTCATCCTCTTCAAAAGGCGGGCGGCAGACAGGGTCTCGCCCGGCCCCGGGGCTTTTTTCAGGTAATGAACCGGGTGATGGAATCCACCAGCGATTCCATCACCGCACGCACATCGTCTTTCCGGTGGGCGGAGATCAAAAAGACCGGAACACTCTTTCCTACCCCGATCCCTTTCCTCATCTCTTCCTCGCTCATCGGCTCCGGCAGGTCTTTTTTGTTGGCGGCAACCACGATGGGCACGTGCATCTTCGCAATAAGTTTGTACAGGTGGCGGGCACGGGGCAGCTGTTCGCGGTTGGTAGCGTCCACGAGCAGGACCACCCCCATCGCGTTATTCAGGATCACCGGGAGCATCGGGTCGAATCGGGGCTGGCCGGGTGTCCCGTACAGAGTGATATCGAAATCCTGCCAGTGCAGCCAGCCAAAGTCCATGGCAACCGTGGTTGCATCCCTCCCCGGGCCGGACCGGTCCACCGAGACCCCCAGTTCGGTTGCGCTTGCCACAAACCGGGACTTCCCGGCTTCGGGCGGACCGGTCACCACGATCTTGGGGATATAGGGAACAACATGGCCGTTTTT
>Ga0326727_10028946_pt1 | contig 10025 bp, 8 predicted proteins | sample MB2enrmetagenome_FD_207643 | JGI IMG/M metagenome (GOLD analysis project Ga0326727, IMG submission 207643) | Lab enriched peat soil microbial communities from McLean, Ithaca, NY, United States - MB29MY | ecosystem: Environmental > Terrestrial > Soil > Wetlands > Peat | place: USA: New York...
CGAATTCCAGGGCGAATCTCGTTGATGTTTTTGAGCGCCGCCTGACGGTCGAAGTCGCAGGGCTCGGCGATGTCGATTTTGGTGATCACCGCGGCGTCGGCCGAGTTGAACAGGGTGGGGTACTTCAACGGCTTGTCCTCGCCCTCGGTCACACTCAAAAGAGCCACCCGGATGCGCTCGCCCAAGTCGTAGCTCGATGGGCAAACCAGGTTGCCCACATTCTCAATGAACAGGTAGTCGAGCTGGTTGAGCTCGACGCCCGGCCAGTCCTCCAAGTGCTTGCCGATCATCTCAGCGTCCAAGTGGCAGATTCCATGCGTGTTGATCTGGCGCACCGGCGCGCCGCTCGAAGCCAGCCGCCGGGCGTCGTTGTCGGTTTCCAGATCGCCGACCAAGGCCGCCACCCGCGCGCCACGATCCTTCAACTCCTTCATCGTCCGCTCCAGAAAAGCGGTCTTGCCCGTCCCCGGACTGGAAACCAGGTTCAGCACCAGCACCCCGGCGGCCACGTACCTTGCCCGCAGCTCCGCCGCCAGTTCATCGTTTTTTTTTAGAATTCCCCGCCGCAGTTCCACAATCCGGGTGGTCATTTCTTCTCCTTGACTTCATCAGTGACTTCATCAATCTCGAACGAATCAATCTCCAACTCGCGGCCCTGGCGCAGGTCATATGAGGGTGTGCCGCAGCGCGGACAGCGGAAACTCTGCACGCCTTCCAGCTCGAAATCCAGTCCGCAGGGCTCGCAATGCGCCACCACCGGCAGTACGTCCACCACCAGCCGCGAGCCTTCCAGGGGCGTTCCCTCGGCCGCAATTCCGTAACAGAACTCCAGCGACTCGGGAATCACCGAGGCCAGCGCTCCGACCCGCAGCCGCACCTCTTTGACCCGTGCGCCGGGATAATCCGCCAGCGACTCGGTCACCGTCTCGACAATGCTCGTAACGATCGAAAGTTCATGCATACAGAGTCTTCCGAATTGATCTGAATCGGCAATAACGCGCTAAAACCAGCGACAACGCACTCAAAACCGGCGCATCCTCCCAGAGCAACAGCCCCGGATGCACTTCTCAAGGCCACGCTGTTGCGGGAAACGCCGCAAAAGATAAATTTTACGCCTCCGCCGCCCGCGTCGCGTTCGCGCCAGTGGATAAGATGAAGGGACAAGGAAATTTCTCATGCCCAGCGCCGCCGCCCACGAACCTCTAGCCGTTTCCTCTCTGCCCGCATCGCGCCTCGCCCTCAGCCAACTCGCCCCCAATGGCCTCAAATCGGAGATTCGCGCCATGAGCATCGAGTGCGACCGCATTGGCGGCATCAACCTGGCCCAGGGCGTCTGCGACACGCCTGTTCCCGTTCCGGTTCAGCAGGCCGCCATGCAGGCCGTCCATGACGGCTACAACATTTACACCCGCCTGGACGGCATTGGCCGCCTGCGCCAGGCCATCGCGCAAAAGCAGCGGCGCGATTACGCCCTCGACTACGACCCGGAGAGCGAAATCCTGGTCTCCTCGGGCGCCACCGGCGGTCTGCACGCCGCCGCCATGGCACTGCTCAATCCCGGCGACGAAGTTCTGCTGTTTGAGCCTTTTTACGGCTACCACGTCTCCACGCTCCAGTCCCTGCGCGTTGCCCCGGTCTTCGTTCCCCTGGCCGAGCCCGATTGGGCCCTCGACCTGGACGCCCTCCGCGCCGCGATCACCCCGCGCACCCGGGCGCTGATTCTGAACACCCCGGCCAATCCGAGCGGCAAGGTCTTCACCCGCGCGGAACTCGAAGCCCTCGCGGCCATCGCCCTGGAATTCGACCTCTTCGTCTTCACCGATGAAATCTACGAGTACTTTGTCTATGATGGGGCACGGCACATTTCGCTGTCCTCGCTCGATGGCATGAGGAAGCGGACCGTCGTGCTCTCCGGCTTCTCGAAGACCTTCAGCGTGACCGGCTGGCGGCTGGGCTACGTCCTGGCCGACGCCCGCTGGATGGGCGCCATGGCCTATTTCCACGACCTGACTTACGTCTGCGCCCCTTCGGCCTTGCAACATGGCGCCGCCGCCGGCCTGGAAGAGCTTCCGCCCTGCTTCTATGCCGAGCTTGCCGCCAGCCACCAGTCCAAACGCACCCGCATTCTCGCGGCGCTCTGTGCCGCCGGCCTTGAACCCAGCACTCCCGCCGGCGCCTACTACGTTCTGGCCAACGCCGCCCGTATCCCCGGCAAGACCGCCGCCGAAAAGGCCCGCCTCCTGCTGGCCGCAACCGGCGTCACCTCGGTAGCCGGCTCGGCCTTTTTCCGCCCCGGCCGCGGCGAAAATCTGTTGCGTTTCTGTTTCGCCAAAAAGGATTACGAGTTGGACGACGCCTGCACGCGGCTGAGGAGGCTGTAGCCGTTCGCCGGCAGCCGGGCCCATGGCCACTGCCGCGCCGCTCCGGTAGACTGGGAGGGCGATGAGTACGATGCAAAGAATTCACTGGGCAGCTTTGCCCGTTGCGCTAACCGCCGCGCTGGCCATAGGGCTGGCAGCAGGTCTGACTCTGGCCGGTTGCGGAACGCCGGCAGCGCCACAGCCGCCTTCACTGAATCTGCCTGACCGCGTGACAGACCTCTCCGCTGTCCGCGCCGGCAACCAGGTTTCTCTCACCTGGACAATGCCCCGGAAGAACACCGACAAGCTGCTGCTGAAAGGCAACGTCGCGGTGCGCCTCTGCCGCCGGGAAAAGACCGGCGACTGCGCTCCGGCTGACGGAGAGCTGTTTTTTGCTCCAGGAGCGGCTGGCGCGTTCACCGAGACGCTGCCCGCCGCGCTGACCACGGGGCCGCCGCGCCCGCTCGACTCCTTTGTTGAACTCAGAAACCGCCATGGCCGCTCGGCTGGCCTGTCGAATGCCGCCCCGGTGCTGGCTGGTCAGGCGCCCCCGCCGGTCACCGGCCTGACGGCCGAGGTGCGCAAGCCGGGCGTCGTCCTGCACTGGACCGCCCTGAGCGCGGCGCAGGAAGCCTCCCCCACGGCGATTCGCCTGCATCGCAAGCTGTTGACGCCGCCTGCCGCCAAGCCCCATGCTGGCCTGCTGGCGCCTTCGCCCGAGCCGGTCGAAGAGAACCTGCTGGTGGCCTCCTGTGCGCCGGAAGGGCGCACGGGGAGCTGCCACGCACTCGACAAGAGCATTCGTTTTGGTCAGAGCTACGAGTACCGCGCCCAGCGCGTGGCCCGCGTCACGGTGAACGGCAAAACGCTGGAACTGGACGGCGAACTCTCCGTCCCGGTACGCGTCGAGGCTCAGGACATCTTCCCGCCCGCCGTGCCCACCGGCCTGGTTGCCGTAGCCTCGACAGGCGGAAACGCCGCCGAAACGCCCGCTCAGAACACCTCCAGCGAGACCGCCATCGACCTGAGCTGGCAGCCGGTCGCCGACGCCAATCTGGCCAGCTACATTGTCTACCGGTGCGAGGGCGAGGGCCAGCCCGCATGGCGGCGCATCTCACCCGCCGAGCCGCTGGTTTCCCCGGCCTTTCACGACAGCCAGGTCCAGCCCGGCCACTCCTACCGTTACGCCGTCAGCGCCGTCGGCCAGAACGGACACGAAAGTCCCCACTCGGCCGAAACCGGGGAGTCCGTGCCCAACCCGTAAGCAATTTTCCAACGGTTGGCTCTCAATCGCGGACGGCAGCTTCACAGGGCTTTGAAGGGTGCGGGCTTCAGAGCCCGCACATCCGGACAGGAATGAGCCGCTGGCTTAAACCCCCGAGGGAAATTTCGACCAATCTTCTCTTTCTGGAGGATTTCCGCATGAGATACTGCCGCTTTTCCTTTGAAAACCAGACCCACTATGGCGCGGTCGAAGATCGCCAGGGCGAGCCTTGGATCGTGAGCCTGGCCGCCGCTCCCGAAGAAGACCTGGCCTACCGTCTGGAGCACGGACGGGCGACCGCTCTTGGCCTGGGCTTCGAACCGATGCCGCTGAGCGCCGCCCTGTTGCTGGCGCCGGTCACGCCCTCGAAGATTGTCTGCGTGGTCCGCAACTATCGCGACCATGTGAAGGAGTTGGGCAGCGAACTACCTGCCGAGCCGCTTCTGTTTTTCAAGCCGGTCTCGGCGCTGCTCTCGCCCGGCGGAGTGGTGCGGATGCCCCGAGCCTCGGCCCGCGTGGATTTTGAGGGCGAGCTGGCGCTGGTCATCGGCCGCCGCGTTCGCAACCTGAAAGAGGAAGACTGGGGTGGAGCCGTGCGCGGCTTCACGCTGGCCAACGACGTGACCGCCCGCGACCTGCAAAACAGGGACGACCAATGGACCCGCGCCAAGGGCTTTGACACTTTCTGTCCTGTCGGCCCGGTGGTCAGCAACGAACTCGACCTAGAAGCCGGCCTCACCCTCGAAACCAGCGTCAACGGTGAACTGCGCCAGCGCGGCTCGACCCTCGACTTCATTTTTTCTATTCCCAAGTTGCTTGCCTACATCACCGCCGTGATGACCCTCGAGCCCGGCGACCTGCTGCTGACCGGAACCCCCTCCGGGGTGGGGGCGCTCAAGGCTGGGGATTGCGTCGAGGTCACCATCCCCGGCTTGGGTGTGCTGGCCAACAGCTTCCAGCCCGAAACGGACTGATCCCTCGCCGCCTGCAACCTTGACTGCGCGGAGGAATCTAACAGCCGTACACTGGAGCCAAAGGCGTTTTAAGCCGGGAGTTCCCTTCCCCCAGGAGGTATCATGCCGCTGAATCTGCTTGAACAGTTGCGCTACTTCACCGTGGTCGTCGCCGACACTGGCGACATCGAGGCAATCGGAAGATTTCGCCCTCAGGACTCGACCACCAACCCCTCACTGATCGCTGCCGCGGCCGAGTTGCCGCAGTACCAGCCCATCGTGGACGGCGTTTTGCTCGAAGCCCGCAAGGAGTTGGGGAAGGCTGCCGAGTTGAAGGCCGTCGCCAACCTCGCCTTCCAGCGTCTGGCCATCGCCTTCGGCAAGAAGATTCTGGCCATCGTTCCGGGGCGCGTCTCAACCGAAGTGGACGCCCGCCTCTCCTACGACACGCAGGCCACCATCGCGCAGGCCCGCGACCTGATCGCGCAGTACAACAAGGCTGGCATCGGCCGCAAGCGTGTGCTCATAAAAATCGCCTCCACGTGGGAGGGCATCCGCGCCGCCGAAGTGCTGGAGCGCGAGGGAATCCACTGCAACCTAACCCTGCTCTTCGGCCTGCATCAGGCCATCGCGGCGGCCGAGGCCGGCGCCACGCTGGTATCGCCCTTCGTGGGCCGCATCCTCGACTGGTACAAGAAAGACACTGGCAAGGATTTCCACGGCGCCGATGACCCCGGCGTGAAGTCCGTGACCGCGGTCTACAACTACTACAAGAAATTCGGCTATAAAACGCAGGTGATGGGCGCCAGCTTCCGTAATATTGGCGAGATTTGCGAGTTAGCCGGCTGCGACCTTCTGACTATTTCGCCGCAACTGCTGGCAGAGCTTGAAGCCGCCGTGGGCGGCCTTCCACGCAAACTCGATCCCGCGGCGTCCCGCACGCTGCCCATCAAAAGAATTGTCGTGGACAAGGCCGCCTTTGACCGCCTGCACGCCGCCGACCGCATGGCCACCGATAAGTTGAAGGAAGGCATTGAAGGCTTCTCGGCCGCGCTGGTCAAGCTGGAGGCTTTGCTCACCAAGCGCTTGTCAGAGCTGGAAGTCCATGCGCCCGCGGCCGTTTAATGCAATCGATTTCGGGAGCATTCGTATGAGTTATTCCACAGAAGTGGGTGCCCGAGGTCTCGATTTTGAGACCTGGGAAGCCGCGAATCTGTTTCGGTGCGCGTATTACCGCCCCAGCCAGATTAAAACTCCGCCGGTAATCGACCGGCCCTGCATGGCGACGCCACTAATCTCCTGGTAGCCGGTGTTACTGAGATTTTCCAGGCGAAGATAGGGGCGAAGCTTCCCCGCATTGCGCGCCAAAGCGGCATTCCACACAGGATAAGGGTTGGGATTCCACGCCGGAATGCCCGGCTGTTGATAAGGTTTTGTAACTGCGACCGAGTTCGTCACGATCAAAGCTCCTCCGAGCGCAACCGTCCAGCTCGCATGAAGATTCTGGACCGGATAGTCGAGCGCATACTCCGACTGCAGGCCGTTCAACGGCGGTTGCGCGCCGATAAGTTCAGTCCATGCGACCTGGACGGTCTGCCCCTTCGCCGGAAGCCACTTCAGCGAAGACTCGACGCCCGCAAAACGCAGCCCGCTGAGGTTGACGGCGCACCAGGTGCTGGCCGGGCAACCTGCGGGAAGATGAGAGTTTGGTAGAGTCGCGGCGCGCAGATAGTCGATCGTGTCGTGCTGGCGCGCATAAAAGCCGGTGGCCGAAAGAGTAAGCCGGCTGAACGGCGACCAATCGGCCCCTGCCTCGCCAGACCAGGCGGACTCCGGCTTCAGCTTTGCATTGCCGACCGTCGCAGGGTCAGAGTAATAAAGGTCAGTATAGGTCGGCAGCCTGAATCCATAGCCGCCGCTGGCCCGCAGCTTCAACTTACCAGTCAGCCGCAAGCTTCCCGCCAGGTGCGGCGCAAAAGCCTGCTGCAGTCCGCCCGAGAATAACTCCTCGCGGACTCCGGCGGATAAGTTCCAGCGGCTTTTCGCGGGCCTCAGGTCCAGGTCCACGTAGCCCGCGCCGCGATTGTGCGCATGAAGGCCAAGATTATTGCTGCGAATGCTATCGCCGTCCGACTCCAGCCCAAACAGGAGCACGGAGGAGCTTGCGACCGGCTGGGTGCGGCGCAAGGAAGCCTGCCAGGAGCCGTCGATGTGGTTGTTTTCGTAGACCGATGGGGCGTCGCGCAGCAGCACAAACTCGTCCGTGTGGCGGCGATAGCCGAAGGCCGCCACTGTGCGGCTTCCTAACTCCTGGCGTGCAGAGGTGAACCAGCCCTTAGTCCTCTCCCAAGAGTTATAGGGGCCATAAAACTGATTGGCTCCGAAAGCGCGGTCGCTGGCGGCAAAAAGCAGGTCGGAGACGCCCAGCCGGGAACTAATCCAGCTTTCGGTGGAAGCGTCTTCGTTGCGGTAATCGCGATCGGCCATGAAGCCGGTGGAAAAGTTGCGCTCGGCGGTCAGCCGGCTGCTCCACTGCTTGCGCGCCAGCCCCCCCACGAGCGATTCTTCGTTTTCGTCAAAGCTGCCCGCGCCCGCGCGCAGGCGCAACGAGGACGCAGAGGGCGCGGCGGTGAGAAAGTCCACCACGCCGCTCAACGCGTCCGCGCCATGCAGCGTGGAGCCCGCACCGTGCAGCACCTCGATCGAATTCATCGCGTCGAGCGGAATGGGCAAATCCAGGTTGTGGTGCGCGGCCTGGCTGTCGTTGACGCGGAAGCCATTCACTAGCACCAGCGCCTGTTCGAAGGTGCCGCCGCGCAAAATCAGATCGGCCTGTCCGCCGCCCGCGCCGCGCTCTTCGATGGAGACTGACGAGTCCTGGCGCAACAACTCCTGCGGCGACTCGAGCAAAAGGGTTTGGCCTTCGACGGGCAGCACCACGACCGCAGCCGAAGACTCGGCCAGCGGCACCGGGACCGGCTCGCCGAGTACCACCAGCGTCTCGGTGGGGCGAGGAAGCGCGGCGGGCTGAGAAGCGGAATCAGCTTTGGCAGAAGCAGCTTGAGCGGAAGCTGCTTGCGCGCCGGCCACCAGTAGAACCGAGACTACGGCGCAGATCAATTTCCAAGTTGGCATAAGTTGGCTTTCTGCTCGATTCTGAGCGAAGGCGAAACTTTTCGCAAGAATGATTTGATATTGTCTCGAATAGTTGAGCGAGTAAACCATTAGAATAAGTTCATGCGCATTGATGCATTTCTTCAGGAAAGCCCTATGTTCGCGGTTAATCGGGCGGCCCGCCGCTTTGAATCTACCGCCTCCCAGGTTTTCGCGGGCGACAATCTGAATTTTCTGGAAGGGCTGGTCTTGGCCGCCATGTTCTTCGAGTCGCCGCTGCCGGTCAAGCCATCGCAGTTGGCCGAAACCTTTGCCACCACGCGGGGCAATGTAAGCCATTGCGTCTCGTCGCTGGAGACCAAGGGGCTACTGCAAAGGAGGATCGATCCCGAGGACGCCCGCGCCTACCAGCTTACCCTGAAGCCGCAAGGCAAGAAGTGCGCCATGCGCGTCATCGGCGCCTTCGACAAGTTACAAAAGGAGTTCGAGCAGGAAGCTGGCAAGACGGCCCTGGGCGAGGCTCTCAAGGTTCTGCGCAAGCTCGAAGCGCTCTGCATCGTATCCCACCCTAACCGCAACAACAAAAACCCAGCGAGGGTGGGGCACCCATAGATTGGCCCGAAGTCTTAAAGAATATAGCGCGACAGGTCCTGATCCTTCACCACCGACGCCACCATTTGCTTCACGTATTCGGCGTCGATCAGGAAGACCTTCTCCGGTCCGGAGGCCGTAACTCGCTCCTCGTAAGGCAGGGGCGTGGAAGACTCGCTCTTGATGGCCTCGGCGAGCCTCGTGGCAGCCTCCTCATCGGGGACGCGGCGGGCCACGTCGGGGGCCAGGAAGCTGACGTCCTCGAGCACCCGCTCCATGATAGTGTGCAGGCGGCGCGCGCCGATGTTCTCGGTCTGCTCGTTCACCTTGAAGGCGAACTCGGCCATCTCGCGCAGCGCCTCGGGAGAAAACTCCAGCTTCACGCCCTCGGTCTCGAGCAGCGCCGAGTACTGCTTGGTCAGCGAGGCCTTGGGCTCGGTCAGAATGCGCAGGAAGTCATCGACGGTCAGCGACTGTAACTCGACGCGAATAGGGAAGCGCCCCTGCAGCTCGGGGATAAGATCGCTGGGCTTGGAGACGTGAAAGGCGCCGGCGGCGATAAACAGAATGTGGTCGGTGCGCACCATGCCGTAGCGCGTGTTCACCGTGGTTCCTTCGACGATGGGGAGAATGTCGCGCTGGACCCCTTCTCTGGATACATCCGGCCCGTGACCGCCCTCGCGGCCAGCGATTTTGTCGATCTCGTCGAGGAAGATGATGCCGTTGGACTCGACCCGCTCGACCGCCGCGCGGTTGACCGAATCCATGTCGATCAGTCGGCCCTCCTCTTCATCCACCAGGTAATCAAAGGCATCGGAGACCTTCATCTTGCGCTTCTTCGCGCCCGTGCCGAAGATGTTCGGCAGCATATCCTTGAGGTTCATCTCCATATCCTCAAGGTTCTGGTTGCTGATGATGCCGAACTGCGCCATTCCGCGGTCGCGCACGTCAAGCTCGACCATGCGCTCGTCGAGTTTTCCCTCGCGGAACTGCTGGCGCATCTTCTCGCGGGAGCGCTGATAGCTGTCGGAGCCGGGTAGAGTAAGTTGTTGGCCCTCCAGAGTGGGCGCAGAGGCTGGCGGCGCGGGCGGCGGAGGCGGCAGCAGCACGTCCAGCAGCCGCTCCTCGGCGTTCATCTCCGCGCGGTCTTCCACCTCTTCCAGCCGCTCCTCGCGCACCATGTCGATGGCAATCTCGACCAGGTCGCGGATCATCGACTCGACATCGCGGCCCACGTAGCCGACCTCGGTAAACTTCGAGGCCTCCACTTTCAGGAATGGCGAGTTAGTAAGTTTCGCCAGCCGCCGCGCGATCTCCGTCTTGCCCACGCCGGTCGGCCCGATCATGATGATGTTCTTGGGCATGATGTCGTCGGCGATGTCGGGCGGCAGCTTCTGGCGGCGCTGGCGATTGCGCAGCGCGATGGCCACGGCGCGCTTGGCAGCCTTCTGGCCGACGACGTGCTTGTCGAGTTCGGTGACGATCTCGCGCGGCGTCAACTCGTCCAGCGAGAGGTCCTGTTCTTCAGCGGATGCGGGCAGATAAATGGCCATGGATAACTCAGACAGGCGGATGCGAACCGCTAGCCCTTCAACTCCTCAATGGTGATGTGGTCGTTGGTGTAGATGCAGATTTCACCGGCAATTTTCATGGCCTTTTCGGCTATCTCGCGGGCGCCGAGGTCGGTGTTTTCCAGCAGCGCGCGGGCGGCGGCGGTGGCAAAAGGGCCACCCGAGCCGATGG
>Ga0326727_10028947_pt1 | contig 10025 bp, 6 predicted proteins | sample MB2enrmetagenome_FD_207643 | JGI IMG/M metagenome (GOLD analysis project Ga0326727, IMG submission 207643) | Lab enriched peat soil microbial communities from McLean, Ithaca, NY, United States - MB29MY | ecosystem: Environmental > Terrestrial > Soil > Wetlands > Peat | place: USA: New York...
GCAGTTTTCGCGCTCGCTGCGGATCACTCCCGAGATCCACCACACCGCCGGATGATAGAACAACAGCCCTTCCACCAGGCGCTGCACCGCATTCACCAGGTAATCGTGGCGGCGTATGTGGGCCAGTTCGTGCAGCAGGACCGCCTCGATCTGTCCCGCCGGCAATCCGGCCAGCACTCCGATGGGCATCAGAATCAATGGGCGAAAGTGGCCCAGCACCATGGGCGCATCCGCCAGGCAGGATTCCGCGAGCATTACCGGCCGTGTCAGGCGCAACCGTGCGCTCCATCGGGCCACTTCTCTCTGCCAGCGCTCGGCCGCCGCGCACACGCCCCGCCTGCGCATCCGCCGCACCGCCATGCATCCAACCGCCTGGCGCAGATAGAACGCCGCCACGCCCGCCATCCAGAACGGAGCCAGCCAGGGTGCGACCGCGGCCAAGCCCCCATGCCCGGAGTGGGCGGCATCTGGGGCGCTGCGGACTCTCCACGCGGCGGTTACCGGCGCTCCCGAATTCCGCGCCGCATGTAAACTCTCCGGAATCCCGCGAACCAGAGTAAAACCGAATCCGCCCAGCATCGCCAGCAACGCCAGGCAGGCCGAGGCATAACGTACCCGAGCCGAGCGCACCGCCAGAAGCGCCGCCGCCAGCGCCGCCGCAACCATCGCGCCCTGCCACAGCGAGTGCAGTAGCGCCCAGCCGGCCGCGCCCGCCAGCGGATTATTCACGAAGCCTTCGAGTATCCTCATTTCCTCTCCGCCCGGTACTCGTCCAGCAGTTCGCGCAGCGCGGCCAGTTCCTTCTTCGTCGCCTTCCGCGCCGAGAGCGCGCCCACCAGCAGCGCCCTGGCCGAGCCGCCGAAAGCGCGGTCCAGCAAATCGCCGGCGAGCTGTTTCCGGGTCCACTCGCGCGGCTTCGCCGCTTCGTAAACGTGTGCGCGCTCCCTCTCGTCGCGGCGCACCAGCCCCTTTTCGGCCATGATCTGCATGAATTTCAGCACCGTGCTGTATTGCGCCGTCCGCCGGCGGTTGATCGCGTCGTGAACCTCGCGCACCGTCGCCGGGCCGATGCTCCACAGCACGGTCAGGATCTCCAGCTCGGCGTCGGTGGGTCTGGGCGGCTCCATGGCCATATACGAAAACTTTACTAGTAATCTCTTCGTATGTCAAGAGGCAACTTGCGCCTTAGCCGCCGCCGTTCCGTTCACTTCACCAATTGCCGCAGCGTCAGGAACGTCACCCGCTTCCCGGCCTCGGTGCGCGCCAGCGGCGAGTAGTAATACCAGAAGGTCGCGCTGATTTGCGCCTGGGTGCCGGGTGGGATGGGAAAGCCGAACGTCTCGCGCCGCTTCTCGCCCGGAGCCAGCCGCGTGTCCGAGACAACGCTCGCGCCGCGCAGAAACGCGGTCGGCTCCCTGTCGATTTCCTTGCCCTCCCCATCGGCCACCGTGCGCCGGTAAACCCGCTGCTCGCGGAAATGCCGCCCGTCGTAAACGTCGGCCCGCACCTCCAGCACGATCTGGCGCAGCGGAGACCCTGTGGGCACGTAATGCCCGGCGGCAACGTTGGCCACGTCCACGAAAACGTGCAGGCTGTCTCCGGCGCGCTCGCTCGAAAGCTGCGCCTTCACCGTGCTGGTCAGTTGCTCGATCGAGTGGCTGCCGGGCATCTGGTGCAGGTTGATCTTCGCCTCGCTGACTTGCTGGATGCGCGGGTCCACCACCTCGCCCTCCACCCGGTTCATGTGGCAGCTCTGGCACACCCGGCCTTCCTTCGCGAAGTGGCTGTTCTTCCACTCCGAGTAAGTCGTCAGCACCGGGAAACCCAGCGCGTTGCGGTACTCGTGGCACACCGCGCAGATGGCGGCCGAAGTATGTACCGCCGAGTACACGGTCTGGTGCCCCACCGAGGTCACGTCCTGGAGCGGCCCGCTCTTCACCTGCGTGAATTCCACTTTGGCTTTGGGATTCGCGCCCTCCAGCGTCACCTCGCGAACCGAGTGGCAGTAGTCGCAGGTCACGCCCTCCCAGCTCACCTTGCGCAGCAGCCGGAAATCGCCGATCCGAACGGCCACCGGCGAGTGGCACTCCAGGCAGACCTTGCGGGACTCGGCCCCGAAATAGGTTTCGGTCAGCTCCAGCGCATCCTGGAACAGGCGGCTCTCCATCGCGCCCGCGTGCGCCGACCCTTTCCAGGCTTCGTGGATGGCGCGATGGCACCGGCCGCACGCCTCGGCGCTGGCCGGCGTATCCAGCGGCTGCACCGCGCCGCAAGCGGCGGACACAGCCGCCAGCGCCAGGAACCATCTGGAGCCCATACCTCTACCTCCTCCCGGATTCCTCCAGGGGCGGCGCGCCGCGTTCGAGCGCGCGTACCGCGAGCCACAATCCGGCGATCGTCACCGCGATCGCGAGCAACGCAAACAGCAACCCGAATCGCCGGAAATCCCGCTCCTTCAAGGCGGCCTCGCCCGCGTGGCGGGTTTCCGCGGCGATGGCCATTCCCGCCTCCGCGGCTTTCTGCACCACGAACGGATCCAGCGTATGCACCGCCACCCGCGCCTTCACCAGCGCCTCGCGGCCATCCTGCTCTTTCATGACCGCCTCGGAAACTTCCATCCCCGAGCGCGCCGCCTGCGCCAGCACCGCGTCCGAGCTCTTCAGCGCGGAATCCAGCTTCGTAATCGTGGCGGCCATCCCCGCGGCGGTCCGGCTCTCCGCGCTCCCCGCTTCGTGGCACTGCTTGCAGACCGAACCCTCCCCCGCCAGCATCTTCACGCCGTGATTCGAGTGGCACACCACACAGCCGCCCAGGTTCATGGCGGCGAAGACATCGTGGTGCGGGCTCTTATCGTAGAGGTCCTCCATCATCGCGTGGCAGGAGCCGCACACCGCCGCCACCGAGGATACCTGCGGCGGCGTCGCCCCATGGTTGCCGTGGCAGGAGGCGCAGCTCGGCGCGGAAAGGTCGCGCCGCTTGGCCAGCGCTTCCCAATGCACGCTCTGCCGGTACTCCGCGAACTGGTTGGTCGGGATCTTGTACTTCGCCATCCGCGCCGCATCCGCGTGGCATCGCGCGCAGGTCTCCGGCAGCCGCAGCGGATGCACCGGCGAAAGCGGGTCCTTGACCGCCCGTATATCGTGTACGCTGTGGCAATCGATGCAGGTGGCCGCGGCTTCGTCTCCCGAGGCGATCAGCTTTCCGTGGACGCTGGTCTGATACTCGGCGTACTGATCCACGCGCTCGCGCGGATTGTAGCGGCGCATCAGCCCCACGTCGCTGTGGCACCGCGCGCACAGTTGCGGCGCCATCTTGCGCGCCGGCTTGCCTTTGAAACCGTGGGCCGCGCTCATGGCGATCTCCGCGTCGTCCGCGCCCCGGTCCCCGCCGTGGCAATCCGCGCAGGAGAATCCGTGCTGGCTGTGAATGTCCGTCGCGAATGTCAGCGCCGGCTTTTGCAGCTCGTCGGCCAGCGCCGCATGGCATTCCACGCAGGAATCCTTGGGAGGCCCGGCGGCCAGCCCGGCCGGAACCAGACCCAAAGCCAACCAGATCGTGGCGCGCCTCATTTCAGATACCCCAGCAGCGAGAAGGTCGCCAGATAAGCGACCACCACAACTCCCGCGCCCGTCACCAGCCGCGTCCGCTCCACGCCCGCCCGATTCGTCGCCCAGAATGGCAGCAGCACCCACCCCAGCGCCAGCAGCCCGAACCCGATCAATCCCAGCAGTTCCCCCTCCATGAATCCCACGTGGCTCGGGATCAGCTTGAGCGTGTAGAACGGCGCCAGGAAATACCACTCCGGCCGTATTCCCGCCGGCGCGGAGGCAAATGGATCGGCTTTATCTCCCAATTCCCACGGGAACAGCGCGGCCAGGCATCCCAGCACGCCCAGCGCGGCGTACCACGCCATCATCTCGCGCAGGAAAAAGTTCGGGAAGAACCGCATCTGCGGAACCCGGCCGCCGGTAGCCGCGAAGCGTTTCTCGATCCAGGGTGGGCTGCTGATGCCGTGCCGCTGCACCAGCATCAGGTGCAACCCGATCAGCGCGGTCGCCACCGCCGGCAGCACGGCCACGTGAAATCCGAAGAAACGCGTCAGGGTGGCGCCCCCCACGTCGTCTCCGCCGCGCAGGAACCGCGCCAGTGCCGGCCCGGCCCACGGAACGCTGCCCGCCATGTCGGTCCCCACCTTGGTGGCGAAGTACGAAATCGTGTTCCATGGCAGCAGGTAGCCGCTGAACCCGAAGCCCAGCGCCAGCCCCAGCAGCGCCACCCCGCTCAGCCAGGTCAGCTCTCTCGGCCGCCGGTACGCCCGCAGGAACACCACGCTGAACATGTGTATGAACGCGGCCAGGATCATCAAGTTGGCGCTCCAGCTATGGATCGACCGGATCAGCCACCCGAACTGCACCCGCGTCATGATGAACTGCACGCTTTCGTAAGCCTCGGTCGCGGTTGGCCGGTAGTAAAGCAGCAGCAGAATCCCGGTCGCCACCTGGATCGCGAACAGGAACAGCGTAACGCCCCCAAAGTAATACCAGAGCGTTCCCGAATGCACCGGCACGGTCTTGTGCGCCACGAACTCCCGGATCGACGTCAGCCCCAGGCGTTCGTCCAGCCACGCCACCCCGCGCTCCAAGCGGCCCTTCCCCACGGCCAACGGCACTCAGCCCTCCTACTACGCCCGGCGCGAAACAAACACCTCGTCGCCCCGCAACCGTACCACGAATTCATCCAGTGGTTTCGGCGGCGGACCGGACACCACATTCCCATTCAAATCGTACATGCCGTTGTGGCATGCACACCAGATCGCGCGCGCATCCTCTTTATACTGCACGGTGCAGTTCAGGTGCGTGCAGACCGCCGAGAAGGCCCTCCACCCGGTCTCGCCCGTCCTTATCAGCAACACCGGCCGGCTGCCGAACTTGACGATCTTCCCGCTGTTTACTTTGAAGTCCTGGACTTTCCCGGCCACAACCTCGTTAACCACCGCCTCGGGAACCGCCGGCGGATCGACGAACCGCAACACCGGGTAGATGAATGATCCCACGGAGGCCGCCACTCCCCCTCCGAGAATCCATTTGAGGAATCCCCTCCGTTCGCCAGCCATGAGATCCTATGCTCCGGATGCTAGCGCCGCCAGAATCCCGCTGTCAAGCGGCAGTAGATTCGTGTTCAGGCAGCTTGACTCGCACACCAATGCGAGGCCCAATTGGAAACGTGCAGGCGACGACGACCTGCATGCTCCTGCTGGACTGGGGCCGACTGGAGGGCACGCGAGTGATACCAGAGCGTACTGAGGTAATCTGGGGATACTGGCCTGCGGACTTGTTCGAAGCGCCGTATCGGTGCCAGGAAGCCGAGTTCGACTTGCTCATCGAGGCGGGCAAGGCCGTCGCTACCCTCCGCGTCGCACAGGACCCGGTAGAGGCGCGGCTTGTCGAGGACATTCAGCAGCTCGTTGAGAATCTCTGCGCGTTCAGGCAGGTCCAGGTGCATCGCGAGTACAAGGTTGAGGGGCATTCAATCCACCAATGCGCCGGAGAGCGCAAGAGCTTAACCGTGTGCCCTCCGGGCTTCGCTGCAGCAACCAGGCTGGGCGTACCAGGGGTGGACACCACTGCCAGGGATGCGGCGGGCAATCTCGTTCGGGACACAAAGGCGGAGCGCATCGCAAAGGACACATTGGAACTGGACCTCTCGGTGGCGAAGCGAGCGTCACCGTTGCTTCGCAGCGCCATGGAGAGCTATGGAAGGGCCGTCTCTGATCCCAGTAATGAGCTCGTTTGCCTCTACGAGGTGCGCGATCTTCTCGCCAAACACTACGATGGCGAGGACAAGGCGCGCAAAGCCTTGAACATTACAGCAAAGGACTGGGCTCGGCTGTGCCGACTCGCGAACGATGCACCCATAGAGCAAGGTCGTCATCGGGGTAAACACGCGGCAGACCTCCGCCCTGCCACCGACTCCGAATTGCAAGAGGCTCGGGAAATCGTTTGCCGGTGGATCACCGCGTTAGCACGCGTCGTCCAACTCTCGATTCAAGGTAAGTGACTGACCGGACGTGTTGGTGATCGCGGTCCGACACCAGTCCCGATCCCAGTCACCCGGCCCTGTCCCGCCCACCCGCTTCGATCCGATCCGACTCACCCGAATCCGCCGGTCGCCGTCGCTCCGCGAACTCCATCTCTCATTCCCTCAATCACTTGCCCTGTTCAACGACCCGCCGCCCGCTTGGTCTGGGCCTATCCTCATATCAGAGGCCCGCGTTCTCGCCGATCAAATGGAACTCGCCCGCACCCTAATAGCCCTCCCGGATCTCCAGTCCCGCCGGCCCCCGCGCAACACAAGGATTTCCGTACGAACCCAATTCCCGCCGCCGATCCAGCTCGACCTGAATCTCGAAGCCGCCTGTTCTCAATCGGATACCGACAGGCCAGCCCCCGGGCCGTTCAGCCCGCTCCCCCTCCGGTCCCAGCCCACCCAAACCCAATCGGGCCGCGCTCGCCGGTCCACGACCACGCGCCGTTCCGCCGGAGGCGGAATGCCGCGGCGCGCCGCCGGCCCGCCGTGCGGCAGCACCGCCGCCGCGTGTGAGAAGATCGAAGCAATGACTTACTCCCTGCTGGCAATGAGTCTCATGACAATCGCAATGCTAAATGCTCAAGAGGTTACCCGCGGCGTAGGCGTCTATCCCGGAGACCCCCATCAGGACTTCTCACCGGCGATGGTAGTCGACGCCAACGCCTATCGCAACCTGGCCTTCCGCCGCCCCGCCTACCAGTCCAGCAGCTACGACTACAACCTGACCGCCCAGTTGGTCACCGACGGACTCAAAGCCAAAAACCTGCCCAATTGGGTATCCATCGCCACCAGCCAGGCAGGCGTCCTCCCCAAGAACCAGCGCGAATACCTGCTGGACCGCAACCCGATGACCAGCGTCTCCCTCGCCGGCCCCGCCACCTGGGTGCAATTCGAATGGGGAGGCGGCGACGGCCCGCCCGCCGTCGACCGCCTGGACGTGCAGGCGCGCGTCGATTCGCGCTCCGGCCAGCCGGAAGGTTGGACCTGCATCCTCTCCGGCTCCGACGACGCCCAGGCTTGGAAGGAACTGGGCCGCTCCTTCGGCGCCGACCATCCGGCCCGCGACTTCAAGCCCTCCACCGCCCGCAACCGCTTCTACCGCATCGACTTTTATGCCCCCAGCGCGGTCACCTGGCGCCCCAGCGAGCTGGCGTGGTTCCTGGGTGGCAGCCGTGTCGAGGCCGGCGGGCCGTACAACTTCACAAGCGCTTGGATGAGCGCTGGCGGCGGCGGAGAGTGGGTCTATGTGGATCTCGGCGCGCCCTGCGTCTTCGACCGCGTCAAGCTGTATTGGATCAAACGGGCCACGGAAGGCGCCCTCCAGGTCTCCGACGATGCCACCGCTTGGCGGACCCTTCAGCCGCTCTCCACCTCCGACGATGTCCAGCTTGCCCAGCCGGTCACGGGCCGGTATGTGCGCGTGCTCATGACCCGCCCGGCCGAGCCTGGCCCCTACATCCTCTCCGAACTGGAGGTTTACGGTCGCGGCGGTCCGTTGCCTCAGCCCCATCCCGCGCCCCCGCCCCGCCCCGATGGCCGCCTGGACCTCGCCGGTGGCGCTTGGCGCGTCGAGCGCGATTCGCTCGTCGAAGCCAAAGGCAAAGCCATTTCCCTGCCCGGTTTCAACGATAACGGCTGGCTGGTGGCCACCGTCCCCGGCACCGTCCTGACCAGTTACTACAACGCCGGAGCCGTCCCCGACCCCAACTTCGGCGACAACCAGCTACAGATCTCCGACTCCTTCTTCTGGGCCGACTTCTGGTACCGCACCGAGTTCCTCGCTCCCCCCGTTCGCCCCGGCGGCCATCTCTGGCTCAACTTCGACGGCATCAACTGGAAGGCCGAGGTCTACCTCAACGGAGAATTCCTGGGCCGCATCGATGGCGGATTCATGCGCGGCCGTTTCGACGTTACCGCCCGCCTCCATCCCGGCGCAACCAACGCGCTAGCCGTGCGCATCCTCAAGAACGCCACCCCCGGCAGCGTTCGCGAGAAGACTCTGGAGAGTCCGGATAAGAACGGCGGCGCGCTGGGCGCCGACAACCCCACCTATCACGCCTCCATCGGCTGGGATTGGATTCCCGTGATCCGCGGGCGCAACACCGGCATCTGGGGCAGCGTCTATCTCTGCCCGAGCGGCCCGGTCACCCTCGAGGACCCCTTTGTTTCCACCACTCTGCCCGACAAGTCCCATGCCGACGTGAGTATCGAAGTCACTCTGCGCAACCATTCAGCCCAGCCGGTCAAGGGAACCCTGCGCGGGCATTTCGGCGAGGTCGCCTTCAGGGCGCCGGTGACCCTCCCCGGCGGGGCCACCCGGACGTTGAAGCTGAACCCCTCCACCCACCCGGCTCTGCGCTTGCAGAACCCCAAGCTATGGTGGCCCGCCGGATATGGCGAACCCAACCTCTACCCCGTCGAGCTGCGCTTCGAGACTGCGGGCCGCAAGCTCTCGGATTCCAAGTCGTTCCAGGCCGGCGTGCGCCAGTTCACCTACACCGAAGAAGGCGGCGCGCTCAAGATCTGGATCAATGGCCGGCGTCTGGCGCCTCGTGGCGGGAACTGGGGTTTTAGCGAGTCCATGCTGCGCTACCGTGCCCGCGAGTACGACACCGCCGTGCGCTACCACAGCGACATGCACTTCACCATGATCCGGAACTGGGTCGGGCAAGTCGGCGACGACGAGTTCTTCCAGTCCTGCGACAAGTATGGCGTCGTCGTGTGGCAGGATTTCTGGCTCGCCAACCCGCTGGATGGCCCCAACCCGGACGACAACGGGATGTTCCTGGCCAACGTCCAGGATATGATTCTGCGCATCCGCAACCATCCCTCCATCGGCCTCTACTGCGGGCGCAACGAAGGCAATCCGCCCAAAGTGCTCGACGACGGAATGCGCAGCCTGCTGGCCCAGTTGCATCCCGGCCTGCGCTACATCTCCCACTCGGCGGCCGGCCTGGTCAGTGGCGGCGGACCCTACCGCTTCATGCCGCCCAAGTTCTATTTCCAATCCCGGCAAACCCCCAAGTTGCACAGCGAGCTGGGCCAGCCGAACGTCGTTTCGCTCGATAGCCTCCGCGCCATGCTGCCGGCCTCCGCCCTCTGGCCGCAGGGAGCCCTGTGGGGCATTCACGATTTCTGTCTCGGCGGCGCGCAGTTCCTGGCCTCCTTCCGGCAGCGCATCGACCAGTCCTACGGCGGCGCGAACAACCTGGAGGATTGGCTGACCCTGGCCCAGTTCGTCAACTACGAAGGCTATCGCGCCATGTTCGAAGCCCAGGGCAAAAACCGTATGGGGATGCTGCTTTGGATGAGCCACCCCGCCTGGCCCTCCTTCGTCTGGCAGACCTACGATTACTACTTCGAGCCTACCGCCGGCTACTTCGGCTCCAAGAAGGGCTCCGAGCCACTGCATATTCAATGGAACCCGGTCACCGATACCATTGACGTCGTGAACTACAGCGCCGGCGACGCCCGCGGACTCACCGCCCGGGTCGAGCTTCTGAATATGGATGGTGCGCTGAAATGGGAGAAGACCGCCGCTCTCGATAGCGCCGAGGATAGCATTCAATCACCCATCAAGATGGAGTACCCGGCCGGCCTGTCCCCCGTGCATTTCCTTCGCCTTACGCTGACCCGCGCCGGCCAGCTCGTGAGCCGGAACTTCTACTGGCGCGGCCTGGAGGAGGGCAACTTCCGCGCCCTTCGCGAATTGCCCAAGGTCAAGCTCGAGGCCGCCACAACCGTGCAAAAGCAAAGCCAAAAGCAAAGCCAATTCTGGAGCATTTCCACCGAGATCTACAACCCCTCCAGCGCCCCGGCCGCCATGGTCCACCTGAAGGCCGTCCGCGAGACCAGCCGCGACCGCATCCTGCCCGCTATGTACAGCGACAACTACCTCTGGCTTATGCCCGGCGAGCGCCGGGCCATTCTCACCGAGG
>Ga0326727_10028948_pt1 | contig 10025 bp, 10 predicted proteins | sample MB2enrmetagenome_FD_207643 | JGI IMG/M metagenome (GOLD analysis project Ga0326727, IMG submission 207643) | Lab enriched peat soil microbial communities from McLean, Ithaca, NY, United States - MB29MY | ecosystem: Environmental > Terrestrial > Soil > Wetlands > Peat | place: USA: New York...
TGGGGGACGCGCGGAACATCTTTGTAGGTCAGGACGGTACGCACGCCGGGAAGAGCCTTGGCTTTGGTCGTGTCAATCCGCTTGATGCGCGCGTGCGCGTGCGGGCTGGGAAGGATCTTGCCATAGAGCATTCCGGGAAGGTGAATATCGTCAGTGAACGCGGGGCGGCCGGTGACGAGCTTGAAGCCGTCCACCTTTTGAAGGTTCTTGCCGACAATGGAATGCTTCACGCTCATCGAATCGTTGCTCCCGCTGGCACTTTTGCTACGGAGAGAAGAACAAATCAAAAGTCAAAACGCAAAGGTCAAAAGGCAAAAGTAACGACCCACTAAGCGACCTCGTAAATCGCGATTGCTAGGACTATTCCAGCCCTCCTACGGCTTTGCCTTTTGCCTTTTGCGTTTTGACTTTTGACTTGCTTTTCCCTCTTGTGGCGTCGCCGCTTGCGTGCGGTAAACTCGCGCGGCCGCAAGGACCGCCTCAACCGGTTTAAGGTAGCCGGTGCACCGGCAGAAGTTCCCGGCCAACGCTTCACGAACCTCGGCTTCCGTCGGATCGGGGCGGTCCGCGAGCAAGGCCTTCGCGCTCAAAATCATCCCGGGCGTGCAGAACCCGCATTGGACGGCGCCGTATTCCAGGAAGGCTTCCTGAAGGGGATCCAATTTCCCGTCCTGCTCGACGCCTTCAATGGTCAGGACTTCGCACCCCTCCGCCTGCGCTGCAAACATCAAGCAGGAGTTAATTGGTTTGCCGTTCACTAGAACGGTGCAGGCGCCACACTCGCCCGATTCACAACCCCGTTTTACCCCGAAATAACCCTCACGGCGCAAGACATCCAGCAGAAGGTCGCCGGGCGCGATGGTCCAATGTTTCGATTCGCCGTTTACCTTGAGGCCTAGTTGCATACTGGTCATAAGAACAAGTCCGAAGTCCGAGGTCTGAAGTCCGAAACATTCACCTTGGGACGCAGCCGCTTGGTGGTGATAACCTGCAGCCGGCCTGGGCGGCGCACTCGCGGAGAGCTCTACGTACCAGCACCGCGCTCATATCGCGGCGGTATTCGGCCGAGGCCCGGCTGTCGCTGATCGGGCTGACTTCCTTCATAACCGATTCACCCACGCGGGTCAGTAGGTCTTCGTGGAGAGCATTCCCGAGCAGCAATTCTTCCGCATTCCGGGCTCGCAACGGTGTGGGCCCCACCGCTCCCAAGGCGAGGCGCGCCCACTTGATGCGGCCCCGGGCGTCGGCCTGTAACCCCGCCGCCACGTTCACCAAGGAAATGTCCGTTTCCGTGCGTCCAAGCTTTTGAAATGACCAACCCATGCGCCCACCGCTGGGCAATGAGGGGATAACGATCTCCGTCAGCAACTCGCCATTTAAGGTGCTCTGGTGCGGGCCTGAGTAAAACTCGTCAAGAGCAATTTTGCGCTTGCGGCGTGAACTGGCCACCATAACGTTTGCGTCAAGCGCCAGGAGGACAGCAGCCGTATCCGCGGCGGGTGAAGCGTTTGCCAGGTTGCCTCCCACCGTTGCCATGTTGCGGTTTTGAATCGAACCGCACGTGGCGGCAGCCTTGGCCAGTATGCCGCCCGCGAGGGCGCGAATGACGGGCGAATGTTCGAGTTCCGCCATCGTTGTTGTAGCGCCGATCACGTATGCCCGATGATTTCCACGGACATAATTCGATCCTACGCGGGTGATATCGACGAGGAAACGAGTTGACCGGTCACCCTGCGTAACGATATCCGTAGCACCAGCCACAATTCGGCCATGCTTCCCCACCTTGCGGAGCAACAGCAACGCTTCGCGTAAGTTGGTAGGCTGGTAGAATCGCTCAACGTGGTCAAACATGGATTGAGACCCGAAAATCGAAACTCGAAAGTCACACGGAGTTTCGATCCTCAATTTTCCAGTTTCCAATTTCCAGTTTCAAGAGATCTCGAACATTAGTAGTCTGGAGTGTATCAAAGTAGTCGTTGGCTTCCAACCATTTTGGCCGCGAAGCGGCGGTGACGGGACAAGACAGGGGCCAGCTTGACAGTTGTGAGCTCGTGGTTTTCAACCACCACTCGCCCTTCCACGATCAGGGTCTCGGCGCGAGTGGGAGCACAGAGTACCAGCGCCGCCGCCACATCTTCAGCACCGCTGTAACCCACGTCGCGAAGATCGAAGAGCGCAATGTCCGCGCGTTTGCCAATGGCAAGGCTTCCAATATCATCTCGGCCCAAGCACGCGGCGCCTCCCAAAGTCGCCATGCGCAGCGCCTCAACTGCCTTGAGAGCGGAGGCGCCATGTGCCAGGCGATTAAGCAACAGAGCCTGCCGCGCTTCCGCCAGCATGTTGGAACTGTCATTGGAAGCGCTGCCATCAACGCCCAAGCCCACCGGCGAACCGGCGCGGCGCAGCGCCAGGGCCGGAGCGATGCCGGAACCTAGCCGCATGTTGGAACTGGGACAATGAGCGACGCCCACGCGGGCGCGGCCCAGCCTTTTGACTTCCTGCGAATTAAAGTGGATCCCATGCGCGACCCACGTGGTTTCGCCCAGCCAGCCCACGTCTGCCATAAAATCCAGGGGACGCTTGCCGAAATGCTTCAGGCAATAGTTCTGCTCGTCCCGCGTCTCGGCAATGTGCGTATGCATCCGCACCTGGTGGCGCTTGGCCATCACGGCAGTTTGGCGCATCAGTTCTTCCGATACGGAAAATGGCGAACAAGGCGCTAATCCCATCCTTAGCATGGAGCCGGGCCCGGGATCGTGATATTTCTGAATCAGCCGCTCGCAATCCTCCAGGATTTGATCTTCGCTCTGAACCTCGGAATCCGGCGGCAGGCCTCCCCTGCTTTTGCCCCGGCTCATGCTTCCCCGCGTGGGATGAAATCGCATGCCGATTTTGCGTGCGGCGGCAATCTCCGCATCGATCAGCTTCGTTTGGCCGCGAGGGAAAAGGTAATGATGGTCTGAGGTCGTGGTGCAGCCGGAGAGCATCAGCTCCGCCATACCCACCAAGGCAGCCACGTGCATGGATTCTTCCTCAAGTCGCCCCCACAAGGGATAAAGCGTCCGGAGCCAGTCGAACAGTTCCATGTCCACGGCTGCCGCGCAAGCACGCGTCAGCGTTTGGCAAAGATGGTGGTGGGTGTTGATCAAGCCGGGAAGAGCCACGGCATATCGCGCGCTGATCGTACGGTCGGCGCGGAGACCCGCGGGCGCACGCTTTCCCACTTGCTTGATTTCACCGCCTTCAGCGTAAATGAATCCGCCACGCAAAATCGTGTCGTGCGCATCCATCGTAATCAACGTGTGGATGTCACGAATGAGCAGAGATGGTTTGGCGCGTTTAGGCTCGGTCATGGCTCATTTAAGGGGCAGGTATTCAACCCGGCTGCTCCACTCTTCCTGGTTCGAAACACGGGACAGGAGTTCCAAATCAACGACCATTTCCTCCAGCGTAACGCGAAGGGCGGAGGCATAGACAACACCCACGAAGGGTTGTTCCCGATTCTGGCGTAATGCCGCCTCGCGCAACAGATCGTCATCCTGAGTCACCAGCACCCGGCCCAAACTCGATGCGCGGTCAAGCAGCCTCGAGTCGTCCAGCCTCTGCGTGCCGTCCTCCTGCGAAGTCAAAACATCTATGCCACGGTGGCGCAACTGCAAAGTGATAGCGTGCGGAATGTGGACGTCCATGTAGAATCGAAGGTTCAAAAATGCTTCTTGCTGTCGAGAAGTTTACGGCGGAGGACGGGGTTTGCAGCGTCCCTTGCTATTTCTTCGGAATCGCGCTCCCGGCGGTTGATTTCCCCGTCCATTTTTTCCTTGTTCTCGTAGTAATACGCGAACGCGGAATGAATTTGCGCGAGCGAAAGATGAGGATGCTCACGGTGGATATCTTCCGGACTCCAACCGTGCGCAAGTTTGTCTCGTACGACTTCGATCACCTTGGTATTCGCACCTGCAATCCATGCGACCCCATGGTCGTCAATTTCGATATGAGATGTGACGGTCGTCGGCATCGAGGGCAACCCCTCCTTCCTGATAGCGCATTATAGCACTCGCTTACGTCTTTCAATGTTTGGCGACCATCGCCTGCACATCTTTGCGCAAGGCGGCCTGGCTGCTCGGACGGCTGTAGAACATGTGGCCGCCGGGATACTCATGCACGGCGACGCGCGTCGGATCGCCCATCACCGGCATCTGGTCCACCGTCAGCACCGAGCCCATGAAAGGGCACGAGAGATCGTTCCAACCGTGCGCAATGATGACGCGCAGCTTGGGGTCGGCCGCCACCGCCTGCCGGAGGTCGGGCACAGCGCCGGTGCGCAGGGCGCGGCTGTCGAAATCCCACTGGGGGCCCACCTCAGAACTCAGGGCGTTGTAGCGGGCATCGGTTTTCCAGCCCACGACGCGCGTAACAAAATCCACCATCGCCATCGTGGTTGGCGCGATGATACTTTCCAGGATCGGATCGTTGGTGCGTTGCTCGGGAGCGAAGGGGAACGGGTCGTACGCGGTCACATTCGAGTCGTATACGCTGCCGATCTTTCCGTTTTCGCGGAAGACCTCACGCAGATAGGCGCCGATCTCCAACCGGCCGCCGGCCCGCCGCACAAACTCCTCTTCCAGGCCGGTCATCTGGGTCACGTGTTTCACAATCCGCGGCGTCGCCTCCGGGTCGGAGCGGCCTTTCAGCAGGTCAGTGGCATACTCGCCTCGCGTGTAAGCAACCACCGCCGCCATCGCTTCCGGCGTCAGCTTATGCTGGCGCTCAAGATGGGCTGCCGCAATCGAGGGCAGTGTCAGCATCCACGGGACGGGAGAGACGTCGCCACTTTCGTCCAGCGCCGGGTTCAGGTACGGCGAGACGAGCACTACCCCGTTCATCGCCACTCCGAGCTGCGTTTGCAAGTAGTGGGTGATTCGCGGCCCGCGATAGCCGCCGTAACTCTCTCCCACATAATACTTTCGCGAGCTCATGCGCCCGTTGGCCACCAGCCAGTCGAAAATGATGCGCGAGAGGTAATGAATGTCGGCATCGGTGCTGTAAAACTGTTTCTTGCTCTCGTCCGCCGCGACCAGCGATCGACTGTAACCGGTGCCGACCGGGTCGATGAACACGAGGTCGGTAAAATCCAGCCACGTGCCCGGATTGTCAGTCAACTTCGCCGGGTCGGAAGGACTGTCTCCCTCCATGCCGAACTCGAGGTGCTTGGGGCCGATCGCGCCGAAATTCAGATAGACGGAAGCCGCGCCCGGACCGCCATTCAGCGCGAAGGTGACTGGCCGATCCTGGCCTTCCACGGTGTACGAGGTAAAGACCACCTCACCAATTTTCTTGTCGTGATCGTTGACCGGGAGAGTTCCTACGGTGACCGTGTAGTGCAGCGGTTTGCCTTCGAGTTGCATGGTCTGCGACACGTGCGCGTCGGCGGGGAGCGGAGTCGGCTTGTCGGCCGTTTTATCTTTGTCTTTAGCATCGGCAGGAGCCGGCGGAGGCGCGGGCTTCGCTTCCTGTGCTCCGGCACGAATAGACCCAAAAACCAGCATAAGGATAGCGAGCAGACCTATACCAGCCCGGTTACGAATTGGGGTAAGAGAAATGGAACTCATGTGTTCACAATAACATAAACTGATTGTCTTTTGACGGGACTTGCCCCTACGAAATCAGACCCCGGTCCTTCAAGATGTCCTCCAGCCCGGTTCCATCCGGCGGAATGTCGAAGGGCTTAGTGACCGCTGACTGCGCGCTTCGAATATCTTTCAGCCCATTGCCGGTAATCACCGCAAGAACGCTCGCTTTGCGTCCGATGATCCCTTCTTCAACGGCGCGGCGCACACCTGCAACCGCTGTGGCGGCAGCGGGCTCGGCGAAGATGCCGGTCAGGCGCCCGGCGCACCGCATCGCTTCAAGAATTTCCTCGTCCTCCACATTGATCATCGTGCCGCGGGACGCTTGAATGGCGAGGACCGCCTTTTTCCAATTCCGCGGCACGCCCACCGCGATGCTGTCGGCAATCGTGTGGGGCTCGATGGGCTTTAGCGCCTCGCCGTTCCGGAATGCCGTGGTTACTGGGGCTGCGCCTGCTGCCTGCACGCCTAGCATTTTGGGAGTGCGCTCAATCAGCCCCAGCCTCTTCATTTCGTGAAAGGCCTTCCATACCGCTGCGATCGTGCAGCCGTCGCCCACTGAAACCGCTACCCAGTCGGGAATCTGCCAATCGAGTTGCTCGCAGATTTCGAGCGCTACGGTCTTCTTACCCTCCACCAGGTAGGGGTTGATGGCGCTGTTGCGGTTGTACCAGCCCCAGCGCTCGCAGGCGCCCTGACACATTTGAAATGCATCTTCATAACTGCCACGCACGCGCAGGACCGTGGCGCCGAAAATCAGTAGTTGCGTTACCTTGGGCTCAGGCACGCGTTCGGGTACAAAGATGACACTTCGAAGTCCCAGCGATGCCGCCATGCCCGCCAGCGATGAGGCCGCGTTACCGGTGCTGGCGCAGGCGATGAGTTTCTGCCGTTTCTCGCGCGCTTTGACCACACCCACTGCGCTGGCGCGGTCCTTCAGCGACCCGCTGGGGTTGCGCCCGTCGTCTTTGAGATATAGAGTTTGCAACCCCAAATGACGAGCTAGGGAATCCGCGCGCACAACGGGCGTCCACCCTACCTGAAGGCTCGGCAGCACGGCATCTTTGCGGATGGGCAACAGCTCGCGGTATCGCCAGTGCGAGTATTCCGGGCGCTTGGCCAAGCTTCTGCGGTTCAGGCATTTCGCAATCGCCGGGTAGTCGTATTGAACGTCAAGGATGCCGGTGATTCCACAGGCCGGGCAGGTGTAGGGAACGCGCGTCAAATACATCGCGCCACAAAAAACGCATTTGAGTCCTGTTACGAATTCCATGTTGTAATTCCCGTCGCTCGAAAGCACAGATTACCCCGGTTTACGTTGGAAGCCAACGCGAATGGGATTGCCATGCCCACTTCCACGCGCTGAGAACGCAACCGGGGTCGTCATAGGAAGTCCACCGCATCGTCTGCGCAGCGAATTCCGCCCTAGCTCAAGTGTAATTACATATAATGGGTATCGCCCCACTGGGCGGTGGAGGTACCCCTTAATGTTATTGGACAAGTCCACGCTGCAGGCTCTCCCTAAAGTCTTGTTGCACGAGCATTTGGACGGCTCCATGCGTCCGCAGACCATCATCGAGTTGGCAAAGGACGCCAAATACACCAAATTGCCGACGGCCGATCCGGCGGCACTGGCGGACTGGTTCTACCAGGGAGCCTACCGGGGAGACCTGAGCGGCTACCTGGAGGGCTTCGCCCACACCATCGCGGTAACCCAGACCCCTGAGGCCCTGGAGAGGGTCGCCTACGAACAAGTGGAGGATCTGAAGAATGATGGTGTGGTCTACCTTGAGACGCGGTTTGCTCCTGTTTTCCACACCAAGAAGGGACTGACCAATATGGACGTCGTCTCTTCCGTGCTCAAAGGGCTGGAACGGGGACGAAGAGACTTCAAGATCCCGGTGGGGTTGATCGTCTGCGCCATGCGCAATATGAAAATTTCCCTCGAAATAGCTGAACTCGCGGTGGATTTCCGCGACCGTGGAGTGGTGGGGTTCGATCTGGCGGGAGAAGAAGGCGGCTATCCCCCTAAAAAGCACGTGGACGCGTTCCACTACATCCAGCGCCAGAATTTCAATATCACCGTTCACGCCGGTGAGGGTTATGGGAAAGAATCCATCTGGCAAGCCATCCAGTATTGCGGGGCGCATCGCATCGGTCACGGGACGCGGCTGATTGACGACATTGTGGTGACGGACGGAGCTGGGGTAAAGTTGGGCGGGTTGGCCCAATACGTCCTGGATAAGCGCATCCCGCTCGAAATCTGCCTTTCCAGCAATGTTCACACGGGCGCGATTCCTACTATTGCTGACCATCCCTTTAAAGTGCTCTATCGGGAACAATTCCGGGTTACCCTCAACACGGACAATCGGCTGATGAGCCGTACCAGCATGAGCAACGAATTTCAGGTGGCCATGGATACATTCGGCTTGGGTTTGGATGACTTCGAAAAGATCACCATCAATGCCATGAAAAGTGCTTTTCTTCCTTACGCGGAGCGCATCCGCATCATCTATACCGCCATTAAGCCGGGCTATGCCAGAATCCGTTACCCCGAGAGCCTTCCTCCCCTCGGTGGGGTTTAAGAGCTTGGCGAGAAACACATTTTTCGTGTCATCCTGGGCCCTTTTCAGAGAGAACTCTGATCAAACGGCTGGGGATAGATCTCCGCAAGGTCCAGCGTTTTCCGGAAGCCTTGCAGGTTGGCGAGGATGACCTTGATGTCACCGCAGTATTCCCATAGGAGTTGCCGGCATGCGCCGCAGGGCGAGGCAGGAGTGGCGCTCGAGGTGACCACGGCAATTTGCGTGAACTTCCTCGCGCCTTCTGAAAGGGCTTTCCACAGGGCAACGCGCTCAGCGCAGACCGTCAGGCCGTAAGTGGAGTTCTCAATGTTGCACCCCGTGTAGACCTTGCCGCTCGAAGCCAGCAACGCTGCCCCAACCTTGAAGTTTGAATACGCGGCGCAGGCGTTCTCTCGAACCTCCAACGCGCGTGCGATGAGTTCTTCAGGATTCATGGTGATTCACTCCCTCACCCAATTGCGGCAGGATCGCATCCAGAAGATCCGCGAGGTGGCGTGAAGCGGCGCGCCCGGCGGTGAGCACTTCTTCGTGCGACAAGGGCTTTCCTGCGAGTCCCGCGGCGCGATTGGAAATGGTGGCAATGGCGAGCACGCGGCGTTTCAATTGACGGGCCGCCATAACCTCCGGCACGGTGGACATTCCCACCGCATCGGCTCCCATACCCTTCAAGGCGCGGATTTCCGCCGGCGTCTCATACGTGGGCCCGAGCAACGACGCGTAGACACCTTCAAAGCACGGCACGCGCAGCTTGGCGGCCGCTGTCCGGGTGATGCGGCGCAAGCGGGGATCGTAGGCTTCAGTCAAATCCACAAATTGCGCTCCCCAGCGGGGGTCGTGAATCCCGGCAAGAGGATTCACTCCTTGCAGGTGAAGGTGGTCGGAAAAAATCATGAAGCCACCGGGCTTGGACTTGGATGCGATGCCACCCGCTGCGCACGTCAGGATGAAAGTCTCGACCCCTGCCAGGGCCAGGGCTCGTACGGGAAACACCACGGCGGCCGGCGCATGACCTTCGTAATAGTGTACGCGACCTTCCAGAATGGCCAGGGAAACGCCCTCCCAAGTTCCAAGATGAAGAGTGCCGCCGTGCCCCTGCACTGTCGTCCCGGGAAAATGAGGGATGCGTTCGTAGGGAACTCGCGCTTGCGAATGCAACCGGCCCACAACTTCATCCAATCCCGAACCGAGAGTAATGGCAACGCGCGGGGCGACGCCCTTGGAGCGAATATATGCGGCAGCTTCCTCCGCCTCTTCATAACCATGCGGCGAGGGTCGAGTGCTAAGTAATGAGCGACGAACCATTGGTTTCACCCTGTCTGCTTTTCAAAATCAAGGTGCTTCGAAACTGGAAACTGGAAACTCGAAAATCGCTCGTGCGTCTAGTTTCGAGTTTCTATTTTCGAGTTTCGTCTTCCGTTTACGCCAGCAGCAACCCTGCGATCGCCGCCGCCAGGTAGTTGGCTAACGTGCCCGCGATTAGCGCCCGGAACCCCAGCCGGGCCAAGTCCTGCTTCCGCGTAGGCACCAGGGCGCCAATCCCACCGATTTGAATCCCGATTGAAGAGAAGTTTGCAAACCCGCAAAGAGCAAAAGTGGCGATCGTGAAAGAGCGCTCGGCGATGTGGCCTTTCAACGGACCCAGCATGGAAAAGGCCACGAACTCATTCACCACCACTTTGGTCCCCATTAAGTTCCCGACCGTCGCAGCGTCCTTCCAGGGAACGCCCAGCAACCATGCCACCGGAGCGAGAGGATAACCCAGCAGAGTTTGAAAGCTCGTGTGAAGAATACCCAAGCCCAAGTTGATCAGGTA
>Ga0326727_10028949_pt1 | contig 10024 bp, 7 predicted proteins | sample MB2enrmetagenome_FD_207643 | JGI IMG/M metagenome (GOLD analysis project Ga0326727, IMG submission 207643) | Lab enriched peat soil microbial communities from McLean, Ithaca, NY, United States - MB29MY | ecosystem: Environmental > Terrestrial > Soil > Wetlands > Peat | place: USA: New York...
CCATTTCAGTCGCATCCGGATTTCTCGATTCATGGGCATCCTCTCTTATCACTCGATTGAAAGGATGTCTATGAATCACACACTTTTACAACCTCCGGCGTGATAGGCCGATGCTGGCTTCAATGAATTCAGAGGCCTACCATAACACTCAACGATTTCAGTCCGTTTTGATCGCTTCAGTCCTTTCCGATTCGATTCGATCCCTCAGCACGTGATCAATCTGTGATCAACAAGCGAATCGTGACACTCGCTCACCGAATAGCACAACATTCTCTTGGCTTATTGGAGCTTGACTTTTTTCAGAAAAGATTTCATCTTTAATGTGCAAACGGGGATGGAGTCCCCCAGAATGCTCATAATGGGCTGATGACTCCTGCCGTAAAGACTTTGCGGTGGGATCTCAGTCTCAACGTAGCCCACCGAAAGGTGGGTTTTTTATTTGGATTGGACCCACACTTTTGCACGGCGAATTTACGGTGATTCCTTTGCCTACGAGAGGTATTTCTCATGGATTTTCCATTGAGCGACCATTGTGGGTGTGATGAGACATCTCAGAGGGAACGTGAGTCCAGGACCTCAATAGACTTTCAAATCCTGCTCGGTGAAACCATCAGAAATGTGGAAAATCTGGGACCTGAATTCGCCGGGGACGTGGAAAAGCTACTTTTCCTGAGAGAGCGGTTGGAAGAAGGGCGTTTCCACCTTGCTGTCCTGGGACAGTTCAAACGAGGCAAAAGCACTCTGCTCAATGCGTTTCTCGGACAAGCTCTGCTTCCCACCTCGGTAGTACCGCTCACAGCGATACCTACCTTTCTCCAATACGGACGTGAGATCATGGTGCGGGTTTCTTACCAGGACGGTCGCCCCGCAAAAGAGTTTTCAGGTAAATCTAGCGAGGAGGTAATTGCGATCCTGGAAGGATTTGTCACTGAAGAAGGAAATCCCAAGAACCAGTTAGGCGTCCTTCAGGTGGACATTTTTCATCCTGCCCCGATTCTCCAGCTCGGCGTAGTGCTGATAGATACACCTGGGATCGGCTCCACCTTCACTCACAACACACAGGCAACCCTCAATTTTCTCCCCCAATGCGATGCAGCCTTGTTCGTGGTGTCGGCTGATCCACCACTTACCGAAGTAGAAGCGGAATTCCTCAAAGACGTAGCATCCAGGGTGTCCTGCCTTTTCTTTATTTTTAACAAAATCGATTACCTCAGCGCGAGCGAGCTGGAAGCAGCCGTAGCATTTTTCAAGAAAGTCCTCGAAGAAAAGACTCAAACAACGGATGATCATCCCATCTTCTGCGTTTCAGCGCGCCGCGGGCTCGATTCCAGGCTTTTTGACGATCCGAACCTTTGGACTGAAAGCGGGTTGTCTGCAGTGGAAAACCATCTGATGGGATTCCTTGTTTCGGAAAAGGCCAATGCCCTGCGTGAGGCTTTGGGAAGAAAAGTTCGTGATGTTCTCGAAAACGTGGTGATGCGACTCAGGCTCGGGATACGATCGCTTCAGATGCCTTTGGCAGACCTCCAAGAACGATTGCATATCTTCGAACGAGAACTGAAGAATGCCGAACGCCAGCGAATAGCCGCGCAAGATCTATTGGCAGGGGACCGCAAACGTGCGCTGGAATTGCTGGAAGAACGGGCCGAAACGCTGCGCCAAACGTCCACCAAGCATCTGGAACGAGTGGTGGATGCCTCTTTCGAGGAGATGAAAAGTGGTGACGTCTCCGAGGGGGTTGTCTTGGACGCCTTGGCCGGGGAAGTCACCCTATTCTTTCAGGCGTCTGCAGATGATGTTTCCGGTGCCTTCGGCCTCCATGTCACCGAGACATTGCGCCCGCACCAGCAGCGTGCCGATGAACTGATCGAGCTTGTTCGGAAGGCGGCTGCCGAGCTATTTGACATCCCGTATCGGGCACCGGAGAGTTCCGAGGCGTTCGAGGTAAAACGCAGGCCGCATTGGGTATTGCGAAAACGGGTACCCACCTTGCCCATTGTGGTCCCTGAAGAAGCTCTCGATAAACTGCTCCCAGCGAGCCTCAGGATCGGCAGGCTGAAAAAACGCCTCGCCAGGCAAATTGACACCTTGGTCCGTCACAATGTGGAAAATCTCCGCTGGGCGACACTCCAGAATCTGAATGATGCCTTCAGACGCTTTGGATTAACCTTGGATCAACGGTTTCAAGAGACCATTGCAGCCACGCATGGAGCCATTCAGGCAGCGTATGTAAAGCGAAAAGAACGCTCTGAAGCCATTGTTGAGGACGTAGCTCGGCTTGAGTACAGTGCCGCGAGCTTAACCAGAGTCTGTGAAGAAATTCAGAAATGAGCGGGTAAATGGTCCGATTCTTCTGTCCAGGGTGCTGGAGGGATTTCGGGGATGATTTTGATCGGTGCCCTAAATGCGGTTTGGACGTCAGGCAGTTCTGGGCCTCCAAAGATTATGTGGAATTACTTGTTGTAGCGTTGCATCACCCGGAAAAGAGCACCCCGATTCGGGCTGCCTCAATCCTCGGGAAGTTGAAAGACCCCAGAGCAGTGAAACCTCTAATCGACCTAATAGAAACTACACAAGACGTATATCTCATTGTGGAAGCGGTCAAGGCCCTGGGTGAAATCGGCACAGATGAAGCCATTACTTCACTTGAGGCTCTTCGCAAGCATCGCGCCCGGATGGTCAGGGACGCGGTTCGCTGGGTTCTTGATCGGATCGCAGCAGAACCCTCACGCCGGGAAAATAAGAAGCAGGCTCGTGAAAATTCACTACGAACCATCGGCTCATAGATCGGGCTTATTTATGCTATCTCCCGGTGAAATTCATTTTCTCTGGTGGTTTATTCAAGGCAGCATCATGAATCCGTCCACGAGAGAGCGACTTCGCAAGGCATGGGGACTTTGTGACCGCCATGCCTGGGGGTGGATGGTCGTTGAAGCAGCCTTTCGTAGCGGATACATGCACGGCCCGGCTGTTTTGTATGAAGATCTGATGGGACTGGCCATGGTGGTGTTCGAGATGCGTGGACCAATTCAGCGAGAAAGACTGAGAAGAAGCCTTCGGCTAAAAAGGCCATGCCTTATGTGTGAGGAAGGCTATGGCTCTAGAACCAAAGGTTTTGTCAGAAAGAAAATTGTCCAACAAGGTAGAAATCTAAGTGAACTCCAACTCTTGGCACGGAGGACCCAACAATATTGGCTAAAAGCCGTGTGTGGCCGATGCGCTGGGACAGTTTCGACTCAAAGATGCCGGACGCACCTGATTGAAGACATATCACGGGGCCTGACCGAAGTTTCGGAGCACCGTGCTTTGGTCCTTTACTTGTCTCGTCACCTCTTTACGTACGCTCGTTCATTCCAGTTCGAATTCCACGGAACTCACACGGAGGAAGACGAGGCTGCTCTGATAAGCGCAGTTGGGTGGTGCAGTGGATGGGCAAGTCTTCTTTCAATCACGTGCGATGCGACGAAAGTCGTCAAAGAACAGGCTCACACAATGCCGTCGGCAATAATTGAAGAAAGGAAGCTTACATGAATAGCAAGATCGCTTCGATCCGAGCGTTGGAGATTCTTGACTCCCGCGGCAATCCGACCATTCGAGTTTTTGTGGATATGGACGGTATCACTACATCTGCTTCGGTACCGTCGGGGGCTTCTACTGGGGAGAACGAAGCCCTTGAGCTACGTGACGGTGACAACAGCCGGTATGGCGGCAATGGGGTTCTCAAAGCCGTGGAGAATGTGAACAAGATTATTGCTCCTCTATTGATAGGTAAGGATCCTACAAGGCAGGCGGAGATCAACCGTCTCATGGCCGAATCGGATGGAACCCCGGATAAGAGCAATTTGGGAGCGAACGCCATTCTAGGGGTGTCGATGGCCGTGGCGCGAGCGCAGGTGCAGTAGCATCGAGATTGCCATTGTATCAGTACCTTAGAGGACCTGGAGCTGTTCGAATTCCCGTGCCGATGATGAATATCCTCAATGGAGGACAACACGCAGACAACAGCGTAGACTTTCAGGAGTTCATGGTCATGCCGATTGGTGCACCCACATTCTCCGAAGCCCTTCGGTATGGTGCAGAGACGTTTCATGCCCTGAAGAAGATTATAAAGGCAAAAGGATATACAACCAGCGTCGGTGATGAGGGAGGCTTTGCTCCGAACCTCAAAAGCAACGAAGAGGCATGCGAATTAATACTCGAATCCATTGAGACTGCGGGATTCAAGCCCGGCGAAGACGTGGCCATAGCACTCGATCCGGCAGCGAGTTCTTTCTTTGAAGGGCCTATATAACCTCAGCAAGTCAGGGCAGGGCGAGAAAACAAGCGCAGAGATGATGGATCTCTATAAATCGTGGGTCGAAAAATACCCCATCGTCTCCATCGAGGATGGTCTAGCTGAAAACGATTGGGAGGGGTTTCGCGAGCATACTGCAGCCCTCGGTAGCGAAATCCAAATCGTTGGAGACGACATATACGTTACGAACACTCGCTTCATTGCTCGTGGCATCAAAGAAGCCACTACCAATGCAGTTCTAATAAAACTCAACCAGATAGGAACAGTCTCCGAAACGATGGAAGCTGTTCACCTTTGCCGGAAGGCCGGCTGGGGATATGTGATTTCTCACCGTTCGGGTGAGACGGAAGACACTTTTCTCGCTGATTTTGCGGTTGCAATGGGCGGCAGCCAAATCAAGACCGGATCAGCAAGTCGAAGTGAACGTATTGCCAAGTACAACAGGCTTTTGGAAATCGAGGCCGAACTGGATAAAGCTGCGGTATTCGAGAATCCATTTAGTTGGATGTGAGGAGAAGGAAGTCGAACCCAAAGGGCAAGTTTCGCAAGCGAAAGACATTTTTGGGTAATTTGCATGGGTTTTGCCCTCTGGGGCAAAGGATTTTGCGAGTTCGACGAATAGGTAAAAGATAAGAAAATAAGGGCTGTTCTCTTCAACATTCAAGATCCTGCTTCGCCGAGCCAAGAAAAGGGAATACCAGTATTGGTTATCAATTGAGCCTGAACTGTAATGAAGATCACAAGACTGGAAGTGAAGGGTTTCAAAAGCTTTCCGGATAAGACCGTCTTTGAGTTTAAGCCGGGTATTGTGGCAATCGCAGGCGCTAACGGTGCCGGAAAAAGCAATGTTTTGGACGCAATACGGTGGGCTATGGGCGAGCAAAGAATGCTAAGTCTCCGCGGCGAGAAGATGGAAGACGTCATCTTCAACGGCTCGGAAAACCGTAAGCCTGTCAGCATGGCGGAGGTCAGGCTGGTTCTGTCTAATGAGGAAGATTTGGCTCCCTCTTCTATGACCGATTACGATGAAATAATGATCACCCGCCGATTCTTCCGAGGCGGTGAATCTCAATACGAAATCAATAACGTTCCCTGCCGGCTCTCAGACGTCACTGATTTTTTTCTGGACACTGGCGTGGGGAGAGACTCTTACGCCATTATTGAGCAAGCGCGTGTGGATATGGTCGTGGCCTCAAAGCCCGAGGACCGCCGAGTTTTGATCGAGGAGGCTGCAGGGATCAACCGCTACAAATCTCGGCGTGAAGCTGCTCTCAAGAAGCTCGAACAGACCAAGCAAAACCTGCTTCGCATCAGGGACGTTATCGGCGAAGTCAAGAGCCAGAGTGCCTCGCTAAAGAGGCAAGCGGCGGAGGCCGTGTGCTACCGGGAACTGAGCGAGCGTTTACGCCAAATGGATATCACTCTTCATGCTTATAGGTGCGGTGAATTACAAAAACAATCGACGCAGATTAAGGTAGAACTGGACAGAATTCGAGCAGTGCTGATGGAAAAAGAATCTCAGTACTCAGTAACGACCGCTCGACTGGAAGAAGACAGACTGAACGCCCTGCAACCTGAAAAAGAATTGAAAGATCTTCTCGAAGCCCACCACCTAATAGAACTGGAACTTACCGCTCTACGAGGCGGCCTAGAAAGAGATCGGAACCGTGTCTCGCAGCTTGCAATTCAGCAACAGCAGTCGCGGAGAGATGTACAGATTCTCGAAAAAAGGATCGCGGAAGCAAAGAGCCTGCAGGATTCTTTAGAGAAAGACAAAGAAGTGGTCGACACGGAACGGAGGCTGGCCGCTGACCGATTGAAGCTCGCCCTGGCCGAAGCAAAGGGGACGGAACAAGATCTTGCCCGAGGGAGGAAGCATCTGGAGCAACTCAAAGATGACCTCTTCCACCTGCTTCAGGATACTTCGCAGGAGAGAAATCGCAGAGAAGCCTTAACCCGACGCGGCATAGAAATTGAGAGCCATCTAAACAAGATCTCTAGGGACTCCGGATCAGTTCTTGCGGAGCTGGAGATGCAAAGAAGCGAAAACAAAAAGCTAAGGGATAATATTGCAGAAATTGCCCAGATTCGCGAGCAGAACGAGGCGAAAAAAGAGGACCTTATCAAGGTTCGAGAAGGCGTCAAGCATCACATAAACTCGCTTACGGACAGCCTGAAACTCGCAGATAAACACTTGGCCTCGACTCAGGCGAGACTCGAATCACTTCAGGAGATGCACAAGAATTACCGGAGTTACGGCCAAGGAGTCCAGTTCCTGCTCAGTGACGACGAGTCTGGAAAAAGAGAAGCTTTGTTAGGGCCACTGGCCGAGATGATCGAAGTACCACCGGAATTCCAAAAGGCGCTTGCCACTGCCCTCGGTGACCGCTTGGGCCATTTGGTCGTGACCTCAATTCGTGAAGGCGCCAAGGCTATAGATCGGCTCAAGGAAGCCGGAGCAAGCAGAACCACATTTATCCCTCTATCCCGCCGGTCAGTTCCGGCATCGGCTCTTGGCCAAGTGCCTGAGGGACTTAAGTCCCTCCAGGAAGTGGTTTGCTTTCACGAAGGTTGTGAAAATCTGGGCGACTTCTTGCTGAATCGCTGCTTTTTGGTCGAGAACATGGAGCAAGCGCTGGAGATCTGGGAGGACAATGGTATACATGTGGACTTGGTAACTGCCACTGGTGAAATGCTCAATCGTCACGGTGAGATCACTGGTGGTTCCTATGAAGGGGGCCGTGATGTGGTCTTCCGGCAACGGCATGAATTCGAGGCGCTTCAACAAAAGGTTGTTCTTCTGGAACCGGAGTTGATGAGATTACAGTCGGCCCTGAAAGAGAAGGAGGAGTGTCAGGAAAAGGTGTCGACGGACATCGATCAAATGGAGCGGCTCTTGAATGCCCTTAAGATGAAAGAAGTTCGTCTCCGCAAGGATCAAGAAGTCTTAGAGGCCCAAGTGGCAAGTTTGGAGAGTAGACTGCAAGTCCTGAACTTGGAGAGAGAGCGTCTGACAACTGAACGACACACTCTTTCAAGCGAACTTGTCGCGGCTGAGGACGCCATCTCTCACCTCGAACGCAAGCGGATCGATATAGAGAAAGAAGCGCAAGAAACAAATCGGAAGGTTGAGGAATTCAAGGCTGTTGTGCTTCAAAAGTCGCAGGAGACCGGCCAACTTCGGGTCAACATGGCCCAACTGGAGGAAAGGGGCCATTCGCTGGAGCGTGAGTCTCGAGTCTCTTTTGAAAGCCTGAACCAACATGAAGCGAGATTAGTCTCGCTTGTAGCCGAAATTGATAGCAATCGGCTCGAAGAGAAAGAACTTGCCGAAGAGATTACCGGGGTCGAGCATAGAGAAAAAGAGTTGATGAGCGAATATGAGGTTCAGGAAGGGCAAATTGGGCGCCTGGAGACTGAGTCAGCAGATCTCTCAGCGTCCTTAGAGACACTGGAGAGAAATGCCGCCGCAGGAGCAAAGGCTATCAAGGAACTGAAAGAAAGCATCCATAGTTTGGAAATGGAGTCTGTGCGCCTAAACCAGGCTCTTCAAGGTATCGTGGAGAAAATCTTGGAACAATATCATGTTGATCCCCGGTCAGTAGTGTGCCCTGACTCACCTCTCAATGAAAATGAGATAATTGAAATTCACGGTAAAATGGAATCGATGAGTAAAGTGAATCTGGCAGCCATCCGGGAAAGCAAACAGGCGGAAGAGAGGCTGACATTTTTACTGGAGCAACAGGATGACTTGAAAAAGGCAGTTGACTCTCTGTACACCACAATCAATACTATTAACAAGGCCACTTGCGAACGCTTCCGCACCACCTTCGACAGCGTCAACGCAAAGTTTCAGGAGATTTTTCCGTTTCTTTTCCGTGGTGGGGAGGCTTGGCTCGAGCTGACCGATGAGGAAGATCTTCTTGAGAGCGGTGTGGACATCATAGCACGCCCACCGGGCAAGAGAATTCAGGACATGGATCTCTTGTCCGGTGGGGAACGAGCACTCATAGCGGTGGCTATTATCTTCTCGATCTTCCTCATTCGTCCCTCTCCTTTCTGCCTCCTAGACGAGGTGGATGCGCCCCTTGATGACGCCAGCATGGCTCGGTTCAATGACATGCTCAGGAAACTCTCGGACCGGACACAATTCCTCATTATTACGCACAACAAGCGGAGCATGGAAGAGGCTGATTCACTCTACGGCATTACAATGGAAGAGCCCGGGGTATCAAAAGTGGTGTCAGTGGAGTTTGTGAAATAAAGGTCCACGGATGTTGCAACAGGGCTATTGACTTTTCGAAGAAAGTGCCCTAAAAATTAAATCAAGAAGACGTGAGGGGATGGAGTCCCCCCAGAACGCCCAATAGGCTGATGACTCCTGCCGTGGAGAGATTTGCGGTGGGAGAGCTTTTTTCATGACCCACCGCCAGGTGGGTTTTTTGGTTTCAGCCATTCAGTCTTATCCGTCGGAAGAGAGGGTCCGTGAGGGATCCTATGAACGGCGGAGTAGAAGAGGGGTTCTGTTATGGGGACTTCAAACATGCCTTCGCTGGATAGATTCCTTCCCGAAAACGAATTCGGGGTATTACCTGAATTACGCCTGTTTCTACATATTGCCACCAAAGATGTGAGTGCCCTCGGGCCTCAATTCTCCAAAGAATACAGGGAACTGCACGCGATTGAGGATCGTATTGACGCCGGAATGTTTCGCGTAGCGGTCTTGGGTCCCCCTGGTAGCGGAACGACCACACTTATTAATGCGCTGCTTGGTGAGACCTTCTTGCCTAGTGGTGTGGAGCCGTTGATAGGGGTCCCTATCTTCGTACGGTACGGTTTGGAGCCACTCGTCCGCATTTGGTCACATGAAGAAACTTCGGGGGACTCATTTGCCAGCATATCTGTCGAAGAGTTCTTTGCCCTCCTTTTTGAGCTATGCGGGAAAGAAGACCATTTCCAGCAAGGCTGGAAGGCAAGGCGTTTGGAAATCTTGCATCCTGCACCGATCCTTAGACAGGGCATTGTCTTGGTTAATGTCCCAGAAATGAATCCTGACTCAATGAGCCAGTGGGAGGTGTGTGCCAACACACTGGCCCAGTGCGAGGCGGTTCTCTTCGTGGCATCAGCCAGCAACTCTCCCACCGAGATTAACGAAATTGTGCTCCACGAGATTCAAACGATAGACATCCCCGTCTTCTTCATCCTCAACAAAGTCGAGGAACTTAACAAATTTGAGGAAGAGGCAGCCCTTGAGTGTATGAGAAAAGCGATCCAAACGGATTACAAATTATCGGAGCGTCTGCTCATTTTTTCAATCTCCGCGCGGAGAGGGCTCGATGCTAAACTCTTCGGTGATTGGCCACTTTGGAAGCAAAGTGGTCTTCAAGAAGTTGAGAGTCATCTCACCCATTTCCTTCTTGTGGGGAAGGTCGCTTCGGTTCGCATGTCCATAAGCAAAGAATTGGCTGATATCCTTCAGAGGATCTTGAGCCAAATCAGATTGACTGTCCGATCACTTCAGTTGCCTCTTGATTCGCTTAAAGCTCAATTGCACGATCTCGAGAAAGAATTAGAAGATATCCAGCGGCAACGAGTGCTGGCAAAGGTCGCATTGAAGGGAGACTTAAAAAGAATCTTGCGTGTGTTGGAGAGGGAGGCAGACTTCCTTCGGCGAACATCGCGGCAGTATCTTAATATAGTGGTGGAAGAACATTTGTCCGGCATTGAATG
>Ga0326727_10028950_pt1 | contig 10024 bp, 6 predicted proteins | sample MB2enrmetagenome_FD_207643 | JGI IMG/M metagenome (GOLD analysis project Ga0326727, IMG submission 207643) | Lab enriched peat soil microbial communities from McLean, Ithaca, NY, United States - MB29MY | ecosystem: Environmental > Terrestrial > Soil > Wetlands > Peat | place: USA: New York...
AAAAGGTGAAGGATCTCCGGCTGCTGGTCGGGCGCGGCGCGCCACTTTTCCAGGAAACGGGTTTGAAGAAAATTGAGCGGATCAACGTAGGGGTTGCGCAGGCGGATAGATTCCGCCAGCACGGGCTGGCGTTCGAGCAAATGGCGCGAATTCGAGACCTCCAGCACGCGGCGCACGCTGCGCTCGTATTCCTCCCGGATGCGGCCAAAAATGTTCGTCCCGAGGGAGGTGGGCCGAACCAGAGCGGCGTACCGGCTGGCGATGTCGAGGTCGGTCTTGGCCAGAGAGGCTTCCGCGTTGTTGATCAGAATGGTGAAGAAAGGCCAGCCTTCGTACATGCGCCGCAACAAGCGGAGCCCCTCGGGTGCGTGCTGGCGCAGGAATTCTTCGAGCGCAAAGCCCACGCCGTACCAGGCGGGAATCAGGTGGCGCGATTGGGTCCAGGCAAAAACCCAGGGAATGGCGCGCAAGCTGCTCAGCCTGTCCGTCTGCCGACGCCGGCTGGGGCGCGAACCGAGCCGGATGCGCTCGATGAGGTCGCTGGGGGTGGCCTGGCGAAAGTAGGAGACGAACCCGGGCGTCTCGTAGACGAGGCCGCGATAGCAAGCGCGGCTGCGGGCAGCCAATTCCTGGGCGTATGCTTCCCACTCCGGAATCCCCTCCGTCTGGACGTGCCGGAAGTGCAGCAGATGCGCGTGCAGCACCGAGGTGACGAGTTGCTCGAGATTTCTTTCCGCAATGGCCGGATTGGCGTACTTGAGGGAAATGACCTCACCCTGCTCCGTGATCCGCAGCCTGCCCCCCGGGGCCGCGAAGGGCTGCGCCTCGATGCTGCGATGGGACTGGCCGCCCCCACGGTCAATCGTGCCGCCCTTGCCGTGAAACAAGCTCAGGCGGACGCCGCCTTTCTCGGCCACGGCCGCCAGCCTCTTTTGGGCGCGAAAGAGCGCCCAATTGGCGGCCAGGTAACCCCCGTCCTTGACGGAGTCGGAATAGCCCAGCATGACTTCCTGAAATTGCTGGCGGGAGTTCAAGATGCGGCGATAAACGGGATCCGCAAAGAGTGCTTGCATGATCTCCGGACCCGCCTCCAGATCATCGAGCGTCTCGAAAAGGGGAATGACGTCAAACAAGGAGTGCGGATCACCCTGCCGGGACTCCACCAAACCGGCCTGCCACCCGAGCAACAGAACGTCCCAGAGGTCCGCGGCGCTGGAGGTCATGCTCAAGATGTAGCGATGCGCCGCCGCTTCTCCGTTGCCGGCCTGAATCTCTTTGAGGGCCGAGAATTCCTCCAGCGCGCGCCGCGTGAGCGCCGAAAAAGCAACCCGGCGAGGGCGCTTCCGGAGAAGGCCTTTGATGGAATCAATGCGTGCCTCGAGGGGTTGGGTGGGAAGCCGGTGCCGGCGCAAAAGCTCCTCCGCCGCCGCGCGGGTAGCGAAGGAATGGGTGCGGAAATCGAGGCTGGCGCCATGAAAGCCGAATACTTCGGCCGCCACCCGCAGCCGGCGCGCTCCCAGTTTCGAGATTCGAGGACTGGGGTGGCGCTGGAGGAGGCGTTCGAGTTGCCGGAGGTCGCTCGTGAATTCTTCCGGCAGCCGGTAGGCGCCGCGGGCGCGATTCGCTGTCTGCTCCAATCTCCACATCATGACGCGCAGCTTGCGGCGATAGAATTCGCTCGGCTGATCCATATTCCGAAAAGCCCGCGTGGCCGGAAAGCGGCGCATGAGCTGCTCCAGGTCGCGCTGGATTTCGGGAACGTGACGGCAGGGAAAAGAAAACAGGTCCAGCAATCGCCTGCAATACCCGTGGTAATACCGCAGGATGCTGCGGCGGACTTCCTCGGCGGCCGCCTTGCTGGTAGCGGGTGTGATGTTGGGGTTGCCGTCCCGGTCCGTGCCCACCCAGGAGCCAAAACTCAGGAAGGGACGCGGTTCGGGCAAAGCTGGATCGTAGCGGCGAAGTTCATCCCAGAATTTCTCCCAGAAAGTTCCGGCCAAGTCGTAAATGGTCCGCTCGAGATAAAAACGCGCGTTCTCGCTCTCGATTTGCGGCGTGATGGGGGTTTCGCGCACCTCGTCCGTAAGCCACAAGGCTTCGATCCAGGGATCGATGGCCAGAGCCGCGGCCCCGTCCAGTTCGCCCTGCCACGCATCGAGAGTTCTGGCGATGCGCAGGATATGATTGAGGACGCTGCGACGCTTGGCCTCCGTGGGGTGAGCTGTAAGCACCGGCTCGACGTGCATCGCGGCCAGCAAGCGCCGCAACTGGGAGCGAGGAACACGCTGCCGGCGCAGCTCGTTGCAGGTCAGGCGCAGCGACATGGGCGCGCCGGCCTCCTGGCCCGCGTAAGCGCGCAGGCGGCGAACCCGTTCCCGCTCCTCACACAGATTCACGAGATGAAAGAAAAGGCTGAAAGCATGCGCCACCTCGGTGGCCGGCGCGCTGGAAAGCCTGCGCACGACCGACTCTTTCCGTTCCAGAAGCCTGGGATCGGGGTTCTGCCGGATCTGTTTGGCGAGCTTGCGCAGCCGCTCGATGGCCTCGAAGGTCGCCGCGCCACACTGCTCCCGCACAATCGCGCCCAGGCGCGTGGTGAGGAACCGAACCTCTTGCCGCAACGTTTCGTGCATGACGAACAGGGAACAGGTTAGAGGGAACAGGGAACAGGTTACAGGTTACAGTGATCGCCACTTCCCTGGGCTGCGGAACAATTTGCGGGGAACAAGAAACAAGGTTCACCACGGCGTGCTAACTTCTGTTCCCTGTCACCTGTAACCTGTTCCCTGTTCCGCCCTAATCCAACCCCCGCCCGAGGGCCTGCTCGAGAGCTTTGCGCAGGGCCTCGAGGTTGGGTTCCACTCGAATTCTTTGCCGCGATTCCTGAACTTCCGAACGGTGCCGCATGATGTATTCGGTATCTTTAAGCTGGTGGCCGGTAAGCACGCAGACAATATCCGCGTGCCAGGGAATTCTACCGGCGCGCACGAGCTTCCGCACACCGGCGATCGTCGCCGCCGAGGCCGGCTCGCATCCCACCCCATCCTCGGCCAGCATGGCTTTGGCCTCGAAGATCTCCCGGTCGGTCACCGACTCCGTGAATCCCCCGCTCCATTCCAGGGCGCGCTGGGCCTTCTTCCAGTTGGCGGGGTGGCCGATGCGGATGGCGGTGGCCTCAGTGTCCGGCTTATCCACCGGGGTCAGTTCTTTACGGCCTTCCGACATCATTTGATGAAAGGGATTCGTACCCGTGGCCTGCACCACCACGAGCTGCGGCACTTTTTCGATGAATCCCCATTCCTTCAACTCGCGCAGGCCCTTGCCGATGGCCGAGACATTGCCGAGGTTGCCGCCCGGCACCACAATGTAGTCCGGGGGCCGCCAAGCGCGCTGTTCCAGCATCTCCGCCACAATGGTCTTCTGTCCCTCGATGCGGAAGGGGTTCACGGAGTTGACGAGGTAGAGATTCAGCTCCGCCGCCATCTCGCGCAGCAGCCGGAAGGCTTCGTCAAAGGTGTCGCCCACCTCGACCACCAGCGATCCGAAATCCAGGGCCTGGGCCAGCTTCGCCGCCGAGATCTGTTTGTAAGGCACAAAGAGCAGCGCTTTCATGCCGGCGCGAGCCGCATAGGCGGCCATCGAGGAAGAGGTGTTGCCGGTGGAGGCGCAAGCCACCAGGCGAATACCGCGCGCGGCGGCCCGCGTGATGCAGGCGGTCATCCCCAGATCCTTGAACGATCCGGTGGGGTTGTTGCCCTGGTGCTTGATAGTCAAATGGACGGGGCCCGCCCACCATCCGGTGCGGCGGGTTCCCACGATCGGTGTCGAACCCTCCGAAAGCGAGATAATCCGGTCGCCCGGTTCGACGAAGGGGATCAACTCGCGGAACCGCCACACACCGCTGCGGTCGATCGGTTCGCCGCTCAACCGCCGCTGATGCCAGGCCTGGCGCATGGCGGCGGGATCAAAGGCCGCGAACTCGTATTTCACCTCCAGAAGCCCGCCGCAGTACGTACACGCGTGAGCATCCCGCTTGGCGTTGTGCTTGCGCCCGCAGGCTTCTTCGATGCATTGCAGGTAGGAGGACATAACAGTTCACAGGTTACAGGTTACAGGTTTTAGTTTTCAGTTCTCATCTAGTGTCCTGGGTCAGAAGTTCGTTAACAAATTCTTGCTCAAGCGGGCGGTAATACCCGAGCCCCGCCAGGGGCGGAAGATAGTAGCCCAGGGCGTAAGCCCTGGGTTGGACGGCCCTCACCCCGCCTTCGGCACCCCTCTCCCGCACGAGCGGGAGAGGGGCCGGGGGAGAGGGTGGCCTCGTGGCCCTACGGCTTACGAGCCTGTGTGAAAACCCCGTCCAGCGTGTCATTCCGAGCGGAGCGAGGAATCTCGCTCTGAGTGTTTGCAGGGCAGTGCAACAAACCTCGTCGCCTTCGGCTCTCTCGAAAATCACGTCATTCCCGCGAAGCTTGTCCCCGCGAAGGCGGGGAGCGGGAATCCATTGGGTTCGAGACTAACCATGGACCCCCGCTTTCGCGGGGGTGACGACGCGCCTGATTTTCATCCCTTTGGGTGGGTCGCAGACCCATGGCAACTCCTCGGAATGACACCTAAAACGAGTTCTCACACAGACTCTTACGCCGTGGGCTACATTCTGCCGCCCGTCGGCTGACGGGCTGAATTCTTCAACGAACTTCTGATTCAGGACACTACAGCGTAAACTCTTCGTGAATGGCCTTCACCGCTTCCTTCACATCCGACGAGGTCACCGCGAACGAAATGCTCAATTCGGAGGACCCCTGAGCGATGGCGATGATATTGATGCCGCACCGGCCTAAAGCTCCGAACATGCGGCCGGAAATGCCCGGCGTGCCTTTCATATTTTCACCGATCGCCACGATAATCGCCACCTCCGGCATGGTCTCCACGGCCGCCGATTGGTCGTGAATAATTTCCAGCTCGAATGCCTTTTCGAGCTGGGCCTTGGCCCGTTTGGCGTCGGCGTCGTGCACCGCCAGGCAGAGAACATTCTCCGCTGAGGACTGAGTGACCATGAGGGCGGTGATGTCTTCCACGCTGAGGCAGGCAAAAATGCGGCTGGCCAACTGGGGGAAGCTGAGGCGATCTCCTCCGCTGACGGTGATGAGATTCGCTTTGCTCAGGGAGGTAATGGCCTTGACGCCCGGTGGGCCGTCCGGGGCGGAGGGGACGATCCGTGTTCCCGCGCACTCCGGATTGAAACTGTTCTTGATCCAGACCGGAATCTGCTTCTTCATCACCGGCTGAATGGTCTTGGGGTGAAGCACCTTGGCGCCGAAAAAGGAGAGTTCGATGGCCTCGCGGTAGGAGATGCCGGGAATAATCCGCGCCTCGGGGACCAAGCGAGGGTCCGCTGTCATTACCCCGTCCACGTCGGTCCAGATCCACACCTCGTCCGCATCCAGCGCCGCTCCCACGATGGTGCCGCTGAAATCCGAGCCGCCCCGGCCCAGCGTCGTGCACCGACCGTCAGCGGTGGCGCCGCGGAAACCGGTAATCACCGGGATCACCCCGCGGTGGCGAAGCGGCGCCAGACGCTGGCGAGTCTTGGCCGCCGTTTCCTCGAACAGGGGAGAGGCGTTGCCGAAGTTGTCGTCCGTGACAATGAGTTCGGTGGCGTCGACCGCCTCCGCCGGCAAGCCGTTCGAGCGCAGAATGGCCGCCATGAGGTTCGCAGACATCACCTCGCCCAGGCTGGAGAGCGTGTCCATGGCGCGCGGCGTGACTTCCCGAACCAGGAAGAAGCCGGAACAGAGATTCTCGAAGTTCGTCACCTGCTCGGCCAGGCGCGGCAGCACCAGCGACTGTTCGGCGGCGGAGAGCAACTGGTCGGCCACTTCGCGGTGGCGCCGCGCCAAATCGCGGCGCACGTTCTTCCAGGGTTCGTCATGGCCGGCGCTGGCTTCCGTGGCGGCGCGGATCAGCATGTCCGTGACTCCGCCCATCGCCGAAACCACCACCGCCAGTTCATTCTGCGCCGCGTGCTCCGCCAGTATTTTGGCCACATTCTGCATCCGCTCGCCGTTCCCCACGGAGGTCCCGCCGAACTTCATCACCACCAGCGGCTTCTTGCCTTTTTCATCCGTCGTTTCTTTAGCCATAGATCGTCCCTTGCCTTCCAGTAAAATACCCCCTCCTTGGATTAGGAGTTTCTATATCTCAGGCCCGGAGGGCCGACCGAAAGCGGCCCACGGCGTGAGAAGCCGTGGGGCGAGAGGCCATCTCAGCCCTTCCCTGCCTTGGGGAAACAGGGAAAACGCCCGAGCCCGCTCAGGCCTTGCCGTGATTCGCGTTCAGGTTCGTCGCAGATGAGAAGGCGGATTCAGGTTGCTTGGTCGACTCGCGGACAACATCGATGAAGACCTTGGCGGGAAGCGACAGATACCGGTCGCGGCGGTACACCAAACCCAATTCCCGGTAAATCTTCTCGCCTTCCAGGGGAATCAGCTTCAACACGCCGGCGGCCACTTCGGGTTGCGCGTAGGTCCTGCTGATCAAAGAAATCCCCAAGCCCGCCCCCACGAACTTCTTGATCGTCTCCACGCTGGCCAACTCCATGGATATCTGGATGTGATCGCGATAATCACGCAAAAGCCGGTCGATCACCACCCGCGTATGACCGGTCTTGGGCAGGATCAGCGGATGCTGCGAAATCTGCTCCGGCGTCACGCTCTTGCTCTTCGCCAGAGGGTGATGCTTGGGCACCACGAGCTGCACTTCATCGCGAAAGAGCGGAATCACCTCCGTGTTATTGGCCGCGTGGGGCAGGGTGACGATGCCCATGTCCAGCACGCCCTCCTGCACCTTCTGCAAAATCTTGTGGCTGAAGTTGCGGTAGATGCTGATCTGCACCAGCGGATAAAGCTGCTTGAACCGGGCAAACGTCTTGGGCAGAACGTAGAGGCAGGTGGCCTCGTTGGCGCCCATGTAGAGCTTGCCGCGCGGCGTCTGGTTCAGCTCGGCAATGGCTTGCAGCGCCTCCTTGTGCAGGTCCAGCATCTTCTCCGCGTAACGCCGCAGAATCTCGCCCGCCGGGGTTAGCATCACTTTCTTGCCGCTGCGGTCGAACAGCTTCTCACCGCACTCCTGCTCCAGCAGCCGCACCTGAGCGCTAATGGCGGGCTGCGTGCGGAAGAGCTTCTCGGCCGCGCGCGAGAAGCTTAGTAGCTTCGCCACTTCCAGAAAGCTGGCTAGTTGATCGTAGTCCATCGTCCGTTGATTACACCTACACGTTACTATAGCAGATTGCGCAAGCTCTGACGGGGGCAAAAATCGCCACTGTCCTGGTGTCCCCGAAGTTCTTGGTATAAGTCAGCCCGCCTGGGCGGGCGACATAGTTTGAGCCGTGGGTTGTGGGTACGCCCCCTCCCCCTTCCCCCTCGCCTGCCTAGCGGGGAAGGAAGAACAAAAGGGGGTGGGGACCGCATGACCCACGGCTCACGCCCCATAAGCGTTAACCTAATAGCTCAATGGGAGGCAATGCCGGTCTTAACGACCATCCATAGAGGCCCGGAGGGCCGGCAGAGAGTAGCCCACGGCGTGAGCCGTGGGATCGAGGGGCACCCCGAGGTTATCACAGCCCCGGAGGGGCGGCAGAGGCTCCCGAACCATGTCTGTCGCCCCTCCGGGGCTGTGGACATTAACGCTGCATGTCGTCCCACGGCTTACGCCGTGGGCTACTCTCTGACGCCGCTCCGCGGCTCGCGAAGTCCTTTCACCTTAGGTTAACGCCTATGGGGCTCACGCCCTGGGCTAATATCTGCCGCCCCCAAAAGGGGCTCCTGCGACTTACGTGACGAACCACCGGGACGGGAGACGAGTTTGCTGCAGCGGCGTTTTCTCAAAAAAGACTTCACCTCAGAGAACACAGAGAGCACAGAGAACACAGATACAAAATACCTCCGCATTTCTCTGTGGTCTCTGTGTCCTCTGTGGTGATCTTTTGGTTTCCGCCCTAATCCGCCGGTGGCGCCGATTGCCTTTCATGCCTGCGCCTCGGGCTCCTGCCGGGGCACCCCGCGCCCGCTCAATACCTTCGGAACAACAGCGTCCCTTGCTCCGCTCCCCTCACCAAACCTTTCACGTCGGCTTTCTGGCCGATCCCGGGAAGGGTGAGGATCAGCACGCCCGCGGATCCCGGCAGGCGGCGCACGAGGTTCGGCTGGGGTATGCCATCCAGCCGCAACTCGAAATCGGCGACGGCGGCGCCGCCTTCTCCCAGCGGCACGAAGCGCAATTGGTAGGAGCCCGCCGCCGTGATCTTGGGCGAGAGATCGACGTGGAAGGTGTGCTTCTCCCACTGGCCCACGGCGTCATCGGCCCAAACGGGCGCCGCAGCGTCCCAGGTGGCGGGCGGCTGGGCGCCGGTGTTAAACGCGGCCAGGCGGCGCATGGCCGCCGGGCCGACGCTCTCCGTAATCACCAGCCGCACGGCCTCCAGAACAGCCGGCGCAATGGGCTGGATTCGTTTCTGTCCGATGGCCGTTCCCTTGCCCACTGCTATCCACTTTCCCTGGGCCCGGCCTTCTAAGCGATAGCTGCGAATGCGTTGGCCCGCCGCGCAGTCTTCTTGCAGGATGACGTGGTCAATGCGGGTTGGGCCCGGAAACGACAAGCTGAGCGTCTGCCCCGAGCCTCGGGTTTCCGCCACGCTCCGCCCAAAGCGCCGGCGCACTTCACTGCCCAATTCGCGGGCGCGCCGGCTATCCGCCGCCGGCAGAAGCCCGCGGCGGTCGGCGGGGATATTGAGCAGCAACTGCGTGCCGCGGCCCACCGAGCGGTAGTAGATCTCCACGAGTTGATCGAAGGAGAGCAGGTTTCGCTCGTTCGTCGTGCTCCAGAACCAGTTGGGCCGGCGAATGGAGACGTCGGTCTCGAGCGGCAGCCACACGCTCCCCTGCGGATCGCCGTGCAGGGCGGTGGCGATGCCGGTCGCCGCATCGGACCTGGAGACGGCGTTCCAGGCGGGGTAAGGGGCGAACCCGTCCTCGTTGCCCACCCAGCGAATGGTCGCGCAAGGCCCCTGAAAGATCATGGCGTGCGGCGCCCGTGCTTTCAGAATGTCGGCCACCGGCGTCTGCAAAGAGCCGTCGAACCAGACTTCCACCATCTCGCCGTAGCGTGTTAACAACTCCGTCAACTGGCGGCGATAGAGCGCGTCGTAGGCTTTCTGGAGTTCCGGCGTCTTGCACCGCCCGCCCGTGCCCGCGCCGAACTTGTCGTCGCGCGGCGAAAGGTAAACCCCGAGTTTCAAGCCGCGCTTGCGGCAGGAGGCGGAAAGGTCCGCCATCACATCGCCCTTGCCGCCTCGCCAAGGCAGGTTGCGGACGCCATAGTCCGTGGTCGCGGTCTGCCAGGCGCAAAACCCGCCCACGTGCTTGGCGACGAAAACGATGTACTTCGCCCCCAAGCCCACGGCGCATTCCGCCCACTGGTCGGTATCCAGTTGCGCCGGGTTGATGGCGGAAAGAGGAGTGGAAAGATCGTCATACTCTCGATCCTGCCAGGTGTTGGGCGCAAAGTGCGTAAACATGCCGATTTCGAGGTCCTGCCAGGCGGCCTGCTCCGCGCTCGGTACGGCCAGCTTGGGTTCGCCCGGAGCGGCCAACCTCGGCCGCGCTGCAACCGTTGGCCAAAGCGGCAAGGCCGCACCCGCGGTGATGATCGAGTTGATGAAATGGCGGCGATTCATGGTTGTCTCGACTCCTTTTGTGCTCCTCGTTACACGTTTCGGCACATTATATCCTTGTCCCACTTGCAGGTATCCCCAAAAACACCGCAGGGTGGTGTCCTAAATTGGATAGTCTCCTAATATGGATGTCATTCCGAGCGGAGCGAGGAATCTGGCTCTGGCCTTGCAATTAGGGCGCGCTCGAGCGAATCAGAGCGAGATTCCTCGCTCCGCTCGGAATGACATCCCCCTACGGGATCCATCAAATTAGGACACTACCCACCGCAGGGTAGCGCGGACCTGTTTTTCAAGGTC
>Ga0326727_10028951_pt1 | contig 10023 bp, 8 predicted proteins | sample MB2enrmetagenome_FD_207643 | JGI IMG/M metagenome (GOLD analysis project Ga0326727, IMG submission 207643) | Lab enriched peat soil microbial communities from McLean, Ithaca, NY, United States - MB29MY | ecosystem: Environmental > Terrestrial > Soil > Wetlands > Peat | place: USA: New York...
TGCGCGACAGCCAGCGCTTGATCGGGTTTCTGGGGCTGGCGGTGCCGGACTTCAGCGCTGCGTTCACTCCCTGCGTGGAGATCGGCTGGCGACTGGCCCATGAGTTCTGGGGACGGGGATTGGCGACGGAGGGGGCGCGCGCGGCGATGCGCGACGGGTTCGAGGCGCGGGGACTGGAGCGCATGGTCTCGTTTACGGTGCCAATGAACGTGCGTTCGGTGCGGGTGATGGAGAGGCTGGGGATGGTGCGCGACCGCGACGGCGATTTCGAGCACCCCAAACTGCCGGAAGGGCACGCGCTGCGCCACCATGTGCTGTACCGGCTGGACCGCGAGACGTGGCAGCAAGGCTGCGCGACTACTTGATGTCGGGCTATTTGATATCGGACATGGGCTGCTCGGTGGCGAAGGGGTTCTGGCCGGGGGTGTCGGCGTAGACCCAGACCCCGTGGAAGGGTTTGCGCAGCTCGGGGTAGGCGGCGATGAGGGCGCTGGCGGCGGCGTTGTTGCGCTTGCGCGCGGCGACGGGATCGGTGGCGGGTGCGGGTGCGGGCTTGGCGTTGGAATCGGGGGCTGGCGGCGGCTCGACGCGCAGATGGACTTCGATGTCGAGGCTGGACTGGGCGAGGGAGTCGTCGACGCCGAGGCCGGTGAAGTGGTACTCGGCGCCGTCGGCGGCTTTGACTACCAGAGGCGCGTCTATGCTGACGCCTTCAGACAGCGCCGGCGGAGCGGCGGCGGCAGCCTCGGTGCGCAGCTTGTCGAGATGGGTGCTGATGACGAAGTCGGCGGGCTGGAGCAGCTTCTGCGCGGCCTGGTAGTAGAGCCACGCGTTCCAAGGCTGCTTGTCTTTGGCGAACTGGCGCGCCTGGGTCCAGTACCAGAGGCCGTCGTGGCCGGCCGCGGTCAAGGGTTTGGGATAGAAGCCGGCGAGCAGCCACTTGCCCTGGGCTGGATCGGGCGGCTCCTGACGCATGAGGAAGGACAACCGCCACGGAGCGGGACTGGCCGCCGCGGACGCAGGCGCCAGGGTGACCATGGTGAAGGCATATTTGCCCGGAGGGAGCGCGGGAATCACGAACTCAGCCTCCATGGTGGAGCGGTTCAAGGAACAGAAGAACTCTGCGTCGGGGGCCGACCCGTCGGGATTGCGCTTGAGATTGGAGGCATCGAGCAGGTAAACCTGGTCGACCGTGACCACCTCGCCGGTGAGTTTGGGGGCGGTCTGGCCGACGAGGTATTGCAGGGCGCCGAAGTCCTTGGCCAACTCGGCTACGGAGGCTGCGCGCAGTCCGGCGGCGTCGTTGGACTGGACCTTGGCGGCCAGATTGCGGGTGGCATCGGCGATGGCGTCGCGCTCGGTGGGCGCGAGGCCGGACTGGGTGGTGCAGGTCTCGGCGCGTGCGATCGCGCTTACGGTGGCGAGCAGACAGATTGCCAGCAGGACTTGAATACGGGTGGCCATGCCTGATTCCGGGAAGGAGCGTGGGCGCGCGGAGCTTCGCCAGCGCATACTAACCCCTTCTGTGCTCGGCAAATCCGTAACCTGGCCTGCTGTCATCATGCGGTCTTCCTGCTTCAGTCTATAGCGGGTTTACCGGAGTGGGGCAGACCCCCTGCGCATTGGACGGGCAGGACGCGGACCGGGAGGGCCGACGGATGCTGAATTTCGCCGGACGATGGCGCGAAGAATAATCGCCCATTGTCAATAGGAACGTCCTATATTTAACGCAATGCAATGGACCGCTTCAGTGCGTCGCATCGCAGTTGCCGTCTTTCTGGGAGGCGGCATGGGGTTTGCCCAATCGACCCTGCCGGCAACCAGCCCCACGGCCGCGCCGGCGACCAGCCTTGTTGCCGCGCCGGCGACCAGCCCTGCTGTTCCGGCGAGGGCCATCCATCCGGCGCATGTGAGTTACTCGCCGGGTTTGCTGGAAGTGATTGCCGACGATTCGAGTCTGACTCAGATCCTAAGCGAGATTAGCCGGCAGACTGGTATGAAGCTTACCGGCGGGGTCGCGGATGAACGAGTGTTTGGGAAGTACGGACCGGCAGCTCCGGCCGAAGTGATCGCCAGCCTGCTGGATGGAACGAATACCAACATGCTGCTGCGGGAGACGGCAGCGAGCGCTCCGGAAGAGCTGATTCTTACGCCGCGCGAGGGTGGGCCGACGCCTCCGGACGTGAATGGCGCGTCCTCGAACAATGGTGGGCCGTCGAACCCGCGGGCGTTTTCACCGGCTTCCGGGCAGTCGAATGGCGAGGACCCAACCACGGGGCCGATGGTTCCCCGGCCTGCCTATGCGGGGGCGGGCGGAGCTGTGGGAGGGAGTCCAGGCTACTCTCCGCCAATCCCGTTCGTGCGTCCAACCGCTGTAGGCCCGGGCTTGGGCGCAACGCCAGGTGAGAATCCGCAATCGAGCATCGGGCAAACCCCGCAGCAAATTTACGAGCAACTCCAGCAAATGCGGCCGCCGCCGCAATAATCGCGGGCGGCTGCGCTGTGACTTGGCTGAGGTTTGTGCGCCAGCGCAAATCGTGGAACGCCGCCGCCGCAACCTGCCGGCACGAGGCGGGTTTGATTGCAACAAAACTGATCCAGCGACAATATCGGGCGACCATGCAGTGAGGCTCCAGGGAGGCGGCGAAGGTCCAACAAAACCAGCAAGCGGTGGTCGCGGCGAGCGCGAGGCGCATCCAACCGGGAAGGTGGGGCGGTCACGATTCGGGCAGGGGTGCTGTGCAGCCAGTGGTGGAGAGAGGCGTGGCCAGAAGAGCGAACAATACGAAAGGGAGTGAATTGCCCAGCTCTTTTCGGGCATTCCGCCGGTATGGCCGCGGCATCCGATGGCTGGGTCATGGGCTGCTGGGGACGATTCTCTTTCTGATGGCGCAGGCCGCCCATGGGTCGGTGGCGCTGCTGATGGAGGAGCCCTACGGCGATCTTGGCAGGTTCGATCCGGCGGGCCACGCGGCGGTGTATCTGAACCATGTGTGCGCTGCGTCCCCGACCGAGCTGCGGGTGTGCCGGCCGGGCGAGTTTGGCGCGGTGATCAGCCGCTACCACCGGATTGACGGATACGACTGGATCGCGATTCCGCTGATTCCGTATTTGTATGCGGTGGAGGACGCGAGCGAGGCGCCAACAGCGGTGGACAAGGACCAGGTGGCCGCGCTGCGCGACGCGTATCGCCGGAGACATCTGGAGGGGCTGGCGCCGGACGACAGCGGCGGCGGGACGCCCAAAGGCGACTGGACGCAGTTGGTGGGGTCTTCCTACGACCGGACGATCCACGGGTTCGAGGTGACCAGCAGCGCCGAACAGGACGCGCGCTTCATCGCCATCTTCAACGACCGGCGCAACAAGGGCCACTTCAACGTGCTCTTGCACAACTGCGCGGATTTCTCGCGCGAGGTACTGGATATCTATGTGCCGCACGCGGTGCATCGCAGCGTGGTGGCGGACCTAGGCATCACCACGCCGAAGCAGGTGGCAAAGTCGCTGGTGAAGTATGGGCGGAAGCATCCGGAGCTGGAGATGTCGGCGTTCGTGATTCCCCAGGTGCCGGGCAGCATTGGGCGCAGCCATCCGGTGGATGGGGTTGCGGAGTCGCTGGTGAAGAGCAAGAAGTATCTGCTGCCGATGGCGATCCTGAGTCCGGAGCTGGCGGGCGGGGTGGTGGTGGCTTATCTCTCCGAGGGCAGGATGACACTGCCGAAGAACGCGCTGGTGTTCAACGCGGACGACCCGGAGATGGAGCCGGGGCAGGCGGGTGGAGCTGGGCCGCCGGCGGTTAAGGGGAGTTCTCCTGCGCTGCGCTAGGGGCGCAGAGCGAATCACAGAGAGCGCAGGGGAAAGAGAGAGCACAGAAGGAATCGTTGTCTCTAGCGCCTCTGACTGCGGGCGATGGCGGCCTTGGCTTCGTTATCGGCCTCACGCTTGCGTTCAGTGGCGCGCTTGTCCCACTCCTGCTTGCCCTTGGCCAGGGCGAGTTCGCACTTGACCCGGCCGTTGCGGAAATAAAGTCGAGTGGGGATGAGCGTAAACCCCTTCTGCTTCGTCATACCCTCGAGCTTGCGCACCTCGTTCTTATGCAATAAAAGCTTGCGCGTGCGCAGCGAGTCGTGGTTCATGGCGTTGCCGTGCGAGAAAGGGCCAATGTGCGCATTGAGCAGAAAGCACTCCCCATCCTTGAGCAGACCGTAGGCGTCCTTGAGGTTGGCCTTGCCCTCGCGGATGGACTTGACCTCGGTGCCGCGCAGCGCGACCCCGGCTTCGAACTTGTCGAACAGCGCGTAGTTGTAGCTGGCGGAGCGGTTGAAGGCAGCGTCGCGGGCGCCGGCGGCCACGGGATCGCGGTCCTTTTGCTTCGGAGCCGGCTTAGGCTGCGCGGCAACGGTCGGATTGGAGAGCGATCTGGGCATAGGAGGAGACGCTGTGGGAACATTCCAGAGCCGGTGCACGAGACCCCGGGCGGGGCGGCGCCGAACGCACAGTTTACATGACGATCAATATGGACTCACCTGATTGAAACCGCAACGTCTAACCAGCAAACCATCATTACCGCGGCGGTCCGGAGCAGAAGGAAACCGCCGGCAGGTTACTGAAAGGCCAGGTAGCGCATTTTCGGATGACGGTGAGCTGGAAGAAGTATATGAGTGCCGTTTTTGTTGGCGAAAAACGGCTTTGAGGCATGAGGTTTCGATCTATATCTATACGAAAGATGCTCTAATTTCGAAGGTCCGAATGCTATACTCGCGAGAGTCCTGCCAGTCCACTGAGCGCGTCCGCCAGAGACCCACCCGCCAGTTCGGCGGCTTACGGAACGCGGCGATCCAACTGACAGGGAAGCAGATCTTCGGGGCAAAGGAAGCAGATAGCATCGGTATGACTTGCGGGTATCCATTGTTTTTTTTCAGGCTCTCCAGTTTGATGCATCGAGGACGGTTGGCGGTGCTGCTGGCGCTGCTGGGCGGAGTGGCGTTGATGCCCTCCGCGCGCGCGCAGAGCTCCGGCACATGGAACAAGCGGGGGCAAGCGGCGGAGCTGCGGCAGGACTACGACACCGCTTACGAGGACTATCTGAAGGCCCACCAGAAGAGCCCCAAGGACATGCGCTACCAGACGCGGGTGGACCGGATGCGGTTTCAGGCGGCGGCGGCGCACGTCGATCGCGGCCGGGTGCTGCGTCAGGGCGGAGATATAACCGGCGCGCTGAACCAATTCACGCGGGCGCTGCAGATCGATCCTTCGAACGAAGCGGCCACGCAGGAGATCCAGATCACGCAGCGCATGGACAAGACCCCCGGCGCCGCGGTGATTCCCCCACCGGGAACATCCGAATCCGCGGCCGCGTTGCGCGACATCGCCGACATCTCCGCGCCGATCCAACTGAAGCCGGTCTCGGACGACCTGATTACGCTGCATATTACGGAGACCGCGAAGAACGTTTATACGGCGGTTGGCAAACTGGCCGGACTGAACGTAATCTTCGATCCCGACCTGGACACCGCCAGTAGCGCGACCAAGCGCATTCCGGTCGAGCTGACCGATGTCAACCTGAACGATGCGCTTCGCATCGTGGGAATGATCACGAGCACATTTTACAAACCGGTTACGAAGGACACGATTTTCGTTGCCCAAACCACCAAGCACAACACCTTGGACGACCTGGCGATCCAGACCTTTTACCTGACCAACCCGAGCCAGGCCAGCGACGCCAACGAGATTCAGACCGCGATCCGCAACATTTTGCCCCCCGACGCCAAGATTTTTCTAATTCCGAGCCAGAACGCGCTGGTGGTGCGCGCCACTCCTGACCAGCTGACTCTGGTGCAGAAGCTGGTCAACGACCTGGACCGCACCAAGGCGGAGGTGGTGGTCGACGTGGCCATCCTGGAGGTGAACCGGGACAAGGTGAAGAACCTGGGGATTACGCTGCCGCAGTCGTTCGGCATCACTCCGCAGGCGAGCTCCTCGACCACGTCGACTACCAGCGCCACGGGCACGGCCAGCACCGCCGGCTTTACCTTGAATACGTTGGCCAACATGAACGCCACCAACTTTGCGGTGACGATCGGCGGGGCCACGCTGAATGCGCTGTATACGGACGCGGACACGCGGGTGCTGCAGAACCCGAGCATGCGCGCCACCGACAACCAGCAGGCGACGCTGAAGATCGGTTCCAAGATTCCGGTGGCGACGGGCTCCTACTCGGCGGGCGCGGCCACGGGTATTACCGCCGGGATCGGGGTGCAGACCCAGTTCACTTATCTCGATGTGGGCGTCAATATCGACATGACTCCGACCATTCACCTGGACCGCGAGGTGTCGCTGAAGCTTAACGTCGAGGTGCTTTCGCAGACCGGCTCGGTGACGATCTCGGGGGTGACGGAACCGATCATCGGGCAGCGTTCGGATAAGACGGTGATCCAGTTGCGGGATGGCGAGCCATGTCTGCTGGCGGGCCTGCTGGAGAAGACGGACAACTATAACAATACCGGCACGCCCGGCCTGTCGCAGATTCCGTTTCTGAAGTATCTTTTTGGCACCATCGACAAAGAAGTGCTGGACGATGAGATTGTTTTTGTCCTGATTCCGCACATTGTGCGGGAGTCGGTGCTGACGACGTTGAATACGCGGGCCATCGACACCGGCACCAGCGCGACGATCGAACTGCGGCGGGCCGCTAATCCAGAGGAGAATCTGGCCGCGGCCGGGGCAAACCCGGCACCCTCGGCGCAGACAACTACCGCTGCCAATGCTGCCGCGGGCATGGTGCAGCAGTTGAGGCAGCAGGCGATGCCGCCGGTGCCTGGCGGCGGTGTGGCGGCGAACCTGGGAACCGCACAGGCCCCGGCCCAGGCAGTGTCCGGTCCACCGGTAACGCTATCGGTGCTTCCGGTGAACTCGACGCAGGCGGTGGGCAGTACCTTCCGGGTGTCGGTGGTGGCGTCGAACGCGCACGATCTGTTCGATGTGCCGATGCAGGCGCAGTTCGATCCGAAGGTACTGGAACTGGTAAACGTCGACACCGGCGGACTGCTGGGCGGCGATGGCCAGCCGGTGGCGCTGGTGCACCGCGACGACGGCGCCGGCATGGTCACTATCCGGGCCTCGCGTCCGCCGAACGTCAAGGGAGTGGACGGGCAGGGCGAGGTGTGCCTGCTGACGTTCAAGGCGATCGCCGCGGGCGACAGCAATATCGCGCTGGTCAAGGTGGGGGCCAAGAACAGCATTGGGGCCAGCCTGCCCGCGACCGGTGGGCAGGCAACGGTCCATGTGAAGTGAGGTTGAGGATGGGGTCCAAGTTGCCAGGCGCCAGGCGACAGGTGGAGGGCTCGGGGGTTCATCTACTGGTCCCTGACGCCGGCCTGACACTGATCGAGCTGATTATCACGGTGGCGATTGTGGGAATTCTGGCCTGCGCCGCGCTGCCGCTCGCCAAGTTCCAGGTGAAGCGGCAAAAAGAGCGCGAGTTGCGCCGCGATCTTTGGGAGATGCGGGACGCGATCGACCGGTACAAGGACGCGGCCGACCGGGGCGGGATCCAGATCAAGGCGGACAGCATGGGCTATCCGCCGGACCTGCAGACGCTGGTGGATGGGGTCAGCGTCCAGGACAAAAAAGTAAGGTTCCTGCGGGCGATTCCGATCGATCCGATGACCAAGTCGACCGATTGGGGCCTGCGCTCCAACCAGGACGATGCGGACTCCGACTCGTGGGGTGGACAGAACGTCTTCGATGTCTACACTAAGAGCTACGGCACCGCGCTGGATGGGACCAAGTACAACACATGGTGACACGGTTCAAGGTTCGAGGTTCGATGGATTCGAGCGGCCGGGAACGGGCGGGCCGGGGTATTGCTTCGAGCGCGGCTGAATCGGGATTTACGCTGCTGGAACTGCTGATTGTGATGACCATCATTGCGACGCTGGCGGCCATGGCCATCCCGATGTATGTGCGCAACGTGCAGGCGGCCAAAGAGGCGGTGCTGCGCGAGGACCTGCAGGTGATGCGCACGGCGATCAACTCCTACACCGTGGACAAGCAGAAGGCGCCGCAGTCGCTGCCGGACCTGGTGACGGGCGGATATCTGAAGAAGATCCCCAACGACCCGATCACGGGCCGCAACGATACCTGGGTGACGACGCAGTCGGACACGCTTGCGAGCGTTGACCAGACAGATTCGGGAGGCATCGACGATGTCCACTCCGGCGCGCAACAGACGGCGACCGATGGCACCGCGTACAACACCTGGTGAGGGGTGGCGTGCCCGACGCCCTCTTGACAAAGGATATACAATATACGGTCAGGGGCAGGTTTGAGTGGGGCTGACCTGCACGATGTTCCCATTGCCGAGGAACCCGGGGTGGAGTGTTTGCCGCCGGCGTCTTCGATTCTTTGGCGGGGGAGGGGGCCAAGATGGAGATGTTCGCGAAGGAGCGCCAGCGGTTTTTCGACGCTAGCCTGAGTGGGAGGCGGCTCACCCGAGAGGCGCAAATTGCGTCTAAAAAGATACTGAACTGTGCGGTTCCGGCGAGCGCGCGGAACGTCGGAATAGGAATCGGAATCGGAATCGGGAAGATGGTGAGCAAGATGATGCGTACTCCGACCCAGATCGGTTTAGCTGCTATTTTTGCCGCAGCTCTGTTGACGTTGGCGACGTGCTGCACCGCGCAACAATCTTCGGCCCCGGCGACTTCGGCGGCGACGCAACCCGCTGCTACCAGTGCTGCTCCCGCGACGACGCAGCCATCTTCCCCCTCTGCTGCTCCCGCGACGACGCAGCCTGCGTCGGGCTCTGCGCAGACAACTCCGGCTACGACTGGCAGTCAGGCGGGCAATAGCTCGGATCGGCCGCAGTTTGGCGTACCGAACGATGCGCCGGCGAGCAACGCCCCCGACCAGACCAGCACCGACAAGGGCAGCACCAATCAGACAAGCACCGACAAAACCAGCCCTTCGAGTTCGCCCGACGCGAAGACCGATGGGCCAACCAGCGCGCCGAATAGCACCACGGCGAAGACGGATGCTCTGCCGTCTCCCGGCGAGGCGCTGGATCCGCATATCAAGAAGGGCAGCGAGGACGATGTGGATGCGGTGGGGACGCGCAACATTGGCGGGCGCGGGCTAGGCAACTGGTACTCCATCAACTCCGAGATCAGCATGGGCAAGCAGTACTCGATGGAGATTGAGAAGTCGGCGCACATGGTGACCGACCCGGTGGTGGAGGAGTATGTCAACCGGATTGGGCAGAACATTGTGAAGAATTCGGACTGCAAGGTGCCGTTCACGATCAAAGTAATCGACTCCGACGAGATCAACGCGATGGCGCTGCCGGGCGGGTTTTTCTACGTGAACTCGGGGCTGATTATGGCGGCGGACGAAGAGGCCGAACTGGCCGGGGTGATGGCGCACGAGACCGCCCACGTCTGCGCCCACCACGCCGCGCGCGAGCTGACGCGGATGAACTACGCGCAGATCGGATCGATCCCGCTGATCATCTTTACCCAGGGCAGTTGGACGGGGTATGGGATCTACGAGGCGGCGCAACTGGCGGTGCCGATCAGCTTCCTGGAGTTCTCGCGCGAGTTTGAGTCGGAGGCCGACTACCTGGGTCTGCAGTATATGTACAAGGCGGGCTACGATCCGCAGGCGTTTATCCAGTTCTTCGAGAAGATCGACGCGCTGGAGAAGCACAAGCCGGGCGCGATCGCCAAGGTGTTCGCCGACCACCCGCAGACGCCGGACCGGATTGCCCACTCCGAGGAGGAGATTGCGACGATTATGCCGGCGCGACCGGACTACGTGGTGACGACCAGCGAGTTCGACGACATCAAGGCGCGGCTGGCGCGCATCGAGAACAAGCGCAAGCTGAATGACAAGAGCGATGGCAACAAGCCGACGCTGCGCCGGGAGGGCGGGACCAACAACGACCCGAACAGCACCGGCGACGACCGGCCGACGCTGGGACGTCGCGACTAGAATCAAAGAATGCCTACGCAGAAGACCGGTTACACC
>Ga0326727_10028952_pt1 | contig 10023 bp, 11 predicted proteins | sample MB2enrmetagenome_FD_207643 | JGI IMG/M metagenome (GOLD analysis project Ga0326727, IMG submission 207643) | Lab enriched peat soil microbial communities from McLean, Ithaca, NY, United States - MB29MY | ecosystem: Environmental > Terrestrial > Soil > Wetlands > Peat | place: USA: New York...
AGTAGGAAAAGCTGTTTTTTACACGCCGATGACGTCGCAGAGTTCCTTGACGGCCGCGGCGCTCTTCATGAAGGCGGCGCGTTCTTCTTCGTTGAGCCTGATCTCGACGATCTGCTCCAGGCCTGCCGCACCCAGCTTGCAGAGCACGCCCATGAAGTAGCCGTTGATGCCGTACTCGCCATCCAGATAAGCCGCGCAGGGAAGAATTTTCTTTTTGTCCTTGAGGATGGCCTCGGCCATCTCCACCGCCGCCGCCGAGGGGGCGTAGTAGGCGCTGCCGGTCTTGAGGTGCTTCACAATCTCGCCGCCGCCGTCGCGGGTGCGCTGGACGATGGCGTCGATGCGCTCCTTGGAGAGCAGTTCGGTGATGGGAATGCTGGCGACGGTGGTGTATCGCACCAGTGGAACCATATTGTCGCCGTGGCCGCCAAGAACGAGGCAGCTCATATTTTCCACGCTAACCTTCAACTCCTGGGCGATGAAGCTCTTGAAGCGGCCTGAATCCAGGATGCCCGCCATGCCCAGGACGCGTTCGCGGTTGAAGCCCGAGAGGCGATAGGCGGCTTGCACCATCGCGTCCAACGGGTTGGAGACTACGATCAGAATCGACTCGGGCGAATAGGCGACCACATTCTTGACCACATCGGTCATGATCTTGTAATTGGTTTGCAGCAGGTCGTCGCGGCTCATGCCGGGCTTGCGCGCAATGCCGGCGGTGATGATCACCACGTCGCTGTTGGCCGTGTCGGCGTAGTCGTTGGAGCCGGTAATGCGAACGTCGGATCGTTCGATGGGCAGCGCCTGCTGCAGGTCGAGCGCCTTGCCCTGTGGCACGCCCTCGACCACGTCGATCATCACCACATCGGCCAACTCCTTGGCCATGAGCCAGTGTGCGGCGGTTGAGCCGACATTGCCGGCGCCGATAATGCTAACCTTCTTGCGCATATGTTCTCTCCCTCAGAGATTTGATTCTCAAAACTGTGATTCCGTTACATATTGGAAATGATGCGGGTGGCAAACTCGCTGGTGCCTACCTTGGTAGCGCCGGCGGTCTGGCGTTCAAAATCATAGGTGACAAACTTCTGCAGGATGGTTTTTTCGAGCGACGTTTCGATGAGTTTGGCCGCTTCCTTCCAGCCGATGAACTCCAGCAGCATGACGCCGGAGAGAATCACCGAGCCGGGATTGATGACGTCTTTGTCGGCATACTTGGGCGCGGTTCCATGGGTGGCCTCGAAGACAGCATATCCGTCGCCGATGTTGGCGCCCGGCGCGATGCCCAGGCCGCCCACCTGCGCCGCGGCGGCGTCGGAGATGTAGTCGCCGTTGAGGTTGGTGGTGGCCAGAACGCTGTAGTCCTCGGGGCGCAGGATGATCTGCTGGAAGATGGAGTCGGCGATGCGGTCGTTGATGAGCAGCTTCGACTTCCATGCGCCGTGGCCGTGCGATTGGCCGAGGGTGTCGAGGACGGTCTTTACTTCGGCGCAAACAGCGTTCTGGTACTCCGGAGAAGCCATGTCCAGGCCGGGCTCGATGAGCGCCGCATTCTGTTCGACGGTGAGATTGGGGTCGGCGTCGCGGTTGCCTAGAATCCAGCTCTCGCGCTCGGTGACGGTTTGGGCGCGGAACTCCTGCTGGGCAACCTCATAGCCCCACTCGCGGAATGCGCCCTCGGTGAACTTCTGGATGTTGCCCTTGTGCACCAGCGTGACCGTCTTGCGGCTGGATTCCAAAGCAAATTTGATGGCGGATCGCACAAGGCGCTTCGAGCCGAAGATGGAGATGGGCTTGATGCCCACGCCGGAGTCGGGGCGCACTTTCTTCTTGCTGCCCTTGAGCAGATCGTTGTTGAGGAAATTAATTAGTTGTGCGGCGTCCGAACTGCCCTCTTTGAACTCGATGCCCGCGTAGACGTCCTCGGTGTTTTCGCGGTAGATGACAATGTCCAGCCGCTCGGGGTGCTTCACCGGGCTGGGAACACCTTGATAGTATTTCACCGGGCGCACGCAGGCGTAGAGGTCGAGCGTCTGGCGCAGGGCCACGTTGAGTGAGCGGATTCCGCCGCCCACAGGAGTGGTCAGCGGCCCCTTGATGGAGACGCGCAGGTCGCGGGCGGCAGCCACGGAGTCGTCGGGCAGCCAGTTACCGAAGCGCCGGAAGGCCTTTTCGCCGGCAAAGATCTCAAACCAGCGAATGGCGTGCCGGCTGCCGTAGGCCTTTTCCACCGCGGCGTCGAAGACCCGCTCAGAGGCCTTCCAGATGTCGCGTCCCGTGCCGTCTCCCTCGATGTAGGGGATGATGGGGTGGTCGGGCACCTCAAACTGCCCATTTTGATAGTGGATCGGTTGGCCGTTTTTGGGCAGTTCCAGCCCGTTGTAGGTGGCTTGCATGGGTTGTGTTGTGATCCTCCTCACATATTGTAAGTTTAGAGGCTACCATCCGCAAATTGGGGGTGGCAATGGCGGGAGACCGGTGCGGGGGTGATTTCGGAGAAATCGTTCCCAAAATGCTGCAACTTCCGGGTGAGGGGAGTTTCCGAGTAACCTATAACCTAGGTTATACTTCGTTCCCGGACCATATGCGTTTATCGGTACTAAACCAACGGCAATTGAAGTGCCTTTGTGCGCTTAAGAACCCGATAGGGATAACCGGTCTAGAAGCTCTTCGTGCCCGGAGAGCAATCGCGAAGATCGTACAATCCCCGACTTCAAGCCGAATGCTTCGCAAATCTTGACCACACTGCTGGGGAAGGGTTCTTCGGCATAAGGAGATATGTGAATGGCCTTCACCAGGGCTCTTACATCGATTGGCAACCTTATCGGCGCCGGTTTCCAGAAGGATATATCGGCACCAGCGCGGGGATTCGGTGCAACTTTTGCAATGAATGCACGCACCTCATGCTCGTATTCATAAGAAATTCGTTTCAAGAGGGGAATTAGGTGGCCCTCTACAACGCAATCTCGTGGCTGAAGCGAGGAATCGAAGAAGTCCAGATACCTCACAGGATAAATGAATACCACGCTTGAAGATTCGCGCTTCTGAATGGATTCCCTCAGGGCGTCTAGCGTAGTTTCAACTGCTACCGCCTTTCCATTTTCGGCATAGATTCGCCACATCGCTTCGGACTCGCTCTCACTGGCATGCCAACAGTTGACCATCGTTGTCTTTGCTATTGCAGGCAGGAGGCGGCGATATGTAGACCGATAATCTTCTAAGCTAGCTTGAAGTGTCTTCCGCTCTTCATTCGTTAGTGGATATCCCCGTTTGTTCCTGTATTCTGCTACCTGATGATGTGATTGCTCAAGAGCGTTCACCTGATTTCGAGACACGGAGGCAAACGCATCAAGCGCTACCGAAGGGAGGTAACCCTCAAACGGATCGGTCTTTGCGAAAGTCGCGAGAGGAGTAAAGAATAACTCGCTCGTCGAAAGCAGATCAACCAGCTTATCGAGCGAAAGATATCGCCATAGTCTGGTGTCTCCCGCTCGCTGCGTTGTGGTTTGCACTTCTGTCATCGTGCGTTGAGTATCTCCTTGCGACCGGAATGTATCAATTCTATTCTTCCCTACGGACGAAATCCTTGATCGCCATTGCCGTGTGCCGGGTGCCCCATTCTTGCGACGTTTTTGTTGTTTGTCGCAAGCGTGGAAAGCCATGAACCCCAAGCGCGCGAACAGCGAGCCATTGGCCCTACCGCAGGTGGTTGACATCATGATGCCTAATCGCATAGCATCATGATGTGCGGAAGACTCTCACCATCGACGACGACATTGCCGTGCTCGTGGAGCAAGAGCAACGGCGCACGGGCGACTCCTTCAAGAGCACGGTGAACCGGCTGCTACGCCGCGGACTCATGAATGCCAAGGAGAAAACGGCAACGAAGCCCTTTGAGGTGACGCCGATCCCCATGGGGCTGCCGCCGGGGCTGAGCTACGATTGTATCCCCGAACTGCTCGATGATTTGGACGGGCCATACCACCGGTGATCGTTCTCGACGCCAACCTGCTGCTCTATGCCTACGACAGTACGATGCCGCAGCACGAAGCGGCGCGTTCGTGGCTGAAGGCTGCGTTCTCAGGGGATGAGTTGATCGGCCTTCCCTGGCAGACTGTCTCTGCCTTTCTGCGCATTGCTTCAGACTCACGGATTCCAGGCAAGCGTTTTACTATCAAAGAGGCAATTGGCATTGTGCAGCAGTGGATGGAATTAAAACAGGTTCGTCTACTCGTGCCGGGTGAGCGTCATTGGTCCATCTTTCAATGGATGCTGGTTGAGGGACAGGTGCGAGGTCCAATGACCACCGATGCGCAATTGGCGGCGCTGACCATTGAATATGGCGGCGTTCTTTACACCAGCGACCGCGATTTTGCACGGTTTCCGGGGCTGATGTGGGTTAATCCTCTGCTGGCAGGCTGAAAATGCCCCTCGAATGGCGGCGGCTGGAAATGGTCCTGGCTGTAGCTGTCTCCTTCATGCTGAATCACTGATCCGGCCCCAAAGAAATGCAACGCTCCCCCCCACCCATTTATCACCCCAACGACGAAGACCTGTCGTTGGGGACCCCGATACCGCAAGAAGCGCGGAATGGATAGGGCACAGCGTTTCAAAACTTCTGGGCCGAATCAAGAATCTGCACCAACGGCTGACAAATTCCATGCAAATTCTGTTTTCAGCCGTCCGGATGCGATAAACTCATGCGGGAACCCTTCACAGGAGCCACCATCTTCAACAACAGGGAGGACACATAGAAATTGGGAAAAAGCATGGTCCCGAAGAAGCTGTTTTTCACCAAGGGCGTAGGCAAACACAAGGAACGTTTGACCTCCTTTGAGCTGGCCCTCCGGGATGCGGGGATCGCCTCGCAGAATCTGGTGCGCGTCTCCTCCATCTTTCCGCCCAACTGCAAGCTGATACCGCGCAAGGAAGGGCTCAAATACCTGAGTTCCGGCGAGGTGGTTTTTGCGGTGATTGCGGAGAACTCGACGCGCGAGCCGCACCGGCTGCTGGTTTCCAGCATCGGCTTGGCCATCCCCGCGGATAAAAACACCTACGGCTACCTGAGCGAGCATCACAGCTTCGGCGAGACAGAGGAGCAGGCCGGCGAGTACGCCGAGGAGCTGGCGGCGGAGATGCTGGCCACTACCCTGGACGTGGATTTCGATCCGGACAAAAGCTGGGACGAGAAGAAGGAAATTTACCGTATCTCCAACAAGATTGTCCGCACCAGCAACGTGACACAGTCGGCGGTGGGCGACAAGCGCGGCAAGTGGACCACCACTCTTGCCGCCGCCGTCCTGATTCTCGAATAGCCGGGATTGCATTTGGCGGAGCTTTGAGGCCAATCCTGCCCGGGCGGGGTTGGCCTTGCATCGTTGCGGAGGAATGTTCAGCGACTCATGGCAAAGACGCGCAAATACAACGTGGGGCTGGTGCAGATGCGCATGGGCGCGGAGCCGGAGGCTAACTTTGCCTCGGCGGTGCGCCACATTCGCGAGGCGGCACGGCTGGGCGCGAACATCGTTTGCCTGCCGGAGCTCTTCCGCACGCAGTACTTTTGCCAGCGCGAGGAGCTTCAGCTCTTTGACCTGGCCGAGCCGATTCCGGGGCCATCGACGGCACGTCTGGCCGAGGTGGCGAGAGAGTTGAAGGTCGCGATTATTGCCTCGCTCTTTGAGCGGCGCGCGCCGGGGCTTTATCACAATACGGCAGTCACCTTGAACGCCGATGGGGCCCTCGCCGGCATCTATCGCAAGATGCACATTCCCGACGACCCGCTCTACCACGAAAAGTATTACTTTGCGCCCGGAGACCTGGGTTTTCAGGCCGTGGATGTAGCTTTTGGACGCGTGGGCGCACTGGTTTGCTGGGACCAGTGGTATCCGGAGGCCGCTCGGCTTACGGCTTTGCAGGGCGCCGAGACGCTCTTCTATCCGACTGCCATTGGCTGGCATCCGGCGGAGAAGGCCGAGTATGGCGCGGCGCAAGTTGACGCCTGGAAGACCATTCAGCGGGGCCATGCCATTGCCAACGGGGTTTACGTGGCGAGCGTGAATCGAGTCGGCCTGGAGCATGGCGACGTGGCAGGCAATCGCGTAGCCGGGAAGGGAATCGAATTCTGGGGCGGCAGTTTTCTGGCCGATCCCTTTGGCCGCGTGATCGCCAAGGCCTCGCACGACGCCGAGGAGATTTTGATCGGCGAGATCGATCTGGGACTGATTGAAGAGACGCGCCGCAACTGGCCCTTCCTGCGCGACCGCCGCATCGACGCATACGCGCCGATTACCAAGCGCTTTCTCGATTCAGAGAACGAAGGGCCGGCGGACGGAGAGTCTGAGTAGAAATGCCCGCTCCTTTGCCCGAAAAAACGCCATATCAACTTGGCTACCACATGCCCGCCGAGTGGGAGTCACACGACGCTACCTGGCTGGCATGGCCGCATAACCCCGACGATTGGCCGGGTAAGTTTCAGGCCATCCCCTGGCTCTACGCAGAGATTGTGCGCCTGCTGGCTGCGCATGAGCTTGTGCATTTGATCGTCGAGGACGCCAAAGCCCAGAGGCGTGCCGAGGGAATTCTGGAGCGCGCCGGCGCGAATCTCGACCGGGTGAGCTTCCACGTTTGGCCCACAGACCGCAGTTGGACGCGCGACACAGGACCGATTTTCGTGCGCAACGCGGAGGGCCGGGTTGGCCTGACGAACTGGCGTTTCAACGGCTGGGCCAAGTACTCCGACTGGAAGCTTGACGTTAAACTGCCGGGCCGCGTGGCGAAGCTGCTTGGCATCCCGGAGTGGAAACCCGCGATTCGGCTGGCGGACGATTCTTTGCGAAGGCTGGTTCTCGAAGGCGGCTCCATCGACTCGAACGGCGCGGGGATTCTGCTCACCACCGAGGAGTGCCAGTTGAGCGAAGTGCAACAGCGCAATCCCGGCGTGAGCCGCGCCCAACTGGAGCAGGCATTTCACGATTATCTCGGCATTGATCAGACGATCTGGTTGAATCGGGGCATCGCCGGCGACGACACCCACGGCCACATCGACGACATCGCGCGCTTCGCCGGGCCAACGACGATTGTGACCGCCGTCGAGCCGGATAAGCGCGACCCCAACCACGCACCTCTGGCTGATAATCTTCAGAGACTCAAGGCCGCGCGCACCCTCGATGGCAAGCAGTTTGATTTAGTCGAGCTGCCGATGCCGCGGCCTGTGGTCTTTTGTGGCCGGCGGCTGCCGGCCAGTTATGCCAACTTCTATATCGCGAATGAACTTGTGCTGGTTCCAACCTTCCACGATTCCAATGACCGCATTGCGCTGAACACGCTGGCCGAAGTTTTTCCCGGCCGTGAAGTGATCGGCATCCATAGTGTCGACCTCGTTTGGGGCCTGGGCACGCTGCATTGCATGACCCAGCAGCAGCCGACGGCGCTACCATCAGAAACATGATGGACGATCGTTCAGCCATGGAAGCCGCGCTCGCCGAAGCCCGCCTGGCCGGGGAGGCCGGCGAGGTGCCGATTGGCGCTGTCGTGGTTTTTGACGGCGCGATTATCGCGTGTGGTCAGAATCGTGTGCTGCGCGAGCTGGACCCAACGGCCCACGCGGAGATTGTCGCTCTGCGCGCGGCGGCCGCGGCGCTGGGCAACTACCGGCTGCCGGGCTGCACACTTTACGTGACGCTGGAGCCCTGCTCGATGTGCGCCGGAGCGATGATTCATGCCCGGATTGACAAACTGGTTTATGCCGCCGCCGACCCCAAGGCGGGCGCGGCAGGCTCGGTGCTTGCGGTGCTCAACCACCCGCAGCTCAACCATCAGATGCAAGTGGAGCAGGGAATCCTGGCCGATGAGGCGTCTGAATTATTGCGAAGTTTCTTCCGCGAGCGGCGATAGTCTTAGTCCCTAGTCAACGCTTTGATTCTCTCCGCTTCCTGTGGCCATTTTTCTGCTAACTCCGCATAACTCGCGCTGCGGTAATCGGCATAGTCGAAACCGGGCGTTACGGTGCAGCCGAGCAGGGCTACTTTGCCATTGCCGATGAGCCGTGTGCCTTGCCAGACTCCGGTGGGGACGATGAGTTGCACGCGCTGGCCTGCTGCCAAATCCGGTCCGAGAATGAAAACTTCGGAGCGCCCGTCGGGGTAGAGTTGCAACATCTCCACCGGGTCGCCGAGATAGAAGTGGAAGACCTCGTCGGAGGCCAGGACGTGCATCTCGGAGAAGTTTCCCGCCTCCAGCAGGTAATAGATCGCTGTTCCGGCGGAACGCTCACCGCGCGGCAGCGCCACTTTCTCTTCGCAGACGTACGTCTGGCGGAAGAAGCCGCCCTCGGCCGGGTGCGGTTCCAGTTTGAGCAGCGACTTGATCTCGCCGGCGGTCATTCTCCAGATGGTAACAGCGGAAAGGCAGTAGAATGACCCCATGAAGGTAGAAATGTACGGGGTTTCCTGGTGCGGGCATTGCCGGGCAGCGCGGCAGTTTCTCAACTCCCATGGCATCGAGTACACCGAAATCGATATAGATCGCGATCCTGCGGCTTCGGCTGAGCTGGTGCGCCGCGTGGGCAAGCGGGCTGTTCCGCAACTGGTGATCGACAGCGTGTGGTTCCAGCCCTATAAGCCGGACCGCGGGCTGCTAGTCGACGAGTTGCACCAGCGTCTGAAGATTCCCCGCGATTGAGCCGGTCCAGGTTCGTAGTCTCCCACCCATTTTGCTTAGAACACGAAATGGATGGGGCACCCAGCATTTCTAAAACAACCCAGTATTTCTCGTACAATATAGGGTTGTAGCAGGGCCGACCAATGCCGCCCTGGCTAGGAGTCTCCCTTGATCGACCGCTATACCCGCCCGGCTATGGGCCGCATCTGGAGCGATGAGAAAAAGTACCGCTGCTGGCTTGAAGTGGAGTCGGCGGCAAGCGCCGTGCTGGCTGAGGATGGCGTGATTCCCAAGGACGCCGCCGAGGCCATTGCCACCAAGGCCGGCTTCTCCGTGGCGCGCATTGAGGAGATCGAGGCGGAGGTGAAGCACGACGTGATCGCCTTCACGACGGCTGTCGCCGAGAACCTCAAGAACCAAGGCCTGGACGGACAGTCTCGCTGGCTGCACTACGGGCTGACCTCCAACGACGTGGTGGACACGGCGCTGGCGCTGCAGGTGAAGGAGGCTTCGGCGCTGATCCGCTTTGGCTTGGTGGAGCTGCTGGCCGTGCTCAAGCGGCGGGCTATCGAGTTCAAGCACACGCCGACGATTGGCCGCACGCACGGGATTCATGCCGAGCCGACGACCTTTGGATTGAAGCTGCTCAACTGGTACGCCGAGATGGAGCGCAATTTAGCGCGGTTCGATGCGGCTGCCGAAGATATGCGCGTGGGCAAGTTCAGTGGCGCCGTGGGCACTTTTGGCCACCTGAAGCCGGAGCATGAGGAAAAAATCTGCGCGCGGCTGGGGCTCAAGGCCGCGCCGGTGTCCACGCAGGTGATTCAGCGCGACCGGCACGCGGCGTACATCTCCACGCTGGCCATCATTGCCAGCACGCTGGACAAGATCGCCGTCGAGGTCCGCCACCTGCAACGCACCGAGGTGCGCGAGGTGCAGGAGTACTTCAGCGAGCAGCAGAAGGGCTCCTCGGCCATGCCGCATAAGAAGAACCCGATCACCGCGGAGCAGATCAGCGGCTTGGCGCGCGTGCTGCGCGGCAATGCGCAAGCGGCCTTCGAGAACATTCCGCTCTGGCACGAGCGCGACATCTCGCACTCCTCGGTCGAGCGCATCATCTTTCCCGACTCGACGATTCTGGTGGACTACCTGCTGTCCAAAACGGAGAATCTGATCGACCGGCTGCTGGTCTATCCCGAGCGCATGAAGAAGAACCTGGAATCGACCGGCGGACTGATCTTCAGCGGGCAGTTGCTGCTGGATTTGGCCGAGGCGGGAATGTTGCGTGAAGACGCCTACCGGCTGGTGCAGGCGCACGCCATGCGGGCGTGGAAGGAAGATTTGGTTTTCCGCGACGAGGTGGCTAAGGAT
>Ga0326727_10028954_pt1 | contig 10022 bp, 9 predicted proteins | sample MB2enrmetagenome_FD_207643 | JGI IMG/M metagenome (GOLD analysis project Ga0326727, IMG submission 207643) | Lab enriched peat soil microbial communities from McLean, Ithaca, NY, United States - MB29MY | ecosystem: Environmental > Terrestrial > Soil > Wetlands > Peat | place: USA: New York...
GTCAAGATGGATGCCCTCAAAGACATGGGCATTACGACGGTCGAGCAGGCACTGGCGCAGATTACCGCCAATCAATCCACGATAACCACTGCGTCCAACGTCGCGTACTTCAATGGGGGTTCCTCATTCGCCGCCCTGCGCGGCTTGACGGAATCCAGGACCCTGGTGCTCTTGGATGGCCAGCGGCTCGCGAACGTCGCGTCGCCCCTCGGTGGACTCGGTGGAGACGCGGTTGATATCAATCTCATCCCATTCGCGGCCATCGATCACATCGAGGTACTCCGGGAGGGCGCTTCATCACTGTATGGTTCAGACGCAATTGCCGGTGTCATCAACTTCATCACCAAGAAGAATCTCGAGGGCGGTGAGGTGAACGTCAACTATGCTCACCCGGAGCACCCTGGCGGCTCTTCGGGCGACGGAGATCTCACCTATGGAATCGGGAATCTGGCGTCTGACGGTTATAACTTCATGTTCACCGGGAACTACACCCAGCAGAAGGAAATGACCGCATCGCAAAGGCCATTTGCCAGCACGGGATATAATGCGCCGCTGGGACTGCAAAACTTGAATGGGCCGACGGGCCCCTGGCCGGGGAGTTATACAGACGCCAACGGCAACCTCTGGCAGACCGGCTATCCGGCCTGCGCTGGCAATCCGCATTTGGCTGCGGTAGCCGGCAGTTGTGAATACCTGTACTCCGCCGCGGTGGACTTGATTCCGAAGTCAAGCTCCGAGTCTGGATTGCTCGCGTTTACCAAGGCACTTCCGGCCAATAACACGCTGAGCATCCAATATTTCTATAGCCGCTTCGATTTACGAACCTGGGGTGGTCCTCAGGAGTATTCCTTCGGGATGACCCCTGCAACCAACCCCGCCTATTTCCCGACGGCAGCAAATTCGACGTGTTTCGGGACCTGCAGCACCGCCACACCCGATTTGACCGCTCCCATCGTTGCTGGCTGGACCGACCCGAATAACAATCGCTACAACGGGAATGTGAACACGCAGCAACGGGCGCTCGTGACGTTTGCGGGTGAGAACGGCGGATGGGACTACTCGACGGCTTTCGATTGGAGTGCGAACAAAACGGCGCAACGAGTCTTGGGTGGATATGCCAATTACGACGTGCTTGCGCCCGGTGGCATCCTCAGCAATCTGATCAACCCATTTGGTCCGCAATCTGCGGCCGGACAGAGTCTGATCAACAGCGCCTATTTGAGCGGCGATCTCGCTGTCGGGAAAATGTCCCTCTACAGCCTCAACGGTCACGCCAGTCACCCGCTGGGCGACCTCTTTGGCGCAGGTCGACCGGCACAGTTTGCTCTTGGCTTCGATTACCGAGACGAGGAAATCAGTTACATTCCAACGGCGTTGGCAACCACGCTGTACACAGCCACTTATTACCCGGTGGAGACGATTACCGGAAGTCGAGTCTCGGAGGCGGGCTATATCGAGCTGAATGTTCCCGTGACCAAGGAATTTGAATTTACGGTATCGGATCGCCAGGACCGGTATAGCGATTTCGGTACTACCAATAACGCGAAAGTCTCGTTCGCCTATCAGCCGCTCAGCATCCTGAAGATAAGAGGGGCTGCCTCGACGGGCTTCAGGGCGCCTTCGCTCGTCAATCTGTACGGACCCGATGTCTTTGGCGCCGACTTTGGCACCATAAATGGGCCGGGTTGCGCATCGAAAGATTACAACACGGTATTCTCGCAATTGACTTGTAGTTCGCAAGGCTTGTCGTTGACCGGCGGCAACTCCAGCTTGAAGCCAGAGACATCGCAAAATTTTGATCTCGGATTTGTCGTTGAACCGATCGACCGTCTGGGCATTACGGTTGACTATTACAGAATTCTGCTCAGGAACGACATTCAATCGCTTCCAGATTCAACGATATATGGAAACCCCGCGCAATTCGCGAACCTGTATGTGTTGAACAATGCCGGGACGCTTACTCCGGCGCCGTACTCCAACATCGACTGTCCGACGCGCACAGCGCCCACGTGCGGATACATTATCCAAACACTCCAGAACACGGGTGGCATTACCACCGACGGATTCGATCTGAGCGCCAACTATCTTATCGACTCGGATTTCGGCAAATTCCGCGTCGGTATGGAAGGCACCTTCGTTACCGACTACAGATTGCAGACGTATCAGGGCGGTCCCGAGCTCAATCTGGTTGGACAATTCAACGGGGGTTTTCAGCCGATCATTCGTTGGCAGCACCTGCTGACGCTCGATTGGACCTATCAGATCTGGGGCGCCGGTCTGTCCAACCACTTTACCGAGCATTATCACGATTATGCCCCGGACGCCGCGGGTAATCTCCTGACCGTAGGCAACTACTCGATTTGGGATGCCTATGTGTCCTTGAAGCCTGTCCCGTCCCTGAAATTGTTGGCGGGAATCAATAATCTCGCCGATACCAATCCGCCCTTTTCCAACCAAGAGCAGAATTGGCAGGGCGGCTACAACCCGATTTTTTCGAATCCGCTCGGCCGGACCTTCTACGGCCGGATAACATACAACTTCTGAGTGAGGCAACCCACCTCGGGCGCGGCGGCGTGCTGCCGCGCCGCAATCTCCCTGGCGCCCCCCGGCGGTCCCGAACCTCGATCCCGAGCATAAGCACAGACAATGGAGTAATAATCCGCGCGTTGAACAGGTCTATTGGTGGAGGCAGCAACGTCGCTGCATTCAACAACAATCGAGGACTCAATCATGCAGATCAATAAAGTGTCGAACGTGGCCATGGCTGCCGCGGCCGCGATGTTTTTCACCTCCGGATTCGCCACCGTGTCGGTGGCGGCGGACACCGCAACCGTCCACTGTACGGGCGTGAATTCCTGCAAGGGAACGTCCGAATGCAAGTCGGCCAAGAACAGCTGCAAGGGCATGAACAGCTGCAAGGGGCAGGGCTGGGTGTCTTTGTCGAAGTCCGACTGCGCCGACGCCAAGGCCAAGCTGAAGGCCGAGGCCGCGAAGTAAGCCGCTGGGCTAAAGAGGGGCCGGGCGGACCTCGCCCGGCCCCAGACTTCGGCCCTCGCCCTTCACGACCCTCATTATTCATGAAACTCGCCGGTTTCGGACTCGGTCTGCGCACTCCTCACTATGAGGCCATGCTCAACGAGACTCACGCCATCGACTGGCTCGAAGTCATCACCGAGAACTACCTCGTCCCCGGCGGCAAGCCGCTGCACTACCTGGAGCGCATCCGCGAACGCTTTCCCATGGTCATGCATGGGGTGTCGCTGTCCATCGGCGGCACCGATCCCGTCGATCGGGAGTACCTCGCGGCGGTTCGTGCGCTGGCGGCACGCATCGAACCGCACTGGGTATCCGATCATCTGTGCTGGACCGGGGTCGACGGGCGCAACGTGCACGATCTTCTGCCCCTGCCCTACACCGAGGAGGCGCTGGCCTCGGTCGTGGCTCGGGTCGGCCAGGTTCAGGACGCCCTCGGCAGGCAGATACTGCTGGAAAACGTCTCCAGTTACCTGGCTTTCCGTGAATCCGACATGAGCGAGTGGGAATTCCTGCGCGAGGTCGCGCAGCGCGCGGACTGCGCCATCCTGCTCGATATCAACAACATTTACGTGAGCAGCGTCAATCACGGCTTCGATCCGCTGACCTACCTGCAGGCGATCCCGAAGGACCGAGTTCGTCAATTTCATCTGGCCGGCCACAGCGACATGGGCGGACATCTCATCGACACGCACGACCATCCCATCGTCGAACCGGTGTGGCATCTGTATCGCGCGGCCGTGGCGCAATTCGGCGCGGTGCCGACCATGATCGAGCGCGACGACAACATTCCGGCCTTGAGCGAGCTGGTGGCGGAACTGGACATCGCCCGCGAGCTCAGCCGCAGCCACGCCCGGGAAGCGGCATGATGCCGCGGCAGCCCGATGCAGCGTCCGGCCCCGCGTGGCGGCTGCGCCGATTGCAGCGGGATCTGCAGAATCACTTGCTCGGCGAGCCCAGCGCCATCGCCGATGCCATCCTGGATGCACCGCCGCTGCCCACGGCTGCGCGCCTGGAGATTTACCACAATGCCTATCGAGTGCGATTGATCGAGGCGCTCGATGACACTTATCCCATGCTGCACGCCCTGCTCGGCGACGAGGTCTTCATGGCTCTGGGCCAGGAATTCGTGGCGGCGCATCCCTCCGTGCATCGCTCCATTCGCTGGTACGGGTGCGAGCTCGCGGAATTTCTGGGGCGCCTCCCGCCCTACGCCGAGCAGCCGATTCTGGCGGAACTCGCGCAGCTCGAATGGACTCTGGCGGAAGTTTTCGACTCGGCGGATGCGGCACCTAAGCCGCGGGCGGCATTCTCCGCCATCGACGGGGCGGCATGGAGCGAGCTGCGATTCCAGTTTCACCCCTCCCTGCGCAGACTTCACCTCGCATGGAACACCACTGCCGTGTGGCAGGCCCTGAGCCGCGACGAGACACCCCCCAGTCCCTCCAGCGCGCAGGATCCGGTGCCCTGGCTGCTATGGCGCCAAAACCTGCAAAATTACTTTCGCTCCCTCGCGGCCGATGAAGCGGCGGCGCTGGAGTCGGCCCTGCAAGGCCGCAGCTTCGGAGAGATCTGCGAGACGCTGGCCGAGTGGCTGCCCGAGGACGAGATCCCGCTGCGCGCCGCCGGCCTGCTCGGCACCTGGGCGGACAGCGGGATCATCGTGGGCATCGGCTAACTACAGCAGCGTCCCCTCCTCGCCCAGCATTTCCTTGCGCACCAGCGGAATCGGCGGACCGCCGTATGACAGGAATTTGTCGTGGAAGTCATGCCAGAGCGCCTTGTCGTCGGCGGGCGCAGCCGCCCCTGGGGCGGCCTGTCCCGGGTGCTTGGCGACCCAGTCGGCCCGCAGCTTGCGGATCATGAGCTTGCCCAGCGTGTAATTCAGGTACGCCGGATCGTAGGTGCCGCGCGCAGCCTGCTGGCGCGCATTGCCGGCATCCTGAAAGGCTTGCTCCCTGAACATCTTCTCGGATTGCGCGACCGTCATGCCGTGCGTGTGCAATCCGATGGACGACAGCAGACGCACGTCCCGCAGCAGGGCATCGGTGAGCTGGCCGATATGCTTCTCCGGGTCGCCCTGCCCCAGGCCTTCCTCGTACATCATCTCTTCGCAGTAATGCGCCCAGCCTTCCGCGAACCCATATCCCACCCACAGGCCTTCGAGTTTCGAGGGATTGGCGTTCGAATGCAGGAACTGCAGGAAATGCCCCGGCCATACCTCATGCGCCGACGTGAACAGCAGAGACGCCTCGCTGGGGATATAGGCCGCTTGCTCGGCCTTGGTCCACTTCGGGTCCGGCGGCGCGATATTGTAAGTAGACGCCACCCCATGATCGTAGGGACCCGGCACCTGGATGAACGCGGCATTGGATCGATTGTAGGGCGGCGCTTCGGCGACCAGGATCTCATCGTTGCTCGGTATCGACACCACATTGTTCTTGACGATGAAATCCCTGAGCATCGTCAATTGGGTCCTCGCGGCCGCCACGGCGCCCTCCTTCGGCTTGTTGGCCGACATCTTGGCGACGCATTGCTGCAAGCTGCTCTTGGGCGCATACGCGGCACATTCGGTCTTGAGCGCCGCCATGTTGCGATCGAGATCGGCGCGGCCCGCCGCTTCGATCTGATCGACGGGCATATGCACGCCCTCAGTCTGCTCGACCATTTGCGCGAACAGGTCCGGTCCCAGGGCGAACTTGTCGTTCGCCTTCTTGAGCTCATCCTCCAGCGTCAGCTTCAGCGCGGTCATGGCCTGCGCCGCCGCCGTATCCGCTTCGGTGAGCTGCTTTTGCAGATCGGGATCGTTCACCGAGGCGAAGATCGGTGCGACGTCCTTGGAGTAGAAATCGGCCAATCCGCCGAACTGCGCTATCCCCAGCTCGACGTAGGTCTTGGGCAGAGGCGATTGCAGATTCTCCTTGATGTCCTTGACCATCTGAGGGATTCCGCGGGCGTACTTGATGTAGGCCTTCATGCGCACGTTCAGGGGCGCGTAGTTGCGGCTCAGATACATGTCCGGATCGATGTCGCCGAGATACCAGTTCGGATTGCTGAATGGAAACTTCGTCTTCTCGATCCAGAACAAATCCCGGTCGACGACGGAGAGCAGGTATTCGCGATCGAAGCGTTCTCGCGGCTCCAAAGTCTTCGGATCGACCGCGGCGATTTGATCGCGCATATCGTGAAGCCGCGCGATTTCGCGCTTGATCCCGTGATTGCTGAGATCCGGCAGCTTGCCGTCGAATTCATGGCGGCCAGACTGAGCGGCGAAGGAGGGCTGAGCCTCGAAGTAACTTTCAATGAAGCCCGTCGTGAGCTTGTTCCATGCCTGGCTGGCGAGGGAGGGACCCTTTGGCGCGACGGACGCCGGCGGCGATTGATTGCACCCTGTTAGACCGAGAAACAAAACTCCCGACAATGCCGCCCCAACCTTCAGCGACTTCCACATGGTAACTCCCCCCTTCCAGTTATTTATGGATCGATACGCAAAACTTCAGCCTCTTCTTGATAAATGCAATGCGTCGCGCGGCTCAGGCCGCCTGCGCATAGGAATAGGGTCCGCCGACGAGATACTCGAGGATCGCCCCCGATTCGGTCACCATGACAGTGCCGTCCACGAGGACCGGCGACTTGCCCAGCGGATGCACCGCCAGCAGCGCCGGGGGCGCCAACATGGTGTTCGCGTCCCGCTCGTAGCGTTTCACCTCATAGGCGACGCCCAATTCCTCGAGCAACCACAACACCCGCTGCGAGCGTGAGTTGTTGAGATGATGCACGACGATCATGGCGGTATTGTAGGATATTCTTGGACCATGAACAGGGGCCGCCAATTCCCGGAGCGCTCGATCAGTCATTGCCGACCGAGGGAAGGGATCAATGGCCGCCCTTGACCAACAGGCCGGCCGAGGCGAGGGCCAGCGCCAGCTCCTCCTCGATGCGAGAAGCCTCCGAGCGCTTGATGTATTGCAGGTGCAGGGTCGGTCCGGTCAGCACCTCGATGCCTCGCTTCAACACGCTGCCCGCCGCGCGGATGCCCGCCTTGTGCTGATCGAAGCGCTGCGCCGGGCTGTACTTGCTCATACCCACATACACACCATATGCCCCATCCCGGTCCCGATAATCGAGGAGCACCAGGTATATGTTCGATCGCCCCTTGCCGGAGGCGCTGAACCCGAGCGCAATGTCGTACGCGCTGGGCAACCAGTCGATGTAGCGCATCGGCAGCCATTCCGGGACGGATGCGGCGGCTCGCGCCCACAGCCGCTCCAGCGCCCGCTCAATGTTAATGAACATCTCGCCGCGCATCCACAGCTCGTGCACGCAATGCGCGCCCATCAAGCCGTCCGCGTCCGCCAGAGCGAGTTCGAAACGCTTCGCGACATCGGCGTGAGCCAGGCCCTGAAGCGGGCGGCTGCCGGGTGGAGTTTGAGGATCGATGATCGGCAAATATCGACCTCGCGGTCACTACGCGGCGACTTCCTCATACGTGAAATGCGGCGCATCGGTACGCCGCGAGGCGTGTTCTATAGTGATCGAGCAAATGTTGCCCTGCGCGTCGACGTCAAGAATCGTGTCTTCGTCGAGATCACGCGTTTCCGCAACGGGCGCTTTTCGAAACTCGATTAGTGAAGTGTCTGTGCCGACAAAGTAGCGTAGCTTCATGGGGCAAACCTACGGTCAAAGAAAGCGTTGTGAACAGTCTCTCCGTCAGATAACAGGACAACCCGTCACTGATAATACCTCGATCCGCGCGAAGGCGGATAGCGGCAAAATAAGCAGTGGTTTTCACGACCGGGGTCCACCCTGCGCGAGCCTCGAGCTACGGCACTCTCGCCGCGCTTCATCGATCGACGATATAAAGGTCTCAAAGCGAAAAGCCGTCATCGCGGCCGCTGCTCTGGGTGACTGAGGGCAGGGATTCATCGCGTTCCTGGCTCTGACCCTGGTTCTGACTCTGGGCCTGACGCTCGCGATACCGCAGCCAGTTCTCTATGGACTGCCGCCGAAGCTCCTCGGAACTCGGCCGATTGGCGGCGGTCCATTTGGCCGGTGGCTCCGGCACGGCCGCTGCAGCCGCGGGCACGTCCCGGCCTGTCGCAGAAGCATCCCGGCCCGCCGCAGAAGCCTCGCGGCCCGCCGCGGAAACGTCCCGGCCGGCGCCCCGGTCCAGGCGAGCCTGTACGCGCGCTTCATATTCCTCGCGCATGCGATCCGCGACCACGCTTCGATATCCATGCCTCTCCATTTCGAATGCGGCCCGGGGAATGTACGGCCGCGGCTCGCGATCGATGCCCTGCGCTTCGAGCGTGCGATGATCAACGCGGGCGGCAATGTGGGCCTGCCGCAGGGCCTCGTTCGTGACGGTCGCCCAGCGTTCGCGCACGTGCAGCAGCTCGTTGATCGCCGGCCCGAGGCCCAGCTCGCGGCGCTTGGCGTCGTTCATATCCAGCGTCGTTTTGGCACCCAGGCCGTCGACTTGAACCTCGCGGGTGGTCGTGAGCAGGTGTGCATGAAAATTACGCGGATCGCTGCCGGGAAAATCGCGCGGTGCGTGGATGGCGAAGTCGACCGCGAAACCGTAGCGATCCGACAGCTCCTGCGAGAACCCTCTGACCAGACCGACACGCTGCTCCGGTGACAGCTCGACGGGCAGCGCGACCAGATACTCGCGGGCGACCCGCGCATTTTTGCGCCTCTCGGCGCCTTCTGCCGCATTCCATAGGCTGGCTCTATCCCGGGCCCAGGACAGGTCATCGTCCGCAAACTTGCCCGGCAGCACGATCTCCTTGTGCATCACGTCCTGACGGTCGGAATGATCGTAAGTTCGGCCCGTGCGCTCATCGTGGATGCGCTCGCCGGCCCGGTAGGCAATGGCGCTCGCGGCACTGCTGCCGCCTGCGCGGCCGAAGGTCTTCATGTTCAGAAAGTAGTGGGCCATGGCGTCAGCCCCTGCGCATGAAGGGGAAAAACTCAGGCTCGAATGCATAGCCCGCCGTCACTGCCTCGAAGGGCGCCTGTACTTGCTCGAGCTCGATGCCCGCCGCGGCGGCCTCGTTCGAGGGACAGAACGCACCGTCGGGTTCGCAGTGCAGCTCGTAATCGCCCAGCTGCGTCCCGCAGTGCTCGCAGTAATTGGCCCAGTAGGAATGCGATGCGTTGGCGCCCTGCGCCAGGCGGAAGGACTGCGATATGCGGTTCAATCGATCGCGCACGTCCTCGGACAATTGCGCCACATGGAAAAGAAAGGCGTTGGTGGTCGCCGCCTGCCAGGCATCCGAGTTGGGCTCCCCGCCGCCGTCGGCGTCGGAATCCGTATCCAAGGTCTCATGGCCCGGGGGCATGGCCAGCGCCAGCAGGCGAGTCGGTAAGCCGCAATGCGAGCACCGCACGCGGGTGCTGGCGACGTAGTAGGTTTGCGAACGGACATTGGCGTCGGCGAGAGAGGGTTTTTTGGGCATGGCGACTCCATAGGGTTCGTGAGGACGGTATTTTCAAAACGAGCGGCGCCGGTCCCCGGCCGGGCACCCGCCGAAGGCGACTTTCAGCCAGCGAGGCGATGAAGCACCCTTGAAGTAGCCGCAAAGATCCGGCAACTGCTCGAGCTCGGAGGGCATGACGGCGGCCTCCGTCGCATACGTCTCGGTGACGCTGCGTGAGCGGCGGGCGCCCCGGTTGAGAAACCCAAACTCACGATCGCTGCCGCGGGATGTTTGGCGCCTCACGATCTCGCGGTCGCCGATCAGCCGGGAGGCGAACTCGGAGGTGCCGCCGTCTTCGCTGCCCGAGCAGCGAAGAATGAGCGTATTGCCGCAATTCTCGATCAGGGTCTTTGCATCGCCCTTGCCGTAGACACAAGAAACCTGGGCGAGCGCTTGAAATCCCAGGACGCAGCGGCCGCCAAATTTCCTCAGGCGCGTCAGGGCGTCCTTGAGGCCGTCGATGGCGCCCAATGCGTCGAGTTCGTCGACCACGAACCATAGGCGCTG
>Ga0326727_10028955_pt1 | contig 10022 bp, 10 predicted proteins | sample MB2enrmetagenome_FD_207643 | JGI IMG/M metagenome (GOLD analysis project Ga0326727, IMG submission 207643) | Lab enriched peat soil microbial communities from McLean, Ithaca, NY, United States - MB29MY | ecosystem: Environmental > Terrestrial > Soil > Wetlands > Peat | place: USA: New York...
TGATGCTCAACGTGAAGCGCGACGACCTGCAGGCGGTGCTGGCGGTGTTGCCGGCATTGAACTCGCCGACGATTTCGCAGTTAAGCGACTCCGAGTGGGTGGCCGTGAACACGATTCTCGAAGAGCGCGTGGCGCGCGACGTGATTCCGCGGCTGAAAGCGGCGGGTGGGGCGGGCATTGTGGAGTATCCGCTGAACAAAGTTGTGCTGTAAGCGGTCAGTAGCTAGACCTTCTTAAGAACCGGCTTCGTGAAAGGGCACGACTTCAGTCGTGCCGAGAACGGTCACAAAAAAGAGGGGCTTTAGCCCCTGCGCGAGACATACGATGAAGCTGATGCGGACGAAAGGACGTGGGGCGCAGGCCGCGGCGGAGACGCTGGCGGCGCTGGAAAGGCGCGGCGGCGCGGCGCTGGATGCGGTGCTGCCCGCGGTGATGCGCATTGTGGCCAGCGTGCGCAAGCGTGGCGACCGCGCGCTGCTCGGTTACGCGGCGGAGTTCGACGGACTGAGCGGGCCGGATGCCGTGCGCGTGACGCCCGAGGAGATGGCCGCGGCGTGGAGGGCGCTCGATCCTGCTTTGCGCGATGCACTGCGCACGGCGGCCGCACAGATTCGCGGACTTGCCAAACGGCAGATGCCCAAATCGTGGAGCTTTGCACCGGTGCGGGGCCTCAAGACCGGACAGCTGGTGCGCGCGCTTGGCTCGGTCGGCTGCTACGTGCCCAGCGGACGGCATCCGTTGCCTTCAACACTGCTGATGACGGCGATTCCTGCACAGGTGGCGGGCGTCAAGCGCATTGCCGTGGTTTCGCCGAAGCCCGCACCGGAAACTTTGGCAGCGGCGCACTTGCTGGGCATTACGGAGTTTTACCGGCTGGGCGGCGCACACGCCGTGGCCGCGCTTGCTTACGGAACGGCGATGCTGCCGCGCGTGGACAAAATCGTGGGACCGGGAAATTTGTACGTGACCTCGGCCAAGCGTCTGGTGGCCTTTGATTGTGCAATCGATATGCTCGCCGGACCGACAGAAATTGTCGTCACAAGCGAGCGCGGCCGTGCCGCGGACATTGCCAGTGACCTGGTGGCGCAGGCGGAGCACGATCCGGAGGCGCTGGCCATCTTTGTCACCACGCGCGAGGACCTAGCGCGGGCGGTCATCGCAGAGACAAAGATGCTCGCCCAAGAAAATGCCGTGGCACGCGAAGCGTTGCGGCGCAACGGAATCGTGATTGTGGCGGGGTCGGTTGCAGAGGCGCGCGCGATCACGAACCGGCTTGCGGCCGAGCACCTGACGGTGGATGCGGCAAGCGACCTGGAGTGGATCGAAAATGCCGGATCGGTGTTTGTGGGCCGCTGGTCGGCGCAACCTATGGGCGATTACATCTCCGGGCCGAATCACACGCTGCCTACGGGCGGCATGGCGCGGGTGCGCGGCGGGTTGAGCGTGAATGATTTCGTGAAACTGATCACGGTGCAGGAGTACACGGCAGAAGGCGTGCGGGCGCTGGGGCCGAAGGCCGCGCTGCTCGCCGAGGCGGAAGGGTTGATGGGCCATGCCGAGGCGATCCACCTTCGGTGGGGCAGCCGCGGCTTGCGCCGCAATAAGACCGGGGCACGCACGAGAAGGAGGTCCCGTGGCTGAGAATGTTTCCACACTTTTTCCTTCACCGCGTGTTCGTGTGCAGGCCATGAAGGAGTACCATCCTCCACTGGGCAGCCGCGACAGGCTGCGGCTGGACTTCAACGAGAACACGCTGGCCTGTTCGCCAAAGGTGAAAGAAGCGCTGGCGGCGGTTTCGATGGGCGCGCTCACGCGCTATCCCGAGCGCGAACCTGTGGAAGCGCTGGTGGCCGCGCACCTGGGGCTGAAAGCGGAACAGGTGGCGCTGACCAACGGCGTGGATGAGGCGATTCACGTGCTCTTCGAGGCCTTTCTCGAAGCGGACGATGAGTTGTTGCTGCCCGTGCCTACCTACACCATGTACGAGGTCTACGCCTCGGCGACCGATGCGCGCGTCGTAACCGTTCAGGCAGCGGACGATTTGCAGTTTCCGTTTGAGCGACTGCTGGCGGCGATCACGCCGAAGACGAAGGTGATTGCGATTGCCAATCCCAACAGCCCGTCGGGCTCGGCGGCTACACGCGAGCAGATCCTGGAGCTGGCGCGGCGCGCGCCGCAAGCCGTGGTGCTGGTGGATGAGGCGTATTTTCACTTCCACGGTGAAACCGTGATGGACCTGGTGGGCACGGTGCCGAATCTCATCGTCGCGCGCACGTTCTCGAAGGCCTACGGGCTCGCCGGATTGCGATTGGGATTGCTGGCCGGGCCGGTGGAGTTGATGCGCTGGGTGCGGCGCGTGCTTTCGCCGTACAGCGTGAACTCGCTGGCGCTGGTATGCCTGCAGGCGGCGCTTGCGGACGTAGGCTATCTCGACTGGTTTGTGGGCGAAGTGCTGGCCGCACGCACGGAGTTTGAGGCGGCGCTCGATGCGGCCGGGGTGCGCCGCTGGCCGAGCCGGGCGAATTTTATTTTGGTTGAGATTGGCGCGCGGCACGCCGAGTTTGTGCGCTTGATGCGTGGCGCTGGAGTGCTGGTGCGGGATCGCTCGAGCGATCCCGGATGCGACGGGCGCGTGCGCATTACGATTGGTACGCGCGAACAGATGAGGCAGGCCGTGATGGCCCTGAACGAGGCGCTGGCCGCACTGCGGAGCGGAGGCGAGACACAATGACGACGAAAAAAAGCGAGAAGAATGCGGGACGCACAGGCTTGCGCACGGCAACCATTGTGCGCAACACCACGGAGACGCGCATCGAGCTGGAGCTGACGATCGAGGGCGGCGGACGGTACAAGATCTCCACTGGGATTCGCTTTTTCGATCACATGCTGGAGCTGTTTACGCGGCATGGCGCTTTCGATCTGGCACTGAACTGCGACGGCGACCTGGATGTGGATCAGCATCACACGGTGGAGGACGTGGGGATCGCGCTGGGCGAGGCCTTCGACCGGGCGCTGGGCGACAAGCGCGGCATTCTGCGCGCAGGATACTTCATCATGCCGATGGATGAGACGCTGGCGATTGCGGCCGTGGACCTGGGCGGGCGCGTGGCCTTCGCGGTCGATACGAAAGTGCGCACGCGCCTGGTGGGCGATCTGCAGACCGAACTTGTCACGGATTTCTTTGAGGGCTTTGCACGCGGGGCGCGGGCCAACGTGCATGTGAAGACCATGTACGGACGCTCGAACCATCACAAGATTGAGGCCATCTTCAAGGCGTTTGCGCGGGCGCTGCGCGTAGCCTGCAGCCGCGACAAGCAACTGGGCGAGATGCTGCCGTCGACGAAAGGTCTGCTCTGATGCGCGTGACGGTGATCGACTACAAGGCCGGCAATCTGACGTCGGTGCTGAAGACGCTCAGGCATCTTGGCGCGGAGCCTCAAGTGACGGACGGCGATTTGTCGCTGGTGGAAACGGCGGGGCGCATCGTGCTGCCGGGAGTGGGGCATTTTGCGGCAACGGAACGGCTGGACGCGACGGGGCTGACGGGCGCGATCCGTGCGTCGATTGCGCGTGGTGTGCCGTTCCTCGGCATCTGCGTGGGGATGCAATGGCTCTACGCGGGATCGACCGAGGCGCCGCAGCAGCCGGGGCTGGGGGCATTCGCCGAGTCCTGTTCGCGATTTCCTGAGGGAAGCGAAAAGGTGCCGCACGTGGGCTGGAATTCGCTCGAAGTGCGTGACGGATCGCGATTGCTCGCCGGCGTGGAGCCGGGCGAATTTGTGTATTTCACGCATTCCTACAAGGGGCCGGTTACGGCGGACACGGCGGCGGTGACGCAGTATATTGAACCGTTCGCGGCGGCCGTGGAGCGCGACAACGTGATGGGCGTGCAGTTTCACCCGGAGAAATCGGGTGAGACGGGGCTGAAGATTCTGCGGAATTTTCTCGCGTGGGACGCGAAAGGAAATCCATGCTGACCAAGCGCATTATTGCCTGCCTCGACGTGCACGCGGGACGCGTGGTGAAGGGCGTGCAGTTTGTCGACCTGATTGACGCGGGCGACCCGGCGACGCAGGCGGCGCGGCACGCGCGCGAGGGTGCGGACGAGATCGTATTGCTCGACATCACGGCGACGCACGAAGGGCGGCAGACGCTGCTCGACACGGTGCGGCGCACGGCGCGCGAGTTGTTTGTGCCGTTTTGCGTGGGCGGAGGCATTCGTACCGCGCAGGACGCCGAACAGGTGTTTGAGGCGGGCGCGGACAAGGTGAGCATCAACTCCGCCGCGCTGGCCGACCCGGATCTGATCAGCGCCATCGGGAGCAGTTTTGGCGCGCAGGCGGTGGTGGTGGCGATTGATGCGCGGCGCGATCCCGCGGCTGCCGACCCGGTGCGCGATGCGCAGGTGTACGTACACGGCGGGCGCAAGCCGGCAGGGCGACGTGTTGTCGAGTGGGCGCGCGAGGCCGAGGAGCGCGGCGCGGGCGAGATTCTGCTGACCTCGATGGATGCGGACGGGACGCGCGCGGGATTTGACTGCGAACTGACCGCGGCGGTGAGCGAAGCCGTTGGTATTCCCGTGATTGCCTCGGGCGGCGCGGGAACGGTGGCGCATTTTGCCGATGTCTTCTCGCGCGGCAAAGCGCACGCGGCTCTGGCGGCAAGCATTTTTCATTTTGGCGTTTCCACTTCGCGGTCGCTCAAAGAAGAGCTCGCAGCAGCCGGCGTACCGGTGAGGCTTCCATGCTGATTCCTTCGATTGATTTGCTGGGTGGGCGCATTGTGCAACTGGTGCAGGGCGAAAAACTGCGCCTGGCGTTCGACGATTTTGAATACTGGATCAAGCGCTTCTCGCGCTTCCCCCTTGTACAGCTCATCGATCTGGATGCAGCGATGCGGCAGGGCGAGAATTCGGTATTGGTGGAGCAGATCGCAAAGCGGTTACCCGTACAGGCCGGCGGCGGCATCCACACGGTGGAGCGGGCGCGGCAGGTGCTGGAGGCGGGCGCACAACGCGTGATCGTCGGGTCGGCGCTTTTTTCGGCCGAGGGTACGGTGAACACGGAGTTCGCGGCGAAGCTGGCGGAGAGCGTGGGCGCGGAGCGCGTGGTGGCCGGGATCGACACGAAAAACGGGCGCATCGCCGTGAAGGGCTGGAAGGTGCAGGTGGAGCTTTCGGCGGGCGATGCGATTCCCCAGCTCGAGCCATATGTGGCGGCGTTCCTCTATACACACGTTGATACCGAAGGCACGATGCAGGGGTTTCCCATCGATGTGGCCGCGCGGCTGCGCAAGCTGACGAAAAAACAGCTCATCGTGGCCGGTGGCATTCGCAGCCAGCAGGAGGTGGATGCGCTGGATGCGTTGGGCGCAGACGCCGTGGTGGGCATGGCGGTGTACACGGAATTGCTGGCGGTGTAGCGAAAGCAGCGAGTCGGCGAGTCAGCTCGTGTGATGTCCCAGAACCTCATCACTGAATCCAGAAAAGAACAACCGCAGGTCCTTCGACTCGTCCCGGCACGCCGGGACTCGCTCAGGATGACAATCCTCTTGTGCTGCGAACTTCTGACTCACTACACCAGCATTCGACCATTCTGCAAAGAGCGCGAGCAGCGGAATGCCAGCCGACTCGCTAACTCGCTGACTTGCTAAAACTGCTTCAGTCCGTCTCCATGATCTTGTTTCCCTGGCCGACGGCGTGGCTGGTTTCGATGCGGGTGGCGCGCAGCAGGCGCGCGATCTGCTTGAGATGCAGCTGCACCGCGTAGGCGCGCATGATTTCGGCCTGGGAAAAGCCGATGCCGGTGTGACGGACCGCGTCCATGCGCGCTTCGAGATCGGCGATGTCCTGCTCGAGATTGATGCCTTCGGCCGGCTTGCTGAAGCGCCAGCGGTGAATGCAGCCGGCGACGTAATTGAAGCCTGAGTGGATGTCGTCGGCGAGGCGCATGAGCACAGGCTCCAACTGCTGCGCGAAGCGATCATCGTGACTGTCCTTGACGGCGAGCTCAAGGGCCAGGAGCGCGTTGTAGAGGGAACGGCCGAACTGGGTGAGCAAGCTCAGGCCTTCGCGCCATCCGGGGCCGCTGGGTTCGTTGCGCGCGGCATCGAGGAGCTGATTGTTGCCGCGCAGCAGGGTCTGCAATTTCTCACGCAACGCGGGTAGATCGTGCGAAGGCGCGCCACGAAAGCCCGTGAGAATGGCTGCGAAGAATGCGCCGAGCACGAGGAATTCCTGAGCCAGACCGTCCTGCAGCCAGACGCGCGCGCGGTCAGGCAGAATCAGCGTGGTGACGGCGAGCGCGATCACAATGCCAAACAACACTTCAATGACGCGATCGAGCGCCAGACTCCAGCGCGAAGCCGAACTGGGAACCAGCATGATGATGGTGATGGTGACGCAAGCCAGGCGCGCGCTGTCGCGCATTCCCAGCAAGCCACTGACGGCGATGGCGAGAAAAACCGCGAGGATGTAATTCCAGGGAGGCGCTCCGAAGAGAGAAAAGGCAAAGCCGAAGAGGGCGCCGAGGAGGGTGCCGAGGATGCGGTCGCGCGAGGCGCTGACGGTAGCGCCGACATTCGATTGCATCACGATGATGGCGCTGATGGATCCCCAGTAGCCGTCGTGGAGGCCGAAACGCAATGCCAGCCACCAGCAAAGGGCCGCGGCGAGCGCGGTCTTGGCGGCATGGATGAGCAAACGGCGCCGCTCGAAGCTGAGAATTCCCTGCTTGCCGCCGCCTTCGAGGCGCAGCTTGACGGCAAGCTCGTGTTGCGACCAGGTCTTTTTGGTTCTCAGGCGCATGGGACAATCTGCGGTGAATTCTCTCACATTTCGAGGGTGGAAATGCGAGAGGTCGGCAAGGGTGCCGATTGAGTGCGAGAAATTTCCATGCATGAATGCGAATCGGCCGGCAAGCGGGTTCCGGCTCGGGTGCATTAGCATATAAAGATGGGGCCCGCGGCCGGTCGGGCTCAAAAACCCCATGCTACGCGTCGGATACCCAGCCTCCATCTCAGCAGACTTGCTGCGCGATTTCCCTGAGGGGATCGAACTGATCCCCGTGTCGGACAAAATGGACCACGACGTCGAAATCGACGTGTGGATTCCCGATCCATATGCAACGCGGGCCATGCGCGCCTGGCCGCACCTGCACGGCGTGAAGCTGGTGCTGTCGATGATGGCGGGGACGGAGTGGATTCCGGGGACGGTGGGCCCGCATGTGACGATCTGCAATGCGCATGGGGCGCACAATGTTTCCACCGCGGAGTGGACGCTGGCGGCCATTCTGGCGATGCTCAAATATCTTCCTTTGTATATCGACATTCAGAAGTCGGGGATATGGAAGCGCCGCTTCGAGGCCAGCGCGCACTACGCCGAGATTACCGGCGACATGCGGCCGTTCCATCCCGAGGTGATGCAGGAGGAGTTGACGGGAAAAACGATTCTGCTGGTGGGCTATGGGGCGATCGGCAAAGAGATCGAACGTATGCTGGCGCCGTTCGACGTGAAGATGCTGCGTGTTGCGCGCAATGCACGCACCGCGCCTGAAGTGCACGCCGTGGCCGAGCTGGAGCGGCTGCTGCCCGAGGCCGAGGTGGTGGTGCTGATTCTTCCATCGACCGCGGAAACCAAGGGACTGATCGGCAGACAGCAACTTGCCCTTATGCGGCAAGGGGCCCTGCTGGTGAATGCCGCGCGCGGGCCGATTGTCGACACCGACGCGCTGGTGGAAGCGTTGCAGTCGGGGCGGATTCGCGCCGCGCTCGACGTGACCGATCCCGAGCCGCTGCCAGCGGGACATCCGTTGTGGAGCTGCCCCAATTTACTCATCACGCCGCACATCGCCGGATCGACGCCGCAATTTGCGCCGCGCGCGCTGCGCACGGCGGCCGACGAGTTGCGGCGCTATATGAAGGGCGAGCCGCTGAAAAATGTGGTGCAAGCCGCAATTTAGGGCGGCTCCACAGATGGCCTATCCGCGCTGCATCGAAAAAGCAACCGCAGGTCCTTCGACTCCCTCCCGCTTTCCCTTCACTCAGTGAAGGAAAGGCGTTCGGTCGCTCAGGATGACAGCAAGATGAGGTGGGGCACGGGAAATCTGAAGTTGCTCTAAGTTGCGGCTGCGGCGCGGCGCCAGTCGCGAAGGCCGAGAACAGCGAGACCCACGAGGCCCGCGTAGAGCACTGCCGTAACCCAGAGATCCTTGTAGATGTACTCGCCAACGTAGATGACGTCCAGGACGATCCAGAGCCACCAGTTGGCGATGTGCTTGCGCGCGCCCCACCAACTGGCGACGAGCGAATAGCTGGTGAGTGCGGCATCGAGATGCGGCAACGCCGCGTGCAGGCGGACGGCAACCGCGCCGAGAATAACGCTACCCACGGCGCCCACGGCTACTGCGAGCAGCGCACTGGTATACGGAAGCGGCACAATGCGCACTTCGCCCTCCTGGCGCACGCCGCGCCACCAGTGCCACCAGCCGTAAAGCGTGAATGCAATAAAGAAGACCTGCAGCAGCGCATCGGAGTAAAGCTTTGCCTGGTAAAAGACGACGAGGTAGAGAACATCGGCGAGCAGGACGACGGGCCAGCAGATGAGCAGGCGTTTGGTGGTGAGCCAGATGCCGAGCGCGGTGATGGCGAAGCCGGCAAGCTCAACGGGGTGCGACGCAATGTAGGCGGTGACGGCCGTCCAGATCATCGGCGCGCGACTCCGCGTGGGTTGCGGGCTTTGACGCGGCGGCGCAGAACGTCGAGCAGCTCGCCGCCGGCGTCGCCCAGGAACCATTGCGCGTGGCCGACGAGCCAGCCGTCGTAGGCTGCGACAGCTTTTTCTTCAGAGTGAAGCACGCCGAGGAAGTAGTCGGCCTCAGAGAGCGCGAACTCGGCGTGGCAGAGAGCGGTCATTGGCGCGAGCGCTGTGGCTTCCTCCACTGAGAGCGGACGGATGGATTCGTAGCCATCGAGAAGCGCTTCAAGATGGTCGAGGTGGATGGGCACATCGTCACGATGCGCGGGATCGTTGACCAGCGTCAGCCATTCGACGATGTTGCGCTCGATGGCGTGAGCCAGGTCGTGCACGGCGTTGGTGCGGTCGGCGAGGCCGAAGTCGATGATGGCCGTGGCGCGCGCCTCGAGAGATGGATCGCTCCAGAAAAGATTGGAGGCGTGGAGGTCGTTGTGGGTCCAGAGGGGCGCGAGGCCGGGAAGAAGGGGCGCTAGCTCGGCGTGAAAGGGCGTGAGGAGGTCGAGCGCCTGTGCGGCGCAGACGCGAACGGCTGCATGGCGAGCCAGCGACAGGCGCAGGCCAAGATAGCGCGCCATGGCCGCAACGGGATCCCGGGCGGCGAGGACGGTGAAGCTAGCGACCAGCGGGCGGGGTTTGCGAGGCGGAGCGGCGAAATCGCGCGCGGCCAGATGGAGACGCGCCAGCGCCTGCCCGGCGGAATGCGCGTGAGCCGCAGTGCGAAACGGCGTCCAGGAGATTCCATCTTCGTAAAGATCGATGCCCTCGGGGATTTCGTGCACCTCGTAGAGCGAGTCGCCGATTGCGATTGCAGTCTCTCCCGCGGCGGAAGCAAAGACGCGTGGGACGGGAGCCTGGTGCGCCAGTAAATGGGCAAGAAACCGATGTTCCTCGAGCAAGCCCTCGCGATCGCGCACGGATTGATGATGGCGCTTGATGAAGACGTTCGTTTTCGATGTTGCGACGACGCCGGCCGCGGAGAACGGGCGCGGGCTCACGGTGAGAATGCGAGTGGGATCGCCGAGTGCGGGAAATTGGACGAGCAGCGAGCACACTTCGTCCAGGGTGAGCGGAGGCCAGTCGGGAGGGACCAGCGTGCCGTCCATGCCGTGGGCTGTTAGCGTTGTCGTCATCTCCTCAAGGTTCCACCGTCCCTACGGGACTCCGTTCCACCAGGAATGAATCCTGCTCCCCACGAATCCACCCCAAGAAACGAAGACCATTTCTTGGGGACCCCGGCAAAGCGCGGGGCTAATAAACATTGCGCCTCCGG
>Ga0326727_10028956_pt1 | contig 10022 bp, 8 predicted proteins | sample MB2enrmetagenome_FD_207643 | JGI IMG/M metagenome (GOLD analysis project Ga0326727, IMG submission 207643) | Lab enriched peat soil microbial communities from McLean, Ithaca, NY, United States - MB29MY | ecosystem: Environmental > Terrestrial > Soil > Wetlands > Peat | place: USA: New York...
CGGTGGCATTTTTTCCCAAGGCCCACTGGCTTAGCGACGCCAAACTGCCCAAATATTTTTTTGGGGCCTGTCATTTGAGCACCCATATGGACCCGGCAGATTTGGCCAAGCGAGTCCGGCAGGGGCTCAAGGAGCTGGAAGAAGAGACGCCGGTATGGCTGCACCCCGGCAGCGGCGGAATATGATTTTTTTTGTACGCGCAACGCGATAGAATATGTCAATCTATTGAAGCAAGCAGAGGTGGACGTGAAACGAGTTCTGGACGGCCTGGTAACGCAAATGCATTCCATCGGTATGGGCTATGAGGAGGCCGTACGCGAGTTCAAGAAGCAATACCTGCGCGAAGTGCTGGCGGCACACCGGGGAAACCAGTGCAAGGCAGCCAAGGAGCTGGGGATGCACCGCAACACGCTGAGCCGGACGATGGCGGAACTGGGACTCAGCCTGTCCGAAGTACGCGCATGCCTCAAGCGTCCACCGCGCAGTGAACGTCCTGTCATTAGCGCAACACGCCATGTTATCGGCCGTGGCTGACGGCGTGGTTGTTTTTGAGGGACGAATATGCGCTTCAATACAAAATTTGATCGATGGCAGGTCGTTGTTGTGATTCTTTCGGCGGTTGTCAGTTGCACCGTGGTTCCTGCCATTCTTATTATCAACTTCGAACTCCATTCTTATCAGTCGGCGCTGGCGTTCTTCCCGCTGGCGATCTGGCTGATCATTCTTCTCAGCATGCTGCCTCAGTACTATGAGCTTGGGGGGAACGGCCTGTTTATCCGTCAAGGCTGGCATCGCGCCTTGCTTCCTTACGCATCGCTGGTGGAATTGCAAACCATGTCGAGCTTGTTCAGCGCCGCCGTCTTCTCGGCGGATCGGATTCTCATTGTCACCGATGCCGGCAAACGCTTCCTGATTGCCGTGGCGGAACAAGAGCGTTTTCTCGCCGAGGTCTCGAAGCGATGCCCACAGTTGAACCAGAACGAATCAGGACTCGGATTACCCTTCGCTCCATCGACGATTCTCTGAGTTCCGGCGCCAAGAACAGCAATGAATGAACTGAAACCGAAGACACTCCTCGGATTATGCAGACCACTCCCCAGACCTCCGAAGAACGAATTCCAGCGGCGCGCGTACACATTGAACCGGGCTTTGCCTGGGATGGGCAAGATGCCTATCTCTTCGACATCGACGGCACGCTTCTGCGTAACCGCGACCGCATCCACCGCGATTCATTCGCCATCGGCGTTCATCAGGTGACGGGCTTTGATATTCAGCCGGTTCTCTTGCTGACGCCGGGCGGCACCGACCCAGCAATTTTGCGCGAGGCCTTCGAGAAGGCGGGCATACCCCGCGAAGTGATCGAGCCGCAATGGGATGCGATTGTTGAGGCGATACACCGTGCGTGCGAAGAGCAGCGCCACGAGATGGATATTCGGATTATGCCGGGCGTGAAAGAGGTGCTGGCCCACCTGTCGGAGAGCGGCGCGCTGCTGGGCGTGGCCACCGGCAACCTGGAGGCAATTGGCTGGATCAAGCTCGAAGAGGCAGGGCTGCGGAAATGGTTCCGGCTGGGCGGCTTCAGCGATCATTTTCCCATCCGCGCCGAACTGGTCGGCAACGCCGCGCGCAAGGCCCGGGAGATAGCCGGCGCCAATGCGCAGGTATGCGTTGTCGGCGATACACCGCGAGACATCGAGGCGGCGCACGCCAACTCCCTGGCGGCGATTGCCGTCGCCACCGGCAACTTCAGCTTCGACGCGCTGCTCGAGCTTAGGCCAGAGGTATGCGCCTCGTCGCTGGCCGATCTGCTGGCGCACACACAGGTGATGCCGTGAAGCCGCACCCTATGACAAACCCGGCGATCAGTCGATGGGCGCTCTTGGGGGCGCCCGTGCTGCTGCTGGCGGTGTTTTCCGGCGTCGCGCTGGGCCAGGCGGCGGACCCTTCTGCACAAAGTGTGACCCCTTCCGCCCAAAGCGCACCCCCCGCCACGCGAAGCGCAACTTCTGAGGCAACATCGGCGACGGGTCAGACTCAGGGCGCGCAACCGGCCAGTCCGGCGCGCAACGCCGACCGGCGGAAGGCGGCGAAACTCTACCTCGCGTCCAGCAAGCTCTTCGTTGATGAGAAGTTTGAAGAAGCCATGCGCGGCTATGAGCAGGCGGCCGCGCTGGACCCCGGCACTGCCAACTATCGTCTGGCGGCGAGCGTGGCGCGCAGCCACGCGGTGACGGCGCTGATTCAGGCCGCGGCCAAGGACCGGTTGCGCGGCGATGCGGCGCAAGCACGCGCGACCCTGGCGCATGCGCTCGAACTGGATCCCAGAAACATTCAGGTGACCCAACACCTCTACGAGTTGGGAGATGATGCCCTGCTGGGGCAGACCAGGCCGAGCTACGAGCAAGGCGCGGGCACGGTTGGCGCTACGGTGGAGCTCGAGCCTACAGCTGGAGTGCACAGCTTTCACCTGCGCACCGATCAGCGCCAGATCATCCAGCAGGTCTTCAAGGCCTATGGAATTGATGCCACGGTGGACAACACCGTCCTCTCCACGCAGACCCGGCTGGACCTGGATGACGTAGATTTCGAGTCGGCGGCGCACGTGGTTGGCCTGGTGACGGGATCGTTCTCCATTACGCTGGACGCGCACCACGTGCTGGCAGTCCGCGATACCAAGGAGAACCGCCAGCAATATACGCCCATGGAATTCGAGACGGTCTACCTGCCGGGGTTGAGCGCGACAGAGTTGACCGAGGTGGTCAACCTGGCTAAAAACGTCTTCAGTGCGCTACAGGCAACGGCGGATTCCACCTCCGGGACGATTACTCTCCGCGCCTCGCCAAGCGCGATGAATGCGTTCAACGCCACCATGCGCGAGCTGCTCAACGGGCGAAACCAGGTGATACTGGAGGTGCGCATGATCCAGCTTGCCCACACCAGCACACGCAACACCGGAGTGCAGCCGCCGCAGAGCATGTCGGCCTTCAACGTCTATGCCGAGGAAAAATCCATCCTGAACGCAAACCAGAGCCTGGTGCAGCAGATTATTTCCTCAGGATTGGCCGCCCCCGGCGACACACTGACAATTCTGGGCATTCTGCTGGCATCGGGGCAGGTGTCAAGTTCCCTGTTTTCCAACGGCGTTGCCCTGTTTGGCGGGGGGCTGACACAATCCGCGCTGGCTCCGGGCAAGGTGTCGGGCAACCTAAACCTGAACTCCTCTGACTCGCGGGAGCTGGACCAGATGCAGTTGCGCCTGGGCGACGGCGAGGCCGCCACCATCAAGACCGGCACGAAATATCCTATCCAGACCTCTTCGTTCTCCAGCCTGGGAGCTAGCGTTCCGACTATACCGGGACTGACCGGCGCCGGCACCTCCGGCAGTCTCTCCTCGCTGCTTGCTGCCTACAGCGGGAGCGTGCCGAATATTCCGCAAGTGCAGTACCAGGACCTGGGCCTGACGCTGAAGGCGACCCCCAAGGTGCTGCGCAACGGCGATGTGGCGCTCACCATCGATATGAAGCTCGACGCGCTGGCCGGAACCTCCATCAACGGCAATCCGGTGCTCAACAATCGCGCCTGGTCCGGGGTGGTGACACTGAAACAGGGCGAGGCCGTGGAGGTGGTAAGCGAGATGGACAAATCGGAGAGCCGCGCGATCAGCGGCACGCCGGGCATCAGCGAGATTCCCGGCCTGAACGATTTGACCAGCAAAGACACGCAGAAGAACTACGCAACGCTGCTGATTATCATCACACCCCATGTGATTCGCGGCACACAGGCAGCCGGCCACTCGCCGATGCTGCGCATGGAGCGCGGGCCGGGGCAATAACACGGTTCCACCGATCCCTAAATGTAAATATGGTGGTCTCCCACCCTAGCCGCAAAAACAATTACGCGGCGAGGGTGGGGCACCCAATATTTTAAAGATTCGGCTCGGTTGGGTCCGCCTTACTGGGCTACCACGCCGTCCAGCTTGGCCTGGTAGAGGATGATCTGCTTGAGGGTGTCGTAGGAAGCGGTTGCAAGGACCGGGCGACCGTTAATCATCAGCGTGGGAGTCTGAGTGATCTTCAGGTCCTGGCCCAGCTTGACCGCAGCCTGAACAGCGGCAATGGCCGCAGGGGTTTTGGCGCAGGCGGCAATGGCCGTCGGGTCCTGTCCAGCCTTGGTGACGGCGCTGTTCAGGGTCAGCGTGGTGCCGTCGGCGCTCGACAAACCCTCCTGGCCATCAAAGACGGCCGAGGCGAAGATGAAAAAGGCGTTGCTGCCGCCCTGCCTGGTTACGCAATAGCCATAGGCAGTCGCAAGGGGAGCCGCGGCATGCTGCGGCAGGGGAAAGTTCTGGAAGACGATGCGTGCCTTGGGAAAATCCACCGCCAGCTTGTCCATGTTGGCCTGCGCATCTTTGCAGTGAGGGCACTGTAAGTCGGCAAACTCGACAATCTCCAGGTCCTTGGAGGCTGCGCCGCGGTAGGGCCCATCGGCTCGCTGCTGCAGCTGGGCGCGCGCATCTGCAAAGGGATTGGCGCCAAAAGGCATGATATCGTCGCCAGCAAAAATGTGCTTCTCGTCAGGGAGGACGTAGAACGAGGCAGGCATCATCTGATGCTTGCCGGTCTTGTCGCCCACCAGCAAGATCACCTTGCTGATACCTTCAACTTCTGTCTTCTGGATGGCCCAAATCTCCCATACACGGGTCTCATCGTAGCCCCAACTGGCCTGCAAGAAGGCATTGACAGTATCTTTGGAAGGCGCCGCCGCGGTGAAATTAGCGGGATCGGGTTTGGGAAAGACGGGTGCCGCTGCAGCAGGGGCCGGCGCGGAGGGGGTCTGCGCGACGGGCGCGGCAGGCACATCCTGCTGAGCTGCGGCGTGAATGACGGGCAGGAATAAAGCGACCAGCGCCAAAGCACCGGCAAAACGATTCGACAGACGGATCAAGCTGATTCTCCTTCAACTGTGGAAAAGCTAAACTGCGGGAGGGTTCCCACCTACTAGCTTACACCTCGACTTTGACGGCGATGGGAAATCTGCGTCCCATGCCAAAGGATTTGGAGGTCACCTTTAGGACAGGGGCAGCCTGCTGGCGTTTGTATTCGCTGCGCTCCACCAGGCGCACCACCTGTTGGACGAGCTCCAGGGGAAATCCGTTATCCCGGGCGATCTGCTCGGGGGTCTCATAGCGTTCGACATAGGCTTCGAGGATGGGATCGAGTACCTCATAGGGCGGCAGCGAGTCGGTGTCCTTCTGGTCCGGACGCAGCTCGGCGGAAGGCGGTTTTTCGAGAATTGCCGCGGGAATGACTTCCCTGCTCCGGTTGATCCAGCGGCATACCTGATAGACGCGGGTCTTGACCAGGTCGCCGATGACCGCCAGGGCGCCAACCATGTCACCGTAGAGGGTGCAGTAGCCCACGGCCATCTCCGACTTGTTGCCGGTGGTGAGCACCAGCGCGGAGAACTTATTGGATAGCGCCATAAGCAGAACGCCACGAATCCGGGACTGGATGTTTTCCTCGGTGATGTCCGGGCTGGTTCCCGCGAAGAGCGGCTCCAGGGCGTGAGTGAACTCCGCAAAGAGGCCGCTGATGGAAATGACTTCGTAGCGAATGCCCAGGTTGGCCGCCAGACGGCGGCTGTCGTCGATGGAGCCGGCGGAGGAGTAGGGGCTGGGCATGCCGACGGCGACGACGTTTTCCGCGCCCAGGGCATCTGTGGCGATGCAAGCCACTAATGCGGAGTCGATGCCGCCGCTCAAGGCCACCAAAACCTTGCTGAAGCCGCATTTGCGCACGTAATCGCGCGTGCCCAGGACCAAAGCGCGGTAGGCAGCCTCGGTATCGTCCTCTTCGGGAACGGGCACGGCCGGCGCGTTGAAGGGGACAACGAAAACCAGGTCCTCTGCAAAGGAGGCGGCCTGGGCAATCAGCTCTCCGCGCGCATTGAGGGCCAGCGATGTGCCGTCGAAGATCAGGCTGTCGTTGCCGCCCACCTGGTTGCATAGCAGCACCGGGATGGAATATTGCCGGGCAATGACAGAGAGCATCTGGCGGCGCATAGCGCGCTTTCCGTGCCAGAAGGGCGATGCAGAGAGGTTGATAAGGATGCCGGGCTGCTGGCGCATCAGTTCTTCGACGGGATCGACGGCGTATAGGCGTTGCTGCCAGAAGTTCTTGTCGTTCCAGGCATCCTCGCAGATGGTAATGGCCAGCCGCAGACCATCTAGCTCGACCACCTGCTGAGGCCGCGACGGGGCGAAGTAGCGCTGTTCGTCGAAGACGTCATAGAACGGCAGGAGCTGCTTGTGCTGTTCGAGCAGGAGGCGGCCTCCATCGAGCAGAACGGCGGCGTTGACGGCGGGACGTTCGCCCCAGCAAATTCCGGCTTGGGGAGACCCCGACTTTTCACCCCAGCGACAAGGACCCGTCGCTGGGGACCCCGACTTCTCTCTCTCACGCTCTGCCGCAAGGGCCACGCCCGCGAGCACGGCGGTGGGCAAATCACGGGTGGCCGCGGCCAGCTCATCGACGGCCGCGCGGCAGCGAGTCAGAAAACTCGGTTTTTCCAGGAAGTCGGCAGGTGGGTAACCGCAGAGAACAAGTTCGGAAAAGACGGTGAGCCGCGCACCCTGAGCGGCGGCGCGACGGCTGGCCGCAACAATTTTTTCAAGATTTCCGGTGAAATCCCCGACAGTCGGATTGATCTGGGCCAGCGCGATCTTCACAGTTACAGTTTAATCGAAGAGTAAGCTTCCAGCTTCCAGTCATCAGCTATAACCTGCACCGCGAAAAGCCAGAGGCTGGAAGCCAACCGCTAAGTTCCGGTTCCCGTCAGGACCACGCCGATGGTGCGCAGGATGATCTGTATATCCAGCCAGACGCTCCAGTTATTGATGTAGGTCACATCCAGCGAGATATAGCTGTCGAAGGAGGGATCCTGGCGGGCTTGCACCTGCCACAGGCCAGTGATACCTGGGGAGACGTCGAGGCGGCGCAGGTGGCTCAACTGGTACTCGCGCACCTCGCTGCCGATGGGCGGCCGTGGACCGACCACGCTCATTTCGCCGCGCAGCACATTGAGGAACTGGGGAAGCTCATCCAGCGAATACTTGCGCAGTAAGCGGCCCAGCCTGGTGACGCGTGGATCGCCGGAAATCTTGAAGAGCACGCCCTTGCGCTCATTCATGTGCATCATGCCATCACGCTGCTTTTCTGCGTCGTGGACCATGGTGCGGAACTTGATGCAGCGGAAGACGCGGCCCTTTTTGCCGATACGATCGGAGAGATAGAAGACCGGTCCAGGAGAATCCAGCTTGATGGCGATGGCGATAAGCAGCAGGAGCGGCGAAAAAAGGATTAACACCAGGGTGGAGAAGGCCAGGTCGGCCACACGCTTGAAAAACAGCGCAACCTCGGGCACATCACTATGGTGCAGGGGAATAGTGGGAAACTGGCCAATGAATTCGACGGGGTTGTTCCATGCGAGGCCATCGTACATCTCGGGAATGATGCGCAGACCCACGCCGTGGATGCGAGCCTGCACGAGCGTGTTCTGAACAACCCTGCGTTCACAGGGCGAGGTAAAGAAAATCTCATCCACAAATTGTTTGCGGGAGTACTGAAAGAGCGAATCGAGAGTGCCAACCACGTCGCGGGCGGGCGACGGAGAGCCGAGGCGCGAGCCGGGCAACTCAATGAAACCTTTGAAGGTATATCCCATGTGGGGCAGGCTCTCTAGGTGACGGCGCAGGGCATGCGCCTCGGGGCCGGTGCCTACGATGAGCACGTTGCGCGTGCCCACGCCACGCTCGAAATCCCGGTAAAGGAAAAGGCGATAGATAAGGCGGCGCAGTCCGATGCAGACCGTGACCAGCCCCACCGTGATCAAAACGATAAACCGGGAAATGTCTTCGGCTTTCACCAGGTACAGCAAGCCGGTCAGCATCAAACCAGATGTAAGGCAGGCCTGCGCGCTGAGACGCTGTTCCTGGAAGATGTTGCTGATCCGGGCAGGCGTATATAAATTCAACCGCCGGCTGGTGAACATCAGCGAGACGGCGAAGAAACACAGAAGGGCGAGCAGAATTCCCATGGAAACGCCATGGATGAGCGTGCCCTGCCAGAACCCTCTTGCGCCCGATAACGGGTCCTGATGCTGTCTGTAAAGGGTGGCAAAGATAGCTGCGAGAAGAATCGTCAGCGCGTCGAGGAACATCCATACCCAGACCTTGCCCCGCGAACCTCGCGCAGAGCCCTCTGCCGCTGCTTCGGTCTTTGCCTGCGGTAAAGTCGCAGACACAGATATTTTTTGCCAGAATTCCGAAGTAGCCATATGCGTTACGCAGACCTCAAACGATCAGACGGCAAAAAAAGTGTGGGGCGCAATCATCTTAAAACACCCCATCATCAAAAAATCCAACGCGAAGCAGCCATTCGGAGTGAATCAAATGAACAATGGCCGGTGATTTGAACCGCTCCCGCTGGAATAATATCCATTGGTAACGAATTATACAGTACTTTTGGCTGCGTAGTTCAAGCAGTCGCCGTATCTCTCCCCAGAAAAGCCCTCTTCACCAGCATCGCGCGAAGCGGCAATGACAGCAAGAACAATCTGTTGGTGCGTGGTTACGGCGTGAGGAGCAACTTATTCCGAAGGTAATATGTAGGCATCCATCGCCAGAAATTGCTGAATATCGGGGTCGGCAGATGCCATAAAACCCTGGAGAGGGCCAAAATACAGCGCCCGGCCCTGATGGAGGAAGAGGACCAGGTCCGCGAGCCGCTCGGCAAAGCGCGTGTCGTGGGTGACCACGATGCTGGTAAAGCGAAGCTGGCGCTTGAGAATCTCGATCAAGTCGCCGAGAATACGGGCGATGATGGGGTCAACCATGGTGGTGGGCTCGTCGTAGAGCACCACCTCCGGCTTGGCGGCGAGGGCGCGGGCGATGGCTACGGCGCGCTTGCGCCCGGTGGAGAGGCTGGCCGGCAGGGCATCAAGCACGTCTTCGGCGCCCACCAGGCTGATGAGCCGGTCCACCGATTGCAGGATCTCGTCCTCATCCATGCCGCCGCGCTCGCGCATCGGAAAGGCCACGTTTTCGCGCACGGTCATGGAATCGAAAAGGGCGCCATTCTGAAAGACCATGGTGATGCGCTTGCGGATGGCCCTCATGCCCTCTTCGTCGAGGGCTGTGATCTCCTGACCATCGACGCGGATGGAACCCTCGTCCGGGGTGAGAAAGCCCATCAACATGCGCAGGGCCACCGACTTGCCGACGCCGCTGCGGCCCATAATACAAAGGGTTTGGCCGCGATCCACGTAAAAGCTAACATCCTCCAGAACCTGGCGGCCATCAAAGGAGATGCCCACATGGCTAAAGGAGATGAAGTGCTCCTGCTCCGGGGACTGCTCCGTCAAGTCGAGAAATTCGAACGTGGGCATAGAATCAGCTTACGCGACTGGAGTGATTATCCCATCCTTCCCGCAACAAGCGCGGGAAGGATGGAGTAACCAGAATTGTTGCTCATCGGAGGTGGGTCAGCCGCTGCTTTATTTCAGTGGCACCCAAACATACCCGGCGCCTTTGGCGTCGATGCGTCCCATTCCGGGGAAGGCCAGGTGCGCGCCTGCAAGTACTGCTCCCTGCTTTTCAGCCTCGCGGAAAAGCTCGACACGGTTGGACATGGCCTTGTTGCTATCGGTGTCGAATTGCACGGTGACTTGCGGCCGCGCGAATTGCACACCACCGAAGTGGATCAGGTCGCCGATGAACCAGACCGCATCCTTGCCCTTGCCGATCTTGTACACCGTGTGTCCCGGCGTGTGTCCGTACTGCGTGAGCGCGGTGACGCCTGGAAACGGCTCCTCGCCGGGAGCAAACGGCTTGCAAGCCCCCGCCGCCTCGTAGGGCGCCAACAGGGGCTTCAGCATCTCCATCATCTGCTTGCGTTCCGGGCTGGTTGCCAGCGCGGGATCGAGCCAGTAGTCGTACTCCGCCTTTGCCATCCGCACCGTGGCAT
>Ga0326727_10028958_pt1 | contig 10022 bp, 5 predicted proteins | sample MB2enrmetagenome_FD_207643 | JGI IMG/M metagenome (GOLD analysis project Ga0326727, IMG submission 207643) | Lab enriched peat soil microbial communities from McLean, Ithaca, NY, United States - MB29MY | ecosystem: Environmental > Terrestrial > Soil > Wetlands > Peat | place: USA: New York...
GCTGCCGTGCGCACCCCGCCGATGCCCTACCGGCTGCTCAAGCTGGCCGACGTTTACGGATGAGCCAGATGAAACTTTACCGTTCAGGCAAATTGGCTGAGGAAAGGGGGTAATCAGGAAAACTTTTGCCCGTTTTGGTTTCTGCCACGCCGGAAAGACGCCGGCCCATCCAATCTGAAACGAAGATTCCAGGCGTGATTGCCCTGCGCCTTATACCGACGCCCTTGACAAGGGAGAACGCCATACACCTAATTGCCAACAGGTTGCATGTGATGGCTGCGCGGCAACCTCAATTTATAAGGGAATCGTTTTATGAAGGCGTGCTCGTTGATCGGTCGTTGGCAGAAATTGCGCCCGGCGGTATTCGCCGCTTCGGCAGTTGTCGCCCTGGCCGCACAGGTCAATGAGGCACATGCTCAGAACTGTAACATTCAGCCCTACGGCGACATCGGCTCGGCATGGCGTGCCCTGGGTGGCAATGCCAGCCCGCTTGGCTGTGCAACCGAGGTCGAAACCGGCGGGCCGGACGGCTTCGGTCGCTCGCAACGGTTCCAGCATGGTCAGATTACCTGGTCGGCGCCCAGCCGGGGCAAACATGCCACCCTGGTTGCCTATCAGGCGGGCAACGCCATCGAATTGCAGTGGTCCGGACTCGAGCCGTTCAATTATGATTTTTTCATTGTACGAACCGACAAGAACGGGCAGAACATCGACCAGAAAGACGTGAAGGGTGAGCGTTCAGCCGGGTGGTATGTCAGCCGGAACCTGATACCCGGTGGCGCTTACAGCTTTGTTGTTGAAGGTTGCGACGAAGTGGGCGTGTTGGGTGAAGGCGCCAAGGCCCGCTGCCGGCAGCACTGGCTGAACCGGGTGACGGTCGCTTTGACGGCAAATCCAAATAAAGCTGCCCCGACGCTCCCGGACCCGGCCTTACGAGGCCAGTCCTGCTTTATTAATATTTCGTGCGTAGCGGACCTCATTACTAAGGCTGTCCAGCTCGGCGGGGCAGTGATTAAATTGTTTTAAAGCATCTGATGCCGATGGGGCCAGGGCAGCGCCCTGGCCCTGCTTTCAGAACTTCACGCGCGCGCCGGCCAGGAAGCCGGGACCGGGAGTCTGGTAGCCGCTGGCCGGCTCGTAGCGCGAGTCGCCGAGGTTGCGGCCATCGACGAACAACGTGACATGCGGCGTCACCGCATAGCTGACCGTGAGGTTGAGGATCAGGCCATCCTTACCCATGGCGGGCGTGTACGACAAAATGCCGTTGTTATCGACCAGATAGTCCAGCGCGCCGGAAACATAGAGGAGTTCCGGCGCAATCGTCAGACCAGGCCAGGGAGTGGCGCGCAGGCTGGCACTGGCCTGGTTGTGCGGGCGGCGCACCAGCGGCGGCGCGTTGGTTCCTGTGTCGCTGACATCCGTATGGGTCCAGGCCAGAACGGCTTCCGCCCAGCTCGCCGGACGCAGCGTGACGCTGGCCTCGATGCCGCTGGTGCGGGCGCTGGGGGCGTTCTGTTCGGAGTACAGGCCGGCCGGCGTTATGATATAGGTGATCAGGTCACGGATGCGGTTGGCGAACAGGGTTGCATCGATCGTCGCCGCATCCCGGCGGCCGAACGCCGGAAGGTCGATCGCCCACCCCACTTCCTCGCCTTCGCTGCGCTCGGGGCGGAGATCGGGGTTGCCGACCGCGCCGCCGCCGGTGCCGAACAGCTCGAACAGCGAGGGCGCGCGGAAGGCGGTGCCGTAGGAAAGCTTCAGGCGCGACCAGATTTCGGGCAACGCCAGTACGCCGCCCAGCCGCCAGGTGAAGGCGTCGCCGCCATAGCTGGCGTTTTCCTGGCGCAGGCCGCCGGTAAGCGTCAGCCGTCCGAACAGCGTGGTCTGCAGCCCGGCATTGCCGGAACTGTGCTGCGCGTGCGCGTCGAAGCCGGAAACGGAAGGATAGCCGCCGTAAATATCGTTCTGGTTCGTGATGGACCTGTCCTCGGCGTGGTCGGCGCCGAAGGTGAGCGCGCTGGCGCGGGCCGGCCCCCAATCGGCCAGATGCACCGTGTTGGTCCATTCCAGCGCCGTGCGGCGGCCGTCGTAACGGTCATCATAGGCGTCGATGTTCGGGTTGGCCGCCTGCAACGGCAGGGTGTAGTGGCGCTGGGTGTCGAGATGGGCCACGGAGAGGCCGGTTTCCCACACCCCGTCGAACAGTTTCGAGGTGACGCCGAGGCGGCCGGTGAAGCTGTGGTCGCGGCCGGTATAGTCGGGGGCGTCGTATTCGATGCCGGACACATCGTCGAGGCCGAACACCGAGCTGCGGTAGCGCAGGAAAAGGTAGAACCGCGTGCCGGCGACCGGGGTGATGCCGAGATTGACGGTGGCCAGCTGCGAGCGGTAGCCGTCGCGCTCGCCGGTATAGGTGCTGACGCGCCGCGGCGTGATGTCGAAGCCGATGCCGGAGCGGGTTTCGGCTGCGAGGCTGTAATCGACCAAGCCCTCCGTGCCCGACAGCGTGGCGCCGAGGAGTCCGGCACGCGGCAGGCCGCCGGCGAGCTCGACGCTCGCATGCGGGCCGAAACGGCCCTTGCGGGTGATCAGGTTGATCACCCCGCCGACCGCGCCCGAGCCATACAGGCCCGACATCGGGCCACGCACGACTTCGATGCGCTCGACATCGGCCAGCGTATCGACGCCGAAATCGAAGGCTCCGTTCGGGTCGCTCGGGTCGTTCAGCGCCACGCCGTCGCGCATCACCAGCACGTGGTAAGGCTGGGTGCCGCGGATGAACACGCTGGCCTGGCCGCCGGGGCCGCCGGACTGGACGATGTGCAGTCCGGGCACCGATTCCAGCGCCTCGGCAAGCGTGGTGTAGCCGCGGGTTTCGATGGTCTGGCGGTCGATGACGGTGACGCCGGCGGGGATCTGCTCGGCCAGGGTGGGGATGCGGGTGGCGGTGACCACATGTTCGGGCAGGGTGATGTCGGTGGAAGCAGCTTCCTGCGCCTGCGCGGCGAAGGCCGGCAGGATAAGGACAGAACACAGAAGCATGCGGCGCATGCGCGACTCCGTACGGCATGGCCCCCTTGCGGAGGTCCGTTCAGTGGGTCGAATGCCGCCTACGGGTCTTGCTCCCGCTGCGCCGGTCTTTCCCGCCCGTCGCGCGCGCGCAGTCTCGGTGCCGGCCGGTCTCCTGGCTCGCGGCGACCGGCCCCGCCTTCTCGCCCCGTGCCGGGACAATGGCCGATGGGACCGGGTGGAGACGCAAATTGCGTCCCGTCGCCGCCTACAGTTGCGGGGGCAGCCGCGGCCTGGCCCCGCTGACGGCGTGGCCCTTCGCGCGTTCCCGTTTCAGCCCCTGCGGGCCACCGTCACCTGCGGCGGACGTGTAGGGAGGGCGGGCCCGGGTGCAAATGACCCAGATCAATGCGCGCCGGCCGCCAGGGCAGGCAGCCCATCCTGGCTTAATGTAGTGGAATCGAACAAACGGGTGGCGTGGTGAAGCTTGATTTCAGCCCCTGTCGCGTGGCCATTATCGGCGATGTGATGCTGGACGTGTATCTTGACGGTACCGCCAGCCGGCTGTCGCCGGAAGCGCCGGTGCCGGTGATGTGTCCGGTGAAGGAACGCCGGGTGGCCGGCGGCGCCGCCAATGTCGCGGTCAACATCGCCGCCCTCGGCGGGGCTGTCCGCGTGATCGGCGTGGTGGGCGACGATGCCGACGCCGCCAGCCTGATTGCCATCATGCAGGCGCATGGCGCGATCGACACCGCCACGCTGGTGGTGGACCGCTCGCGCGCCACCATCACCAAGACCCGGGTTACCGCCCGCCACCACCAGTTCGTCCGGATCGACCGCGAGGATCCCCGGCCGTTCGAGGCGGCGGTGCGGGCCGCGCTGGCCGCCGCCGCCGAAGCCGCCGCCGCCTGGGCCGACGTTCTGGTCATTTCGGACTACGCCAAGGGCGTCTGCCACGATACCGTGCTGCGCACCGTCATTGCCGCCGGCCGCGCCCATGGCCGGCCGGTTCTGGTCGACCCCAAGCGCCGCGACATAGCGGCCTATGCCGGCGCCACGCTGATCACCCCCAACCGCCGCGAGCTGACCGAGGCCACCGGCCTGCCCTGCGAAACCGAGGCCGAGGCCGAGCGCGCCGCCGCCGCCATGACCGCCGTGACCGGCGCGGACGTGCTGCTGACCCGTTCTGAACTCGGCATGTCGTATTTCGCGCCCGGCGCGCCGCCCATTCACCTGCCGACGGCAGCGCGCGAGGTGTTCGACGTTTCGGGCGCGGGCGACACCGTGGTGGCCACGCTGGCGCTCGGCATCGCCGCCGGGCTGCCGATGGCCGAGGCGATGCGCCTGGCCAACGAAACCGCCGGCATCGTGGTGGCCAAACACGGCACGGCGGTGGTCTCGCTCGACGAGCTGCGGGCGGCCCTGGATCAGGAAGCGCATCCGCCCAGGAGCGGACGGCCGGGGGCCGTGCCGCTGGCCGCGGCGGTGCGCCAGCGCGAGGCGTGGCGTCGCGAGGGCCTGGTTGTCGGCTTTACCAACGGCTGTTTCGACCTGCTGCATCCCGGCCATGTCTCGCTGCTGGAACAGGCGGCGGCGGAGTGCGACCGGCTGATCGTGGCGCTCAACACCGATGCCTCGGTGCGCCGGCTGAAGGGCCCGACCCGCCCGGTGCAGTCCGAGCAGGCCCGCGCCCGGGTGATGGGCGCCCTGCGCCCGGTGGACCTGGTCGTGCTGTTCGACGACGATACCCCGATTGGCATGATCGCGGCATTGCAGCCGGATGTGCTGGTGAAGGGGGCCGACTACACGATCGACCGCGTGGTTGGGGCCGAGATCGTGCAGCAGGCCGGGGGCCGCGTGGTGCTTGCCGAACTGACCGAGGGCCAGTCCACCACGCGCCTGGTCAACCGGGCGGCGGCGTGCGACGACGCCGTTCCGGCCCTTATCGGGCCGGTATCATCCGACACGCGTTGCACCGCCGGCGGGTGACTCCATAACGCAAATCAATCGCATTTAGAGCAACATCGGCCTGACTGGCGGCAGCCTGCCGATAAAGTTGCTCGTCAAAACAAAGAGCTAGAGCGCTCGGGCCGTTTACGGTCAGGGTGAAAGCGCTCTAGACCCGCTGTCCGGAATCAACATGCCATGATAAAGCATGTAATATACGGTTATTGTGTTGCCACTCGTGCGGTCGCGGCCATCGAGGCCGGTGCGAACAAGCTGTTGATGACTCCCATGAGCTTGTAGAACTTGTTGGTGGCGGCGTTCGCCACGAACACTACATCCTTGTCGTGCATAGCGACCTTCTGCAGCAGGAGGTAGCTTTGCGGATCGAGCATGTTGACCCGGTAGATGACCGGATGACGATCGGTTGCGTTGCCGTCATGCTGCGTCATGTCCGGTTCCTCGTAGCGGAACAAATAGACCGCCTCCGGGTCCGCCCGGTCGTCCGCCGGGCCACCGATCTTTGCCATCCCTTCGGCCAGGGACAGGTGAAACTGCTCGAACGGCACCTGCGAAATCCGTCCGGCCGCGCCGAACGCCAGGAAGGTGCGTGGTTCATGCACCAGATCCAGCGTGTCGCCCGGCCAGAGCGGGATGTTCTCATCGGCCGAGTCCAGCACCTGGCGCAACCGCACCTCGACCGTCCGCCCTTTGCGGCGCATCCGCAGCAATACGTCCTGGGGCGGGAAAAGAGGTCCGCCGGAGCGGTCCAGAACGCTGAGGAGCCGTTCGCCGGCGAATTGCAGCGGCACCCGGCCTGGCGTGCGGACATCGCCGGAGACCAGCACCGTGTTGCTCAGGTTGCCGGTTACCGTCACCAGGGCCTGCGGCTGATAGACGGTGTGCGACAAGGCCTCGTTGATCAGCGCCTCGATCTGCACCGGCGATTTGCCGGCGACGGGCAGGTGGGAAGCGTAGGGTATGGAGATCTGCCCCGCCTCGTTGACACGAAGGGGCGGCAAAGTCTGTGACTGCATACCCGCCGCTGTCCCGTTCGGTGCGCCGGCAAACTCGTTTCCTGTTCCGGAGGCCCCGACCGTCACGAACACGGTCACCGCCAGCACGTCGCCCACCCCGACCCGTACGACCGATTCCGGCGCATTGTCGCCCCAGGTTGCCCGCAGCGAGGGTGACGCCGTCGCAGGCAGCCCGGCTACCATCGCCGGGCTGATATCGACGATGCGGTAACCAAGTGTGTTGCGCTCATCGGTAACCGCAGCCTTGACGTCTTTTTCGGTCGGGCCTGAAGCGGGCAGCGCTGAACACCCGGCCAGCACGGCGACCAGCGCCAGCACAACAACACCCGGCGGCACCCGGCAAGCTGGCCGAACGGTCAAGGAGTATCCAGCTCCCGCTTTTATCCGCATGGTGGGGAAACCCAACCGAAACGGCTGAGCAATCAGATCGACGCGCCACAATAGCGTGTTGATAAACAAAGCTTTTCCTCTGGAAGTTGGGGAAAGTTTAAGATGTCTGGTCGGGACGGTCAATCCGTGCCTGTCCGATTGACGCAGACACATACCAGCGATAGATGCGAAATCCCTGTGCTGGGGTTTCGTGCTACCATATGTAGTGTCTGTATGCCTCAACCGGACAGGCATGGTCGAGACCCATCCGCATCGATCTGGACGCACCGTGTCCGCCAGCAACGACGAAGCGACCGCCATCCTTCCCGGCCTGTCACCGATCTGCGGTCGGGCGATCGAGGCGCGCTTCGACGGCGCGCTGATATCCTCCGATGGTGGACCACCTCAGCGACGCCGACGCCCTGCGGACTGACCCGCTGTTCAAGCTGGCGATGGACCGGACTTGCTCACGCACCAGCAAAGCGGCAATGAAAGCCGCCCATTCACTGGCAGACGCACGGTAATTCACTGCTCCCAGGCGCTGCCACAGCATCCAGTCGCCGAAGCAGAAATTAACGTGTAAAACACGACGGCCTTGAGCAGTCAGCGCATCACCCAGCCTGGAAAAAACCGAGATTGGACCCTGTAAAAATAAGAAGGACTGGCGGCCTTGCCGCGCAAAGGGCAATTCAGATGCCACTGTGCATTCCGGTGCAGATCTTTGATATGTTTACACGCAGGAAAAAATCCTTTGGCAGATCAACCATGGAATGTCACGTCTCTCCGGCACGGCATCTGGCGCATGCAGCAAAAATTTGTCAGTAATGTGATACGATAATGGAAAGAATTTGCCACCACGATCCGGCGCCAGCGGTGGTGCCCGGCAGGCTCCGGGGCAGCAGCCCGGAGCGGATGCCGCGGTGCGTCGCGCCACCTGAGAGGTTGAAAAAGAATGCCCGCAAGCCGCCGGACGATGACGGAAAACTCAACGATATCAGCGGGAAGTTTTTTTCAAGCTCTGAGGGCAGACATGCCGGAGGAAAACATCGGCCGCTCTGCTGAGTGCCTGTCACCGCCGTCCGGCGACGCGCCGTCTCCCCCTCCGCTGCCGTGGCTCATCGGCATGGCGGCGCGGCGGCGATGGCCGGCAAACGCCGCCACACTGTTCCCCGAGCTGGCGCCACCCGCCGGCGTGCCGGCGGAACCGGTGCGGGCGGTGCTCCTCTCATCCCGGCCACGGCACTGGCCGTTCTCGCATCGGCCGCTGGCGGTGCTGGCCCAGGCCGAGCTTGCCGCCCCGCCTTTTTTCGCCGCCGCGCCCTGGGTCAGCGGCCGGCTGGTCGCACTCTGGCGAGAGGGAACGGCACAGCCGGGTTGGCTGGCGGAGGCGCTGGCCGCGCCTGCCGCCGCCGGCGAACGCGGTGCGCGGCTGCTGGCCCGGCTGGCAGAAGCGCGGGTGGGCGGCAGCTTCTGGGCGGCAGTGCCGGCACTGCCGCGCCGGGGGGGGCGCATCCTCGGCTGCCTGCCGCCGGAACCGGCCGCCGCTGCCGCCCTGATCGCGGCCTTACGGAGCCGCCATGCGCTCGCCGAACTGCTGCTGCTCGCCCCCGCCGGCGCGGTAGGGCGGCTGGCGCAGCGCACCAGCTGCCCGGTGGTGACGGCGCCCTGCGACCCCTGGCCGCTGCTCGACCATGTCGAGGCAGTGCATATCGCCGCCGATACCCCGCTTGCCCTGCTCGCTCTGGCCGCCGGCCGCCGGCTGGTCTGCCATGCCCCGCTCGCCTGGGCCGGCTGGGGAGTGAGCGAGGATGCCCCCGGCCTGCCCCGCCGCGGCAGCCGCAGCCCGGGCGAACTGGCCGCCGCCGCCCTGCTCGGCGCCGCCCGCCATGCCGATCCCTTTCGCCAGCGGCGCTGCTCGCCGGAAGAGGCGATCGATCTGCTAGAGGAATGGCGTCGCCTCGCCGAGCTTCGCCGCAGCATCGGCAGCGTCACCAACATCGCCCTCTGGAAGCGCCGCGAGGTGATGGCGATGCTTAATGGCGGCGACGGCCCGCCGCCACATTGCCGCCACCCCGCCGCGGCGGTGCGCGCGGCGCGGCGGCACGGCGGCGCGGTGCTCGCCTGGCCGGCTGGCATGCCCACCACCCTGCCCGCCCAGGCCGGCGCGGCCGGGGTGGCGCTCTGGCAGATCGAGGATGGCTTCGTGCGCTCGGTCGGGCTCGGCGCCGATGCCATGCCGCCGCACTCGGTGGTGCTCGATCGGCGCGGCATCTATTTCGACCCGGGCAGGCCGAGCGATCTCGAACATCTCCTGCAGCACGCCGCCTTTTCCCCCGAACTGCTCGTCCGCGCCGGCCGGCTGGCCGAAACGCTGATCCGCCGGCGGATCAGCAAATACAATACCGGCCAGGGGCTGCCCGCGCTGACGGCGCCGCCTGGCCGGGCGGTGGTGCTGGTGCCCGGCCAAGTCACTGACGACCGCTCGGTGCTGCTCGGCGGTGCCGGCATTCGCGACAATCTCAGCCTGCTGCAGCAGGTCCGCGCCGCCTGCCCGGAGGCCTATATCGTCTACAAGCCGCATCCCGACGTGGATGCCGGCCAGCGCGCCGGCACGCTGCGCGATGCCGAGGTGCTGCGCCTGGCCGATGCGATCGTGCGCCATGCCGCCATGCCGATGCTGCTGGAGCAGGTGACGGCGGTGCATACCCTGACCTCGCTCACCGGTTTCGAGGCGCTTCTGCGTGGCCGGCAGGTGGTGGTGTATGGCCAGCCCTTCTATGCCGGCTGGGGACTCACCGAAGATCGCGCGCCGTTGTCGCGGCGCACCCGCCGGCTGACCCTTGAGCAGCTGGTCGCCGGAACCCTGCTGCTCTATCCGATCTACCTGGACCCGCTCTCCGGGCTGCCCTGTCCGGCCGAGGTGCTGTTGGAACGATTGGATGACCCCCGATTGTGGCGGCCGGGCCTGGCGGTGCTGTTGCGTCGCGCCTGGGGGCGGTTGCGCGCGGCATGCGGGGGCATTGCCTGACAGGCCGTTCGCCGGCAGGCCGCAGTTCGAGTTGCTCGATCTGGCGGCTGGTCCGCCCCGACGAGCGGCCGAACTGCGTCCGGCGCAACTTGGCAATCTGGAACTTGAGCTTCCCGATCTCCAGTGCCCTGATCTGCACCGCCATCTCTGCCGCCTTCAGCGCGCCCTGACAGGCCAGCGCGAAGGTGCGCAGGGCGTCAGGATCGTCGGGCAGTTCGCTGGTGGAGAGCAACATGCGCGAAACTATCAAGGCCAGGGCTGGCAGAGAAAAGAAGCCAAGGAATCGGAGCCGTGTCAGACGAGCACGGGTTGTTACGGTAACGGCGGCGCTACCGTTCGGCGCCAGTCCATCGCTTCGGCCAGCAGGGAAAGCTGCGCAGGCGTCAACATTATTGCACCATCGACGACCGGCGGCCGGACAAAGCGGCCGGGTTGATCGGCTTCGCGGCTCAACCCAGCCGCTTGGCGATCAGCTACAGGCCGCGGCCGTCCCAGTACAGGCCTTTGAAGTTACCGACCTCATGGCTCCCCTCATTTGGGTTTAGCGACGAATGAGAAGAAAGAATCCGGTCGATGGTGTCGGGTTTACGAATAGAATCGCGCCGGCGACGTTTGCGCACGAACATTAATGACCG
>Ga0326727_10028961_pt1 | contig 10022 bp, 8 predicted proteins | sample MB2enrmetagenome_FD_207643 | JGI IMG/M metagenome (GOLD analysis project Ga0326727, IMG submission 207643) | Lab enriched peat soil microbial communities from McLean, Ithaca, NY, United States - MB29MY | ecosystem: Environmental > Terrestrial > Soil > Wetlands > Peat | place: USA: New York...
TTTCGCGATAGTCTTCTCGACGACGCGCCGCATGTTGAGTCACGTTCGCAGGATCACAGAGGCAGCTTCGAGGATCGGACATTCCGATTTGAACAGCAGAGTCCCGACCACGCAACGAAACGACGAAGTCGCTCAGCTGGGCCTGACCTTGAATCGAATGCTTGACCGTATCGAAAACTCAATGCACCAGCTGCATACGATCACCGATTCGCTGGCGCACGATTTGCGCAGTCCGCTGACTGCTATCCGCGGCAAGCTCGAGATTTCCCTATCTGCCGTCAACCATGGCGAGCAGACCGAACCCATCGTATCTGCCATCGAAGAGCTCGATCGATTGACGGAGTTTTTGAACCAGTCGCTGGACGTTGCCGAGGCCAAAGCGGATGCGCTTCGACTCAATCGAAGCCTGATTGACCTGGACGAGTTGCTGAGAGTAATGACCGATCTATACGAACCAAGCATGGCGGAAAACGGATTGCGAATTGAGCTTCGTAGCATTGGCCCGTTGAATATTGAGGCGGATGCGGCTCTGATCCATCGAATGATCGCTAATCTCTTCGACAATGAACTCAAGCATCTGCCCGCGGCCTGCTCAATAACGATTCAGCTCCATTTGGAGGATGGCTCAGCGCTGCTGGTGGTGGAGGACAATGGACCTGGATTCGCTGCGGATGTGGCTCCGCATGTTTTCGAGCGCCGTGTGAAGGGCAATGAGTCCACTGGTCACGGACTTGGCCTTGCATTCATCGACGCCGTGGCACGAGCTCATGGCGGGGCTGTCACTGCATGCAACCGCGCCACGGGTGGAGCGCGGGTCGCTGTGACCCTTCCACTGGTTTCCGTGGAAGACGAAAGGCCGCATTCTGTCGCAACGGCCGCCGCTCACTGAAATAGGACCATTGCCGGCGGAGAGAATTGCAAAACGACAGGCTACGCACGGTGCACATGGCCAGGTTCGCCGGACGAAAGCCCTGAAGCCTCCTGTGAGGAATCTGTGACACATCCGGCGATTGCCCAATACCTGCTCGCTCTTCTCTGTGGCATCCAGGGCCTCGCCACATTGGCAATCGACCTTCGCCGCACCCACGCGACCAACCCGGAGTGGACGCGCCATGCGAGGTACCACGTCGTGTGGCAGGCAATCGGTACCGCATTGGGGTCATTCCCCGCGATGGCGCTCGTGTTGAGCCCCGGTCCCCTTCAAGCGGATCGGTTCTACCTCGCTGCCCTCCTTGCAGGCCTCCCGATGCTTGGTTTTTTGGGTGCCCTGGCTGGTCGAAGACTTTACGGAGGCGCCCTCTCCGATCCGAATGGAATACCACCAGTGAGGATAGCTGCATTTGGCTCTGTGCTTCACATCGATCTCAACCTGGTTGCGGAGGTTTTGGCATTGTCGCTGCTTGTTGGTACCGTCGCTCTGTTCGGGAACTAGGGTTCACACCCTACCATCAAATCTAAAGACAAATGACGGAGTCCATTTTTTCCATTGCCTCGAGAGCTGCTTCGCACACATTCGCAGTAAATGAACGCATTGTCATGAGAATGTTTGCTGCGCGTCATCGTATATCTATAAGCTTCAGAAGTGTCGTGTTTCCATCGTGAAAGGGCAAAAGGAACTGGGTTTGGACGATTCGGATCTGCTGAACGACTTTCAAATGCCGTTTGCACTGCATCCAGGCCTCGGGAGAATATCCCGAGAGTCTCCTGCCAGTCTCGTACAGAAGCGGATCGTGGCATGGGTTCTTCGCCAGACCGCGCTCGCAGCGGCGCTGATCCTGGCCTTCTGCGCCATGGCATGGGCGCAATCGCCTTTGGTATCGAGTTCGCAACCGCCATCCGGGGACACTTTTGCTCCCCTTCCCGACGCGCCGCTTCCCCAAGCCGGGGTCGCTGCCCAGGCGAACGATAAAGGAACCGTGACACTGGTGGAAACGCCTGTTCGGATACTGAAGGATCAGGCGGCAATCTGGACGAGCCCCATTCACATGCGCACGCCGGATCTGCGATGGGCGGTCCCGCTTGCCCTGGCGACGACTGTGGCCATCACTGCCGATCATCAGGCCATGTCCTCGGTCGTGTCCCACGATCCCTTATTCAACCACGCCAATGTCGTGGCATCCGACGTGTTGACGGGAGGCTTCATCGCCGCCCCAGTGGCCCTGATGGGCATGGGTCAACTTAATGGCAACCCTGTTTTCCGCGAGGCGGGCATTCTGAGCGGCGAAGCGCTGGTGGATGGAGTGATAGTAGAACAGGGTATGAAGCTCATCTTCTGGCGGGAGCGGCCGTCTGCCGACGGCGCGCGCGGAAGGTTCTTCCAGACCAGCGTCGGAGTCGATTCCTCATTTCCCTCGTCTCATAGCGTTCTGACATGGTCCTCCGCCGCAGTCATTGCCGAAGAGTATCCGTCGTTTTGGACGCAACTCGGCGTATATTCGCTGGCCACAGGTGTGAGCCTCACACGCGTCATGGGCCAGGAGCATTTCCCCTCGGATGTCCTGGTGGGAAGCGCAGCAGGCTGGCTGATTGGACATTACGTCTATCGCAAGCATCACAAGTTCTGATTGCAGTCGCGAAACACTGTTCAAATTCCGCGGTCCCTTTCATTAGTTTCCAGGAGGTGCTCCGCCTTCAGGGCTATTCGCCTATCGATGGCGGCCTGAGAGGGACCTATCCGGCCTCCCAGAGCGATGTCGGGCTTTTGGGGGCATTTTGTAAATGGCTAGAGGATAAGGAAGGTAGAAGCTGTGAGAGAAAGCAGCTACAGGCCCCGAGAAGCGGCTAATTCCCAGAAGAGTCCCCCATCAACGCGGGCGATAATGCACCGATATCAACGGCCAGAATCTGCCCTGGCGGGAAGATGTCAACGTTTCTTTCCGAATACCCGTTCAGCTTTCCGGATCGCGGCGTTTGCGGCCTTCACGCCGTAAAGCGCTTTGAAGGCACCCAAAGCGACCCGGTTGGTGCTGATCCGCGTTCCGATGTTTGACCACTTGTAGTCATAGCGGGCGAAGCTGTTCCTGCCGGTCACGCTAGGGCGATTGAATCGGGTCATTCTGCGCCCTTCTTGTGCTGTTTTGCCGGTACTACCCAGGTTGCGGAGAGCCGAGAGAAATAACGCGATGGGATTTCTCCCAATTCCGCCCTGATAATCTCGAATCGCTGCGAATTTCGCGGGCCTTGAAAAATGCTACATGGATACGGAAATGGGTTCCAGAAACTCTGGCGCTCTTCCTGGGGCGGGGTCGTGCGTCAGCCTTAGGTGTGGCGCGTCGTCATCGACCTTTCCCCTCATTTAAGGCCACGCTACTTGCGCTCATAAACGGTCCCTGCGGGCTGGTACGGGGGATCGGCCACTGTCCGCGTATACGCGATAAGTGCCCGCACATCCGCCGCGCTCAGGGTATTTCCATAAGGAGGCATCAGTGCGGAACGATTCAGCGCTGGACCACCGTGCTGGATGATCGAAGCAAGATCGGCATCGCTCATCTTGTTCAGCGTATTCCCGTCGGTGAATGGATGCGGCTTGACCTGAAGATTATCGTAGTTCGATACCCGCACGGGCGACGATTCCGGATCGTGGCAACGGTTGCAGTATTCGTCCGCGAGAATCGACCCCAACCTTTGCTGATAGGCGAGGGCGGTTTCGACAATATCAAGGTTGACCGGGTGCGCTTTGCCGGGGGTGACAGCAGTGAGCTGATATCTGCCCCCTATGCCGCCAAGCGTGACCGAAGTAGTGGCTTGCCCGCTGGAGTCGGTCAGTATCGCGGCAGGATCGAAGCTGACACCGGCGGGGCCGTGAAACTCGACCAGCGCCCCGGCAACGGCCGTACCCTGATCGTCGTTCACCTGCACCACCAGTGGATCCTTCAGTGCCGTGCCTGTTGCGCCAACCTGGTGTCCACCGCTGGACTCGACCATCGCCGTCCCCGCGGCCGTGGCCTTCAGTGCTGGAGCCGATGGCGCACTCTGCCTGCAGCTGGCAAGTGTAGCCAGTGCCAGAAGTGCCACCCACCCGGCTAAACGGAAACTCATGGATGCAGCGAATCGCCTTATCATTGCTTTGTCCCCCGCCCGGCTGAACCCTTGAGAGATGTCAGGAAAGCTGTCAGCGCGCGGGCGTCGTCATCGCTCAGGTTCTGGTTCGGCTCGGCCGTGCCGGGCCGCAGCGCCTGCGGGTTCTTGAGCCAGGCGTAGACCCACGCTGAAGTCAAGCGCGAGCCTACCTGGGTCAGCGTCGGCCCGATATAGCCCTTGTCCGTTTTCGTGTCCGCAATGTGGCACGCCTGGCAGGCATACTTCGAGTAGAACAATTGGCGGCCATGTTCGACGATCTCCGGTGAATTTGTGGCCGTGGGCGCTGTGTCGGGATCGATGGCCGGGGACTGATAGACAGCCAGGATATAGTCGGTGATTTCCTTGTTGTCGCTCTCACTCAGGTTGAATCGCGGCATGCGCCGAATGAGCGATGGCCGGAGTGTGTTCGGATTTTTGAGGAAGTCGCCCAGCCATTGGCGCTGCACCGCGCTGCCTTCCCACGTCAAGTCGGGCGCCATCTCGCCGCCCCGTCCATTGATGCGGTGGCAACTAAAACAAGCCAGTTCGGCCATCAGTTTGCCCGCATGCCCGGTAGGCTGGTAACTTGTTTCCGGAATCGCTGCGACACGCAGATTATCCGGCATGGACCGGGCGCGGCTCGTGAGTGAAAGCAGGGCCGTAGTCAATGCGTCTGTCTGCGCAGCGGAGAGCGTGAACTGCGGCATCTTGACGCTGGCGCCGAAGGCTCCCGGCTGACGAATCTTGGCCACGATGTAGCTTGCCTGGGTGTGCTCCATGCCGGGCAGGAAGACAAGCTGCGCGAGCGGCTTGCTGCCGATGGCGCTTAGCTCGGGTGCGAAGTTTTCCGGCTTCTGCACGCCATTGATTTCGTGGCAGGCCGCGCATCCCAGCTCGACGATAAGTTTGCGTCCATGGGCAATCTGTTTTGCGTTCGCCGCATCCAGGTGAACGTTGGCGCCGTAGTCGGAATCGGATTTGGCCTGCAGGTAGCCGGCCAGAGTTGCAATCTGCTGCGCCGTGAAGCGGTAGTGCGGCATGGGCGTCGTTGCATCGTAAATGCGTGGATTGTCGAGCCATGCGCGCAGCCACTGCGGTTTGACCTTGTTGCCGATACGCGTCAGTTCAGGGCCCACGTCACCGCCGACCAGGTTGCCTGCCGCATTTTGAACAGCGTGGCAAGAGGAGCAGAACGATTCGCCATACAGACTGGCTCCGGCGGCGGGATCGGCTCCTGGCGCGGATTTGGCGTCTGCCGCGGCAGCATCGCCGGCCTGCGGCTTGCTGCTGCTGATCAGGTACGCGGAGATGTCGCCCGCATCGGCGTCGTTGAGCTTGTAGTTCGGCATTGTCGTCGATCCCGCAAATGCCTGAGGATCCTTGAGCCAGCTGTAGATCCACTCGCGGGACGTCTTGTCGGCAACGTGCACGAGCGACGGAGGATGATCGGTGGCCGTCACCCTTGTGCCGTCGGGCAGCGCGATGGCGTGGCAATGAACGCAGCCGTATCGCGCCAGTATGGTTCTGCCCAGGTTAAGCTGGGGCGTCCCCGGCAAGGCATTCTGGTGGCACTGCCCGCAGCCGGACTCGATGTAGCGCGCAGGCAAGATCGGGTCTTCGCCAGCCCGCTCACTGTGGTGCGCCTCGTCGACCGTGGTGGCCGCGCCCTGCCCACCATGGCAGATGACGCAACCGAATCCGTCCAGCGAGTGGGGAACTACCGGGTGCTTGCGGAAGGGCTGCTGTTTCACGTCGGCAAGGCTGGCTTCGTTCAAGCCCAGGTGACAGGTGGTGCAGCGATCGACGACGCCCAGCTCCGGTAGCCAAATCTGATGAATCCCCGGCTGGAATCGGCGGCGCAGGCTCACGGCGTCGCCGCGATCGTGGATGAGCGCGAGATAATGCCGCTGATAGCTGTGCCACTGGCTGAAATGATCCTTTGCCGGCGCGATGGCGAGCACCAGCATCAGCGCCACGCTGACCACGCCGAAGGCTCGCACCGGATCGCCAAAGAGCGCCTGACCCGCAGAGGAAAAGACCTTTCTTAAGAATTGCACTTAACTCCTCCAGGGCAAGACCCAGGACCAGCCTGGGCCGCGGAACCATGTGCCGACCGCGGTGAGCACCACCAGTTCAAAGAGGAACCACGTCATGATCCAGTATGAAAGTGGCTTCGAGACCAGATAACGGCGCAGCCGCGAAGGCGAATCGGGCTTGCTGTATGCGGCGACGATCATTCCGAGGGCAACAATCGCGGTGGGCGCGACGGCGATGTAAACGTGAAAGAACAGGAGAAAAATCAGCATGACCGCTGTGGCGAGATAGAAGATCCGCAGCCGTCGTGGCCGGTCCTTGAGAAACAATCCGCTGGCTTCGATGTTGATGTTGAAATAAGGTATGACGACCAGGGAGACGATGAGCAACGTGGGTACCAGCACACCGGCAACAACCGGCGGAAAATAGTGCAGAAGCTCCTGCAAACCGAGAAAATACCAAGGAGCCTTGGCTGGGTTCGGAGTGTGGGTTGGATCCGCGAGACCCTCCAGCGGAGCATTGAAAAACAGCGAAACAAGAACCAGCGCGATGGCAAGCAACTCGATGGCGAGCGCCGCACGGAAGAGCACCTCGGGGAAGGTTTGCACCTGATCTTCCTGATTGACCTTCACCTGCGCCGAGGTACGCCTGGTGACAAAGACCACCCGCGTGGGCGAACGCCGCTGATCGGAATCGACGCCGGCGACAAAGTCTTTCGGAGCGCTCATTTCACCTCCTGCGCCGGAAGCGGGCTGTCAGCGGCTGCTTGTGCCTTCGGCTCCGAATGCTGCACATAAAGTCCGCCGTCTTTGCGAATTCGCCAGAAGTGCACAGCGATAAAGAGAAACGCCGCAAGCGGAAGAATGACGCAGTGCAGGACGTAGAAGCGCAGCAGGGCGTTGGCGTTCACCTGGTTGCCCCCCAGGAGAAGGAAGTGAATCTTGTTGCCCACCAGCGGTACGGAATTGGAGAGATTGGAGCCGACGGTGATAGCCCAATACGCGAGCTGATCCCAGGGAAGCAGGTAGCCCGTGTAGCTGAGCAGAAGCGTGATCAGCAGCAGGACGATCCCGATAACCCAGTTGAATTCGCGTGGCGTGCGGTAGGCGCCGCGATAGAAGACCTTGAACATGTGCGCGAAGACCAGGAAGACCATGACCTGTGCCGACCAGCGGTGAAGATTCCTGAGAAAGAGACCGGATGACACGACGAATTGCAGGTCCTTCATATCCGCGTAAGCCTGAGGCACGGATGGATGGTAATAAAGCATGAGCAGAATGCCGGTGACCACCAGGATCAGGAACGAGCCCAATGTCAGCGTTCCCAGGTACCAGGTAGCGCTGAAGCTCACCATGCGCTTGCGGACTTTGGTGGAGAGCAGGTGGAGAAAGATATTCTGCTGGATGGCCAGTGCGCGGTGCAGCGTGCTGTTGCCCGTGCCGCTGCGGAAGATGGAGCGCCACACCCGGCTGCCGCGCATTTGTTCGATGAGTTGATCAGTTCTCGCGGTCATGCTCATACCCTCAGATACTGGAGCGGCGGGATGTTGGTTGAACGATCGACCATGAGGTCGCCCTCATCGCTGACCCAGGTCTTGAACCAGGGCAGCGGTTTTGGCGCGGGGCCTTCAATCTTCTCTCCCGTGCGCGTGAATTTGCTGCCGTGGCACGGACAGGCGATGATGCCGAGATCCTGATTCCACGCGGTCAGGCAACCTAGATGCGTGCACACGGCGCCGAGCGCAAAGAATCCTTCTTCCGCGCGCACCAGGAAGATTCCGGAGTTGACGTCCATGGTCACCGAGTTAACGGCAAAACTCTCGGGTTTGCCGGCATTGACGATGGCCGAGGGTTCATACAGCACGTTCGGCGAAAGAAACTCGTAAGCAAAAACGGCGGTGCCCGCGGCGGCGATGCCCAGCGACCCGAGCCCGATCCTGGTGAAGAACGCCCGGCGATCGAACTCGGACAGAGTGCGCTGCGCCAGTTGCAGTTTTTCCTCGTGCATGCATTACCTCTTCAGCGCGCCAGCCAGGGGCGGTTTGGACCGCAGGGGGCGGTCGATGGATTCCACGGAAATCAATCCGGTTGGGTCAGCGGAGATCAGGTTGAAGGACTCCATGGTGATGGTTCCGGCGGGACAACGCGCGGCGCACAACCCGCAACGGATGCAGCGCGACTCATCCTTGAGCATGGCCGATCCGGCAATCACTCCCAGTTCCTCCGCCTGGATGTCGTCCAATTCCACGCCCAGCAATTCGCGGACTTCCGCGAGCTGCCCGGTAGTGGCTTCATCGAAGGCGATGCGGTCGAGCGAGACAAGTTCAAGACAGTTCTCAGGGCACACATCCACGCATCCGCCGCACAGGATGCATTGGGTGCCATCCTCGGGCGTGCCTTCAAACACGGTGTTGACCCAGCAGTGCAGGCAGCGCTGCGCCTCAGCCACAGCGGCTTCCTCGTCAAAACCGATTTCGACTTCGGTAACTCCCGTGCGGCGATTGAGGGGCAGCATGGGAATCGGCGGCCGGATCAGGTCGAGCAGGTTCAGCGGCATGCTGTGGCGTTCAAGCACTTCCACTTCGACGATGGGTTCGGGATGCCTCGTCCCGCGCAGGTATTCATCGATGCCCACTGCCGCGCGCTTGCCGTCGGCCACGCTATCAATAATGAGGCGTGGGCCAAAGACGCAGTCTCCGCCGGCAAACACACCGGCAGCGGAGGTCATCAACGTTTGCGGGTTGATGGCAATCAGGCCGCGCGGCGAAACATCTACGCCATCCTCTGGAGTGAGGAATTGCAGATTCGGCGCCTGGCCGATGGCCATGATGATGGTGTCGCAATCGAGCCGCGTCTCGCTGTTCTCGTAAAACGTGGGATTGAAGCGCCGGTTGGCGTCGAAGACGGACTTTGTCTTGAGCACCTCAAGCGCCACGGCTCGCCCATCCTTACCAATGATCTGCTTTGGGCCAAGACCGGGATGGATGATGATGCCCTCTTCTTCCGCCTCTTCAATCTCTTCGAGCGCGGCCGGCATTTCGGCGCGATTCTCCAGGCAGACGAGGTGCACCTCCTGTGCGCCAAGCCGCAAGGCCGAAAGGGAAACGTCCATCATTTCGCGGGCAGCTACGGCATCCATGCTTCCCTGGGAAGGCTCGAAGTTCTCTACGCCGCCCGGATGCTGGCGCAACACTTCGCGCGCGGCCGAACGTGCCACATCCATGGCCACGTTGCCGCCGCCGATGACCAGGACCTTTCTGCCAATGGTGAAGCGGTAGCCGAGATTTACATTCAACAGAAAATCGATGCCCTTGTAGACACCGTCCAGGTTCACGCCGGGAATGGTGAGGTCACGGCTGCGGTGCGCGCCCACGGCAATCAACACGGCATCGAAGTCCCGGCGCAGATCGGCGATGGTGAAGTCGCGCCCGGCAGCCTGGTTCAATTTCAGAGTGATGTCGCCCGTCGAGAGAATCTCGCGCACCTGCGCTTCCACCACGTCGCGGGGCAGGCGATATTCGGGCAGGCCAAGGTAGAGCATGCCGCCGGCCACCTGCGAAGCTTCAAAGATTGTGACGGCGTAGCCCATCAGGGCGAGGTCGTGCGCGGCAGAAAGGCCGACGGGTCCGGCGCCGACGATGGCAATGCGAAAGGGGAGCTTGGGCTGGATGCGGCCGGCATTCACATCGACCGGATGACGGGATTCGGGGCCGTATTGTTCGGTGAGAAAGCGCTTGAGTGCACGAATCGCGATGGGCTTGTCGATGTCGCCTCGGCGGCAGGCTGTCTCGCAAGGATGAGCACAGACGCGCCCGCAGATGCTGGCCAGCGGGTTGGGCTCGCGCGCGGTGCGGTACGCCTCCTCAAACTCGCCGTCCGCAATCAGCGCGACATAGCGGCCGGCGTTGGTGTGCGCAGGACAGGCCATCA
>Ga0326727_10028962_pt1 | contig 10022 bp, 9 predicted proteins | sample MB2enrmetagenome_FD_207643 | JGI IMG/M metagenome (GOLD analysis project Ga0326727, IMG submission 207643) | Lab enriched peat soil microbial communities from McLean, Ithaca, NY, United States - MB29MY | ecosystem: Environmental > Terrestrial > Soil > Wetlands > Peat | place: USA: New York...
GAATCATGCCTATCATTACCGCCAAACTCCCATTCATCCGGTGCCTCCTCACGGGAGTTTCTTGAACTTGGCAATTCCCTGTAGCTTGCTACAGGGTGAGACCCGTCTCTGCCGTAACAAGGGTTCTTCCACCCCTGATACCCTGCAGCTTGCTGCAGGGAGGTTCATTCGGGGGGCAGTCCGGCTGTCTGGCTGGAGACGATCACGGCAGAGGTGAGACCCGCTTGCCTTTCCGTCCCACCCTCATGGATGGTTTTGTTTTTTCGGATATTGAGAACAGTATCTCAAAGTTGTTGCAGTTTTGTGAATGTTTCATGAAATATTTGTTAATAGCACACTTTTGGGTCGCGGCTCTATGCCCCAAGAGAGCATTTTAAGACGTAAGGCCGATGAAATAGAGAGGCGCAGCGCAGTTTGCGTCAGTTCCTTGACCGTTCTTTGACAACTTCAGGAAATCCGGGGACCCGAAGGTCAGCCCTTTCATCGGAGCATCTTCGGTAGCTCAGCTCTCATGGGGGCACCGCCATAAGGGCAATGCCCCCATCTCTTCATCACTCCGGTGAAATAACCATCCTTGCCGTCACTTCATGGGGGGAACGAAGGGTATATATTGGGCGAAGAGCCAGCAGAGGAAGAAGACGATCGGTACGTGAATGAACAGCTGGAGCACGGAGTACCCCACGAGGTCACGGGCCTTCATATGAAGTATTCCCAGAAGGGGAAGCATCCAGAAGGGGTTAAGGAGGTTCGGCAGGGCCTCACATGCATTGTAGATCTGCACCACCCAGCCGAGGTTCACATGATGTTGGATTGCCGCCTGCAGGACGTAGGGCGCCTCGATGACCCACTTGCTTCCTCCGGAGGGAATAAAGGCGCCGAGCACGGCCGAGTAAACGGCAACGAGCAGCGAATAGGTTTTCGGGGTTGTTATGGTCACGAAGAGATCCGCCAGCCACTTGTTGATTCCCGTGCCGACTATCATTCCGAAGATGACCGCATAGAACGGGAACTGGATCAGCACCCCGCCTGTCGCAGGAACGGATTGGGCAACGGCCTTGAGGAAACGCTTGGGCCGCCAGTGCAGGATCATGCCGACGGTAATAAAGATCAGGTTGTAGTTGTTTAAATCAAGGGCCGCCAGGGACCCGTTCGGGGCCTTCTGGAACAGGTCGATCAGGTACCAGACAAGCAGGCCGCCCACTAGAATAATCAGGAGGGGGCTGTATTCCAGCCATTCGCCGGGCTTCTGGCGGGGCTCCATGGTCATGTCGATAGCTTCGAACTTCAGACCGAAATCCTCCGCCGTCTTGGCCCGTTCTGCTTTAGGCGCCGAGAAATACGCAATCGCCATGGAAACGCTGATCAGTACCAAGACGGTCCAGAAGGTGGGCCAGATGATGAGAGTCTGGGTCAGCGGAATCAGACCGCTCACCGCGAAGAGCTTCGGTGGAATTGCCCCCTTGGTGGCCATCATCAGCGCTGCCGAGGACGAAAATCCGAGGGCCCACACCGCACCAAGACCCAGGTACCCGGCGGCGCCTGCGGCCCGATAGTCCAGCCCCTTGATCCTCCGCGACATCTCGCGAACCAGAAGGCCGCTGAAGATCAGGCTGAGCCCCCAGGATATAAGTGATGTGGCCATCGAGAAAAATGCAACCCACGCGATTGCAACCCGGGGTTTCGTGGTAATGCCGGCCACCTTCTGGATGATCGCGTAAACGGCCGGTGTCGTCGCCACCACGTAGCCGCCGATGATAATCAGGGCCATCTGCATGGTGAAGGGGATCAGTGCCCAGAAGGATTTCCCACCCTCGACGGCAAGTTTCGCGGGGCTTTCCCCGATGAGGAGGCCGAAGCAAAAAACAACCACAATCCCGACCAAAGCGAAGACCCATGCATCGGGGAACCATTTTTCAGTCCACCCGGCGAGCCAGAGGCCAAAACGTTCCAAAGCCTTCTCTTTGCTTTGCGCTGCCATTTTTTTCTTTTCTTCTGCCATGGGCTCAACCTCCTTTCATACGTTTGATTACCGCTATCCAAGAGACACTGTCTTCACGACGTAAATGCTCCATCGGGGACTAGGATGAGATGCACAACGAAATAACGAATCCTTGACAGACTCCTAACCCGGCACGTAGCGCGCTGACGAAGTTACGTGAGGTCCGTTGGGGCAACGCCCCTTCCCCCTATCAATTACCATCCGGAACAACAATGATCAACAATAAAAACAATAAAAATAGAAATTGGGTGTAAAGCAAGGCGTCGAGCACCTGGCCCACCTAGTAGTCTCGTATTCGCTCACGTGCTGAGAAAACGCCGGGAAGCGTGGTTATGTTTCTTCGCCGACAAGGGCCTTCTCGATGCGCCGATCCGGTACAAGCCAAACCACCGCAACCAGTACGTAGAGACCTTGGGAGATCCACGACGACCAAAATGCAGTCGGAATGGCAACGAGGTAAATGAGGGGTGATACCTTTCCCTTCCAATCACTGCCGACAGCCTTCTTCAAGAGGGAGCCGGAGCCTTGTGATGCAATAATGAGTTGTTGCAGTATCCAGTAGGCGACCGCAGCCATGAGCAGCACGACACCGTAGACGGCCGATGGGGCCGCGGCGAAGTGATTCTCTCCCATCCAACCCGTTGCGAGGGGAAAGAGCGACAGCCAGAACAGTAGGTGCAGGTTGGCCCACAGCATCGGCCCCGCTACCTTGTGGGATGTATAGCCCCTCCAGGGCGGCCTCGAACTCCCCGGTCTGCAGATAATCGGCGAAGGCCCGAAAGGAGACGTTCCGCCAGCCCCTATTAACCGGGGAGACCCGTGCCTTCCTGAGCCCTCCAAGGCCGCTCATGTGCCCGTATCCCACGCCCTCTTCCGCGAGGTCCCCAGGCAGGGTCTCCCGGTTGTACTGGGGGTTGTGGCGGGAGCGGGGGATAGTGCGCACGTCGGCGACCAGGGATATCTCATGGAGCTTGACCATGCTGACAAATGTCGAAAGGGGATGGGTCGAATGGCCGATGGTGTAGATGGGGCCGAGGCCAGCCCCTGCAGCGCCTGTGCCACTCTATCCACCTCCGGGCCTCAGGTATCCCCTTTCCGCCAGCCCCTTAAGGAGGAGACAGAAATAGACCAGGCCAGCATAGGGCTGCCAGGCGGCCGTGATAGCCTTCACTGCCGCGTAGTCGAGGTCATGGGTGAGGTTGAGCCATGTGCACAGTTTGTTCCTCGCGCCCACGTCGTCTCCCGGGAAGACGGAGAGGCGGCCGAGGCCCCGGAGCAGCACGTATTCAGCGGTCCAGCGGCCCACGCCTTTCAGCGGCTGCAGCACCGCGAGGACCTCATCGTCGCTCATCCCCGCGAGGCCTTCCGCATCGAGGAGCCCTTCCGAAGCCGCAGCGGCACTATCGAGGAGGGTCCGGGCCTTGCTGAAGCTGAAGCCGAGGCCCCGGAGCCGGGAAGCGTCGAGCGCGAGTATCTCCGAAGGTGAGGGAAAGGCATGGCTCCCGCTCCCCGAGGCAGGGCCACAGGCGGTTACCAGACGATTGAGGAGGGCAACGCCCGTGGCGAGGGACAACTGCTGAAAGACGATACCGTTGACCAGGGCCTCGAAAACAGTCGGGAACCGGGGCGGCTTGAGACCTTCGAAGGGCCCGGCAAGTCCCGCGAGTCGCCCGTCCAGAGAGAGCATGCGGGAGAACCCGGATAGGTCCACCTCGGTCCCCAGCATAGTGGCGATGACGCGGGACATCTTTGCCCGGGTGCGGCCGTACAGGTCACCCGAGAGAGTGACCTCCAGCTCGGGCGCTTCGCCGGCCCTCGCCTGGGTCACGAAGACCTCGAACACCCCGCGGCCTGCGGCAAAGGTCCTCTCGTATCTCTCACCGTCCCACCGGTCGACCCTGTTCTCCGGACGGCGCCGAAGGACCCAGGCGGTCAGGTCGAGGCGGAAGGGACCGATGGGTCGAAGCCTGAATGGGGTACTCCCGGTCACCCCTGCCGCCTTCGCGAGTGATTTCCCCCGGTTATCGCCTTTTTCCACAAACAATGTGGAAAACATGTAGAAAACCTGTGGAGTATCCCCGCCAATATGTCGTGATAATTGGCCTTTTGACGTTCTGCCTTTTCCTTGGGCACCACAAAAACTCCCATTATTTCACGGTACATTCAAACAGCTGAATATGTCTATACCTCGTCCCGGCCTTCGCCCCGGCAAAAAAAATATCGAATGAGACCGCCCACTTATCGACCCCTGTTTTTCCACCCCCCTTTTGCGAGCCTCCACGGGCGCTTTTTGGGTTATCGACGTTGGGGGCGATTCTTGACGCAAATCGAGATAAAAAGGCCCTTACGGTCAAGACCGTGGGAGAGGGCGCTGATCGCCCGAAAGGGGCGGCGATTCTAGAAGGCGCACTTCTGGAGATACTGATGGGCTTGGAGGGCTGCCTTGGCGCCCTCTCCCGCCGCCACCACAATCTGCTTCGCCGGCACGTTCGTCACGTCGCCCGCGGCATAGAGACCGGGGATCCCCGTTTCACATCCGCAGTTTACCATGATCTCGCCGAATTCGTTCAGGGTCAGCATGCCCCTCACAAACTCGGAGTTCGGAGTCAATCCGATCTCGACGAGGATTCCCCCTACCTTCAAGGCCTTCTCCTCTCCACTCTTCAGGTCCTTTGTCCGTATGGCTGACACCATGCCGTTCCCCATCACTTCCAGGGTCTGGTGCTCGGTCATGAGGGTAATGTTGGACGCCTCTCCCACCTTCTCTCTCAATATGTGATCACCCGTGAGGGGCGTCAGGGAGATGAGATAGATGGAGCGCGCGATCTTCGTCATATCAATAGCCGCTTCCAGCGCGGAGTTACCCCCGCCTATCACCGCCACGTCCATGTCCTCGAACAAGGGCCCGTCGCAGACCTCGCAATAGGTGACGCCCCTGCCCCGCAGCCGCTCCTCCCCGGGCACGTTGAGCATCCTCGGCCGCTTTCCGCTGCAGATGATGACGGTCCTCCCAAGGTGCTTGGCGCCATCGGGAGTCTCCACCTCAAACCCGTCATGGATCCTGATGAGAGATGCCACCTCCTGACCTATCATGAGGTCGATGGGGAATTTTCTCACCTGCTCCTCGAACTTACTTATCAGCTCGATGCCCTCTATGAACTGGTACCCCATGTAGTTTTCGATGCCCAGGGTCCAGTTCACCTGTCCGCCTATATCCTTGGCCAGAAGCAGGGTATCCGCCTTTTGCCTCGCCGCATAGACCGCCGCCGTCATACCCGCCGGACCCGCGCCTATGATGATGAGATCGCGCATCGCCCCCTCGGCCTATATACCCAGCTGTTTCTTCAGACTTTCCTCGTTGAACCCCACGGTCATGACGCCCTCGATTTCGATCACGGGCACGCCCAGCTGCCCCGATTTCCTGATCATCTCATCCCGCGCGCCCTTGTCCGAGGCAACATCGATGCTCTCATAGGGTATCCCCTTCTCGTCAAGAAACTGCTTTACCCTCTTGCAGTGCGGGCAGGTCGGCGTCGAATAGACCAGGACTTTTTTCAGTGCATCCATATCCACCTCCAGTTTTGTGGTGACAAAAGGGGCCAATTCGCTTATGTTAAATATTATTCTTTCGCCCGGTGTTGTCAACCGGCGATTCTCCGGTGCGGGCGTTGCAGGCACGACGGATACCCGAGAGGTGACCATGCCGTCCATCTTCAAGGCGTACGACATCCGCGGAATCTATCCGGCCGAGGTAAACGAGGCCATTGCCTTCAAGATCGGGGCGGCCTTCGTCGAGCTCCTGGGGGCTCGCACGATCGTGATCGGCTATGATATGCGTCTCTCCTCCCCTCCTCTCGCCGACGCCTTTGCTCAAGGCGCCACGGCCGCAGGCAGCCAGGTCATGAACGTGGGCATGGTGACCACACCCCTGCTCTACTTCGCCATAATAGACGGCTCCTATGACGGCGGCGCCATGGTGACTGCTTCCCACCTGCCCGGAGCATCGAACGGCTTCAAGCTCTGCCGGGAGAAGGCAATACCCCTCTCCGGGGACGCGGGCCTGCCCTCCCTGGAAAAAATGGTCGCCGCCGCGGGCGGTAGGTCCTCCGAAAGCGGTGCAGGCTCGTGCGGCCACCGGTCAGTCCTCTCCACGTACCTGGACCAGCTCAAGACCTTCGTCCATGATCCGGCGCCCCTCAAGATGGTGATCGACGCCGGCAACGGCGCCATCGGCCCCGAGGTGCTCCCCCTGACGCGGCAATTCCCCCTGTGGCACGTGGTGCCCCTCTACATGGAGCCGGACGGGCGGTTCCCCCACCACGTGGCCAACCCCCTCATCCCCGAGAACACGGAAACCCTGCGCGCCATGGTGCCGAAAGAAGGGGCGCACCTCGGTATAGCCTTTGACGGCGATGCAGACAGGTGCGGTTTTGTGGACGAGAGGGGAGAGAAGATACCGGAAGACCTCGTGACCGCCCTCATCGCCCAAGTCTACCTCGCCAAGGAGCCGGGGGCCACGATCCTCTACGACCTCAGATCAAGCCGCTCGGTGCCCGAGACCATCATCCGCCTCGGGGGCACGGCCGTGCGCACGCGGGTCGGCCACGCGTTCATAAAAGCCGCGATGAGGACCTACGATGCGGTTTTCGCGGGGGAGCTCTCCGGCCATTTTTATTTTCGCGACACAGGCTTCACCGATAATGCACTTTTTGCCATGATCCAGATGCTCAACCTCCTCGCCCTGAAAAAGACCCCCCTTTCCGCGCTCATCGCCCCGCTGAAAAAGTATTCGGCCACGGGTGAGATCAATATGGAGGTGAGCGATAAGGAGGGTATCTACGAGGCCCTCGAAGGACAGTACCGCGACGGGGCACAGGACCACCTGGACGGCCTGAGCATCGATTATGCCACCTGGTGGTTCAATCTGCGCGGCTCCAATACCGAGCCCCTGATGAGGCTCAATCTGGAGGCGTCAAACCGGGATGAGATGGAGTCAAGGAAGGAAGAGGTGATCGAGGTCATCCGCCGAAAAGATCCCGCCATGCGGCTCACGACATAGCCGCGCCACGGCGCCCGGGGAGGAAGCGTGATACTGCCGAGGCACAGGACCAAAATCGTCTGCACCATAGGGCCTTCATCCAGGAGCCCCTCGATCCTCAGAGGCATGATAAAGGCGGGCATGAACGTGGCCCGCCTCAATTTTTCCCACGGCGAACCGGACGAGCACGCAAAGGATGCGGAGACCATAAGGTCAATCGCCCGAGAGCTGGGGCAGACGGTCACCATCCTCGCCGATCTTCCCGGTCCCAAGATCCGCATCGGACGACTGGAAAGGGAGCCCCTCCCGCTCAAAAAGGGAGATTCCGTCACCCTTACTACGCGCGATATACCGGGAAGGGGCGACCTCATCCCCGTGGCATATCCAGCGCTGATCAGGAGCCTCTCCAGGGGCAGCCCTATCTATATGAACGACGGCTCCATAATGCTCAAGGTGCGGGACGTGGCAGGAGAAGAGGTGCGGTGCAAAGTCGTCGTCGGCGGAAGCATCCTCTCCCACAAGGGGGTCAACCTTCCGGGCGCGGAGATCTTTATGGAGCCCGTGTCCCAAAGAGAGCTCGACCTCATCGACTTCGGACTCCGCCACGACATACGCGTCTTCGGCGTCTCCTTCGTGGAAAAGGCAGAGGACATCCTGAAGGTGAAGAATTTCGCGAGGGCGAGGGGCACCGAGGTCTATACGGTGGCCAAGATCGAGCGATCGAGGGCAATCGAGAGGATCGACCAGATACTCAGGGTGACCGACGCGGTCATGGTGGCTAGAGGAGACCTGGGCGTAGAGATCCCCATCGAAGATATGCCGGTGGTCCAGAAAAAGCTGATCAGGAAGGCGAACGCCCTCTGCAAACCCGTGGTGACCGCCACCCAGATGCTCCTTTCCATGACCGACAATACGAGGCCTACCAGGGCCGAGTCGACCGATGTGGCCAACGCCATCCTCGACGGCACCGACGCCGTCATGCTCTCGGAAGAAACGGCCATAGGCAGATATCCGGTCGAGACGGTCCGGATGATGGCACGCATCGCCGCATCCACCGAACGGCACCGCAGGGACCTCCCGGGCCGGGAGGCTTTTGAGGCCCCTTCAAGGCGCGCCGGGGAGGGCAGAGACCTGTCGGACGTCATCGCGAGGAACGTCCTCGATGCTGCCAGGACCCTGCGGCCCCGCCTCATCCTGACGCCCACAGCCACGGGCGCAACAGCCAGACGCATCTCGAGGTTCAAGCCGGCGCCCTGGATACTCTCCTTCAGTGAGCGGCCGGAGGTGGCCCAATTCCTCCTCTTCTCCTACGGCGTCTTTCCCCTTGTGCAAGGGCTCGATCAGAGTGAGGACTGGTATGAGGCGGTGACCAGGTTCCTGAAGGAAGAGCGGCTGGCCGCTCCCGGGGAGACGGCCATACTGACGCAGGGTCAATTCTCACCCGGTCATCAGACAACCGACTCCATAGCCGTTATCACCATCGGCGAAGACTAGAGCTCCGCACAACGAGTATCGTGGTGGCGGCGCACCCCTCTCATCTCGGGTAGGCAGCCACACAGATAAAAAACGCGTTCTCAGCCGTGTTGTTGACGAGCCGGTGGGGCTCCCCGGCAGGTATCCATATGGCGTCCCCCTGCTTCACCTCTCGCTCCTCATCCCCCACCTTCATGAGGCCACCGCCGTAGAGGATAAAATATATCTCCTCCACCGTGTCCACATGCTCTTCGATGGTATTGCCGGCGGGGAGGAACGCCCATGCAAAGAACTCCATCGACCGCAGGAACTCGCTCGTCAGCACCATGCGGGCAACACCGCCGCGATGCGCCCTGTACGTGGTCTCCTGTACCACCGGATCATCTATATTCCTGACGATCATGCTTCATCTCCTCCGTGGCAGGTCTTTTTGAATTATCATAGCAGGTAAGGTAGCCATGTCAACAGATAAAGGGCATAAAGGTGTTGAGGTCGACCATCCTTTCCTAGTAGAGTATGGGGTGGGAATAAGGCTGCTCATCTTCGATCTCGACGGCACGCTCATCGATTCGAGCGTGGACATCTCCCACGCCCTCAACCATACCATCAGGCCCTACGGGCTGGCCGACGTAACGGTGGAGGAGACGATCAGCCTTATCGGGGAGGGAGTGGCCAGGCTCATCGGAAAGCTGATCGAGCAGAGGGCCCCCGGCCTCGACCTGCCGACCCTGATCGAGAGGTTCACCGCATATTATTCGGCCCATCTCACCGATCACACCACGGCCTATCCGGGCACGGAAAAGGTACTCCAGGCCCTCGAAGGACGGCGAAAGGCCGTGATCACCAACAAGCACGAGTCCCTGAGCCGGCAGATCCTCGAGGCCCTTGACCTTCTCAAATACTTCGACTATCTGGCCGGTGGGGATACGAACCCGGAGAGAAAACCTTCGCCGCTGCCCGTCCTTAATGTGCTCGCCCGGTTCGACACCCTGCCCGGGGAAGCGCTCCTCGTGGGGGACAGCATCTACGATATCGAGGCAGGCAGGGCCGCCGGCGTGCGGACCGTCGCGGCCCTCTACGGTTACGGAGCCGCCGGATTCGCGCAAGGGGCCGATTACTCCATAGAGAGGATCGAGGGACTCCTGGAAATCGTCCGACTCCTGGACCACGGATTCCGCCCGTGAAGGCGGAAGGAGCAGTGGGATCGGGGCCTACGATTCCAGATAGGCACGAGGGTTCGTGGTGGCGGCCTTCATCACGGCCTCTTCCTCGAAGTCCTGGTCTATGAGCTGCTCCACGACAGCGGGGAGGGCCATTGCTCCGCCCAGGAGTCCCCTCTCTCCCCTCGGGGCCGTGCCCTTCGAGACCCTGGTGGCACGAACAGCATCGGAAACGAGCAGGATCCTGCCGGGGTCTTTCGTCCTGAAGACAAGCTCCAAAGCCTCCCGGCGAAGATGGACGAGGTCACCGATGACCTCCACGTAGACTTCCCTTTGGAGGAGGCCGAAGCCG
>Ga0326727_10028963_pt1 | contig 10022 bp, 10 predicted proteins | sample MB2enrmetagenome_FD_207643 | JGI IMG/M metagenome (GOLD analysis project Ga0326727, IMG submission 207643) | Lab enriched peat soil microbial communities from McLean, Ithaca, NY, United States - MB29MY | ecosystem: Environmental > Terrestrial > Soil > Wetlands > Peat | place: USA: New York...
CGGCGGGCCACCCGATTTACCTGCTCGAAGACGCCGCCTATCGCGAGCTGCGGTTCAGCGGTGGCGACGTGCCGTCGGCGCTGGCGGTTCGCGGGGCGGCAGAGCGTGTCATTTACACCGGCACCTTCAGCAAGCCGTTCGCCACGGGCGCGCGTGTCGGCTTCGGCATTTTGCCGGGGCCCCTGTTCGCGACCGTGAAGCACATCAAGGGCAACCACGACTTTGGCACGGCGAACCTGTTGCAACAACTTTACGTCCGCGCGCTGAAGTCGGGAATTTATGAAACGCACGTCGCGCGGCTGCAAATGCGTTACGCCCAAAAAGCGCGCGTGATGCGGCTGGCGTTGGAGCGGCATTTCCCGCCCGCCGTCGAATGGTGGGAGCCGGAGGGCGGACTTTATTTCTGGGCGCGCCTGCCCGGCCGCCTCGCGTCCGGCGTAAAGTCCAAGGTCTTCCAAACCGCGCTGAAGAACGACGTCCTCTACGTGCCGGGCGGCATTTGTTACGCGGACGATCCCACGCGGCGCAAACCGGACCATGAAATGCGCATCAGCTTCGGCAACGCCAGCGAATCGGACATCCGCGAAGGCATCCGCCGCTTGGGCGCGGTCCTGCGGAAACTCGTCTAAACTAAATGAGCTGTTCGCAGCCTTTAGGCGGCGCGCGGGCATTTCAACTGCGATCTTTCCGGCGTGATCCGGCGGCGGCAGGCCCACAGACCCAGCGCCGGATTCGAGATGAAGAAGATTTTCTCGCCGTCCGGGAGGGTGTTCCAGCCGTCCTTCAACCGGTCCGGCTGGTATCGCTGCATCATTTGCCGGAGGTCGGCGTAGCCGAAATTGACGTTCTCAATTTCCTGGCGCGTGAGATGGCCGGGGCAGTAGGTGACGCGGAACCGGCCTTCGGTGGAACCGTGGATGAGGTGGGCTGCGGCGCTCAAATTATGGCGCAACCCGGCATGGGCGTTCACCGCGGCCAGCGTGGCCGGTGTGCCGCGATAGCCGTAGCGGCGAATCAACCGGTCAATTTCGCGGTCTTCGCCAAATTCCTTCAGCCCGGGCGCCAGCACGAGCAATTCACCGCCATCCGCCATCGCCATGCGCGTGCGGTAAATGCTCTTATTGCCCAGCCAGGTGCTCTTGAACTCACCAGGGTCGAGATAGACGACCACTTTTTTGAGCGGCTCATTAAACAGGTCGAAGTTGACCTTGAGCGACAAGGCCGCCGCCCGGTCGAAGCCGGAAACATCATCGCTGATGAACAAGCCGCGCACGTGGAGTTTGCCGCTGGCGTCGCTGCCCACCACGGTGTGGACGTACACGATGGGCAGGCGGTGCGTGAAATGTGCGGCGGCATAATTCAGGATGCGGCGCACCGGGGTGTCGGCGCGCCCCATCATGTGCTCCATGCCGTAGGCGGCGCCGATGAAATGGCTTTTGTTGATGCTCTCCGAACCGCCGGTGCCGACAAAGAGGTTCTTGTTGTAATTGGCCATGCCGATGACTTCGTGCGGCACGACCTGGCCGACGGATAAAATCAAATCGTGCCGGCCGGTCCAAATCAGTTTGGCCAGTTGCGCGGGCCAGGCGAAATCCACCGCGCCTTCCGACACGGTTTTCACAAACTTCGCCGGCACTTCGCCGACCGTGGCCACGCCGGTGCGCCAGTTGTGGACGCGAAAGAGTTCCGGCGGCACACCGGCATACATTTTGCGGATTTGCCGCGGTGTCATGGGTGTGTGCGTGCCCAAGGCGGGCAATATGTCCGTCAAATGCGGGCCGTAATAATCGTGAATAAGCTTCGTGAGCACGCCGGCCTGCGAATGGCACCGGGTAAAGTCCGGCGGCACCACGATGACGCGCCGGCGCGGGCCGAGCCGGTCGAGCGCCTGGAACAACCCCTGGCGCAAGCCGGCCACGGACAATCTGGCGGTGGCCGAGCCGCGTGCGAAATACAGCATAAATCACTTTAGCGCACCGCGCGGCAAAGCTGCAACCGAAGAAGATGACGGATACAGCGGGCGCCGGAGCGGCTGGACGCGGTCGTTGGGAGACGCTAACCTGGCAAGGTTATGCCACCGTCAAATCCTGGGAGCATTCAAGAACGGGTCGTGCGCGCCGCCGAGGCGGTGCTGGAGCGCGAGGGGAACGTGGGGCCGGTGGAGCTGTTTCAAGAACTGCGGTGGCTCTCGCCGTTTGATGTGAAGTGCTGGCGCAAAGGAGATGACGAGCACCGGACGCTGGAGCCGTGGATACACGTGGGGCCGGCGAAGTTTCAAAGCGCGATTCGCTGCTTCAACGACTGGGCCCAAGGGCGCGGTTTGCGTGCCTTGGAAACGCCCTACCAGCGTCAAGACCCGCAGGGGATTGAAGCGCTTCAGGTGAGCGAGAGCGGGGATCCCCAACGGGAGAAATTTTACCGGACGCACTACGTGCCGGCGGATTTGTCCGCGGGGCAGAGCAAACGGGTCGCAGAGAAGTTGCGCAAGGCGCCCGACTTGGTGGTGTTTGAGAAGGTCAGCGAGGAGGGCAACTGTCACGAGTGCCAGGCGGAGCTGGGGCAGGGCAGTTATCTATTCATGGAAAAAGGGCAGCCGCTGTGCCTGACCTGCGCAGACTTGGATCATCTGGTGTTTTTACCGTCCGGCGACGGGACGCTGTCGCGGCGGGCGCGCAAACAGAGCGCCTTGTCGGCGGTTGGTGGTGCGGTTCAGCCGGGCGCGGAAGCGCTACGAGCGGCAGGGATTGCTCGTAAGCGCCGAAGGACTGGCCCAGGCGGAAGCCGAGTGCCGGGGTGACGCGGCCGAACGGACGGTGGCCCGTGAGCGTGCCGCGGTGCTACGCGTGGGAGAAGACCGGGAGTTCGTCGAGGCGCTGACGGCAGCAATCCGGGCGCAATATCCGCGTTGTCCGCCGACGGAAGCCCGCCGGATCGCAACGCACACCGGCCAGCGCCGCAGCGGGCGGGTGGGCCGTTCGGCTGCGGGACGGGCGCTGGATCCGCAAGCCCTGGGCCTGGCAATCATCGCCCACTTGCGCCACGAGCACACGAACTATGACGAACTGCTGATGCAGGGTATGGATCGGCTCGAAGCCCGGCAATTGGTGCGTGACAAGATTGAGCAAGTGAGGAGGCATTGGTTGGGTGGCCCCGAATCCGAGTGAAGGCATCGCCGGCCGAAAGAGCGAAGAAATGACGTTATGTTTCTGAGTCCGTGGAATCTGGTTCAGGCCATTCTTTTTGCTCTAGGGATTTGGTGGTGCAAAGAGATCCTTTCGCGCTGGCGCAATGACCTTGCAAAGATGCGCAACCCTGACGACCAGGCAGACCGCGTGATGATAGTCATACTTTGGGGCATTACAGTTTTGGTTTTGTTGCTATGTGTCGGGTTTGCTCTGAATATCGGTGGGACGATCGTGCGCGGGATTCGAGACCTCTGATGAACCACAAAGTCGAGCAACACGGATTTGCAATCGTCTCTCGTGTTATCGAGGCCGATGACAGGGGAGTTCCACCAGCAGTCGGCATCGTCGCGTCTTGCACATCGAGTACGCTGCATTCACTCTGCCCACCGAATTTAACTGGTATGAAGCGGCTTAACTCAATTCGACCAACGTCTAAAAAATCACTGCCGGCAACGTGGGATGGCGGCTTCCGCCGTGGCTGACGCTATGGAGGACAGGCGAGTTCAGATGTCGCGGTGCCCACCGCGAGCCGGCGGTGGCTCGGGACGTTAGGCCGCTTCACACCACGAATACAAACACATAATGATTAGAATGAGCCCTAAGTTGGCTGGAGCAGAATCAGAGTCCAGAGTGCCAACGGATCTTCGCAAAGCCCTCGCGGCTGATCCGGTGGCGAAGGCGAAGTAAAGCGATCTCACGCCTATCGCGCGTAGAGACTTTATAAGTTGGCTGGACTCAGCCAAACAGCCGGAGACACGGAGACGCCGGATCGATAAAGCCTGCTCGATGCTCACGGCCGGAAAGCGGCGCCCCTGTTGCTATTCAATCGTGTCATTCAATCTTTTCACAGCCCTCAAGGCCACCCCAATGGCCAAGGCCCAGTGGAGCGATCTCACGCCGATGGAACGCCGGGACTTTATTAGTTGGATGGACTCGGCCAAAGAACCGGAGGTACATAAACGCCGGATCGAGAAGGCCTGTGTGATGCTTGCGGCCGGAAAGCGACGCCCCTGATGCTTCCACAGCGTGGATTTGGGCAAAAGCCCGTGGAAAAAGCAGACGTCAGGGACGCTTCGTAAATCCAATTGCGAACCGTAACCAAATAATGGCGGCGCTCTGCCGAGCCGCCGCTACGGCGAAATTGGTTTTGCAGGATTTCTTTCGCCCCGGACGGGGCTTGGTCCCATTTTCCCTTTTTCCCACGGCTTGGCGCCGTGGGCTATGATCTTTCGCCTCTCCGAGGCTGCGAAAAGGGGAATGGGACGGGCACGGATGAACACGGACTTGGGAGTGCGGAGTCGGGAAAGGGGGTCAGCGGCGCTCTGCCGAGGCGCCGCTACGCGGAGCGGGCGACGAGGGTTTATTTTTATGGACAAGGGGCGGAGTTCTTGTTAGGGGTACGGGCGCAGCCAGGCAAGTCTCCCAATGTCGGGATTTCGGTTTGGCAATTTCACGGCGGAATTAACTTAAATCATAAAACAGCATGAAAATGAGTCTTAAAATTCGTGAGAGCGGGGCGTTGGATTTTGTGTCGCTGGGCGCGTTGGTGCATCGGCTCGACCCGGGAATCATCCCCTTTCACAAGGCGACGGAATGCCGCATCCACGTGAGCGGCGGCGAATTCAATTGCGCGGCGAACCTGGCGGATTGTTTCCGCCTGAATACCGGCATCGTCACGGCGATGGTGGACTATCCCATCGGCGACTTGATTGCGGAGCGGGTGCGGGCGATGGGGGTGAAGCCGTTTTACAAGCGCTTCAAGCACAATGGCGTCAACGGCCCGAATATGGCGACGGTGTACAGCGACCGGGGATTTGGCGTGCGCGCGCCGGTGGTGTTTTACAACCGCTGCAACGAGGCGGCCGCCCAACTCAAACCGGGCGACTTCGACTGGAAGGAGATTTTCGGCGGTGGCGTTCGCTGGTTCCACAGTGGCGGCATCTTTGCGTCGCTCTCGGAGACGACGGGCCAGGTGATTGCCGAAGCGATGAAGGCGGCCAAGGCGGCGGGCGCGGTGACGTCGTTCGATCTGAATTTCCGCCAGAAACTTTGGGACATCTGGGGCGGCCAGGAAAAGGCCGTGACAGTGATGAAGAGCATCGTCGAACATTGCGACGTGCTGGTGGGCAACGAAGAGGATCTGCAAAAGGGCCTGGGCTTGAAGGGGCCGGATGTGGCCGCCAAGTCCAAGCTCGATCCGAGCGTATTCTTCGGGATGATGGACCAGGTGGTGAAGAAACATCCGAAGGTCAAGATCGTGGCCACCACGCTGCGCGAGGTCCATTCGACGAACCATCACAGTTGGGGCGCCGTGGCTTGGATTGATGGCAAGACTTACACCGCGCCCACCGCCGAGTTGAACGTTTATGACCGCGTGGGCGGTGGCGATGGCTTCGCTTCCGGTTTCTTCTACGGTCTTTTGACGGGAGAAGCGCCGGAGGAAGCCGTGAAACTTGGCTGGGCGCACGGTGCGTTGCTAACGACGTTCCCCGGCGACACGACCATGGCGACGGTGGAACAAGTCAAGTCGTTCGCCAAAGGCGGGTCAGCGCGAATACAAAGGTAAAACGCCCACATGGCGGCTCACTGCTTGGGGAGCTTCGTCCTCCCAGGTTGGACGCGCATTGGGACCATGAACCTGACGTAAGCTGCCAGTCTGCCGAGTCAGGTTCACGGGCCACCTACTGTTCCCGCTCGCTCCCATCGGATGGGAGGGGAGAGGGTCAGGGTGAGGTGAGGGCTCCTTTTCATTGGATGTTCGATGTTGAATTTTGAATGCCCGCCCCGACATCCGATTTTGGGGTTCATGCTTCAGGGTCCAGCGCAGGAAGGTGTAATAGTGTTGCGGAGTGGTGTTACGACATTGGATGTCGGGGTTCATGTACCCCGGTTCATGGGGAGAGCGGCCACGAGAAGGCAGATGGCGGCTTTCTGCCGAAAGCCGCTGCGGGGAGTTGCTATGCGGGGGCTTACAGCCCCAGGTCCGAACCGGCCATGGCGTGCAGGCGCGCCTGGCCTTGCTTGGTCAGGCCGGTGAATATCATCGAGACGTGATAGCCGGTGTGTTTGTTGCCGGTGCAGGCAATGACCACGCCCGCGCACTGCACCCGGCCATGGTCCCGCGGCGAATACAGTTCCACGGTCATTTCCGTCCACGGATTAAACGGGGACGGGCTGCGGAACTCAATGCCACTTTTGTGGACGACCACCGAATCGGTGGACAAATCCAAACGAGTCTGCCGCGATTGAAGGGTGACCTGCGGTGGAAACGAACCGATATTGTCCAATTGTCTTGCGCTCATAGAACGCCTTCATTCTACCACATTTGAGCGGTCCGTCAAACAAGTGCCTGTGATTCAATGGATAAGCCAGGCTACCATTCGATCACCGCCGCACCCCAGGTAAGCCCCGCCCCGAACACCACCAGCAGCACCAGGTCGCCACGCTGGATCTTTCCGGCGGCCACGGCTTCGTCCAAGCCGATGGCCACCGACGCGGCGGAGGTGTTGCCGTAACGATGCAGGTTGACGAACATTTGATCGGCATGGGCGCCGAGGCGTTCGGCCACGGCTTCAATGATCCGGCGGTTGGCTTGATGGGGGATAATGCACTTGATCTGGGAGATATCGAGTTCGCAGCGCCGCAAGGCCTCGCGGGCCGCCGTGCACATGGCCTGCACCGCCTTTTTAAAGGTTTCCCTGCCGTTCATGCGCAGGAAATGCAAGCGCGCGCCCACGGACTCAACGGTGGCCGGCTGGCGGCTGCCGCCGCCGGGCATAAACAGCAAGTCGGCGCTCCCGCCGTCCGCACCCATCACCGCCGTGAGCAGGCCATGCGAGTTGGGGCGGTTTTGCAGGATGACCGCGCCCGCGCCGTCGCCAAACAACACGCAGGTGTTGCGGTCCTGCCAGTCGGTAATGGCTGAAAGTTTCTCCGCGCCGATGACCAGCACGGTGTCGTAGGTGCGGGACATGATGAATTGCTGGCCGACTTCGAGGGCGTGAATAAAGCCGGAGCAGGCGGCCTCGATATCGAACGCCGCCGAGCGTTTGGCGCCGATTTTATGTTGCACCAGGCAGGCGGTGTTGGGAAAGGGCATGTCCGGCGTGATGGTGGCCACGATGATCAAGTCGAGCTGCGCGGCGGTGACCCCGGCCATTTTCATGGCCCGTTCGGCGGCCTGGGTCGCGAGATCGGAGGTAAATTCGTCGCGGGCGGCCAGGCGGCGTTCCTTGATGCCGGTGCGGGTGGTGATCCAATCGTCCGACGTTTCGACCATTTTTTCCAGGTCGGCATTGGTCAAGACCCTGGCGGGCACATAGGAGCCGACCCCGGTAATGGAGCAGGACCGGCCCTGAAAGTTATACTGGGCGCGCGGATTTTTGAATTTTTTGGCGGTGGACACGCTCATGCGTTGACGGCGGCGGGCGCATCCGCCGGCGCCAATACCTGGTTGGCCCGGGCAATTTCACGCGCGATGATGCGATTGACCTCGTGTTGCACGGTTTCGGTGGTGACCCGCAAGGCGCTGGCGATGGCGCGTTCACGCGCTGCGGCGTGGGCCTTCATCACCATGCCGTTAAAGCCCAGCAGCGGCGCGCCGCCGTAAACTTCCGGGTCCATGCGCCGGCGGATGGCGCCCAAGGCGTTTTGCGCCAGATACGCGGCGATCTGCCGCTTGGGATTGCGCATCAGTTCGCGTTTGAGCATGGAAAACATGGCCACCGCCAGGCTCTCGCTGGTTTTCAAAACGATGTTGCCAACAAATCCGTCGCACACCACCACGTCCACGTGGTCCTTGAACAAGTCGTGCCCCTCGACGTTGCCGATGAAATTGAGGTCGAGCTGTTTGCACAGCTTGAAGGCTTCGAGGGTCAATTCGTTGCCCTTGGAATCCTCGGTGCCGATGCTGAGAATGCCGACGCGGGGACGCTCGTAGCCGAGCACTTCGCGCGAATAAATGCTGCCCATGACCGCAAACTGCGCCAGGTGGATGGGCTTGCACTCGATGTTGGCGCCGGCGTCCAGCAACACAAACTCGTTGGCCTGCCGGGGGATCACCGTGGCAATGCAACCGCGGTCCACACCGGCGATGCGGCCGATCTTGAAGGTGGCGGCGGCAAAAATACCGCCGGTGTTGCCGAGGGACACCAGCGCGTCGGCCTTGCCTTCGGCCACCAGCCCGGCGGCGCGGAGAATGGAGGAGTCCTTTTTTTTGCGGAGGGCGGTGACGGGTTTGTCGTGCATTTCCACCACTTCGCTGGTGTGGACGACGCGGACGCGATGGTCGCGGAAACCGCGGGGCGGGAGGGCGGCGTGGATGGCGGCCTGATCGCCGACGAGATAGAGCGCGGAGATTTTTTGGTCGGCTTGGAGGGCGAGTTTGACTCCGGCGATGACCGTGCCGCAACCGTGGTCCCCGCCCATGACATCCACTGCAATTCGCATAGATGAAAGGCCGCTAGCGCTTGGCCGCGAACCGGGGCGCAAATCAGGCGCCAGCGGTGACGGTAACCACCTGCCGGCCCTTGTAATAGCCGCAGGCGGGGCACACGCGGTGGGGCACATAGGGCTCGCCGCACTGCGGGCATTGGCTCACTTGCGGGAGCCTGAGGGCACTGTTGTAAGCGCGGCGCATCCGCTGCCGGCTCCGCGATGGTTTACGCTTGGGAACACCCATAACATCAAATCACATCAAATCACAATTTCAATTTGTTCAATTCCGCCCACGGCGACGCCACTGCATCCCCCCGCGGTTCGCTGGCCCGGGCCGGGCCACTGGAGGTATTCTCCAAACCCCGGCACTCCGGCTTGCACAACGGATGCCGCGGAAACTCCAGCAGAATATCTTCCCGCACATACGGCGTCAAGTCCACGCAATCGTTATCCACCGCCACCTGCTCTTCGCCCGCAAACGGAAAATGGCGCGTCCAATGGGCGATCCGCAATTCGTGCCGGAATGGCTTCAGGCAGCGGACGCAGTCGCAATCCAAATCCAGCCATAGCGCGCCGGTCACCAGCAGGCCATCGCTCAGCTTCTGCACCTTCAAGTCATAGTGCAACGGGGGCCCTGTGCGAATCATCGGGTCCCGCACGGCGAAATCCAGCTCGGCCGCGGACAATTCTCCCTGCAAACGGATTTCGTGCTCCTCCAGGTGGCGAAGATTGACGCTTAACATAAACTTTCCGTTTCATTTTCCAGCGGTGCATCCGGCGGCGTGGGGCCCTAACGGCCGGACCGCAACTTGCCAGTCAATGCCTTTTGGACATGCGGCGGCACGAAAGCGCTCACGTCGCCTCCGAGGCGCGCGATTTCCTTTACCATGCGCGAACTGAGAAACGTGTAAGTGTCCTTGGGCGTCATGAAAATCGTTTCGATTGCTCCGTTGAGATTGCGGTTCATCAACGCCAGTTGGAACTCGAATTCAAAGTCGGAGACGGCGCGCAAGCCACGGATGATGACCTGGGCATGGCGGCGGGCGGCATAGTCCACGAGCAACCCGTCAAAGGTGTCGGTCTCCACTTTACGCAGCGTTCGCACCGCCCGGGCCGCCAGGGCCGCGCGCTCGGCCAGCGTGAAAAGCGGATGTTTGCTGTCGTTTTCGGCGACGGCCACGATCACGCGGTCGAACAACCGCGCGGCCCGTTGGATGACGTCCAAATGCCCGTTGGTGATGGGGTCAAAACTGCCCGGATAGATTACCGTGCGCATGAGGCACATTATCACGCGCACCGCTGAAGACGAGGAAGAAAATTGCTGCCCGTTTGCTTTCCCCTCTCCTATTCCCTCGCCCATTCTGATGGGAGAGGGACAGGGTGAGGTGAGGGTCCGGGTTC
>Ga0326727_10028964_pt1 | contig 10022 bp, 8 predicted proteins | sample MB2enrmetagenome_FD_207643 | JGI IMG/M metagenome (GOLD analysis project Ga0326727, IMG submission 207643) | Lab enriched peat soil microbial communities from McLean, Ithaca, NY, United States - MB29MY | ecosystem: Environmental > Terrestrial > Soil > Wetlands > Peat | place: USA: New York...
CCTGAGCGCGCACACGGGAACCCATATCGAGGCGTCGAAGCACTTCTTGGCGGACGGCAGGCCGATCGACCAGGTTTTGCTCGATACGCTAACGGGTCCCTGCGAACTCCTCGATATTAGTATCGGAGCCGGCCAAACGCTTACGGTCGATGAGGCACAAGCCCTTGTCGGCCATCGCCGCCTACTTATCAAAACGGGCTTCGGTGAGAGCGGACATTTCAGCGATCATCCTGCGCTGTTCGTGCCTCAGGCTGCGAAAATGCTTGTCGACGCTGGTCTCGCCTTGGTAGGCACGGACCGGCTGAGCGTGGATGCCTCGACGGTGCCAGACTTCACACTTCACCGTTTGCTGCTTGGCGCTGGTTGCGTCATCGTCGAGGGTCTCGACCTTAGCCAGGTTGTGCCGGGCTCATACGAGCTATGTGCACTTCCGATTCCCTTTGTTGGTGCGGAGGCGAGCCCGGCACGGGTGTTGATACGGTCTTCGCGCGCTTGACCGGGAACTAGGCGTTACGGTTAATCGCTTCTCATTCGTTATGCGTGGGCCCCGCTCATCAAGCCACCGGGAGTTTCTCGCGGGCGATGTCGAGTCCTTCGCAAAGCCCTACAGGGCAGTTCCGGACTCCGCAGAATGGCAATTGACGGGCAACGCTACCCAGCATGTTGACCATAGAAGAGCATCCGTTTGACGAACAGGAGAAACGGAATGTCCGACCAGAAGGAGATGGATGTGACCGAGGACCCTCTACTGCCGGGACGCGGCACGTACCACGTCGCTTATCAACACTCGTTGTCCTCGTCTCGCACTCTCGAGCGCGCCGAAAACCATCGCAAGACTCGCGAGATTGTCGGCGCAGTCGGTCTCTGCCCTTACTCCCCGCGCGGCCGCGGAAAGGAGTGCATCGATGCAACCTGCATGTCCCTCTGGCCCAGCGTAGGTCGCCGACCAGTCGCTGCGCTGGACTGGTGAGAACAGCGCCCCCTCGTCGGCGATGTGAACGGGTGCCTCGGAGTACGGGAGTCCCGAGCCGTCCCAGATAGCCGTGCCATCGCTACCGACGACGCGCCAGTCTGACTCCCACGTTGTTGCGCAACCCTCTGCAGCCCAAGAGCCGCGATAGGAGATAACCGAGCCATCCACACACTCGAACGTACAGACCGCGGCGGCGGCGCCTTCGTAGCGTGAACTAGGTGGGTTGAACTCGTGACAGTAGACAGCGCAGGGTTCGACGCCAGCGATGAAACGGGCCTGGTCGAACGTGTGAATTGCCATATCGAGAAGGAGTGGGCTCTTCATGACGCCTCGAAAACCACGGAAGTGCGGCGCCATGAAGTAGTCGACACAGATGAACTCGGGCAGTCCGATTCGCCCGGCGTGCACCCCGTCTCGGAGCGTCCGGCTTCCGATGACGTACCGTCGCTGTTGCATGACGCTGTAGGTTTTGCCCGTCACTGTAGCCAGAGCAACTAACTCAATCGCTTCCTCAAGCGAGGCAGCCATCGGTTTTTCGCCGAACACGTTGCAACCCAGCTCAAGTGCCTTCCCCACAACTGCTCGGCGTTGGTCAGGCGGTGTCAAATCTACGACAAGGCTTGGTTCGCTCATCGTGACGGCAGTCTTTACATCTGGGTAAATGCCACAGGACAATCCGTAACTTTTCGTCACAGCGTGCGCTCTCAATTCGTCTATATCCGCAACCCCGACGATCTCGACATCTTCGCGACCCACCAAAGTAGGAAGCCACATTGTCGAGACATTTCCAAGTCCGACAACGACCACTCGATGAAGGGAATCAGCCATCAGGTTCGTCTTCCGGCAGTCGGCCTGCGGATTCTTCAGTACTCACGATAATTCTGTCGGAAGCGTGCGAGGCTTCACTTCTCTCAGCATGTGACCTGTCACGATCTCCTCTTCACTCTTTGACGTCCGCCATTTCGAAACATCCTTATTCCCGCATCCCGGAGCAAAAACCCGACCACGGCATGGTTTGGTAAACAGTTACTTTACTCTAAGCCAGGTGAGAGGGCTTGACCGGTTCACAGATATCCGTGAGCAGCCCAGAGACGTTCGGGCGGCCAAACTAATTACACTACTTCACGAGGACGGTCTGCGGATTGTGCGATTCCGGCGGTACCCGGTAGCCTGCCGAACGTCGGGAGCCTGCGGGCTAGGGGTGATCGGGATGACCGATGACCATGATCTTGCTGTCTCCAGCCACGTCCTCGCCAGGAATCCTACCACCAATGTGGTCCTTGCTCGGTAAGCCTCTGCTGGCACCATAGGCGGCCCGGCCACGACCATATGCAACCCACGTTGCTTGGCACAGCAGGGAAGCTTTCGCAAGCCGGCGCGACGGCAGCCGAATGACCGACGATTTCTTCGCTGCGCTTGGAACGGGTTTTCGAGTATCGATTCGCCAACTGGCCGAACCCTGAGGTGCCCAACTGGTGTGCCAGTGTCTACACAGTGTGGGACGGCGACGTTCTCATATACGTGGGGATGGCTGGCCGTGGCCTGCTAGCTGGTAGCTACGAAGCGGAGAAGGCTCTGGCCTCGGGCAAAGCCCGCGGTCTTCGCGACCGGCTGAACTCACATGCGTCAGGCCGACGTAGCGGCGACCAATTCTGCGTCTATGTTTTCGATCGCTTGGTTCTTCCGACTTTGACGCAGGCTGACACCACCGCTGTCGCCCAGGGTCAGTTGTCGCTCGACGCCCGCACTCGTCAGTACATCCGCGACCACCTCAGCTATCGGTTGGTGGTCACCGAAGACGGCAAGGCCGCACTCTCGCTGGAACGTCAGGTGCAACAAGGTGCACTTGGGGAACGACCGCTGCTGAACCCGCGATAGGGGGCGCCTGGATGAGGCAGGTTCGTGCTCGATGTTGGTGAGATTTGCACAAGATCTGGCAATGTGTTCGCGATGTCAACGCCTTCCCTCATCGGCTTTGAGCTTAGGAAGAAGAGATTCGCTCCCAGTCCTGAGCGCTCGACTCAGAAGTCGCGGCTCAAGGTTTTTTCGCTTAGGTCATGAGTCCGAGGCGACGCGCCAGTGCCCGTGGACCGACGATGACCAGTTCGGAGACCGCACGGCTGATTCCGACGTACAGCAGGGAGTCGGAGATGTCCTCCGTTTCTGAAACTAAGAGAACCGTGTCCCACTCCAGTCCCTTTGCTCGGTGGACGTTCTCGCAGACGACTGAGCCCTGGCCACGCCTCTCCCAGGGCACTAGGCCCAGCTGCTCGCGGATCGTTTCTCGGACACGACTCTGGCGGGTGAAATCCGGTCGGAGAGAGCTGCTTACCGTCTCCACGAGAATTCCGTTCAGGTCTCTTCCCTCGCGTTCCAAGAGTCGAACGAGTTCGTCGTTGACTGCACGAACGGCCTCTTCGATACTCGTAGCTGCAATCCATCGAATGGGAAGCGACTCCGGGCGTCTCTTGGGTGCCGGAGCGCCGTTCAGAAAGCGGCGCAGAAGCTTGGCAATCTCAAACGTGTTCCGGCAGTTCGTGACCAGCTCACACCGAGTCCACCCGTCGTCGGTGGACGGGACCGCGAAGCCTCGGTGATAGAGGTCCTGAGCCTCATCCGCGACGAGGAACAATCGCCCATGTGGATTGAGCAACGCACTTAACCAGGCGATCCAGGCCGAACTGAAGTCCTGTGCTTCGTCCACAACGATGGTGTCGAAGCTATCTGTGATAGAGGGCCAATGGCGGTGGAGGTGTCCAATCGCCGTGTAACTCCACCATTCATCGCTCGCGTCGAGGGGGACGTCGAGTTGTGGCATGCCGGCGAAGCTGAGTGCTAGCTGGAGAAACGCACCGATAACGAGGTCTTCGTCGTCGGGCAGTCGGGTGCGCAGGTCCGCTCCCAATGGCTCGTTGTAGCACGTCAATAGTGTCCGCTCTCCTCGGGCGAAGGCTCGTCTAGCCCACGATGTGGCCAGGCGAGTCTTGCCGGTTCCAACGCTCCCGGTGACGACGACCCGTCGGTTCGCGTCAAGTCGCTCGAGCACGCTGATTTGGTCCGTGCAGATTTGATCGAGACGTCTCCGGGCGGCTCTTGCCCTTGCCCCAGGGTTCCAGCTGAATTGCGCGCTGGGGCACAGGAGGCGCACAATCTCCTCGACGGCGGAGCCGGAAAGCGCTTGGTTGCGCGTTCGTGACAACATCAGCCGTTCAATTGCTTCCTCGGAGTCCTGAAGATCAGTTGCAGTGAGGATCTGGGCTCTGTTCAACCCGGGGGGCAGCGTGCCGATCATCTCATCGGTGTTGGGAAGCGCTATCCCGTTCTCGACCTCCAGATGTTGGAGCGATTCCGACTCGCCACGCAGACGGTCCCGGAGGGCATACGCGTTCGTGGGAGCTTGCCAATCGGGCTGCGGCTCAAGTGGCCTCCCAGCGCCGCGCCACACTCCATTTCGTATCTCTACGCGGTGGGCTTTGATCTCGATGTCGGTGACTCCGAAATTGTGGTGGACCAGCACGATGTCCAGCTCGCGGTCCCGTCCCGCCTCCCACAGTCCGACGTTGGGAATGATGATCCAACCGTCGTTGAGCTGATCCCGAAACATCTCGACCACGCGCCGTTCTGCCTCATTCTTGAGCCTTGAGAGCTGGAAGTCTTCCGGGATGAGCTGACCCATGGCCACGATCTTGCCTCATCGGGCGGCCCGCCGCGTTCGCAACAGCACCCGCCACGGCCAGGTCAAGGCTGTCATCGCCACCAGCGCACTCGACGCGGGACTCGACCTTCCCGACATCCGCCTCGTCGTTCACTGGCAGCACCCCGTCGAACCGAGCATTCCCAGGGATGTTGCGACCACTGTTCTCCGAGACTCGCATGGGGGTTGCCCAGGGAGGAGCTTTCTTAGGTGCCGGATAACCATTTGGACATTCGCAATCCAGGTGTCGACAGAGACCCAAGCTCGACCGCCTCGTTGTCCATGACCTTGAGCAGTCGTGCGGTACGAGTGCTCTAAGAGCCTGGTGATCGCTAGGCGAACTAGTGCGTTGACGGAGGCAAGCATGGCCGAGGCAAACGCGCCAACACGATCGTTGAAGACAGCGCGCTGGAGTGACTACGCATCTTCGGAGCGCGAAAGGGATGGAGGTGATCCGCTCGGTTTCCGTGCCGCAGCTGGTCGAGTCGCGCGAACACTTTCACCGGCTCTATCACAAGCGTCGAGTACGACGCGCGGATTTGGGCTTCTCTGTTTAGCACTCAGCCTTACAAACCAGGACCTGGATGCCGACGAACTCGTTGTGCGATTTGAGCGATTTCATGTTCTCGCTCAGGTCAATGAATTCGGAAACGGGGCCACTTGGCCGGGGAAGCTCCGGGCCATCCGTCTGATTCACGAGGCCGCCAGCACTGACCAGGTACGACTCGACGAGCCGATACTCGATAATCAGTTGTCTTCAGGACTTTGGGGTGCCTACCGGCGACCGGCCCGGCTCTTCGGACTCATAAGGCCAGTCGGCAATCGTCTGGACGGCCGGCCGAGCAGCACGACGCTGACGCAACTGGGAAGAGACCTGGCGAGCGCGACGCGTCAACAACTTTTGGGGCCGCACCCGAAGAAGATCGGCAGCTGGCTGCGGTACGACTCACTGCCGGTGGATGACCTGGAGGTCTTTCTCACCCTCGACAATGCGCCTGCTAGTCAGGAATTGGGAGTGCTTCGGGAGGGAATGCGAGACTTCGATAGGGTGCACCGGTTCCCTTATGCGGGTCTTTACGACTGCTTCTGTCGTTCTTCCGAGGGATCTGTCTGGGGCCTGAACGCTCTCGACGTAGACCGGCTCAACGCAGAGCAAGCCGTCGTAGTGCCTACGGGAAAGGCCATACGCAGCCTGATAAAGAGTGTTGAAGGACCATATCGAAAGTGGATGGTGAGCGCCGCTGACAGCAGGATCGCTATATCCCCGCTCAGCACTCAGAGGGACTTCTGGCAGCAACTTCGAGAGGCTCATGAGCAGGACCTCGTTGATCTCCATGACCGGCTTTCGAAGGCCGAACAGAAGGGACTTTCACTGTTCGAAGCTGCCGACGCTCACCAGAAGTCGCTAGCAAGGGCGAGGGCCGCGATTCCCTGGGATCACGCCCTGCCCGACAAGTACTGGGCAACAGCCCCGCCACCTGACTTCGGTCTCAAAGCTCCTGGAGCCCTGTTTGCTGAGGGCCTCGACACCAGCCCTGGGTTGGCGTCGGAAAGTGACGAGACGTGACTGGATCCTGGCTTCTGAACCTGTGCGAACCTCCCGACGACTTTCGTTTCGTTCGTGGCGTGCTGCTGGCTTACGACGTGGACTGGCCCTTCGTAACCGATGTAATCGCTCCCGCTCTCACCGGCGTTGTCGGTGGCGACCGGAACGCGACATACCGAACTGCTCGAGCTATCGAGGGCGCGGAACTGTTGGTACTGGGCTGTACTGGGCGGGCAACACTTGGTCCTCTGCATACTTGGGCACGATTCGCTTCTGTCTACGGGAGGACCCAGCACGCCAAGGTAGGCATACTCCAGTATCAACGCGAAGGCGGACTGACTACGAAGACGCGCGCCTATGTCGCATCGAGCAACCTCACGCGCAGTGGAATTCTTCGAAATCGCGAAGTGTTCGTAGTCGACGAAATCACAGGCCAGACTCGTCGTGACTCGCTGGTAATTGATGTGTTCGACGCCTTGGGTGTGCTTTCAAAAGCATCGGCCCTGGCAACCCCAGATTCGGCCGACCTAGCAGCCATGCTCAAGGAGATGCGTGCAGCGACGTCATCCAGCTCGGAAGCAGCCAGACAGTTGGTGCATTCGATGGGCGCCGAGCGAGCGTTGCTACGACGCATCGTCCCGCCGGCAAGCTGCACAACGAAGCGAATCGTAATCGTGTCTCCCGGTCATTCTGTTAACGGGATCGCACTCGCTCAGCATCTCAAGGACATTGGCCTCCTCACCGATCGGCCCCGAGTGGACATCTACACCGGGCTGGATGGTCCCGATCAGTGTCCCGTCTTCAGTCCGTCTTTCATCAACGACCTGCGCCGGAGGGACATGACCGTAGAACTCCATGGCGTACCGGGCGTAGAGGTTGTCGATGGGCACCCCCGGAGTCGCCCCCTGCACGCCAAGCTGGTCGCCACAGTGGATGATCGCGAGGATGTTCGATCCCTCGTAGGCTCCGCTAATTGCAGTCCAGCTGGCTGGCTGGGTCGCAACCGCGAAGTGATGGTGGCACAGGAGGGGAAGGCGGACGATCTCGAACGCCTGATTGCCGAGCTGGGTGCAGGGCCCAAGGGGTTCGACCCTGTCGCACCAGTGCCAGAGCCGGCTTGGGAGGATTCTGCAGGTAATCCGCCGGCCGGTCTTCCGATCCTGGGGTCTCTGCGCCGTCAAGGCGACGCTCTGATGGGCACCGTTGACCTAGCTCCGCTCTGGAAAGACGGCAGCAAGCCAGTAAGCCTTCGGTTAGGTGATGTAAGAGTGACAGTCGATGAGTTGGCGCGCGGGGTGCGGATTCCCGAACGCAACGCTGTCATCGAGGTAACGGTTCAGAATGGAGACGGTGCAAAGCAAACGTTCCTCTTTCAGCTAGGCGGCGGCATGCCTGACAGGTATCCGCATCTGTGGCGAGCTGATCCCGACGATCCGCCCGAGCGTACGGACCCGTGGTTCCTTGCCCTCTTCGGTGACTTGCTCGCGGCGTCGTTCGCAGGCACGCGTGGCCATGGCAAGGGGGGCAAACGTTCCACGTCGTCGGACGGCGACGATGCGTATCGCGTCCCATTTGAACGGCGGCTCGCTCTCATCGCCCGTCATCACCGCGAGTTAGGCCAGCTGGTTCCCCCCGCCGAGCTTGCTCGGGCGATCAATGAGTATCTCGAAGAAGACGAACGTTTGGTTGCGCTGAGCCTTTTCAGAGACCAGCCGGTTGCTGACGGCACATTGTTGGCTGCTCTCAACGACGTCGCGGCAGGCCGGGTTTAGTGTCGCAATCCATCGAAGATGCGTGCTGGCGACTGATCGACGGCTACCGAGACAACGATCCGAATATCAGCGGCCGTCTCGTCGACACCCAAGCCAAGCGGGCTGCTGAACTTGTTCGTCGCCTTCGAAAGCCGGGAGTTATGGCCCTGCCAGATCCGGTGGGTACTGGTAAGACCGTAGTGGCCTTGGCTGTGGCAGCGTATCTGGTTGGTGACAAGACGGTGAATCGGGTGCTTGTCGTCGCTCCTAACGACGTGGTGGCCCGTTTGTGGTGCGGTCGTGCCCAACGTCTGGTTAGCCACGCACCACCGAAATCTGAGACCTTTTCAAAGGTGCGCAGAGCGGAGCAGTACATTCACTGGTCCTCCCGTGAACTCCGAGTGGTGACGAGGCAGCAACTCTCTAAAACAACGAGACCTAGCGACAACAGCACTTTTCTTGTGGTCGACGAGGCACATCGTGGGCTACAGAAGAGGGGAACGTTTCATGATGAGCTGGAACCTTGGGCAGCAAATCAACGCTGCCTGCTGGTGACTGCCACGCCGTTTCAACTGTCCACACAGGGTCTGCTGACGATGCTGGACGTCACCGGCGGCACCATCGTGAGCCATCAAAGCTCGGTGATCGAGAACTATGGCCGCGCAGTTACCCGACTCGCTCGCTACTGCGCAAAATTCCGGGGAGAAGAGCACACCGAAACTGAACTCGTAGAGGATCATCACGCGCAAGAACTCGTCAAACGTGTCGTCGAGTCCTCAGGCGAGGCACGCGCCGGGATTGATCAGCTGGTGCTACCGCCAGCCAAGATGTTCGCGAAACTGCGGCACCACCCCAGGCTGAACCCTCTAGGTCAGGTTGAGGTCCCCGGCCTCGTCAGTCCCGACTTGATTTCCTTGGGCGCGCATGCAGTTGCGCACAATGTTGCCCGTACGATTCCTGAGCTCCTCGATCGGGGCAAAGGCGACATGTTCAACCGCCAGCTCGTCTCTTCTGCCGAGAGTTTCTGGGAATCAATGGCTGGGAAAGCACTAGCCAACCCGAGTCTCGAGGTGCTCGAGGCTGCGGGGATTGCCGGAAGTGCACTCTCCAGGCTGAGTCAGGAACTGCGAGACGCGCTCGGCGATGGGAAGGATCATCCCAAAATCGCGGCCACAGTCCATTGGGTGGCAAGCCGCATCAACTCGGTTCCCTGCCATCACATCCTCGTGTTCTGTGTGTTCGACGCGACGCGACGCTCGCTGGAGGCTGCGCTTAGAGAAGAGTTGGGGGACAATACGGTTGCCAGCCCGAGCGGCGACAGGATTCCTAAGAAGCTTGCAGATCGCTTTCGGAAAGAGCCATGCGACGGTTCGGACCCGCTCGTGATGATCGTGCAGGACCGCTTCTCGGAAAGCATTGACCTAGACGGTGGCAAGCCTTTCCTCGTCCATCACGATCTTCCCTGGAACCCTGCGCGTATATCCCAACGATGGGGGCGCGTAGTGCGTGCGGGCAGCAAGTTTCACCCGTCAAGCCGGAGAATATCTACTTGCCTGTGCTGGACACCGAGGTCGATCGCCGGCTCTACGAGACCCTCGTCGGACGTCAAGCCGTTGGTGACATCCTCATCCCAAAGGGTATCGGACTTGACGAGTACGACGCTGGCACTGGCTCGATTCCCATGGCGATAATGAAGAAGCTGGCGACACCGTGGAAGTGACTGCGAAGTGAATGTCGTCGCGAAGGTCCTCTGAGACGACGGAAAGCCGAGTCACCTCGCTCAACCTGATAGTCGGTTCTGAATCTCCAGCCTGTGTTCTTGTCCGTAGGGGCAGCTCAGGTCAGCCCCCTGCGCGCGGCGTCGCGCCCTCCGAGTGTCGAGCTCACAGAGGTCGCCTGGAGGACAGCCCTTCTGATCCTCACATGAACATCCGATACGGGTACTCCGTGTTCAGAAGTGACGGGATGCTGGCGATCGATCTGGCGAGTCGTCGCGAGTACTGGATGGTCACGGGCAGCGGGTCGTAGAGTGCGTCGTTGTTCCAGTCCATCTTTGTG
>Ga0326727_10028967_pt1 | contig 10020 bp, 6 predicted proteins | sample MB2enrmetagenome_FD_207643 | JGI IMG/M metagenome (GOLD analysis project Ga0326727, IMG submission 207643) | Lab enriched peat soil microbial communities from McLean, Ithaca, NY, United States - MB29MY | ecosystem: Environmental > Terrestrial > Soil > Wetlands > Peat | place: USA: New York...
ATTCTCTGGGCGAAGTTGTCCATCAGTTCTCTCTCTCCGGCGCGACCCATTGGAGAACTTCTTCAAGGGTCATGTTCCATCCCTTCATCCAGAACGAAGACGCCTCGGCCCCGGCGGCGCTGCGGGCGCCTTCCAGGGTTTGCCGCTGCCGGGCGCGCAAAGGAAGATTGCTGGTGTTCGCGTGGAAGCGCTCGCGCATTCTGGCGGCGGCGCCAAACATGGTCAAGGCCGGACCTGGCCGCCCGTTCCTGCGCGCCAGCTCCGCCATCGACTCGAGAACGCGCGGCAGATCCACCTTGTTCTCCGCTCCATAGTGGCGCAGGCATTGCTGGTATTGCGCGAGGGCCAGGGCGACCTTTCCTTCCTCGGCGTCCAGATCAGCCAGGTCGTGCAGGCACGAGGCGATTCCCGGTGAAAACCCCAGCGCACGGAATCCCGCGAGCGCTTCGCAATAGAGCGATCTCGCTCCCGGCAGATCGTCCTGATCGCGGCACAGATCGGCCCGGTGGCTCAGCGTCCAGACGGCATTCTCGCGATCACCGACAGATTCAAAAAGCCGGTTCGCTTCCTGGTAGAGACCTTCGGCGTAAGTGAACTCGCCGCCCGCCCGGACCACATCCGCCAGATTGCTGAGCGCGCCCGCCAGCACCACCGGCGGGAACGACTCGCGCGCGATTTCCACGGTCTGCTCGAACCAGTAGCGGGACTGCGCCCGGTTCGTGAAGCGGTAGAAGTGGCCAAGGCGCGTGGAAACCAGCAACATACCCCCTCGATCGTCCAACTCCCTGAAGGATTGCCGGCACGCCAGGTAAGTTTCGATGGCGGACTCGCCGATTTCGAATCCGAAGTCGGCTTCCCAATACTTGCCCCAGTTATGCAGGCGTGGGAAATTCTTCAGTTCGGGAAGCGCCAATAACCGGGAGACATAGTTCCTCGCCTCAACGTGCAGGCGGAGGGCGAAGAAATACGCGCCAAGCGCCATCAGCAGGCGCATGCCCCACTCCACCTCCGCTGACGCAATGAGCCAGTCCAGCGCCGCGCGGAAATTGCCGAGTTCTGCGTCGAAAGAATGTTTGCCGGTGCGCTCGCGGCGCAACCGTGGAGCTTCTTCCTCCGCCAGGACCAGAAAGTACGCGGCATGCGCTTTACGCGTGTAGGCTTGCTCGCCGGCCTCTTCCAGGCGATGGAGTCCGTATTCGCGCATCGTATCCAGCATGGCGAAGCGGGGCTCCGCATCTTCCGCGTTCATGCGGCGGATCAGGCTGTTGTCTACCAGAGTTTCGAGCGCCTGCCACAGGTCGAGCCGCAGATCCTGGCGCGTGTCGCACACCGCTTCAATGGCTTCGATGGTGGCGCCGCCCACGAACACCGCGAGGCGGCGAAAGAGCTTCTGCTGCTCGGGGTCGAGCAGGTTGTAGCTCCAGTCGAGCGTGGCCCGGAGGGTATGCTGGCGTTGCGGCAGATCGCGCGGACCTCCCACGAGCACGCCGAGCGGATCGCTGAGGCGCTCCTGAAGGGTCTTCAGAGGTAACATCCGCGTGCGCGCGGCGGCCAGTTCGATGGCCAGCGGCAGGCCATCGAGTCTCAGGCAGATCTCGGCTACTGTCCGTATCTGCGATTCGTCGAGGGACGCGCCGCGCAGGCCGGGAGCGCGTTCGATAAACAACCGCACCGCCGGCGAGCGGACCGGTCCCGCGCCCGGCGCGGCGCCGCCGATGCGCAGCGGGGGCACCGGAAACTCGTACTCTCCGTAAACGTGCAGGGGCGCGCGGCTGGTGACGACGATCTTCAACAGCGGCGAGTCCAGACTCGCCACGAACGCGGCCGCCTCCACAATGTGTTCGAAATTGTCCAGGATCAGCAGCAGCGGTCCGGCGACGTTGCGCGCCAGATGCCGGGCGATGGCGGCCTCGACAACCTCCCCCGGTGATTGTGTAACCCCCAGAGCAAAGGCCACTTCCGAAGGCGCCAGCGCCGCTTTGCTGACCTTGTCCAGCGGCACGAAGCAGACTCCGCCGGGGAAGCCATGCATCGACTGCCGGCCGAGTTCGATCGCCAGCCGCGTCTTGCCGATGCCGCCCGGCCCGGTCAGCGTGAGCAGGCGAACCTCGGGCCGCGCCGCCAGCTCGCACAACCGCGCCAGGTCTTTCTCGCGGCCCAGCAGCGAAGTGCGCGGTGTGGGCAGGCTGTTCACCGTGATCACATCCGTGCTCTTCCGCCCCAGACGCGTCAAAATGGCGGAAAGCTCGCGGCGAAGCGCGCCCGTCGATTCGAACCGGTTCTGTGGCGCTTTCGCCAGGCACCGGTCGGTCAGCCATTGCAGCGGCGCGGGCGCCTGCGGATTCAATCGTGTCAGCGGCTCCGGCTCGCCCTGCAGGGTCGCTGCCTGCACTTCCCGGAGCGAAGCGCCGGCGAACGCCGCCCGCCCCGTCAGCATTTCGTAAAGTACCGCTCCGAATGAGAACTGATCGGAACGCGCGTCCAGTTTCTCGCCGCGCGTCTGCTCCGGCGACATGTATCCCGGCGTCCCCACGATGAAAGGCGACATCGCCGCGGCGCCCTCGGCTGCGGCCATGCGCTTGGCGATGCCGAAGTCCAGCACCTTCACGCGCCCGTCGGCGGTAATCATCACGTTCTCCGGCTTCAGGTCGCGGTGCAGGATTCCCCCGTTGTGCGCCGCCAGCAGCGCATCCACCACCTGCGACGTAATCGCCAGCGCCTCGGGAATGCCCATGGGACCGTGCGCCAGGCGCTGCCGCAGCGTCTGCCCTTCGATCCACTCCATTACAATGTAGGGTTGTCCGCCGGCCATCCCGATGTCGTGAATGGTGACGATGTTGGGGTGATTCAGCGCCGAGGCGGCGCGCGCCTCCTCCACCAGCCCCATCCCCTGCGCATCCGAAAAACCGCCGGCGCGGATGGACTTGAGAGCCACCTTGCGGTCCAGCCGCGTGTCCAGGGCGCGATAGACTTCGCCCATGCCGCCGCGGCCGATTGCCGCCTCGATCCGGTAGGGGCCCAGCGCCGATCCTTCCCCCAGCCCCGCTTCGCCCGTCGCGGCGCTCACGCTGCCTTCCCACGCCGTCCTGTCGAGCCACCGGTTCCGCGGGCTTTCCCGCAGCATTCTGCCCACGGCTTCGCGCACCTGGGGAGTCGCTTGTGCCAGAAGCGTCATGCGCTCGCCGGGATCGAGGTCGGCTACCGCGTTGTACAGCTCGTCAATTTGCTTCCAGCTTTCCGGAGTCAGAGCCATCGCGGTGGAGGACGTTCTTCGCATTATGGCGCACCCATGCCTCGCCCGATTCCGGGCTTCCATCACGTCAGGCGCAATCCAATGGTGAAAACTGGCACGAGGCGAGCGAAACTCTTATACTTCGACAAAGACAACCGTGGCCAATACGTCCATTTCAAAAACGACACAACTCCTGAGGGCCTGGTCCGCGGGCGACGAACAGGCGCTGGCGGAACTGACCCCGCGCGTCTACCGCGAGCTGCTGCGGCTGGCCGGCGGCTATCTGAAGAATGAGCGCGCCGGGCAAACACTGCAGGCCTCCGACCTGGTGCACGAGGTCTACCTGCGCCTGGTGGATGTGGAGCGCATGGAATGGCAGCATCGCGCGCATTTCTTCGCCGTCTCCGCGACGTTGATGCGCCGCATCCTGGTCGATCGCGCCCGGCGGCGTTCCGCGGCGAAACGCGGCGCCAGCCCGGAACGCGTCGATCTGACCGAGGCTTTCGATCTTTCCCCCGAACGTTCCCGCGAGTTGATTCGGCTCGACGACGCTTTGAACAGCCTCGCCGCCGTGGACCCCCGCAAGGCCCGCATCGTCGAACTTCGCTTCTTCGCCGGTCTGGAGGTGAAGGAAACCGCCGAAGTTGTGGGCGTCTCTCCCGAAACCGTGATGCGCGACTGGAAAACCGCCCGCGCGTGGCTGCTGGCGGAGCTCAATCGGTGAGTGGGGCCGCCCCTACTTCCCCCGCTGCTCCTGCACGAAGCTCAGTATGTCGAAGTGCTGGATCTCGCGCTCCGGGAAAAAGCTGTTCACCGCGCTCTGCTCGTCGTTGAACAGCTCGAAAACCGTCGAGAGCTTGGTCAGCAGCATCAGCTCGAGGTTGCGCCGGTTGAGATTCTCCAGCTTCAGCGCGCCGCCCGCCTTCTGCAGCGTCATGTAGCAAATCACCAGCGTCCCCAGCCCGGTGCTGTCGACGTAATCCACGCCGGCGAGATTGGCCACCATCTTCGTGTGGCCTTCCCCCTGCAGCCTCCTGATGCACTCGCGCAGATCGTTCAGGCTCTCGCTCACCACCAGCCGGCCCGACAAATCCAGAATCGTGATTCCTTCGTTCTCGCGAACGGCAATCTCGACGTGTGCAGCCACAGAATCCAGTGTACTGTTGCGGGAAGCGAGGTTGCGTTACAGCCGCTCAGTACGCTTGCTGACGCGCGCGGCTCGGAACCGAGCCACGACCGTGAGGGAGTGGTTGCGCGGGAATACGCGACCGAACTTCTGAAACGACGTCGCTACGGCTGCAGCTCCAGCGTGGCTTGTCCCGCCGGACCGCTGTAAATCAGTTCCGCCGAATGGACGCCTTTGTCCTTTCCGCGGTACTCGAAATAAAGCAGGCCGGCCTGGGGCAGAACCCGGTCCCCTTGCGGTATCGCCGCTCTCTGAACCTGCAGGGCCATGGCATGCACCATTTCGGGCGGCGGGTGCGGCTTGGACAACGGAACTTCGTCCTGCTTGGTCCCGTTGCTGATTCCCGTCTTGCTCTTTTCCTTCTTTTCGTCTTCGGAGCCGGGCGGCACCCAGTCGGGGTCCGACACCGTTCTGGCCACCACCGTGGAAGGCTGCGAGGGCAGAGGCGTTTTCTTTCCGTTAATGCGCAGGGAGAAATCGCCCGGTGAGAGCGTGAGCCGCGCCCCCGCCGGACCGAATAATCCGGCTTCCACGGTCACGTAATCGTCGGTTGTCAGATTCTTCTCCGCGGTGGGGACGAAGTGGCCGATGTAATCGGCGGCGATCGTCACCGTCCCCGCCTGGGCGTGCGCCTGGTAGTCGGTGGGCGCCGCCCGGGCCCCGGTACCCTGCGCGACAGCCGACTCGGCCTCTTTGCTCGAAGGGTTTTGTGAAAATGCACTGAAAGCGGCCAGCAACAGGCCGCCCAGCAGTACGCCGGTTCCATGCTTCGTCGGGCGCATCCACAAATAGCATAGCCGAACCGCGGATGAAGCCGATATCCCGTTCAGGGTCCACCACCAGGTCCATCGCCGCGGCAGGCGCAGCGTTGCCGCGTCGTACACGAAAACCCTTAAGCTTCTCCGACGAATTACCGATAGAGAGAACAGGGACGATTCGTCGTGTACCCTTCGGAGTTACCTCTGCGCCCATTGGCCGCGCTACTCGCCGCCGCGCTGGCAGCGTTGCTGGCCGGATGCGGCCGCGCCGACCGGCCGCACCGCGTTATCACCACCGTCCGCGAGATCCGCGCGCTGGCCGACACCGACCTGGGCGCCCCGGTAGACCTTCTCGGCTACATCACCTATAACGATCCGAAGCTGAATCTCGTATTCCTCGAAGACGCCACCGGAGGCGTCCGCATCGAAAACTCGCCCTGGGTCGGCGCCAACGTCACCGGGCAGACCGCCAGGGTCCGCGGAATCGTGCGTGAAGCCGGTGACGAACCGGCAATCGAGGCCACCGACGTCAGGAGAACGGACGGGTTTCATGTCGGCCCTCCGGTGAGGGTCGGTCTCAGCGGACTGGGCAGGCCGGATCTCGAATTCCGGCGTGTCGAAGTGCGCGGGGTGGTTCGATCGGTGGGTCTCGATCGCAGCGGAACGCTGGGGATGATCCTCTCCGGGCCGGACGGACAAGTCACCGCGCGCATTCGCCAGTCGATGGGAGACAACCGCACCCTGACCGACGCCGAGGTCCTGGTTTCCGGTGTTCTGACCACGAACCACGACGCCGAGGGGCAGACCAGCCCGCCCCGCATATGGGTGGAGGACATCGACGACGTGCGCATCGAGAAGCCGCCGCCCTCGACCGCGCAGATACCGGTCCGGACCGCGCGCGATCTGCTGGCCGTCAGCCGCCAGGCGTGGCCGATTCACCGTGTGCGCATGCGCGGCTCCATCACCGCCGGTGGGGGCGGGCTCATCCTGCGCGATGCAACGGGATCGCTCCCGGTGGAAGCCGCCGCCGCGACCGCCCTGCCTGCGGCTACCGACGACTGGGCGGGATTTCTGATCCAGGATCATGGCCGGCGAATTCTGACCGATTGCTCTCCGGCGGCGTCCGCCACGAGCGATGCTCCGCCGGTGGTTCTGCGCAGCGCGCGGGAGGTGCATTCGCTGCCCGCCGAAACAGCCAGCCACGCCTATCCGGTCAATTTCGAGGCAGTGGTCACATATTCGGACGCAGAGACTCGGAACCTCTTTCTCCAGGACGATACCGCGGGCATCTATGCCAACATGTGGGCCTCGCTCTCGGCGGCCAACACACCGCTGCCCAAAGCCGGCGAGCGAGTGGAGGTGACCGGTTTCAGCGGCCCCGGCGACATTGCTCCGGTAATCGCCCACCCCCGGCTGCGGCCGCTGGGTCCCGGGCGAATGCCCAGGCCTTTCGCGGGCGACATGGAGCAGTTACTGGCCGGTGAGGCGGAGAGCCAGTGGGTGGAGGCCCACGGCGTGGTGCGCAGCGTAAACACCACGCCGTATCACGCGCTCATGTTCGTCGGCTGGGGGAATCATCGGTTTCGGGTGCAGGTGACGGGCATGGGCCGGCCGCCGGATTCCTGGATCGGCTCGCGGATCCGCCTGCAGGGAGTTTGCGGAGCGCGATTCAACTCGAAGCGGCAGCTTCTGGGTGTGCAGATCTTTGTGCCGGACCCGAGTTATGTCGCACTGCAGCCGGGGTCGGGCCGGGAAGCGCCCCTGCAGACCGTCAACAGACTGCTGGAGATCTCCACCGAGCCGGCGGGTGAGCGCCGTGCTCGTTTTCGGGGAACCGTTGCGCTGTCTCATCCGAGCGGCCCCACGTGGGTGCAGGATTCCACCGGCGGCGTGTTGATTCAGAGTCATCCGGAAATCGCCCTGCAGCCGGGAGACACCGTGGAAGTGGATGGGTTCGCCGAACCAGGCGCTTTCAGCCCGGTGATGCGGGATGCGACCATCCGCCGGGTTGCCGCCGATCCCATCGGAGCGCCGCCGCGCCTGACGCCGGTCGAAATCCTTCAGGAGGGCTACGATTCCGAGCTGATTCAGGTGGACGCCGACGTGGTGGACAAAGTGGGCGCCGGAGCGGCCGAAGCCATGATTCTTCGTTCCGGCGACGCCGTTTTCGAGGCGCGCATGGACAGCGGCGTCATGCCCTCGCTGGAAAGGGGAGCGCTGGTCCGGCTGACCGGGATCAGCTCGGTCGCCGTCGACGATTCTCGCGACCTGGTGCTGCCCAAGTCGTTCTCCCTTCTGCTGCGCACGCCCGCCGATGTGGTCGTCCTCGACAATGGCCCGTGGCTGAACTTCGACCGGATGCTGGAACTCACCGGCGTGGTGGTGGCCATCGCGGTGCTCGCCTTCGCCTGGATCGTCGTGCTGCGGCGGCGCGTCCGCCAGCAGACCGCCGATCTGAGAAAGGCCCGCGATGCGGCCGAAGCCGCCAATAGAGCCAAAAGCCAGTTCCTCGCCACCATGAGCCATGAGATCCGCACTCCGATGAACGGCGTGCTGGGCATGACCGAGCTGGTGCTCGGCGGCGATTTGTCCCCGCAGCAGCGCGAAGATCTGGAAGCGGCGCGGGATTCCGGCCAGTCCCTGCTGGCCCTGCTGAACGACATTCTCGACCTTTCGAAAATCGAAGCGGAAAAAATCGAGCTGGAAGCCGCTCCCATGGAAGTGTGCGCCTGCGTGGCCGACGCCATGCGTGTGCTCGAGGTGCGGGCGCGGGAGAAAGAAATCGATCTGGTTTCACGCGCCGGCGCGGGGGTTCCCGCCTGGATACGCGGAGATTACACGCGCATCCGCCAGGTGCTGCTGAACCTCATCGGCAACGCCATCAAATTCACCGAGAAGGGCGGCGTCGAGGTGAGCGTCGATGTTGCCGAGCGCCTCTCCGATACGCAAGTGATCCTGCGGTTCGCCGTCGCCGACAGCGGCATCGGCATACCCGAAGACAAGCAGAAACTCGTGTTCGAGGCCTTTCGTCAGGCCGACAGCACCACGGTCCGCCGGTATGGCGGAAGCGGACTGGGGCTGGCCATCTGTTCGCGGCTGGTCGCTCTGATGGGCGGTCGGATTCAGCTTGTCAGTAAACCGGGCGAGGGCAGCACGTTCTCATTCACCGTGCCCGCCTCCGAAGTTGCGCCGGACGAGGTCCCGCGGGATGCGCCACCACAGAGCCTGGATTGTGAAACGCCGGCGGCGCGCTCGCTGCGGGTCCTGGTCGCCGACGACAACATCGTGAATCAGCGGCTGATCAGCCGCGTTCTCGAGAAGTGCGGCCACCGCGTCGCCCTGGTCGGCAACGGCAGCGAGGCCGTGGATGCCGCGCGCGGCGGCGCTTTCGATGTGATCCTCATGGACGTCGAGATGCCCGAGATGGACGGCTTTGCCGCCACTTCGCTGATCCGCTCCGCCGAGGCCGGCGCCCGCCGCGTCCCCATCGTTGCCATGACCGCGCACGCCATGTCCGGCGACCGCGAACGTTGCCTGCAGGCCGGCATGGACGACTATCTCTCCAAGCCCATTGCCGCCCGCGACCTCGAGGCCATGCTGTGCCGGTTCGCCGGTGCAGAGATGCCCGCAGCTCACCGATAGTTCGCCGGATGTGGGGCAGAATTGCATTCTGCGCGCGGTTTGTAACCGCGCCAGCGGCGGGTTTGTGACCCGCCGGTTCGGGCTGATTCATCCAACTGCCTAATCGAGCCGGTATCCCCTGCGGCTGTAAACCTTCAATCCGGCCCGCGCCACCTTCACGCGAATGCGGCGCCACCGGCCGCTGCGCTGTTTCTCCGCCGGCACGTATCCGATGTTGTACTCGTTCCGCAGCGTCTCGCTGATCCCCCAGGAAGCCTGCTCGGCGTCGTTCCGGCTGCGCACCAGGAACTGCACTCCGCCCGTGCGCGAAGCCAGATCCTGCATGAGCTGCATACCGTGCTGCGCTTCCACTTCTTCCACCGCTTTCCGGTTGGGCGTCGGATCGTCCAGAGAAATGGTGTAGATCTGAACGTCCATTTCCGCCGCCCTCCCGAGCAACTGGGAGCGTGTGTGGCGGCTGTGATTATCGATGCCGTCGGAAAGCACCAGCAACGCCTTCCGCGCATTCGTGGCGGGAGAGAACTGATCGAGCGCCACCCATACCGTGTCGATGAGCGCCGTGCTCCCCACCGCCCCCTCAAAGGCAACCCGATCGATCAGCCAGTCTATGTCGGCCGTAAATCCCGACCAGATGCGCGGCTGCGTGGAGACCGTGGTCAGGAACGCTTCATCGTCGGGATTCGAAAGCGCCGCGAACCCTCGCAGAGACTCGCGCGCCAGCGGAAGCAGGGCCATCATACTCCCGCTGGTGTCCAGAACGATTCCCACCGACACCGGAGCTTCGTCCTCGCTGAAGGAACGGATCGGCTGGCCCACGCCGTCCTCGGAAACCGCGAAAACATCCTTCTTCAGGCCGTTGATGAATGCGCCGTTTCGATCGGTGACGGTGACCGGAACGAGCACCAGGTTGGAGTCGACGCTGTATTCGGACCGGAACGTCTGAAGCGACTGTCCGGAAACCGTCAGCAGCGCGAAGATCGTGCCAATCGAGACGTGGATCGGCGTCCTCGTCATACTACCCCCTGCGGGTCCACCGCCGTCATCGCCGCAAACGCGGCCTGCATCGTGCGGTGCGAGGATCAACTCGGCGGCGATCCTCGGGTCACGGCGCCGGAGCGCCGCCGCTGTGTTGGACTCGAATCCGCCACTGACGTTTCCAGACGGTGCTTACCGGCCAGCCCAGGCCGCTGTGATCATATCGC
>Ga0326727_10028970_pt1 | contig 10020 bp, 10 predicted proteins | sample MB2enrmetagenome_FD_207643 | JGI IMG/M metagenome (GOLD analysis project Ga0326727, IMG submission 207643) | Lab enriched peat soil microbial communities from McLean, Ithaca, NY, United States - MB29MY | ecosystem: Environmental > Terrestrial > Soil > Wetlands > Peat | place: USA: New York...
GGCCGATTGGAAGATCGGCTTATCGGCGACTCCCATCAACAATTCCGTTGCCGATCTGGCAAACATATTCAGTTTGCTGCTTCCGGCTTACGACCCCCTGGCCGTCGAAGCGACTACGGAGGACTTGTGGACTTCTCGTGAGTACGGATTGCTTACGCCGCTCATCACGCGCTTCACCAAGGAGGCTCTTGGAATCCAATTCTCGCGCCGTAAGGCCCACACTATTTCAGTCAGGTATCCTCCGTTGTACGCAGAGAGAGTTCGTGATGTGGTTCAGAGGCTCATCAAGAGAAATGTGCAGGATGGACGATACCCGCTCGAGTCAATAACCTATTTTCGTGAGGCTTCGAGCAGCCCCAGAGCTTTCGAGAAGTCGACAGGTGCTCAACTGGGCATCGTGGAAGATCCGAAACTGGAGGCTCTTGAACGAATCCTCAGGGACCTAGCGCGCCAAGTCCTCGTATTCTGTCAGTTCACGGAGACCGTGGAGCATCTCGAGAACGCGCTGACGGACTTCGCCGTATACACTCTAACTGGGGAGGTTCCCGTCGCCGATAGGGAAGCTATCATCGAAGCGTTCCGAAAGCGAGACAAAGCGGTGCTTCTGATGACTCAGGTAGGTTCGGAAGGCCTCGACCTCCAATTCTGTGATGCTGTGGTGAACTATGACCTCCATTGGAATCCAATGATTCTCGAGCAAAGGGTGGGGCGGATCGATAGAATTGGTCAAAGCAAACCCGAGATTACGATCTACGATTTCTTTGTCGAAGGGAGCATTGACGCTCGGGTGCTCGCGGTCCTGGGAAGAAAACTGCGTCAGTTGGTCGGGTCGCCGCTGGACATAAAGAGCCCGGAATCGACCGAACAACCGTTGTGGGACGCGATGAGTCTCCGGGCGGAAGAGGAGTCCGCGCGGCAGACTCTCGAGTCCCTGGAGCTTTCCGCTAGGCTTCCGGCGGGTGACGCACAGATTCTGGCTGCGATTCCAGAAACAGCATGCGACCCCGCGAAACTCGTTCTACTGGACTCTCTCTCCTGGTTAGATGGCGAGACTACGGCATCAAGCCAATGGCTTGCGGAGCAGGCCGATTCGGAGGCAGAGATCGTGGCGCGGTTGTCAAGATATCAGAACGTGATGTGACCTTGTGAAATTCATGACTAAGTCAGGAACCTCGGGAAGGCTACTTACCGATGTTGTTCTGCCCACACTGTAGGCACCAACTCACTCGCAATTGGGCAGGCGATGTCTGCCTGATGTGCGGCGCATGCTTTCGGAGTGACCAAGAGTCGTCGATTGCTTCACTAAGAGCATACACCCCTGCGGGAGTCGCATACATTGCCCTCTTCAGGGCAATTCCATCGTACGAGCTCCGCGTTCAATCCGCCCTTGCGGTCCTTCCTTCGATGGACGATTTCGTTGCAATTGAATCGCACTTCCCGAGACTCATCTGGAACGCAGATCCGAGAGTCAGAAGGAGGTACGGAGACCGTATGGCAACAGCTCAGTCGGTCCCAGAGGTTCATCACCTCCAGGAAAACGACTACCCCATCACCCGGTTCCGGGAACAAGCGCGTGTTTACCTCAAACTGCTTTTTCATGGTGAATCAAGGGCAGGCGAGCTATTCAATCCCCTCGAAGGGGACTTCGGCCCAGACTACTCGGTCGCTTACAGTCGACTCGATGGGATAGTAGACGCGTTTGGCTTCTCGGCGCACGTCTCACTCGGGTTTTGTGACGCGTGCGGATTGCTCGCCGAGATGGGCCCACATTCGCCCTTGCCGGGTCAGATCTCCCCTGCTTGTCTCGACTGTCGTGGCTCAAGGCAACCTTATCTGAAGACTTTGAGGGCCGCAGGCGCGTTCCGAAAGTCCACCTCACGACCTCCTTACAAACAACGAGCGGCAGCGCTCCCGCGCCCCGGCCTGTCGTCGTGGGAGAATCTGTATCCCAAGGAGGTTGTTGAATCGGCTGAGGGAATCATGGAGATGCTGGCAGGAATCGAGAACGGTATCGAGCCCAACTTTAGCTCGAGCCGTGTTACCCTCAAGATGGGTCCTCACAGACATGGGTCTGTTCACTTGATCGCCAGGAAACGGTTCCTATTGGTGGAGGTGGGCGTCCCCGATCGGCGCGAGTGGATGAATCGACTTCGGAGTGCGGGGTTTGAAGTACAACGACGAGAGAGTTACGAACTTGAAGGCATAGATTTCGGTTTCAGGTTGACAGGCAAGCTTCTCAAGGGAAGCCAACCGCTACTGATGGAACTCTTCCAAGCGGCACACTCATAGGACCGGGAATACCCGGGGCGCCTCTTTCTTTCGCGCGGCGCGAGTGCTCGGTGCACGGGGTCATCGGCCATAGGGCGGCCGCAGGTTCAAGTCGCGAAATGAAAGGCATCCATCCGGTGCTGATAGCCTTCGATGAACTCATTCGGTCCGTTACGCAAAAGTCCTTCTAATCCACTGGCGTGAAGAGTCAGGACCCAAGGAGGGTTCGATGCCCTTCCGCGATCCCGAGAGGCGGCGCGAATATTACCGAAGGTACCGAGAGGCCACCCGCGAAAGGCAGCGCGAATACCAGCGTCGGTACCGACAGGCCAACCTAGAAACGCTCCGAGAGAAGAAACGCGAATATCAGCGCCGATGGGTCAAGGACCATCCTGACTATTTCCATCAGCGCTACGAGGAAAACAAGAGGACCCGAAAGGGGTAGATTCTGGAACAACGCGAGGCAGCGTCACCGTTTCAGGGCCCGCTTTACAGAGTAACTCCCGTGGCCTTCAATGCCTCAATAAGCTCGTGCTTCATCGCCGTCCTGGAGTCGAGGAACTCCTGCCAGTCCAGGTACTCTCTTTCACCTTGGGTTTTCTGAGCTAGACGCATCCCGCGGGAGAGATTCTCGAACGTGTTGTTCTGGATTCGGTGAGCGAGGGCGAACGATGGACTGCCTTCGGGAGTGAGTACGGTGATCGCCTCCGCGAACCCGGTCGGCGGAACGATGCACGCCTTCAATCCGGCCTTCGCCAGGTCTTGAGCGCACGTCCGGTCCTTGGTGATCAGGAAGGTTTCGAAGCCTTCGTGCTCGAACCGCCGTGTTAGCGCAGTCAGACTGTAGTCGGCCTCCCGGGTCTTGACAAATCCCGGACACGCAGCAAGTTCTACGTCGCTAACGGTCTCAAAGGCCAAGCATCTCTCGAGGTCAGCCCCGATGACCATGTGGTTGCGCACTTCGTGGAGGATCGCAGTCGTACTGAACAGGAACGGCTTCAAAGGAGCCAAGATGTGGACCTCCCGGACCAGGTCTCCTCGTCGTTCCTTGTGATCGTCGGTCCACTTCCCGAATAGATCGAGAAGCGCAGAGGTATCGAAGACGACTCGAGGCGCGGGATCCGGCGCCGAACTTCTGTCGAGTGCCGCCAGTACTCTCACCTCTAAAAGTCGTCAGAACGCGAGAACAGGCTCGCCAGCGCTCACTTCCACCTCGGAGAAGCGCTCACCAGTACGTCGAGGTTCGCGCAGTCCTCGCAACCCCGGGCCCCCTTGGGCGGCTTCTTGGCGCCGAAGATGCTGCGCGCCTTCCGCAGGAGTGGAGGAATCTTGCCCGGGTCGAGACCGACGGACACGACCTTCGCGTGGAAGCCCATCCGAAACCCGTCCTGCGTGCGAGCCTTGTCGAGGAACTCAGCATCCCCGTCCGTTACGGGCTCGGTGTAGACGAGGGCGATCTGCTCCACCGGGCCGAGTCCAACGCGATCTGCGATCATCGCGTAGCCGTTGAGCTGGATTTCGTACATGGGAAACAGCTCGTCCTGACCTGCGGTATGTCTGCCGGTCTTGTAGTCGATGATGGTCTTGCCTCCGTCATCTCGAACTAGGATCGCGTCGGGCGCTCCCGTCAGCCGAACTCCCGTGGCCTTGTCGTCGATGTAGAAGGTCCTCGAGTTCGGGGGCGGAATGTAAGAGGTCAACTCTCCCAGTGGAGACAGCCACGAAGGGGCCCGTTTGAAGCGGTCGAAGTGGGCGTGGACGACCTTCTTCGAGTACGAATCGAGGGATGAGAAGATGCCCGGGAACGGTCCCCCGAAAGGAAGGTCGTAGTGCTGGCCGAGCCAGAAGCACCGAGGGCAGAAATCAGGCATTGCCAGCCCTCCGAGGTTCTTCGCAGAGATTCTCAAGGTCGATGCGACCGGCATAGGGAGCCTCACGCAGGCGGCATCAGTTACGTGCTGGGGGGACGTAACACCTTGGGTGAACTGATTCAGGGGCTCGAGAGGGAAGCGAACGGTCGCGGCAGGGGGTTAGATGGAAATCAGAGTTCTTTTGCGGCAGCTTGGGCACCAAGTTGTCGCGGAGAGTCCACACCAGCCGCAGAACGTGATTCCACAAGCTGGACACTGGTAGCTCAACCGACCTTCTCTAAAGCATTTGGCGCATTTTCCGTATTTCGGCATGCCATCGCTGACGAGAGTAGACTCGTTAAGCCCACCGCCAGAACCTGTCTAACGTGATTATGCTCCTGTCTCCACGGTCGCGCTTGTCGCGGTCCCGTCATCGGCCGCGGACCGAGGGTGCGTTCAGCGCTGCTCCCCCTCCGGGGGGATCATGTATGAAGATTGGCACCGATTCGGTTGAACATTGTGATTAGAGGTGGCTCCCACTGATTCGGGGGTACCGCGGAGTTGTGCAGTACCTAGCCCGCAACATGTGCGACGAAAGGGCCCGCTATCCTCCCCGTCATAGGAGTGGTTTTTCGTTCGCGACCTCGCGCAACTCTCCGGGTGTCGCAACGCCGTAGAACTCCATCGCCACCCGGATCGTGTCTCCGATTAGGGCAGCCGACTGCTCGACTGACCAACCCCGGGCTTTCGCAAGCTTGTACGCCGTCGCGCGGAGCGCGTGGAAGGGCCGTCGACGAAGCCCCGCCCGATCGAGCCACTTCTGGAAGACGTTGTAGGCGTAGCGACCCGAGAGGTGCCGATGGCGCGACCGGGTTGCTCGAGGGGACGGGAAGAGAAACTCTGTAAGAGGAGCCTGAGTCCGAACGTGCGTTCGAAGAGTGATGAGAGCTCGACCGGTCAGGTAGATTTCCCGCTCCCGATGCTTCTTCGCCTCACGAAAGGCGAGCCTGCCGCTCTCCGGGTCGAAGTTCGCCCGGGGAATCGCGACGAGGTCCTCGCGCCGGATTCCCGTTGAGACCGCGACCTCGAGGACAGCGCGCTCGAGGAGGACGTCAATCGGCCCCAGGAGCCTTTCTACCTCGGTCGGGGTCAGTGCGAGCTCGCCAACTCGCTGGATCCCGAACCGCGCCCCGTACGGGTTCTTCGGCATTGGTCGGGCCCTCCTGTTCCGAGTTCTCGCCGGGGACGGAACGGAAGCGCTTACAGAGGGTTCTGAGGCTACACGGAGGTGGGCTTCTGTGCCGTAATCGCCGAGAGTCGGAACAGAGTTTGGCGGGAGAGCAACGCCGCTCACTCTCGCCTTCCGCTCAACCACTGGACACCTCCCAGACGGCCCTGGACGGTGTCACGGGCCTTTCCTGCCAGCGATAGGGTCCCGGTGAGATCCGGAACCTCCTAACGCGCGCAGTGCCTCTGGAGGGGCCCGGAGAACCACTCCGCGGCCGCTCCGCGCAATCCGGACCGCCCGTTCCAGGCGAGCGGCGTCGCGCTCCAGGTCCCCGCGTTGCCGGGTGTAGTCTTGCAGCGAGGTCGAACACCAGAGGAACAGGAGGGTCCTCTCGGCAGGAATCTGCGCGACACTCACGGCTTGCCCTCGCGCTCCGCCTTGCGAAACCCCGTCCAGCGCTGATCGTACTCGTCTGCCGACAGGGTGTAGAGGATACCGCCGCCGGGCTGATCGCAATAGAGGTGGAACTCGTCCGGACGTCCTCCGCCCCACTCATGGGTAATCAGATGATTTTCGAGATTGCACTTCTCCCCACTCATCAGGCCCACCTCATCGGAGTGGCCGTGGCGTCGGGCCCCAACGGGACCGTTGTGCTCGGTCCCGATGCGCACGATGCAGGCGCCACTCGTGTGTTTCGGACACCTTTCGGTGCAGACCTCGCCCTCGATCATCGGTGCGCCACCGGTATCTGGTCGATGACATCGTGTGCCTCGCGTGCCGCCGTCTCGATGCGGCCGAGGATGATGGCGAATTCGTCGAGCATCTTGGGATTCGCCATGAGGCGCCGGAACGACGTCGTTCGGCGATCAACAAACCAGTCGTAATCGTCCTTTGCGAGTTCGAGGTTGCCCAGCGCCAAATCGAATCTCGGGGAGCGGGGATCTTCAAGGGACTGCTTCCGGCTCATGGCCGGCACCCGTTCGCCCCGTGTTTCGTCATCGTCTCGCCCGGTTGCGTTCCAGCAGGGAGTGGCCCCGCGCCTCGGATGCCCTTCATGGACATGGAATCTCCCGCGAGTGAATCATCCCACAAATCCGGCATGAGCGCGGAGGACTCGGCTCGGCCCTTTCCACTCCGCTCACGTCGATCGTCTCTCCACCGCTGGACATCCGTGGCGACACCGGCCGGGTCACAGGAAGAACCGATCCGGCTGGGCGGACGGCTCGCGTGTCCGGTGTCGCAGTCCGTCGGTTCCTGTTCGAGACCCTGGTGAAGTTGCGTGCCTCACGCAGGGCCGCCTTCGGCATCGCTCGCTTTGCACGGGAGATCACCCGTCGGTAGGTGCGACCGGTTCCACGCCTCCCGTGAAAGAATCCGACGGCGTGAAGGCATTCGTGAATGATGACGTCTAACCGCTTGTACGCCAGCTCGCACCACGCGTCCTCATCGTACATGATCACGTGACCATCCCAACGAGCAAGGTCGTCGTGACCATCCGACTCGCCCTTGCTCACGTATAGTGGCGGCGGGCGGACTCCGATGTATGGGCCGAATGGACCCATTTCCCACACCCTGGCCCGTCGCTCTTGAGGCGTTGGTTTTATCCGTCGAACCGACGGCCACACGAGGGCCAACAATCGACGAGCGTCCGCCTCGTCCGCATTTTCGGGTGGCGACGTCTTCCCTAGGTTGTGCCTAAATCCCGGCCGGTGACGAACGGCCCTTCCACCCCCGGAAAACAGTTTCGAGAGGCTCTCGGTCGGCTGGTCGGTCAAGGCTCATCCCTCCCCCGGTGGTCTCCGTTAGTGGACTTGTCTCCCGAAACCAGTTCAGGGCCGGTGGGTGGGCCATCCGGGCCTGGTGGGCCCGAAACGACTGGGCCGGCCGCCGCTTCGTCACCGTCCGACCCACTTGTCCCGCTTGTCCCGCCTGTCCCACCGGATACGGTTGTCTCCTCCTTGTCCGACTCTTCCCCGTTACCGGAGGGCAACTCCTCCTGTCTCTCGCGCGTGAACTGGTGAGCCCGAGGCGTAGAGTCCACGACGAAACGAAAGAACTGCCGGTCCAGCCGACTGGGGTCGCGGATGCGTATGACACCCCGAAAACGCCGTTCGGAGAGCCGCAATCGGGGGCGGATGTCGATTTGGAGGCCCCTGACCCAGCGGGCAATCTCCGAGGTCGTCATCACGTTCCCTAGCGATTCACGGATCCCGCTGAGCGTGAGTGGGACGGTCCGAACTTGCTCTCCTCGACCCTCTTCGCGTTGGAGGCGAAATCCGCTACCGTCCGGGACGACACCGCACTCCTCGTCGAGCCACTGGTAGACGGTGTTGAGGATGAGACCCTCCGGGCTGTCCGCGCTCTGCCGGACGAGCCGACGCTCTAGGTCTGTAGCGACCTCGCGAATGACCTCGGCCACCCGAGAATCCTCCCCGGCTATGGCACTCAGCACTAGAAGTGCCTCCCGGACCCTGTGGGATTTTACACCGGCCAGCTCGAGCCTCGTCGGTACGCTCAGGTCGCCTCGTCGAATCCGGACGACCGTACGCATCCTCCAGAGGAGGAGCTTTTGCTGGAGAAGGCGGGCTCTCTCGGCCCAGGAGCTCGGTAGGATGAGGTCGACCTCCCGCGCCGTCGATTCTGCAGAGAGAGACAGGGACCGCGAGACCACGCCGGTGTCTCCATACATCCGGCGGAGTGCGAGCGCCGTGTACCCGAATGAGAGGAAGAGCTGGGTGGCGTTGGCATCAGGGGAATACCTCGGGATTGTGACCCGGTCCGCCCGGCTGTTGAGGAACTGGATGAAGTCGGCCGTCTCACCTGATTCGAAGAGGTCCGCCTCATCGAGTACAAGGAAGACCGTCCCCCAAGGGTCGATAGTCCGGTAGAGCGAGGGTGCCCGTGTTGTCTTCAGGAAGTACATTCCTCGATAGGCCAAGTGCCTAACGACCGATAGGGTTCGCTTCTTGCCGGACCCCGACGGTCCGACCACCGGGAGAATCGGGAGGAACGCCTCGGGCATCCCCTTGAACAGGTCGACCGCGATCCAGGAGGCGAGCATGTTCAGGATCCAGAGTCTCCAGATTGGGCGCTCCTCTTCGGATCCCGCGTCGAGAAGAGCCCCCACGCTTCCGTACTCCGCAAGTCCGTCCGGCAGGGTGAGCGCGTTCCTCAGCTTGTCCTCGATTGGGACCGGCAGGTAGAGCGTCCCATCGACCTCCATCTCCTCAACGATCTCCCACGTCTCCGGGTTCGCCCGAAAACAGACGAAGCGCGGGCCGTCGGGCGTCAGGATCTCCTCCAGGAGACGTCCGTCGGGCAACTCCACGAAGCTGGCCGACACCTCGATGGCCCCGAAGACTTCCAACGCCCACTTCGGCAGCCTCGGACGGACCTCGCCCTTCTTCCTCCGCTTGCCTGGCAGGGCGAACGCTCTCTCGACCGCGACCGGCTGGAGCTGGACGAGCACTCCGTAGAGTGCGCCGTATTGACGATCGAGTTCTCCACGGAACTTGGTCGGGACCTCGTGCTCCTTCTGGATAACCAACTTCGCGAGGTCCTCCGGCGTCAACCCGAGCTCCGGGGCGAACTTCTCGACCAGTTGCCGAACGGGGCCGACGAGCTTCGAGAGCGCGGACCCGCCGCTCATGCAATCCTCCGCGGCTGTCTCACTGCCCACTCCACGAGGTCAGGGTCGAGGACCGGTCGTGCCTCGATTGTCCAGTAGTCGGCGGGAAGATTCGAGTACAGGGGGACACGGCACAACCGTTCCCAACCAAATGGGACTGGGTGCGCCCGTGCCATCCGCACGAGCCGCCGTCCCCGATTCTCACGACACCGCTCGCCGGCGGGGTAACCCAGCATGTCAAGCATGCGGTCTTCGGAGAGTCCGGTGATAGCGAGCGGAGCCGAGAGAGCCCACCGCACCTCCGCATGCCCCACACCGTGAAGGTGTCCCATGTCCCGTAACCGACGTAGAACGGCGGCATGCGCCCGTCCGAGTGGTTGTGCCCCGAGCCTTCGGTAAACCTCCTCGATGTCCCCCAACTCGATGGTCGTGACGGCCGGGGGTGTCGACGGTGCTCGGATGGTCGTCCGTGGTTCACCGAGCCGGAAACGGAGGGAGAGTTCCTCCACAGCGGCGACCTGCCCGCTCCACCGCGTCAGGTCGTCCAACGAGTCCACGACAACCGTGTATTCCGTGCGGCGGAGTCGCCGGCGCTGTTCGTCGGTGTCGAGTAGCCCGGGAACGATCCGCGAGGGGGGGATCGCCTTCTGACTGCCGCTGCCGGTGCTGCTCACTCCGTAGAAGGCCACCAGGTCGACGCCATGGGAAGACCTCGTCCCGAAGATGTCGTCCCTCGTCGCACGGGGTGTCGAGCCTGCGAAAAGGGCACCGTAACCATCGTCACCTGATACCGAGAGGGTGACCAAGAGCGCACGCTCGCGGCAGAAGGCCAGAAGTGTATCGTACCGGACGCGTAGCTCGTGATGGTCTTCAACCCCGCTTCCGCACGAGCAGGGGTTAGAGAGGTGCCCCCAGTCGAGGTCGAGCCAGAAAGCATACCGCATTGCAGGGTGCTGGTCCTCGAGTCGCGGAGCGTGACCGGAACGGCAGCCGACGTTGCACCCCCGTTCGAGCCATCCGCGGATGCCGGGACGGTTTACTGTCAC
>Ga0326727_10028976_pt1 | contig 10018 bp, 5 predicted proteins | sample MB2enrmetagenome_FD_207643 | JGI IMG/M metagenome (GOLD analysis project Ga0326727, IMG submission 207643) | Lab enriched peat soil microbial communities from McLean, Ithaca, NY, United States - MB29MY | ecosystem: Environmental > Terrestrial > Soil > Wetlands > Peat | place: USA: New York...
CATAGGTGTCCTCCGTTCCACCTGGGATATACCATGAACAACTCAATTGCTTTGCCAGATTGTCTGAGGCCATCCGATTCAGGATATCGTGCCAAAGGCCGTTGGGACCCGCTTCGTAAACGATGACTTGCGAAAGCCCCGGTGCCATCGAGATCGACATTTCGATGTCCAGGGAGACTTCTACCGGACCGTCGGTATTTGTCGGATGACCGTTGAATCCGTCGAGCAGCACGTTGGTCAGCTTGACATTCGGCAGCCCGGCAAGGTTTTCGTAGTAGGTAATGTCGCTGGCCTTGTAACCGTCGAACTGCAGCAGCCCGACTGTCTGCCCGGAACCAGTCAGCGTTACACCGGGTGCATACGCGGCGCGAAAGTCGTACCCCATATAGGAGCTTCCGTTTGGTGCGGTGCCGACGCGAGGCGTCGCGCTGGTAGCCACCACAGTACTGGGTGCCGGCATAGGCTTGAAGCGCGGTCGCGGCGGCGCATAATTGTCCAGACCGCTGATGTGGGAAACCGGAACCGAAAGATCCAGCGATGGATCGGTGTCCGGCGCGTAGAATGTGCGGTTTTCCGTGGGGTGCCGGTAGACATGCATCCTCACGTTTAGCGCCTTTTCGATGTCGGAAACCGAACCGCTTACGTCGAGTACGAGCCGGTTCGGGTGCCGGTAAGTCACCGTCAATCCGTGTGCCGTCGCGAACGCCGCGACGGCATCATAATCTTGTTGAGTTGGCCCGAATTGCGCCGTGAATTGCGATGTGGTGAGGAAGTGCCGGTAGTTCGGGTTCGCGGGGTCGTAGATTTGCTTAAGGAGCTGCGTGAGCCCTGTCTGATTGCGGAGAGGTAGTCCGATTGCCAGACCCAGGCGTTTCGTGCCATCCATGCGTTCCACCGGCGTCAAGCGCGCGACCGCCGTCGGCACGTGCCCGCGCAATTGCTGACTTCCCACCGCCCCCGCAGGCGAGGCGAAGAATAGGCAGCAGAGTACGGCGGTCACGACGCGGAACGAGGTCGTTACGTGCCATCGGGACCGGTTTTCGAATGGGGGTTGCATGATGGCTCGACCGCTGAGACGGTCATCGGCGGGTTAAAGCGGTTGGTGAAAGCAGGGTCCGCGTAATCTATGCATATATCGGCATCGAGCCACTGAATATTGCCACATTCTCGCGCAAAAAAGGACGAAGATTTTTATGGGAATTGCTTCGCCCGGGAGATAAAATTGCGATGACGTTTTGTATTTGAACGCAAACATCCATCGTTTCGTAAAACCAGAGGCAATTCCATGAACCCCATGAACAATGACAGCAGCGACTCACGCAGTCTTACCCGCAGAGATTTCATCAAGACCGGCGCAGCCGGTGCCACAGGTATCGCGCTGGCGGGTCTCGGAGGACTGACCGCATCCGCGGATGACGCAAGTATCGGCAAACTTCCGCGCCGCCGCTATGGCAAGACCGGGCTCGAGATCAGCGCCCTCGTCGGCGCCTCCGATTGGAGCCCGGAGGTCATTCCGCTCGCCGTCCAGGCTGGAGTGAACTACTGGCACAAAGCTCACCGCTGGACTGTTGACACCATGCCGCCGGCCATCAAGAGCCAGCCTCGCGAATCCTATTATCTCGAGTGCGTCGTCGACCGTGTCGGAGGCGATCACAAAACCGGCCACATCGACGAGGAGCAGCATTATCAATTCGTTAAAAATTGCGTCGCGAAATCCGGCGCCGGCTATTACGACGTCTTCAAATTTCACTTCGGCTACCATTCGGTCGACGAGGCAAAGTCCCCCGAAGGCCAGGGAATCGTCCGCGCCTATGATCGCCTGAAGAAAGAGGGCTTGGTCAAGCACCTCGCCCTTTCCCAGCATCATTACAACGACATCGGAGGCGAGATGGCCTTCGATATCGTCACTTATCTCGTAAATAACTCCCCTTTCGAGGCCGCTCAATTCTTCTATACCTACGGCGATCGGAAGGAAATTGAGGACGTGATCGCGCTCGCGAAGAAAAACGACTTCGGCACCATCGCCATGAAGACCATGGGCGGCGTCGGCCGCGCCGCGAAGGACAATCGGGTCCAGGCCATGCTTGCTGAGCAGCGCTTCGCCGGCAGCACCCCCGCGGCCGCGATGGTCAAGTGGCTGATGTCCAACCCAAACCTGACCGCCGCCGTCATCGCCACAAAGAGCTTTACCCAGTTGCAGGAGAACGTCACGTCCGCACAGCACGGCGTCCTCGCTGCAAGCGATCGCGAAGCGCTCGGCCTGCTCGCCGCCTTCAATAAGGGCACCACCTGCCTGCTCTGCTCCGATTGCGTCTCGCAATGCTCCGAGCATATCGCAATCGCCGACATTATGCGGTACGAGCGCTACGCCCTCGATTACGAGGAACTTTCCCGGGCCCGCTCGGAGTACGCCACGCTCACGAAGAACGGCACCGCTTGCATCGCATGCGGCGATTGCCTCCCTTCCTGCAAGGCGGATATCAACATCGTCTCCAAGCTGAAGGACATTCACAATCTGCTGAGTTGATCAGCCGTAAGTAGGTTCCTCACATTTATTCTTCTGCTCGCTGGCGCCGCGGTCATCCACTCCGCTGACCAGCCTCTCTTTCCATTCGTATTGCCGTGGGACGATGCCAGCGCCGGCATCACCAACATGAGCGGCCTCAATGAGAAGCCGGCCGGCAGCCACGGGTTTGTTTGCGTCAGGAACGGCCATCTCTACGAAGGTGCGAATCGTCTCCGCCTGTTCGGCGTGAATTTAGCCTTCGGCGCGAGTTTTCCGGCGCATGCCGATGCGGAGAAAATCGCGGCGCGCATGGCAAAGTTCGGGATCAACTGCGTCCGCTTCCATCACATGGACAACCAGGCGGCTCCGGGCGGCATTTGGAGCGCGGATATGCGAACGCTCGATCCCGGGCAATTGGACAAGCTTGATTACTTCATCTCGCAGCTTAAGCGGAACGGCATTTATGCCGACTTGAACCTGCACGTCAGCCGGAATTATCCCGGCATGCCAAACTGGGAAGGGATGCCTGGCTATTTCAAGGGCGTGGATAATTTTTACCCGCCGATGATCGCCATGCAGCGGGAGTACGCGCGGCAACTGCTCACGCATGTGAATCCCTACACCATGACCGCTTATGTCGATGAACCGGCAGTCGCGATCATCGAGGTCAACAACGAGAACGGCCTCATTGGTGAATGGTCCAGCGGCTCGCTCGATAACATGACCGCTGTATATTGTGACAGTTTGCAAGCTCGGTGGAACGAGTGGCTGGCACGGAAATATTCGTCGCAGGCAATCCTGGAAAGAGCGTGGAACGCATCGTCGGAGCCGCTGGGAACAGAGATATTGAAGGACGGCGATTTTGAGAACGTTGGTGGGTCCGCATGGAGGCTTGAGCAACTGTTTGGAGCGCAGGCATCTGCTTTGCGCGATGATGGGGGAGCCCGTATCAACGTATTGAGGACGGATGGCGTCGGATGGCACGTGCAGCTCACCCAGGACGGCATCGCATATTCCAATGGGCGGCACTACACGATCACTTTCCGCGCACGCTCGGACGCACCGCGACGAATTGAGGTGGTGGCCTCGCAGAGTCATGCGCCATGGAGTAGCCTTTGGTCGGCCAGCGCGGATATCACCCCCGACTGGAAGGATTACAGTTTCACGTTTCGTCCCGCTGCGGGCGAGCCCGACGGTCGCATCGTCTTCAGCGGCTTGGGCAATGGGCAGGGCCGCTGCTGGATTGGGAACGCCTCCTTGCGGCCCGGCGGGGATTACGGGCTGAAGAGTGGCGAGCGCCTCGGCGCCCTGCCAATCTTCAAGAAACGCGATGCGCGCACGGATCGTGCCGAGCGAGACTGGATGAGTTTTCTGTACGATACGGAAGCGGATTATTGGCTCGGTATGGAGCGTTTTCTCAAGAACGACCTTCATGCGCACAGCCTCGTCGTCGGCTCCGCCACCGGATTCAGCCCGGCATCGATCCAGGCGCAGTTGGACGTTGTTGATGGCCACGCCTACTGGCATCACCCGCGGTTTCCAGGAAAGCCATGGGACCCGGTGGATTGGACCGTGACGAATGTCTCGATGGCCGGCGAACCCAGCGGCGGCACATTGCCCGAACTCGCCGGACGCCGCGTCGCCGGGAAGCCGTACATCTGCACCGAATACGACGCTCCGGCCCCAAACACGCACGCGTCCGAGGCGTTTCTTCTGCTTGCCGCCTACGCGGCGCTTCAGGACTGGGATGGCTTGTTCCTATTCGCCTATTGCCACCGGACAAATGACTGGGATACCCAGCGGCTCACTTCGTTTTTTGACATCGACCAGGATCCGGGAAAACTCGTGACGTTGCCAGCCGCCGTCTCGATGTTTCGCGGCGAATATATCTCCGCGGCGGCAAAGAAAGTGACATTCCCGGTGACGTCCGATGGCGCCATCGACGAATGTCTGCTCGCGGGGCCGTGGTGGGGCATGGAGACATTCGGCATGGGCAAAATGCTGCCGCTGGAATCGGAGGTCCAGTTGGACTTAAGCGGGCGAGCGGCTGTGCCTGGAATTTCGAGCGAAAAACTTGATCCAGTCACCATAAGCGATACCGGCGAGCTCGCGTGGGATACGGAAAAGAGACGCGTTCTGGTCAATTCTCCGCGGACCAGGGCATACATCGGGAGAATCACGGGCGGTGCTGTTCAACTTGGTGACATCAGCGTTGAACCCGGCGGGAACCGCCAGGACTGGGCGGCCATTACCGTGACGGACATGGGTTGGAATACCGGCGGCCGCGAACTTCTGATCACTGCTACCGGCTATATTCAGAATACCGGGATGCAATGGAAGAGTTCGAGCGAAGAGTCGGTTGGTCGCGATTGGGGCGTGGCCCCCACTCTGTTGGAAGGCATTCCCGCGGCGATTACGCTACCCGCGAGCGCTTCCAAGGTGGAAGCATGGACGCTCGATGGACGGGGCCAGCGAAAAACTCCGGTCGGAGTTTCCCGGATGGGCAGGGGAACGCTCATCGAGATCGGGCCACGATACGAGACGCTATGGTATGAGGTGTTGGTGCGGTAGCGGCCATTGCCGCAGCGCTGGGGGCTGGTGAGTGGAGGGTTTTGCGCATTGCGCGGATCCTCGCACAGGTAATTATGATGCCGATTCCGGCCACGAGTGCTAACGTCTAGGGCTGCCACGCAATCGATGGAGAACCCTGTCGCGAAGAATCCCGTCACGTTCATGAGCCGCCTTGGGCGGCTCTCGAAACCCGCGATCATCGGCCTGACGTTCGCCATTTTCATTGTCGTGGCCATCGCCGATTACGTGACCGGTTACGAGATATCGTGCACGGTTTTCTATCTCTTGGCCATCGGTGTTGCCACATGGTACGTCGGCGCTGGATTTGGAATCTTCATCAGCCTTCTCAGCGGCCTATGCACCTCCTTCGCGAATATCCTCACCGGCCAAAAGTACTCGAATCCCTTCGCGCCGTACTGGAATGCGGCGATCCTCGTTTCTTTCTATCTCATCGTCGTATGGCTCCTGCGGCGGCTCCGGGAGAATCAGGATACGCTCGAGAAGCGGGTCCGGGAGCGCACCGCCATTCTTGCCTCGGAGCTTGCCGAGCGGAAACGGCTCGAAAATGAAATCATCGTCATCAGCGAGCGCGAGCAGCACAGGATCGGCCGCGACATCCACGACAGCCTCTGCCAGCACCTGACCGGCACCGCGCTGGCTGAACAATTCCTGGTCGAGAAACTCACCGCCCGCGACGCGCCCGAGGTCGAGGACGCCGATCGCGTTGTCGGACTGATCGAAGAGGCCATCTCGATGGCCCGCAGTCTGGCGGCCGGCCTTTCCCCCATGGAGACGGAAGGCGAAGGGCTCCTTGCGGCGCTGACCGATCTCGCGGTCCATTTCACGGTCCAGTTCAAGGTCGCCTGTCGTTTCGATTTCGAGGAGCCGGTGCTCATCCAGGACCCGGCTGTCACCACTCACCTCTACCGCATCGCCCAGGAGGCGGTTCACAATGCCATTCGTCATGGAAAGGCCACCCACATCCGCATCCATCTCGGCAAAGCCGGTTCTTTGGTTAATCTCACCATCTCGGACGATGGCTGCGGACTGCCGCCCAACGGTCCCTTGAACCACGGAATGGGCTTGCGCAACATGAAATATCGCGCATCTATGATTGGCGGCAGCCTTAATCTGGACCACGGCGATCCTGGCGCAATCGTCACTTGCTCCTTCCGTGAGGGTAACGGCCTGCCCAACTGACTACTCCTATGACCGCAGTCGCAGACCGCACGTCCATCAAAACACGTCGCAAAGTCTTCCTCGTGGATGATCATCCGCTCGTTCGCGAGTGGCTGGCCAACGTCATCAACCAGCAGGCCGACCTGATTGTTTGCGGGCAAACTGAAGGCCGCGAGGGCTGCATCGACGCAATCGAAAAAAAGCGTCCCGATGTCGTCGTCGTCGACATTTCCCTCAAGGATTGCTCCGGGTTCGATCTCATTTCGGAGATCAAGCAACGTTTCCCGCGGGTCGAGATTATCGTCCTCTCGATGCATGACTCGCCCCTTTATGCGCGGCGGGCGATGCGTGCGGGTGCCACCGGGTACGTTGTCAAACGCGAGACCACTCGCAAGATTTGCAACGCTATCCGCGATGTCCTTGATGGTACCCGATACATCAGCGCGGAGGCCAATCCGCAGGCCGAGGGCGCCAGCCTCCCGACTAACGAAGTTGATTTGGCCCTTTTGAGCGACCGCGAGCTGGAAATCTTCCAATTTCTAGGCCTTGGCAATTCGACCCGCCAGATTTCCGACAGCTTGGGGATCAGCATCAAGACCGTGCAGGTCCATTGCGGCAATATTCGCGAAAAGCTTGGCCTGCACGGTTCGACCGAGTTGCTCAGTGCGGCGGTGCGTTGGCACGAGCATCACGCGCAAGACGAGGTTTGATTCGGCGGTACCGAGGGATGGTGGTCTGGCAGACTGCCTCCGCATTTAAGAAGGCAGCCCGCCCGGACCGGCGATGTGCGCCCGCGCCAACAGCTCGCTTTGCGCACGTTCGAAGGAGGGTCGGCAGAGTACGTTTCCGTTAGTCCTGCGCAAGGGAAAATGCGAAAATTGTTGATCGCAAATCGAATTCAGGCGAACCGCTCCACAAGATCTATCAGCAATCGTGTTCCGAATCCGGTAGCCCCTCGACTCAACTCTGGCCGCGCTTTGGTCGTATACGCCACCGGTGCGATGTCCAGGTGCGCCCATGGCGTTTCACGCGCGAAAGTCTTCAGGAATGCAGCCGCCGTGCATGCCCCGCCATAGCGGCCACCGGTATTTTTGAGCGCTGCGACCTCGCTCTTGATCTGCTCCGTGTATTCTTCATACAGCGGCATCGGCCAGACGCGTTCGCCCGTTTTCTCCGCGGAGGCCATGATCGCCTTCTGGAAGCTCTCAGAAGTACTCCAGAGTCCAGCGGCGTATTCTCCCAGCGCCACCACGCATGCCCCGGTTAGCGTGGCGAGGTCGATTACCGCGCGCGCTTCGCAATTCTTCCGTGCATAAGCGATTGCGTCCGCAAGGACCATGCGGCCTTCCGCATCGGTATTGAGCACCTCGACGTAAGTCCCATCGTACGTTTTCACAATATCCCCCGGCCGGTAGGCGCTCGCCGATGGCATGTTCTCAGCCGAGGCAATAATGCCCACGACGTTTCGCTTCAGCTTGAGCCGGGCGATCCCTTCCATCGCTCCGAGCACCGCCATTCCGCCGCACTTGTCAAAAATCAACTCCTCCATGTGCTGGGCCGGCTTGATGGAAATGCCTCCTGTATCGAACGTGATCGCCTTGCCCACGAGAGCGATGGGCGCCTCTCTCTCGCGTCCCCCGTCATGCCGCAGCACGATCAGCCGGGGCGGCCGCGTGCTTCCCTCGCCGACGGCCAGCAGTCCGCCGAATCCGCCTCGCCGCAGTTGTTTCTCGTCCAGCACGGTCACCTTGAGATTTTCGCGTTTCGCCATGTTTCGGCATTCCGTCGCCAGCGACTCGGGATAAAGGAGATTGCCGGGCTGATTCCCGACCTGGCGCGCGAGATTCGTCGCGGTGCCCAGAATTTCGCCTCGCGCCGCCGCCTTTCGCGCCGCCGCAAGGTCACGTTGCTTCACTATCAGTCTGACGGCGGCCATCGCAGCGACCTTCGTCTTCTTGAACTCATCGAAAGTGTATTGAGCGATCACCGCTCCCTCCGCCGCGGCTTCCGCCCACTTCGAGTATTCGCGAAGGTCGAGGGCCACGTTGCGGCGGCCCGCTTTTTGCAACGTTCGCACCGCCGTTCCGGCTGCCGCCCGGAGCGTCTGCTCCGTGACGCCAGCCTCCTCGCCCAGCCCCACGCAAAGCAGGCCGGCATGGTGTAGCAGTAGCGTGCTTTTCGCCGCCCCGGACCACTCTGCCTCCGGAATCGGATGCGGCGCGGGAATCGATGCCCGCTGCCCACGGGTGAAAAACTTCACCAGCGTTTCATCCCGGCCTGCCTCGGCCCGCGCATCCGCTTTCAGCCTCACAATTGAATCACCCGCGCGGAGTGAATGTCCTCCTCGGCGAGCAGCTTGTTAAGAACGGTGTCGCTTGGCGGCGTGTCGAGATTTAACACGGTGATCGCTTCGCCGCCGACTTGGTTTCGGCTGAGGGACATACCGGCAATATTGACCGAACTGCCACCCAGTACCGAGCCGAGCAGTCCGACGATTCCCGGACGGTCCCGGTTCTCCAGCAGCAGGAGGACACCTTCCGGACGCGCTTCGACGTGCCGGTCGTTGATCTTCACGACCCGCGGAGTCGAGCCGAAGAACGTTCCCGCCACCGAGAACCCGTCGCCGTCGCACCCGGCGGACAGCTCGATCAGTTCAGCAAAATCCGCCGGCGCGCTCACACGCGATTCCGTTACCTTCAGCCCCAGGTTTGCTGCCATTGCCGGCGCGTTTACCTGGTTCACTTCGCGGCCCAGCGCCGCCAGCAGATAGCCTTTCAGCACCGCGCGCGTCACGGCTGCGGTATCCACCTCTGCGACTTTTCCGGAGTAATTGATATTCAGCCGCTCGCAGCGTTTCGGCGCGATTTGCGACAGCAGCCGGCCCAGCTTTTCGCCAAGTGAAAGATACGGTCCGACGATTTCCAGAGTCTTCGCGTCGATGGTCGGCATGTTCACCGCATTGCGGATTTCCCCATGCAGGAGCATTGCCCGGATCGCTTGCGCAATCTCGATGCCCACGCTCTCCTGGGCTTCGGCAGTCGAGGCGCCCAGATGCGGCGTCAGCACGATATTCGGCAGGTCTCGCAACGGAAATTCGGCGGGGGGCGGTTCCTTTTCGTAAACGTCCAGCGCTGCGCCGCCCACTTGCCCGCTTTGCAATGCATCGAGCAGCGCCGCCTCGCTGACCAGTCCGCCGCGCGCGCAATTGATGATGCGGACGCCCTTCTTGCATTTCGCAAGCCTTGCTGCATCCAGCATGTGATGGGTCTCCGGCGTCGCCGGCATATGCATGGTAATAAAATCTGCGCGCGGAAGAATCTCGTCCAGTTGCTCGACCAGCTCGACTTGAAGCGAGCGGGCCCGGCTTTGCGAGAGATAAGGATCGTAGGCTATCACGCGCATGCCGAAGGCCATCGCCCGCCGCGCAACTTCCGTCCCGATCCGGCCCATCCCGAGGATCGCCAGCGTCTTGTCGTAGAGTTCCGTTCCTTCAAAGCTCTTGCGGTCCCACTTGCCCGCTTTCACCGAGGCGTGCGCCTGCGGAATTTTTCGCGCAAGCGACATGAGCAGCGAGAAAGCATGTTCGGCTGTGGAGATCGTATTGCCTCCGGGCGTGTTCATCACTACGACCCCGCGCCTGGTTGCCGCGTCCACGTCGACGTTGTCCACGCCGACCCCCGCCCGGCCGATCACTTTCAATTTCGTGGCCGCCTCGATGATCTTCGCCGTGGCCTTCGTCTGGCTGCGAACGACCAGAGCGGA
>Ga0326727_10028977_pt1 | contig 10018 bp, 5 predicted proteins | sample MB2enrmetagenome_FD_207643 | JGI IMG/M metagenome (GOLD analysis project Ga0326727, IMG submission 207643) | Lab enriched peat soil microbial communities from McLean, Ithaca, NY, United States - MB29MY | ecosystem: Environmental > Terrestrial > Soil > Wetlands > Peat | place: USA: New York...
GTTGGGGCGCTTAACTCAGCGGTAGAGTGCCACCTTCACACGGTGGAAGTCGCAGGTTCAAATCCTGCAGCGCCCACCATAAAATCAACAACTTTTAGAAAAGAAAGCACGAACGAAATACGCCGAACGTATGTTGGTTCTACGCAGCGGCTTCTTGTCTGCTCTCTTGCACCGGCGCGGTCCGTGAGCACGTCCACGGCTCGGGCCTGTGCGTCGCGCTTTGCGGTCGTAATGGCACTGGTATACATGTTCATCGTGGTCTGGAAGTTCGCATGGCGCATGAATTCCTGAACGGCCTTTACGTCTTCGCCATTTCCCTTAAGCAGGGTTGAATAGGTATGACGTAGAGAACGCCGGCCAATCCGCTTCCCGATGTTCAGGATACGGCGCGCGGCTTTCGCAACCTACAGAACTTCATCAACGCAATCTACTGCCGCTGCGTCGGTTTGGACTTGAACCCGCTTGCCACTAAATAGCTGGAAGCGCCTTCAATGTAGCTCATTGCCGCCGAACGAACTGTGGGGGAGAAGGCCCGCGCCCGCTACGCTCCGGCGGTCCTTCTCCCCCGCAAATCCAACAACTTCGCAGCTATTGACTGGCCTGCTATTCCTTCGTCGCAGTGGTCAACTCTTGCCCCGCCCCTTAACAAAACCTAGGACACTTTGTCGCTCGCAGGGGTTCTGGAGGCTTTCTCCGCAGGAGCGGCCGCATCGCGGGTGAAGTTAAGAGGCAAGGGATTGCCCTGGCTCCAGGTTCCATTGAGGGCGCCGTTGGAATCGACGGTCCCTTTCCACGCACCTTGGATAGCGGGAACCGAGAAACTAAACGACTCTCCTTCAACACGGAAATTGGCGCAGTGAATGCCGATCGCACCGCGTTCGGGGCTGTCGAGAGTGCCTGTCACTTTGCCTGCTGGGTCAACCTGCAGGTGCAACGCCAGGTGCAGGGGCCCAAGGGTTCCAACGTAGTCTCCGGCGATAGCCGGCTTCTGCTGCGCTGAGGCAGACAGTGGCGCCAAGACAAGCATAACCAAAGCAACCAGCAACGCGATGGTTCCGGTAGCGGACTGGATCGCAGCCTTTTCAGAATGGGATTGATTTGTGTCGATCATTGTGGGGAACGTCCTTTTTTGAGTCGATGTTGGGCGCTCGACTCAAAGCAACAATGACTCAGTATGCCGAAGGGGCGTCTACGGGGACAATCCCAGTTTCAGGCTAGTTCGGTGCGACGTTAGTAATGAGAATCGCGGCCCTTATTGGTAACACTCATTGCAGTACTGATTGGTACCACGCATCGCAGTTCCGATGCGTAACACGCATCGCACTTCTGACCGACAACGCATATCGAAGTGCCTCCTGGTAACATATTGATGGTTACTTTGGATATAGGATCGAATGCTATCCGCCAGGTGCGGCGCATGACGTTCGCGCGGCTTCCGCGAGTTGGCTTATGGGGTTGCACAGCTGGCTTGGCAGTACACCGGCAACGGTCTCATCACGAGTAGATGTGCTTCCCGAGAGCCCAAGGAACGTTCTGTCGTGCCCGTATTGCCCACGCGCCGCCGTTCGTACCCGCGCACGACCAAATCTGAATCATCGTCATGTAATCGTTCTCACATTGTGAAATCCCCGGCGTTTTGGAAGAAAATAGGCAATGAGCGGTCACTTTTGCTCTTGCAAGATTAGACGAAGCGGGTACTATAGGGTATGCACAAAAGAGTACTATGGTGTATGATTCGCCGAGTACCACAGTGTGTGCTGGGTAGGAACTGTCCGTTTTCAGGAAGTCCTACGAAAGGAGTCGTATGTCTTCTGTGCGTAGCCTGCTCAGGGTTTTGGATGTCGGCGCATCGCGTGTGACCGTCATCACACTCGGCGACCGCTCTGCTTGTTGTTCATCGCTTCTTGACGTTATTGCCTTAGTTTCGACAGAAAGTGACGCTCCAACCAAGAAATCATTTCAAGGGAGTCCCATGACTTTTGCGCGTCGTCTGCTCTTGATCCTTATTCTCCTTGGCTCCGCAACCGTCCTGAATGCTCAGTTCGATAGCGGAAGCATCGTCGGTACTGTTCGTGAAGCAACCGGCGGGGTGGTGCCGGAGGTCTCAATCACACTTGAGAGCCTCGGCACCGGCGGCTTGAAAACAACCACAAGCAACAACGTGGGGGACTACGAGTTCTCGAACGTTCTCCCCGGAGATTATGTCGTCACGGCGCGGCACGCCACCTTCAAGGACACATCGACCTCCGTCTTCACTATCACCGTGGGCGCGCGCCAGAGAGTCGATCTGGTTCTCTCACCCGCCAGCGTCTCCCAGCAGGTTGTAGTTTCGGCGTCGGCCACTCTGCTTGAAACCGACAGCAGCGATCGCAGCATGGTGATCAATCCGACCGAGGTCGTCAATCTGCCTCTGAACGGCAGAGATGCGGCGGATCTCTCTCTCCAGGTTCCTGGCGTGAACAAGTCCTTTCTCGAAATCGAAGGCGCCACCAGCCGCGAGGCCGCTTACAACGTCAATGGCCTTCGCAACCAAGTCAACTCCTTCCTCCTGGACGGGTTGGACAACAATAGTTGGAGCTTGAACGATTTGGGTTTCTCCAACCAGGAGATTCAGCTCAGTCCCGATGCGCTATCCGAATTCCGCTTGACAACCGGCAATCAGAGCGCGGAGTTCGGCCAGTCGGCCGGCGGCCTGGTCAACGAAGTCTCGCGCCGCGGCACAAACGCCTACCATGGCGACACCTGGGATTACCTGCGCAACACGGTCTTGAATGCCAATGGGCCCATTCCGCCTGCCAACGGCGAAAAATCGACGCTGATCCAGAATCAGTTTGGCGCCGATATCGGCGGTCCTCTCGTCCTCGGTCAGAAACTCCACGAAAAGATATTCTTCTTTGGTGACTACGAGGGCTTCCGCCGCATCTTGCGCGCTCCCATGGAAGCTACCCTGCCCACCGCCGCGCAGGCCAGTGGAAAATTCGTCGATGCAAGCGGCAATGCTATTCCGATCACCAACCCCTACACCAAAGCCGTTTACTCGAACGGCATCATTCCCATCTCCGCGCTTGAGGCGACCAACCTTTTGGGAACGGCGACCCCACAGATCAGCTCCCTGAGTATGACTGTCCTGGGCCTGTTGCCGACCAATGCCCTGACCACCCAGACATCGGGAGTAGGCAACAACTACACTTCGTTCCCATTGGGAACGGAGGACTCCGACAAGGGCGACGCACGTATGGATTACAACATCAGCCCGCGCATGACCACGTTCGCCCGCTACAGCCAGCGCAGGTTCAACGCGCTCGATCCGGCGCCCATCCCCGCTCCCATCAACTCGACCGCGAAGGGCAACATCAATCAGGACAATAAGCAGTTGGCAGCCGGATACACCTTTCAGCTAACCACCGTCTCCGCGCTAGACGCGCGCATCGGCTTTACCTGGAACGCCGGCGCGCAGAACCCCACTTCGTACGGCCAGACCAACCTCCTGGTGGCCGCCGGGGAGCCCAATGTGCCCTCCGATCCATCCTTCGCCAGCGGCCTGAACACCGTAACCGTAACCGGCTTTTCACAGTTCGGACGAAACACCCAACTGCCCACGGTGGTCAATCCGTTCGTCTACGATCCGAAGGTCAACTACTCATGGCTCAAAGGGCATCACAGCTTCAAGTTCGGTTATGAATACCTTCATGAATCTCAGGTTGTGAGCAACTTCAAGCCGATCTTCGGCTCCGACACTTACGGCGGAAAGTTTTCTGAGGGCACAGCCAAGGCCGTGGGCACCGACCCCAGCTATGCCGAGGCCTGGAACCTCGCCGACTTCATCTTCGGCGCGCGCAGCAAGTACGAGCTTAGCGCCCACCACGTGGTGGAATACAACCAGCGGATGAATTTTTTTTACGGTCAGGACGACTGGCGCGTGTCCAACAAACTCACGGTCAACGTGGGCCTGCGTTACGAGCTGGCGACACCGCCCTTCGAGACCAACAATCAACTTTCCAACTTCAATCCCGCTACCAGTCCCACCGGCGGTCTGGTTGTGGCCAGCGGCGGCTCCATTTACAATCGCGCGCTCATCAACCGAAACGACTTGAACTTTGCTCCGCGGGTTGGCCTGGCCTACAGCATCGATTCCAAAACCGTCGTGCGCAGCGCCTACGGCATCGGATATCAGCAGTTCCTTCGTGCCGCGGTCGTCAATGAACTGGCGCAGAATGCCCCTTACAGCATCGACAACTTGATCACGCAGTACGCGCCGATTTCCAAGACCTCGCCTGAGTCTGTCTGCACCTCGCTGTCGGCAGCCCCGCTCAGTTGCTTCCAGCCCACGCAGCTTGGCTACGTGAACAATTACCTTTCCTTGTCGAACTACTCCGCGCTGTCTACGACCACCACCTACGATCCTGCCCGAACCCCGACCACCTATGTGCAGAGCTATCAACTCTCCGTGCAAAGGCAGTTGCCCGGCCGGACCTTTCTCGATGTGGGCTATGTCGGCAATTATGGCGTCCACGAGGAGATTGTGCAGGACTATAACGAGGCCCTGCCCAATGCGGCTGGCGGTACGCTCAGCTTGCAGGCGCGCCGTCCCATTCAGACTTACGGCACCATCCAGGAATCCTTCAATGAGGGTCCCTCGCGCTATAATGCCCTGGAAGCAAAGTTGGAAAAGCGCTACGGCAACGGAGTTTACATTACCGACTCCTTCACATGGTCGCACGCGCAGGATGTGGCCGCCGCCAATCAGGAACTCGATAACAACGACAGCCCGGTCGTGGACCTTTACAACATGATGGGGTCTTACACCCGTTCTGCATATGACCGGCCGATCAACGACTCGCTTGCCGCCGTCTGGGATCTTCCCTATGGCAAAGCTAAGCACTTCGGCTCGCACGCCGCCGCGCCCTTGCAATTCGCTTTAGGCGATTGGCAGTTGACGGCACTCAACTTCTACATCACTGGCTTGCCCATCAACATCACTTACGCCCCGACCACGGCTCAGCAGCTAAGTACCGAGACAAGCTTCCTCTACCGCCCAAATCTGGTCGGCACGCCGGTTCTTGGCAAGGCTAGTCAGAACCCCGTCGCCGGCCAGCCGGGACAGTATCAGTATCTCGACCCAACGGCCGTCTCCGTACCTACCGCGGCCAACACGCCCTATGGCAACTGCCCCCGCAATGTCGCCCGCGCCCCTGGGTACAACGACCTCGATCTCGGCGTGCACAAGCGCTTTCCCCTGGGCTTTGAGAAGGCTGCTCTGGAATTTCGGGCCGAGGCATTCGACGTCTTCAACCATTCCAACGCACAGGCCCCCGACAGCGTCGCAACCGACCCCGGTTATGGCGTCGTCAATTCCTACTTTCCCAGCCGGGAAGTACAATTGGCCCTGAAGCTGATCTTCTGAGGTGGCAGGTGACTCCGGACTGTGCAGTTGAAACTGGTTGCCGCGTGCCTCAGGTCTCGATTCCGAGACCTGAGGCACAAGATGATGGCCTGAAGAAGGGTTTGGTCCGGTATCGGCGATTGGCACGCAGGCAATAAGGTGCCTTGTCAGCAAAAGGTCCACCATGGCGGTGGGCCTTTGCGGCTTTCAGAATGCGGTGAACGGCTATGCATTGCCGGCGACGCTGACTAGAGTTACACCGATTTCGGCGGGAGAGACGACGTGGGTGCCGGCTAAATCGAAGCCGGCTATCGCGCCTGTGCAGAATTCAACGGCACACGTGCGGAATTCCCGAGCGGCGCGATCAAATCGCAGAATTCCAAGGGGAAAGGAACGATCGATATGAAGGTGAACTGCAAGAAATGGGCCAGCCGCATCATTTTAATGGTAATAGCTGCAATGTTTATATCAGGTAAATATGCAAGCGCGCAGCAGGAAATCAGCGCCTTTGCTGCTGCTCCGAGTTTTAATCTCACAACCGGTATTGCCACCGATAGCACGGGCAACATCTACGTAGCTAACTCGCATAACACCATCCTCAAGATAACGCCAGCCGGGGTGGTCATGACATTCGCTGGAATGCCAGATGTGAGGGGGCACGCCGACGGCATTGGTTCTGTGGCGAGTTTCATTTATCCCATTGGCATTGCCACCGATAGCGCAGCCAACGTCTATGTGGCGGACAAGGTGAGCAACACAATTCGCAAGATCAGCCCGGAAGGGGTAGTAACCACTTTGGCTGGCACCGCAGGCGTCACCGGTCATGCCGATGGAATTGGCGAAAATGCAAGTTTCAATAGCCCCGTCGGCGTAGCCGCCGACAGGAAAGGCAACGTCTATGTGGCGGACTATGGCAACGACCTTATTCGTAAGGTCGCCCCAAACGGCGCAGTGACGACCTTAGCCGGTGCGGCAGGCGTGGCAGGTAACACAGACGGAATTGGCGGGAACGCGAGTTTCTCTCTTCCATACGGCATTGCAACCGACGGCGCTGGAAACGTCTTCGTGACTCAGATCTCCAGCCATACAATCCGCAAGATAACGCCGGCGGGGGTGGTGACGACCTTGGCTGGCAAGGCAGGCGTGACCGGCCACGAAGATGGAATTGGGGCGGATGCGAGATTCTATTTCCCCCACGGAGTTGCAACCGATGCCGTGGGCAACGTCTATGTGGCGGACTACGGCAATAACACCATCCGCAAGATTACGCCGTCTGGGGTGGTGACGACCATTGCGGGAAAAGCAGGAGAGAGTGCCGAATACGACGGCATTGGAGGGGCGGCGAGGTTCTCGGAACCGATGGCGGTTGCGACTGACGCCAAAGGCAGCGTGTTCGTGCTTGAAGCAGACAACATTCGCGAAGTAACTCCCACCGGCGCAGTGACAACAATTGCTGGCCCGGTCTTCGGGCCGTGGCATTTCCAGGATCAGTTTTGTGAATGGGATATTCCACCCGACAATAGCGGAACGACCAGATCGGGGATAAGAAGATGCTCCCTTAATGTTGGAACGAAATACTGCTCGTCATCGATTGAGGTCACCAGCGCCAACCCCGGCAATACCAAGCCGAAGGTAAGTCTGGTATACGATAGTGCGCTCAATGTTCTTGCGGTCGACACGAAATTTAAGGTTGAGCGCGCGGAAAGGGAAGGGTTGGTTACGAAAGACGATCCTCCGGCCGGAGGCTCCGGCGCCCATTCCTGGCTGCATTTCGTTGTCAAGCTGACAGTATCATCCACTAGTTCATGCAAGTAGCTCCGCGCGGGCGGCTTATCCTTGGATCAGCCACAGATTATTTGTGCGTTTGCGCCCGAGTCGTCTGCTTTGGTGTTATTCATGAGCCGCTGGAGGCCTTCGAGCGCCAATGGTTTATCGTCAAACAACAAGGCTATCGAGGGCATGTGTCTCCGTTAATTCCGCTTCGGACTCTGCGGGAAGGATATAGCATGGCAAGCGGACGGTTGCCGCCACACCGCCGTCCCCCAAGCGGAATCCGGATCGCTTCCAGGCCATGCGACACTTTGGTCCAAACCTCATTCTGCGCCGTGTCAATCGGCCACAAACTGCAGGGGGCTCCGCCCGGAAGATCGCGGGCAAAGTCGGCGTTCAGCATCACGATCTCGTCAAACTGCTGTTCGCGCCCGGTCCGCGCGGCCTATTCGAAGAGGGCTTGAATCGTCTGATCGGTAGGACTAAAGCCGGCTGCGGCGGCGGATTCCATGACGATTCCTTCCCTTTGAGGATGGCGTGGATATGGGCCCGGCGGGCAACTTCTACTTCTATCAGGCAGGCAGTTGCCTGCGGCCTTCGCGGGCAGTCTGGTTCGAGCCGATAGGCCGTAATCCGGCTGCGCCGATGTGGGCAATCCTTACCGCAATGAGTAAGAAATACACGGGAAGCAGCTGCGGAGCCGAGAGCAGTATTCTGTTCAAAAGACTTGTTTTCAATGAGTTGAATGCGCGGGCAGTTTGGTCCCGTAGATGCACATTGGTATCTCGTGGGCCATGCTGGCGAGGCCGGCATTTGGCGGCCAGGCGAGAGGCCCGGCTGAAGAAAGGGATCGGAAAAATGAGCATCTATCGAATTGGATTGATTGGTCTGGGGGCAACTTTGGCGGCGCTGGGCGCGACGGGCTGCGCAACCAAGAATTCGGTGCGCAACCAGACGGCGCCTCTGGTGGAGCACACCGACCAGTTGGAAGGCAAGACGGCTGCGAACAACCGCCGGATTCACGATGTGGACGAGCAGGCGCAAGCCGGCATCCAGCGGGCGCAAGGCGCCGCGGACGCGGCAAGCCTGAGCGCGCGGAATGCGGGCCAACTTGCCGGAGACGCCCAGACCGCCGCCGGCAACGCCGTGCATCGCGCTGACTCGCTGGAGAGCGTGGTGAAGGGGCTGGACAACTACAAGCCGCTCGCGAATGTGACAGTGACCTTCGGCTTTGACAAGTCGGTGCTGACCAAGGAGGACCGCGCTCAACTGGATGCTTTTGCGGCGCAGCTTGGTTCGGCCAGGAGCTACATTCTGGAGGTGACCGGCGGAACGGATTCGACCGGCCCAGCTCAGTACAACTATGAGCTGAGCCAGCGGCGGGCGGATGCGGTGGTGCAATACCTGGCGTCGAAGTACGCGATAGCCGCGCACCGGTTCTATCTGATCGGAATCGGCAAGGACAAGGAAGTGGCGCCGAATACGACTGCGGATGGGCGGAAACAGAACCGGCGGGTCGAGGTGCAACTGCTGTCGAATATGAGCGATCAAAACGGGCAAACCGCGTCGAACCAAAGCCCGGTGCAGTAGGACGACGGGGCCTGCGGCCTTGGCACAGACGCTCGCGATAGACCTTTCCGGCTTGCAGATTGAATTGCCACAGGCTCATGTCGCCGCATTCCGGTGAATCGTCATGATTGCTCAGAGGGATAACAAGAACCGCTTCGCCGAAGTTGGCGATGCAAATGAAATCCTCATTCCGATCGCAACCAACGATCCACCGAAGTATGAGGTTGTCCAGCGGGCGATCCGCCGTTGTGTGCGTCTACAGATGTTAGACAACGGGGCGATGCAACTCACCGTCGCAAGGGGCGGCCAGAAATCCGCCGCGAACCTTGACTCGTTCGGAGAAAAGCCCACCAGTTCGATCCCGCCAATCTCCCCTTCCGCTGTGTCTCACTCCAATCGCTTCAGTGCGCGGAACGGCATTCTCCCCTCGGCAAAAAACAGGCTATACACGACATGACAGCTCTTGTTCCTCTCGGAGGCGGCACATTGGCTGCACTCAAGCTTGCCGTAAACCTTCGTGGAGCGGGCCTTGTCAAATCGGATACTGGTCTTCCACGCGGAGACGTGCGGGCCTGGCTCTCCGCCTACACACCCGCCAGTTTCGGTAGAGTATTGCGTCTGAGCCAGAACGGAGGAGCAAGAGAGGCGGAGAAGACCAATAGCCTCCCCTTGGATGGCACGCGCGAAGCACCTCTGCAAATCCGAGCTTGATTGGGATTTTACAGACAAGAAATGCCGGGGCCTCGGCCCCGGCATTTCTCATCCAACAACAGCATTCTCAACCGATGGTCTGGCTGACGCGCAGATCCCGCGACGATGCTCCCACGCTTACCACGCGTTTGCCATTGGCGGTGACCCACTTGTGGTCCTTTGTTGACCAGTACTGCAACTGGCGCAGCGGGACGCGCAAAGTGACGGTCCTGGATTCGCCCGCGGCCAGGTGAATGCGATCGAAGCCAACGAGAGTCCGCACCGGGAACTGGACTCCATCGGGAATCTCGCTGGGCGCGCCCAGATAGACTTGCGGAACCTCGTCCGACTCTACGCTGCCGGTGTTCTTGATGTGAACCTTAACGTCGAGGCCGCCGTCTGGGGCCTTATCGATCTTCAAGCCGGAGTAAGCGAAGGTGGTATAGCTCAGGCCGTGGCCGAAAGGGAAGAGCGGGGCAATGTTTTCATGATCGAACCAGCGATAACCTACATTTACGCCTTCGCTGTAAGTGGTCTTTCTGTCCACGCCCTTGCCGGAGCGCTCGGGATACTTGGGGTCGGTGGCGGCGTAGTCCTTCAGCCGCT
>Ga0326727_10028978_pt1 | contig 10018 bp, 5 predicted proteins | sample MB2enrmetagenome_FD_207643 | JGI IMG/M metagenome (GOLD analysis project Ga0326727, IMG submission 207643) | Lab enriched peat soil microbial communities from McLean, Ithaca, NY, United States - MB29MY | ecosystem: Environmental > Terrestrial > Soil > Wetlands > Peat | place: USA: New York...
CGCCTGGCTGAGGGTGCTCTTGCCGCTTCTTCTCGCCTTTGCCGCGTCGGCGCTTTCAACGCGAAAGCCCGTCACCGCCATCGCCCCCAACGCCATCTGATCGCAAAAGGCCTTTTTCGCGGACGACGAGCTGGCGGCGGACGCAGCGCGACGGCGGAGAAGCTCGTCGTAGCTTTCACTCGCGCGGCGCGCTCTCCGGACGGAGCGGCAACGTGAATTGAAAAACGGCTCCGTGCGGTTGGTTGGCGCTGGCCCATATTCGCCCGCCGTGCGCTTCGACAATCGAGCGGCTAATCGACAGGCCGAGACCGAGGCCGCTTGGCTTGGTCGTGAAAAAGGCGTTGAAGAGACGCTCGACCGCCTCTGGCGCAAGTCCGGGACCGGTGTCGCGGACCGACACGAGGACGTCGTCGGCCTCAGTCCTGCTTGTCCCGATCAGCAGGTCACGCGGCCCGTCGTCTTCGCCCATGGCCTCGACGGCGTTGACGATCAGGTTGAGAAGCACTTGTTGCAGCTCGACCCGATTTCCGTGGATAGCCGGTAGCCCCTCGGCAAGCACCGGCCGCACGGAGACGCCGTGCTTCGTCGCTTCGTTTTGCGTCAACTCGATCACTTCGCGAATCGTCGAATTGATCTCCACCTGATCGTCGCGCGGCGACGCTCGCCTGAAGAGGTCGCGAGTCCGGCTGACGACCGCGCCCGCCCGGACGCTGTCTCTGAGAATGCGGTCAAGCGCGTGCCGCACCTCGTCCAGCTCCGGCGCCGGGCGACCCAGCCAGCGCAACGCCGCCTGCGCGTTGGCGACTGTGGCGGCGACCGGCTGGTTCAATTCGTGAGCGATCGACGCCGTGAGCTGCCCCATCGTCTCGACGCGGTTCGCACGCGCGAGTTGCGCTTGCATCTCGCGCAGCGCCTCCTCGGCGCGCTTGCGCTCGGTGATATCCTCGGACACCACCAGAACGACCGGTCTGCTCTCGATCGCCATGGCCCTGCCGGTCTCGCGAACCCACAGCATTTCGCCATTCTTGCGAACCTTGCGCAGCTCCCAGCTTCGCGTCCGGCCAATATGCTCCAGGCAAATGGCCTTGTTCCTCAGCCCCGACTCGACGTCGGCTTCATGAAACAGCATCTTCACCGGGCGGCCGACCAGTTCCTCGGTCGCATATCCGAGCTGCTCGGCGCCGAAAGGATTGACCGACAAGATCGTCCCGCTCGGATCCACCATGAAGTACATGGTCGGGTTGTTCTCGAAGACCGCCTTCCATTTCTCCTCGCTGGCGCGCAGCGCCTCCTCGGCCCGCTTGCGCTCGGTCAAGTTCAACACGAAGGCAATGATCTCGCCCGAGCCGTCGCCGACGTCAGCCAAGCCGATCAGCACAGGAACGCGGCTGCCGTCTCTGCAAAAGTACTCCTTCTCGTACGGCTGCGCGGCGCCGGTCATTCTCACTTCTGTACGAGCCTGTACGCTGCGCTGCATCCATTCGTGCGGCGTCAAGTCCGTCCATCGTACGCCGGCCGCACGGAATTCCTGGCGCGTGTAGCCAACCATGCGGAGAAACGCGTCGTTGGCCTCGACGACCCCGCCGTCGTCGGTCCCGACGAAGATCCCGATGACATTGGCGTCGACGAGACGGCGGATCTTGGCTTCGCGCGCTGCGAGGTCGCGATACAAGCGCGTATTCTCCAGCGAAATCGCCGCTTGCGACGCCAGCAGTTTAACGACGGCTATCTGCCTCGCCGGGAATGCGTTGCTAGCCAGGCTATTCTCGAGATAAAGCATCCCGACGAGCTTGCCCTGATTGATCATGGGCGCGCAGAGAGTGGAGCGCGTCCGATGTTGGCGGACGTAAGGGTCCTCTGCGAATGGGGACTGAGTCATAGCGTCGTCGAGGATTAAGTTTTCGCGCGCCCGCATGACATAATGAAGGATCGATTCCGGCAGCGCCGCGGCGCTTACGGCCCGCTCACCCAGTTGCACGACGACTGCATCTTCGCCGGTCGTGGCCTCCGCCTCGATCCTAAGCTCGTCGCCTCGGCAAAGAATCAGGAGCCCGCGCTCGGCGCCGGACTGTTGCACCGCCATGCGCATGAGCGTGTCGAGCAGCTTGTCCAGTATGATCTCGCCCGAGACGGCCTCCGACACTCTGGTTACGGTCGCGAGATCGAGGGATTCGACTGGCTCCCCAATCGTGCTCGCCGGCCCGAGCGTAGGCCCTTCCTCCCTTAGGTTCGGATAAAGCTCATCGAGCCACCTAACCTTCGCGTCGGCTCCCCAGCTGCGGTAGCAAGAACGCGCTTTGCCTAAGTACATATCTGCGATGTCCTGGAATCCACGCGCCGCATAGAAGCGAGCGGTGAGTTCGCAGGCGATCGCCTCGTTGTGAATAAAGCCGTTGGCGCGCGCCGAGCGGATGGCCTGTTCGTAAAGCCGCTCGGCGTCGATCTCGCGGCCCTCCAGGCGGGCGATCTCGGCCCCGACCAGCGCGGCCCGGTTCTCGAAGTTCTCCGGACAATTCTCCGCCCAGATCTGGAGCTGCCTGTGATTGGCGAGGAGCGCGGTTCGTTCCCGCGCGCCGAACGATGCTTGGTCGCATGCGGCGGCGCAGGAGAGCGCGGCGTAGAAATGATATTCCGCCGTCTCGAACTTTCCCGGCGATGTCCATAGCAGCCGTTTCGCGCGGGAGGCGGCTTCGTTGGCCGTGGCATAGTCGCCAGCCAAGAAGCGCGCCTGCAGCGTTCGAATCAAGTACCAGCATTCGGCTATCGCCAAATCCGGGTTCTGTGAAAAACGAAGCTCGGTCTGAGATCTATCGTATTGCTCATGCTCGAGCGAGCCGAACTTCGGCGTCAAGCCGCGTAGCGTTCTGATCAGCCCGAGCTGCGCGCTAACGAGGTCAATTACGAAACCGACCTGCGCCTTGCGAGCGAAGGCAAGGCCATTCTCGGCTTCCCTTTGCGCCTCCGGCAGCGGATCGCCCGCCGCGAGAATGTTCGAGTTCAGGTTGTCGCAGCTGTATGCCGCATTCGTAAGATCGCCGGTCTGGTTGGCGACGTTGAACGCGCGGCGCAGCAGGTCGCGACCAGCGTGGACATGCCTGGTCCATACGATGAGATATCCGTACTGCAAATAGGTCCTGGCCGCGAAGCGCGTCAGCCCGCGCTTTTCGATGAGGTCGTAGCCGAGCCGCACGAAACGAAATCCCGTCTGGTAGTCGCCGAAGCGGGGTCCAAGTATCGTGGCGAGTTGCGCGTAGGCGTAGCATGACGCGTCGCAGTTGCCTTGCTCCAGGCTGAGATTGACCGCTCGGCACATGACCAGGCAACCCAAGTTGGCGCTCGTCAGCACTGCGGGCGGCACGATCTTGATTAGCACTTCGAGAGTCGCGCGGGATGCCGGGACCGTCATCAAGGGAAGATCGATGAGCTCCTCGACCGTGCGGGCGCCGAGTTGAGCCCAGATCCGCTCATACTCGTGTCGGACGTCCTCGTCTGTCGGATTCGGCGCCCAGTCGACCCCGACCTGCCGCAGGTAATCGAGACCGATCGCAATGGCGCGACTGGCTTGATCAATCGCCATGCACAGGTCAACCTGCAGGCCGGCGATCGTCGCCCGTTCGACAGTGTTGACGGCGCGCTGCGAAAGCGACGCTAAGCGCGCGTCCGCTTCTGTGAGCGCGCCCGTCAGGAACTCGCATTCGGCGCGATTGAGCTCGAGCTTGAAGGCGAGGTTGCGTCGGCGCTCCCATGCGTCTTCCGACAACAGCGCCGCGCCGGCGGCGAGATAGCTCAGCGCCGATGCATAGTCGGCGGATGCTTTGGCGCGCCTGCCGGCGTTCAGGTTGAGCTCAGCCAAGCGCTCGCGCTCCTCCCGAGCCGCAATCAACGCCGAACCGCGATTGAGTTGATTGACGACGTCGAAGACCGCCTCGTTTCGCTTCCCGGCGGGCGCGCGCGCCGCCAGCAACCTGCCGATCCGCAGATGGGCCGCGGCGCGCAGCTCCTCCGCGATCAGCGAATAGGCGGCTTCCTGCACCCGGTCGTGAACGAACCGGTAGAGGCCCGGCAGACGCTCGACCAGTTCGAGCCGGACCGCTTCCCATAGAGCCGCGTGGAGTTCATCCGGCGAGGTCCCGAACACGACCGCGAGCGTCGTCACGTCGGCGACGGCGCCGAGACAGGCCAGCTCCTGCAGCGCCTTCTGCGTTTCGTGCGGCAGGCGGGCCAGCTTGCCGATCATGAGGTCGACGACATTGTCGGCGTAGCCCTTGGCGTGAATGCGGTCGAGATCCCAGGACCAGCGCTGCGCCTCATGATCGTAGGCGAGCAGTCCCTCGTCGGCGAGCGCATGAACGAACTGAAGCGCGAAGAACGGATTGCCGGCGGTCTTCGCATGCACCAGATGCGCGAGCGGCGCGGCGTCCTCGAGGTCGCGACGAAGCGCATCGGCAATCAGCCGCCCGACGTGTTCATAGCCGAGCGGCCCGAGCTTGATCTCGCTGACCTTCGCCCCCGAGCGCCGAATGGCTGTCAGCTTGCGCATCAGCGGATGGGCGGCGTCGACCTCGTTGTCGCGATAGGCGCCGATCAGCAGCAGACGCCCGACGTCGGCCTGGGTCAGCAAGTCTTCCATGAGATCGAGCGTCGCAGCGTCGAGCCATTGCAGGTCGTCGAGGAACAGCGCCAGCGGATGCTCCGCCGTCGCGAAGACTTCGATGAGGCGACGCAACACGAATTGGAACCGCCCCTTCGCCTGCTGCGGCTCGAGCTCGGCGACGGGCGGCTGCTCGCCGATGATGAGCGTCAGTTCGGGAACGAGATCGGCGATCAGCCGGCCATTCGGTTCGAGGGCTTCGCGCAGGGCGTTGCGCCAGCTCGCCAGCTCGACGTCGCTCATGCTCAGAAGCGGCCGCGCCAGGCTCTGAAACGCCTGGACCAGCGTCGCATAGGGGATGTCGCGCTTGAGCTGCTCGAACTTGCCCGCGGCGAACAGCCCGCGCCGGGCGACTAGCGCCTTGTGCAGCTCATGGACGACCGACGACTTGCCGACGCCCGAATAGCCCGAGATCAGAACCAACTCCGGCGCGCCGCTCTCGACCACGCGATCGAAGGCGGCGAGCAAGGCCTCGACCTCGCGTTCGCGCCCATAGAGCTTCTCGGGGATTAAGAGCCGATCGGGGACGTCGCGCTCGCCGAGCGCGAAGGGCTCGACGCGCCCATCGCGCTCCCATTCGGCGAGGCAGCGCCGCAAATCATGTTCGAGGCCGGCCGCCGTCTGGTAGCGCTCCTCCGCCGTCTTGGCGAGAAGCTTCATCACGATGTCGGAGATCGGCGCCGGAACGCTCGCCAGCCGCTCCGCCGGCGGCGTCGGCCTCCTGGCGATGTGGCAGTGCACCCATTCCATCGGCTCGGAAGCGCTGAACGGCAGCCGGCCGGTGAGCATCTGATAGAACGTCACGCCGAGCGCATAGAGATCGCTGCGCGAATCCACCGACCGGTTCATCCGCCCGGTCTGCTCCGGCGCCATATAGGCGAGCGTGCCGGCGATCACATCGGGGGGCTCGGCGGCCTGCCGCTCGCGCGGCAGCCGCGAGGCGACGCCGAAGCCGGTCAGCCGAACCTGTCCGTCGGCGCAGTCGATGAGGATATTGGCCGGCTTGACGTCCTTGTGGACGAGGCCGCGGTGGTGGACCTTGCCCAGCGCCGCGGCGATCCCGACGGCGAGGCGGAGCAACCGCCCGATCGCCATCGGCTGGCCGACGAGCCGCTCGAGCGGCTCGCCACCGGCGTCTTCCAGCGTGAGCAGCGTCCGGCCGCCCTCTCGCCGAAGCTCCAGCGGCCGCGCCGCCCAAGCGGCGTCAAGTTCGTCCTTCAGCTCGTATTCGTGGGCGAGCCGTTCCAGGCAGCCCGGCGACGGCCGCTCGGCAGCCGGTGCGACAATCAAAACCGAGCCGCCCGCGCCATCCGCCCGCCGTCCTCGACCGACGACGCGCTCGCCGTCTTGGAATAACGCCTCGGAGTCTACGAGCCCCACAGCGTCAAATTGAAACGATCGAGTCAACTCCTGAACTCCGCCGCGCCATCCCAGCAGCGCCGGCCGCAAATGTGCCGCTAAAGTTGACCCGGCGCAATCAAGCCGCCCCACCGCCGCTAGGTCTTTTTCCTGCCTGCGAAGGCGATTTTCCAGCGCGCCATGGCCGCGGGACGACTTTCGAAAGCGGCGCGGACCATAGGACTGTCTTTGTTTTGTTTCGCCTCGTCCACACGTATAGGGGGGCCTTCCAAGTTGGTATTGCGCCCTTCCGTTAGTGCAATGGCTCGGGCCGCTGTGTGTCGTTATGAATAGCTTATTGGATTCTGGCCGGTTTCCGTCCCCCCAAATCGGCCACACTGGGCCCTTCCTCCCTCCCGAGGAAGGGCCCTTTTTATTGCCTGCCCACGTTGGCGAGAGCCTCTGGGAGCCGCACCGTTTGACAGCCCGAACAACCACTGGCTTGTTGGCGCGGCGAGTGACTCGGACTAATGTCATTGGGTCCGCAAAGAAAATCCCTACCAGCGGAGGACCGACCAATGTGGAGCCGACCGGCGTTAGCGCTGTTCGCCATGGTGTTTGTTGCAACTCCATCGAGCCAATGCAACGCGGGCGAGCCGGTCAAAATCGGGCTGCTGCTGCCATGCACGCTATGCGCAGATCGCTTTGAACAAAAGGATCGCCCGCTCTTCGAGCGTGCGGTGAGGGAGCTGGATCCGTCGGCGATCATCATTGTCACGAACGCGGAAGGCGAGCCGCGCAAGCAGTTGGCGCAGGCGGAGGCGGCCCTGGCCCAGGGCGCGAACGTTCTCATCGAAATCCCGATTGAATCCCGCGCCGCCGCCGCGGTCGTCGAGGCCGCCCACCGCGAGAAGGTTCCGGTGATCGCCTATGACGGCATCGTCTTCGGCGCGCTGCCCGACGCCTATGTCTCATTCGACAATGAAAAAGTGGGCGCGCTCCAAGCCCAGTACGCAGTCGATCACAGCCCCGCCGGCGCGACGATCGCCATCATCAACGGCGATCAGTATTGCGACCCTTGCCGAGCGTTCAAACGCGGAACGCATGCGGTCGTCGATCCGCTGCTGGCGGCTGGCAAAATCAAGGTCCCTTACGAGACCGACACCAAGGACTGGCTCGCGGCGAACGCCCAGAGAGAAACAGAACAAGCCCTGACGGCGACCAACGACCGGCTCGACGCGGTCATTGCGGCGAATGACACCCTGGCCCAAGGGGTCATTGCGGCGCTCACCGAACGCAGCCTTGCCGGGAAAGTCGTGGTGACCGGCCAGGACGCGAGCGACGCCGCCATTAGGCACATCCTGGAAGGGGCACAGACCATGACGGTCTACAAGCCGCTGGCGCTGGAAGCGGCGGCCGCCGCCCAAGCGGCGCTCGAGCTTGCGCGCGGCGAGGACTTGGGGAGCGCCTTCTCAGAGCGTGTGCGAAACGACCTCGGCGAAGTTCCCAGCGCCTTGCTGACGCCGATCGTCGTCGATCGTTCCAACATAGCGGCCACCGTCATACGCGACGGCTTCACCAGGAAAGAGGACGTCTGCAAAGGCCCCGCCGAAACGCACTGCGATTTCTAATGGCCGTGAACGGCGAACGCCCGCTGCTGTCAGTGCGGGGCATCTGCAAGCGCCTCGGGCATGTCGAAGCGCTGCGAGAGGTTGACCTCGACGTTCCTTCGGGGCGCGTGACGGCGGTTCTCGGCGACAACGGCGCCGGCAAGTCCACGCTGCTTAAGATCATCTCCGGCGTGCTGCAGCCGGACGCCGGCGAGATTCAATTCGACTCGAGGCGGGTTCGGCTCTCCTCCCCCAGGATCGCCAACAAACTTGGGATCGAGGCGGTCTACCAGGACTTGGCGCTATGCGACAATTTGAGCGTCCTGCTCAATATCTATTTGGGGCGGGAGCGTCGTGGGGCGAGGATCCCCTTGTTCGGCGGGCTTCTCGCCTTCGACGTCATGCACGAGGAGGCGGCGCGCTACCTCGCCGAACTTTCGGTTGAGCTGCCGTCTCTTTGGAGCGAGGCCGGCCGGTTGTCGGGAGGACAACGCCAAGCCGTGGCCATAGCGCGCGCGCTGCTTTGGCGACCGCGCCTGCTGTTGCTCGACGAGCCGACAGCCGCGCTGGGCTCGAAACAGACAGACAGTGTTCGTCGCATAATCCGGACGCTGCGAGATCAAGGCGTCGCAGTGCTCCTGATCACACACAACTTCACGCAAGCGATCCACATGGCGGACCGCATTGTCGTCATGCGCCACGGGCGGATCGCCTCGAGGTTCGACGCCGGTCAGATCGACGCTCAGCAGCTTCTGGAGGCGATCACAGGCGAACCCGCCGGGGACTGCCGCACGCCATGATCTCGCGACGCGGCCGAAAGCTCGGCATTTCCAATCGCTTCGCCGCGAACGCGGGTTCGGCGGGCCTGCTGCCGCTCTGTTTCGCGCTGTTAATTATCGCGCTCGCCTTTCAGAGCGCCAACGCCAACTTTCTCACCGCACGGAATGTCTCGAATTTATGTCTGCAACTCGCTGCACCTGGAATCCTAACGCTTGGCGTCATGCTGGTTCTCCTGGTCGGCGAGATCGATCTTTCGATCGGCGCCGTGTCGGGCCTTTGCGCGAGCGTCCTCGCTGTCGCGCATGCCCACCTTGGACTATCCGCGGCGCCGTCGATGGCGGTCGCGCTGTTGGTCGGGCTGACGATCGGACTGACGCAAGGCGCGGTGGTCGTCTTCCTTCGGGCGCCCTCCTTCATCATCACGCTTTCGGGACTGCTGGTGTGGATGGGCGCCCACCATATCCTGCTCGGCGAAAAGATAGGCGAGCTTGAGATTGACGATCCGACTCTGAGAGCCATCGCCTCCGCGTTCCTGCCATCTTGGTTGACCGGCCTTCTGATCGTCATCCCAGGCGCCGCAGCGCTCTTTCACGGAGTCGCCGCTGAGCCGCGGTTCGGACTGTCCGCCGCCAAGCTGCGCATCCTGGGGCGCGCCGCCGTCTATCTTCTGACCGCGGCCGTCGCGGCGCTTGTGCTGGAACAGCATCATGGGGCGCCATTTCTGCTGGTTCTCCTGATTGCGCTTGCGGTCGCGTCGACCATCGTGACTGAACACACGCCGCTAGGCGTCCATATTCTGGCGATCGGAGGCAACGCGGAATCGGCGCGTCGCGCAGGCGTCAGCGTCGCCGGCGTACGGATCGCCATGTTCGCCACGTGTTCGACCTTGGCCGCGGTCGCCGGCGTCGTCCTTGCGTCGCGGCAGCTCGCCGTCGATGCGACGACGGGAGGGGGCTCGCTCACGCTCGACGCGATCGCCGCGGCGGTCATCGGCGGCACGAGCTTGTTCGGCGGGCGCGGTCGCGCTTTAGGCGCGATTCTCGGCTCAGTCCTGGTCGCCAGCGTCGAGAACGGCCTTGATCTTCTCGGCTTGTCAGGCGACGTCAAGAGTGTCGCGACAGGGCTGATGCTCTTCTCTGCCGTTTGCCTCGATACGCTGCTGCAGCGGCGGCGTGGCGCATCCGTCTGACGGCAGCTTCACGCGCGCGGCGGGGACGAAGATATCCGCTCTTCAGTCGACTGGGTTGCAAAATTGCTTCCAACACCGACCCCACCTAACATGCTCTGCAAGGCATTGACGTAGTTGACATATCATCGATTCAGAAATTTTCGCTTCGCTCCCAACCGCGACCCCAGGTTCATGCGACGATTTAGTCAGTATGTCAGATGCTTGATGCCGGTGTCGGGCGGGTTCGTTGTTGGGCGCAATTTTGCATCGAAAGCGCGCACCGCAAAATCCCGAAGCTGCTTCTTCCAGGCGTAAATCTGGCTCGGATGAACCTGATAGCGCTGCGCCAGGTCGTTCACCGTCATCTGCTCGCCTAGTGCCTCCAAAGCGATCTTCGTCTTCAGCGCCGCGTCAATCTTGCGTCTCGTCTTCGTCATCTTCCGCTCCGTTCCTGGCCATTCGGAGCAGACT